>SAMEA104315439__coassemble_119_pt1 | contig 47314 bp, 27 predicted proteins | sample SAMEA104315439__metabat2_low_PE_048 | metagenome-assembled genome bin SAMEA104315439 (sample SAMEA104315439) | gut metagenome | biome: Monkey gut; feature: monkey-associated habitat; material: faeces | place: China | collected 2013 | reverse complement strand
TTCTTTGCCACATGAGCATCTTCATACACAGCCGTAAGAGTTGTTTCTCCCGTCACCTTGAAGGTATAACTCTTTTCGGTGCTGATTATTTTTCCACTTGCGTCCTGCCAGCCTTTGAATACCTTGCCTTCTGCCGGATCGTTTGCGGTAACGGTGACCATTTCGCCGACGGTAAGCTTGCCACCACCCGTTCCGCTGACAACTGTGACTTCAGCTTTTACGAGTTTTGCTATCGTGAGATCGGCGATCTCCGCTCCGTTTTCGTCAAAGTGTTTTCCGCATAACGTGCAGTCTTTGTGTCCTTTTACGCCTTCCGTTTCCTCGGTTGCCGGTACTTCGTCTACCCACGCGCCGAAACCATGCGCCGCTTTGTCTTTTGTTATATCGCAGTTTTTGCACTCGTGAAAGTGTGCTTCCTTATCAGCAGACCATTCGGTTTTGAAATCGTGAATTACTGTTTGTGCAAGCGTGATTTCACTGCTGCAGGCGGCGTCCGCAAAGAGTTTGCCACATTCCTCGCGCTGACATTCGTAATACTCGATGTTTCCGTCCTTACCGGGGGCAACATCGGTATGTTCAATTCGGTTACATTTATGTCCTGCGGGAATGATCGCATTTTCGATTGTCCACGGCGTCGTACATTCAACGTCGACAAACTTTTTTGCACACCCTTTGCACTCGTACTGTTCTTTCAATCCGGGCACGGTACAGGTTTCCGGTTGCCCCTGATCTGTCAGCACGACATTTGAATGCGGGCAAGGCAACGGCGTCGAAACGATTACGATAAATCGAATTTCCGTCTTGTCATCGTTCAGTGTGCCCGATACCCCCTGTAATAATTCGCCTCCTGTAATGTTAATATCGCAGAGCCACTCCGACCAAGGATAAGCAAACTCCGGAAAACGTTTTCCCTGGGGCGCGGTTACGGTTACAATGGCGTTAGGCTGGTTCGTGTTGAATCTGTTTTGCAACGAAACATTCACCCAATCCACCGTTATCTTCATTCCGTTTTTCTCGGTGATGTTCAAATCGGCTGTAGGATTGTCTATGTAGGGTTGGGCAAAGTCGAGATCAATTGACTGCACGGTGTTATCAAAACGAAGCAACACGCATACAACCAGCGTGGAGTCGGAAATGCTTTGACTTACCAATTCGCCGTTTTTTACCGTAATCTGAACATCTTGCGCATCTGCCGGCAATTTGCAGTTTGCCTGAGCATAAAACTTGTAAACAAGCACGATATTACTTGTCAACTCGGTTACATTTGCCATGCCTTTTCCGCTCTTTTGGTAGGTATTATAGTTGGTAGTTTGCCAACAGTAAACTCTCCCCTCCTTTATGATGGGAAACTCCAAAGCCTTGTAGGGTGTTCCGACAGTCCAATACGGCACTTCTATATCAAGCTTTGTAATGAATTCATCCGCTCCGCATTCAGTGCATTTTCCGTTCGCGAAGGTATGATTGACATAATCGCCGTACTCATGTCCGCATTCCACTCCGTTTTCTGTGTGAGTACATACGGCACGGCGATTACACGTTGCCGTACCGCCTTTTGCCATGTGCCTGTGGGTTGTATCTTCTTCACCGCAATACACGCAGTAGAAGAAGTGTCCTTCTCCCTCGGTGAAATATTTTGTGGCAAACATGTATGCGTGTTCTATTTTCTCTTGATACGTGGCATTGCAGACCTCACATACCGCACCTGCAAAACACGTCGATTTTCCGCCGTGGTGTTTTTCTTTTACGGGGTTGCCGTTTTCGTCTTTTTCAACTTCGCCGCAACGACACTTTGAAATATGATATTCCGTATCATCGACGTCGAATTGCCAAATATAAGTGTGTTTTCCTTCGGGGTTTACGTGTCCGCAAGTTCCGCATTTGACATTACAGCCGTAGGCGTAATCGTGCGTCGAATATCTTGAACCTTTGTCAAACTGATATGGAACACCGGGACAATCTTCCGCGGTACATTTCGTATATCCGTGATGTTCATTTCCTATCGGTTCGATTTCTTCAACCCAAGTATGCTCGTGTCCACCGGAAACGCTGTATACATATATAGGAATATCGCACGTCTGCCCGTCCGCTGCCGTTGCGGTTATGTACATCGTTCCGCCGTCCATAGCGTTCACCGCGGTAATCTGATAATTGCAAACGTAAGTGTTTAATATCTCTGATTTCTGCGTTTCGACGATAGTCCCTACAGGAGCTATTTTCTTTTCGAACGTGTAGGGCGCGGGCGCGCCGACAAGCCAGAAAGCCGTGTCCGTATAAGCAGTGCATAAGCTGCCGCTGACCGGCTCGCCGATTTTCGGATAAGCATTCAACGACCATCCGAACATATGATTCATGCCTTTGGTAACAACAAAATCGACGTAGAAATAATACTCTCCTAAATTCGTTGTCCAAACCTCTATATCTTTTCCTTTGCCGATTTCAAACCCCGGAATGTTCATCGTGCTTAAATATTCGGCTTCTTTCGTTGTGTCGAAAACATATCCCGTTTTCGGATCAAACGTCACTCTGACGACGTACGGCGTATCTCTCGTTATTTCGGAGTTTTCAATTGTGCTCCATAAATAACCGGGTGCCTTTTTCCACAAACAACAGGTATGTCCGTTGCTGAATATTACGTCAATTCTTGCCGTATAGTTTGCGTCTTCAGGAACAACGAGCGTTTTTTCCGTTTCATCAACGAAATTAAACATCGAAACAAGTTTATCGCCTATTTTCGTTTTGTTAAAAGAAACTCCGACGTTTTCGATCGTAACTTTTTCGCCATCGTCCGCTCGTGCGACAATCTCGCCTGCAAACACAATGCCGAACATAAGTGCAAGGCACATTGTAAAACTGAAAGCCAAAGTTAATAGTTTTGTTTTGTTAGTCATATTTGCGTCTCCTTTTTCTTTTTGTTTTTTCAAACCGCTACTGAAATTTGCGATTTAAAGAATTGTGTTTTTAAGTTTGCAAAATTATTCTTTTAGTCCTGCCGCTTTATGTCGATAATCGACTTATAGGCAGAATTTTGCCATTTTTGAAAAACCGTTGCGCTTTTGTAGATCTATTATACTGCAACGCTGAACTTATATTTAATCGTTCCCATTCCCGGTAGGATATTGCTCTGTATAATGGTCGTTTTATCTGCGGACAACTCAAACGTCGAGCCTACAAACAAACCCATTTCGTGAGCGGGGATTTCTTGTTCCATATCTTCTTGGCTGTCATAGAACACGATAGCAGAGCCTTTAATCTTGTACAACAGCGTTGCGATGCCTTTGCCTTTATCGTCTTCTTCGCCCGGGGTTTGATCAAAAGTCACCGTCACGGAATCTTTATCCGCCGCAAAAACGAACGTAATTTTTGATACCTTATGAATTTGTATAAACTGCTCCTCCGTCATTTCCATTTCTTTAAGGAGCGCTTGCTTGATGGCTTCGGACTCCCACTCGATGATTGCGTCAACTTTATTGAAAGTCTTGCCCTTGATGTCGGCAGTCGCCCACTTTGCATAAAGCGTGAACACTCTTGCAGGCATATATGCAAAACTGAATTCCGTGTCGGAAAGCGTTACTCCGCCATCCGTACTTTCGTACCAACCTGCAAAAACAAAGCCTTCTTTGGTAGGAGCGGTAGGAGCCGTGATTGCCGCGCCTGCGCTTGCCTTAATGGGTTGTACCGCACTGCCTCCTTTGCTGTCAAAGGTTATCGTATATTCTTTTTCCGAAAAGTTGTGTTTTTTGTCCTTGTTGCATGCCGTAAATATCGACAGTGCCAATACTAATGTCAACGTCAGTACTGCGATAATTGATTTTCTTTTCATAGTCTTTCTCCTTTTTATTTATTTGTTTTATTCCAAATCGCCGAAATCGCGATTAAACACCGTTGTATGTTGTTATTATTGTTTTTTCTTGCCGCTTCCTTTGATTGCGGTAATTAAATCGCCAAATGATTTTTTCTTGATTGCAAACCAGAAAAAAGCAAATCCACCAATTCCTGCCACCACTACCGAACCGATTACTATTCCTATAATCTGTCCGCTAGACAATCCTTTCTTTGCCACGGGAGCATCTTCATACACAGCCGTAAGGGTTGTTTCTCCTTTTACCATAAAAGTATAATTCTTTTCGGTGCTTACAATTTCACCACTTTCATCCTGCCAACCTTTGAATACTTTGCCGTCCGCCGGATCTTCCGCAATCGCGGTAACTTTTTCGCCTTCGTCATAAATTTTGTTTTCGCCGTTTATGATTACTTTATGCGTGCCGATTTTGGCAATTATAAGGTCAAAAGCTGATATTTCTTTGTCGCTTGCATCAAAGTGTTTGTTGCAAATCAGACAATCCTTGTGGGCTATTTCACCGTTTGCCGTTTCGCTTGCAGGGACTTCGTCTATCCACGTGCCAAAATTGTGTCCGCTTTCGGGGTTGATGGGGATTATCAAATCTTCAAGCGTTGTTTCGTTCTTGTCCGCGTCGACAAGTTTTTTGCACGCCGAACATTCATAATGCGCCTTCACACCGTTTTGCATGCATGTGGAATTCGTTTGCGCCACAAGCGCGCCGAAGTCGTGTGGGGCTTCGTCCATTTTCTCGCCGCAGGTCTTGCATTCGCGATAATGAATATCTTTTTCTATTTTGTATTCGGAACCGGGATTATGCCCCTTTCGAGGTAACTTCGCCGTCGAGTCGTTCCATGGCATAGTGCAAGCTGCGTCGAAAAACTCTTTTCCGCAACCCGAGCAGGCATACTTATCCATTACGCCGTCTTCCGTGCAGGTTGCAAGTTTTCCCTCTTCTTTCATCGTCACGTTTTCGTGCAAACAATCCGTTGCATTCAATGTTTTTATGACGACTGTCAATTCCTTAAAATCCTTACTTTGTTCAAAACTTAAGAACTTACCACCGGAAATATTACACCCGCAAAGCCAGTTTTCAACATCAGGGGTCAAAAGTGGAAAGACTTTGCCTTCTGGCGCTTTTATCGTAACGTTGACGTAATATGGCACTCCATCGAAAAACCTACCGTCGTTCAAAAAGCCTTCAACATTGTTTATCGTCACAGCATATCCGTTTTTCTCGGTAATTTGCAGTGTTTCGGGAAGATGTCCGACAAGAGGTTGTGAGACGCTGACGTCAATGGACTGTACCGCTCTATCAAGGCGCAAGAACACCAAAACAATCAGACAGCCGTCATTTTCTCTTATGCTTTTACTAAGAACTTCGCCATGAGTCACCGAAACGTTGATTTCGTCAACGCTTTCGGGGAATTTGCAGGTTGTGTGCGGTGCAAATACGTAGTACATTACGCTGTTGTTGGTAATATACTTTTCATTGCTATCGCTTATGTTGCACAACGTGTCGTTGCCGTTAAGATAAGTGGACGCTTTATAGTAAATATCCCCTTTGGGAATAACATTTCCTTTTATGACGTTTGGATAAAACATCGGACGATATGCCATTCCTTCCCAATACTCCGGCACGTCGATGACAACTTCTTTAATATATTCGTCGGAACCACATTCTGTGCATACTCCACCCACCATATTGTGCGCTTTGAATTCGCCGTATTCGCAACCGCAAACATCGCCGTTGTATGTGTAGTCACACTTTGCGCGCGCCTGACAGGTTGCCACGCCGCCGGTCGGAGAGTGCCTTAAATTCACATCTTCTATCCCGCAATATTTGCAGAATCCAAGGTGCGTGTAAGTGCCGTTGTTGTTTCTGAACGACCTGAACTCGAACTTATGTCCTCTCTTGGCGATGTATTCGTGTCCGCAAGCGTCGCACTTTGCACCGCTCAGACAAGTTTGCTCGCCTCCGCTGTGTTTTTCTTTTATGACATTGCCGCTCGCGTCCTTTTCAACTTCGCCGCAAGCGCATTTAAACACATGGCAAGTGTCGTCGGACTCGTCGGGTGCAGCGATAAAAGTATGCTTTGCATCTGGGTTGCCGAGGTCACCGCACGTTTTGCACTTTGCGTTACAGCCCGAATAGAACTCATGACTTGCATACTGCGAGCCTTTGTCAAAAGCGGGGGAAACGCCTGGGCAAGCCGGGTCTAAACATTTTTTGTAGCCGTGATGCTCGTAATCTATCTTTTCGATTTCTTCAACCCACGTATGCTCGTGTCCGCCCGACACAGGTGCAATCGTGACGGGAATATCGCAAGTCTGTCCATCCGCTGCCGTTGCGGTAATGTACATCGTTCCTCCGTCCATTGCGTTTTTTGCGATTATCTGATAGTAGCAATCCGACTTGCCGAAAACGTTGACTGTTTGAATTTCCATTCCTATGGGCGCAATCCTTACCTCATATGTATAAGGAGCGGGTGCGCCGCTGATCCACATACCCGTGTCGCTAAAATCCGTGCCGATTTTACCCGATACCTTTTCGTCGATTCGGGGAGATATGTATCGCGGATAACCAAAATAATTCATTCCTTTGGAAATGATAAAATCCATATCTATTTCAGTTGAAATATTGTTTTGTCCTGCGGTGTCCCAAAGTTCTATGTCCTTGCCTTTGCCAAGTTCCGCACCGAGAACCTTCATATTCCTTTTAAGCAGTTCTCCGTCTTTGGAAAGTTTATAGTTTTCTTTCGGTGCAAAATGGATACGGATGCAGTAGGCAACTTTTTGCTCGATAAGTTGATTTTCAACTCTACTCCACGGAAACGACGCGCTGTCTTTTTTCCACAACGTTGTCGCTTGCCCGTTTTTGAAAATGATTGTAAGCGTTGCCGTATAGTTTGCGCCGGCGGGCACTTTGAGCCTTCTTTCCGTTTCGTCCTCGAAGTCAAAAGCGGTGGCAAGGCTTTCGCCAACTTCTACCTTGTTGAACGCTACTTCGAGCGTGTCGATCGTCATTGTATCGGCTTTAACCGTCTGCGGGTTGACCGATGCCATACCGAGAATTACCGCAAGGCACGCTGTTAGCCCTAAAATAAGCGTTAAAAGTTTTGTTTTGTTGTTATTTGCATTTGCTTAATCTTGCATATTATTTCTTTTTAGTGAACAATGCTTTGATTTTTGCTCCGAGAGTTTTAAAGAAGTTTCCAATAGTCGTAAAACCTTTCTTCATGCTACGCCCAAGTCTGTAAACGTCTTTTTCTCCACAGCAAACCTGAAGATTGCAAATCCGCCGATTTCAATTCCTCCTTTCTTTCCTCTTCCTCCTTCTACATAAACATTATCGTCGAGTTTGCAAATACTATGCCCAGCATAAGTGCAAGGCACATTGTAAGACCGAGTATAAGTAATAATATCCTTGATTTATTCGCCTTGTTGTGTGTTATAATCGTATCTCCTTTTAAGTCAGTTTGTCATGTGTGATATTTTGCTTGTTGTTGCAAATGCAAACTTTGCTTGTTGTTGCAAATGAACTTGACTTTCGCACGTGTGTGTGATATACTTTATATGTGTAAATGCTCACGATGTTTCTGTATTTATAACATTTGAAGCATCATCAGTATATCATAAACGCAATTAAAAATCCCCCACCCAAACCATAAAAAGGTGGGGAAAAACGAAAAAAAATCAAAAAACTTTTTAAATTGGGTGAGCAAACGCTCATATAACAGATAACGGAGGATCAATATGAGATTTAAAACCAAAAAAATCGTTTCATTGTTTATCGAGATTGCGATGATACTCGCAATCTCCTATACTTTTCTTTCATGCAATAAAAGCAACACTTTGCTTGATCCCAAAAAACCGACGTCTCTCACGATGTGGCACGTATACGGCGAGCAGGTCAATTCACCCATGAACAACTTTATCGAGCAATTCAATGCAACAGTTGGAAAAGAAAAAGGAATCATTATTAACGTTACGCTGATGTCAAATGCCTCGCAGATCGGGACAAAGTTGAAAGACGCACAAGCGGACAAAGCTGGTGCCAAGGAAATGCCCGATTTGTTCTTTTGCCATTCGAGCGACGCACGTGGCTTGGGCTCAAATAATCTTCTTAATTGGAATGATTATTTTTCACAATCCGAACTTAACAAATTTGTACCCGATTTTTTAAGCGACGGAATGGTCGACGATAATCTTGTTGTTTTTCCCGTTTCAAAATCGACTTATATGCTCTTCATCGCAGGCGGAGTTTTTGACAGATTCGCCGCCGCCAAAAACGTTTCCCTTTCCGACCTTGAAACATGGAATGGCTTCTTCAACGTCGCCGAAAAGTATTACGAGTGGTCGGGTGGCAAACCATTCTGCGCGATTGATTATTTGATAAGAATTGCAGAACTGTGTGCCATATCCAACGGAGAAAATATTTCTTATAAAGATGGCTGGTACGACGATAACAACCCTTCGTTTATAAAAGCCTACGATATGTTTGCCACTTCTATCGCCAAAGGTCATATTGTCGTATCCGATTTGTATTCCAACACGCAGGTTATGACGGGACAGACTTGCGCAGGTATCGGTTCTTCGGCTTCCGTTCTTTATTACAATGATGAAATAACCTACCCCGACAACACGTCGGAAGCTATGAATCTGAAAGTTTTGCCCATGCCCCAACAGACAGGCAAACAAAAAGTCGCAACGCAATCGGGCGTCGGACTTTGTGCTTATAAAACAACGGACGTAAAAGCCGAAGCGGCAACCGTTTTCGCAAAATGGTTTACCGAAGAGCAACGCAATACGGATTTCGTTCTTTCAACGGGTTATATGCCCGTAAGAATTGGGGCTTTTGACAAAATCAGCGATAATTCTTTCAAATCGGAAGCATACAGAAACCTCTATATGTCACTTTCCTTAACCGTAGCAAACTGTACCTTTAAAAAAGAACCTAGTTTTAACGGTTATTATACCAAAGTGTACGCTTTGTACGAAAAAATTCGCAACATTCAGAGTATGCTCGAACAAAGATACGAAAAAGGAGCAACCATTGAACAACTGGTCGCGGAAATGGAAACCGCGCTTATTAACATCGGAGCAAACGCAGTATGAAACTCATAGATTTCAAAAAAAAGAAAACGTCTATGCATCGTAAGCTTTTGTTATACATGTTTACGCTTGTTCTTGTTGTCGTTATGTTTATTGCAGTCGGCTTGTTTTTCATCGGACATTTTTCTACGACAACGGAAAAATATTCAAACAATCTAACTTTTCAAAATGAGTTTTATACACGACAAATTGAAAAATACTTTGACGATCTTTCGATGATGAGCGAGATGCTTGCAAAAGATTCTACAGCTATAATAGATGAGTATTTGTCCAAAAACGGAATTCATGTAAGCATGCTGAACGATTCTCAATTGTATACGGAAGGCGTTCAAGAAGCACTTTTCCCTAAACTTAAAGAAGAGTTGCTTAAAGCGGACGCTTCGGGCGCGTTTATCATGCTTAATGCAACCGTAAATACCGGCAAAGCCAACTCGAATAACTCCAAAACGGGTTTATATTTTCAACGCAGTACCCTTGATCGAACGGATGAAACATTGTTGCTGTTTCGGGGTAACTCGGAACTCGGAAGAAAAAACAACATAATGCCACACCGTAAATGGCGATTAGAATTCAAAATCGATTTAGCTCCACAAACAAAAATCTTTTTCAACGAAACAGTCGTTAAAGAAAAAAAATCGCTACTAACCTATATTTTTACGCTTAATGGAACAAGCGAAAAAGTAATGGCGCTCATTACCCCGCTGTTCGGTGCTGACGGCTCGTATTACGGCATTTGTGGATTTGAAATCTCAAAAAACTACTTTAAAGACTTCTTTGCTCAACCAACAAGATTAGAGCAACTTACCTGCACCTTTTCCGAAACGACAGAAGACGGTAAAATCGACTGTGAAAAAATATTCTGGGCGAGCGGCCTCAACGGTTACTTTAATGAACCGAGCGGTACTCTCGTACCAAAGGAAATGAACAACTCACTCACCGAGTTCTTAGGCAAAAACACTTTCATTGCCGCAAAAAACGAGGTTACACTCTTCGATACATCCTACACTCTTGTAGTTATGCAACCGAAAAGCGAATTCGATAAAACCGTGGCTGTCAATGTTACAAAAATTGTGTTGGTATGCTTTTTACTTGTGTTTTCCGCCGTGACGCTTTGCATAATTCTCTCACGGAAATTCGTTTCTCCTGTGATAAAAAGCCTTGAAAAAATACGTATGCAGGAGCATACCGGAATAAAATCAGATATTATCGAAATCGACGACTTGTTTGTCCATCTTGCCGAACATAACAGGCTTCGCAATCTCGAGACGGAAAACTTGAAACGTCAGAACGAAGAACTTGCGATTGTAACCGAAAAACAAACCAACGAAATTGACAAGCGACAAACGGAAATCGAGCGACTTGCTTATTCTCGAAAAAAAGAGATAGATCCTGATAATTATGAAGCATTCAAAATCGGGTTAAAAGAACTTACAAAAACAGAAAAAACCATTTTTAACCTCTATCTGCAAGGCAAAACCGCAAAGGAAATCGCCAATTTACTAGATATACGCGAAAGTACGCTCAAATTCCACAACCACAATATTCTGGAAAAACTCGGCGTGTCTTCTCGCAAACAAATGCTGCGCTACGCAACTCTATTGAAGCAAGAATCTCTGAACCAATGAAATAACGAAGCAAGCATAATTTTCGCCCTTTTCATCAAATTCTCATTTTAGAATAATTTTACGATGTAAAATTCCTTATAAACAAAGAAACAAAAGAAATACCCTGTTGAAATGCCATACCAAAAAGGTACAGATTTCAACAGGGTATTCATATGTCAAAATGACTATAACCAATCTCTATATTTCATTGAAAACTGTCAATTTACTGTTATTACTATAAACTATGAGAAGCTGTCTTTTACCTTACAGCAAAAAACAAATAAGAAGCAAACATATTTGTGAAGGTACTTTAAATAAAATGGGGGTTTTTTAAAAATAACCTTTCCATTTACTGGGGGTAAAAAAGGTTCTAGTAATAGAACCTTTTTTGTCATACAAAATAACAATTATATTTTTTATTTTATTTCTTTGTTAAAACTTTTAATTGGTACATCTTTATTTATAGAGTATATTATTCGATTTCGTAACCTAAAGAACATTTTAATTCCATTAGCAGATTTTAATATGGTTTTAATTCTTGAATTAATTCTTTCCATCTGATTAATAATTTCACAATTAAAGCCTATACAAAAAGTGGGGGTAATTGAAATCACCCCCAACTTCTTTAAAGGTATATCTTGACCCCCAACAAATTTATATAATCTTTGTGCAAAAACACCCGTTTTTGCACCTTTTGTTTGAAAAAGCCATCATTTTGTTAAAATGTGCTTCGCACTCTTTCAGATAAAACCTCCGCTATTACAATTTTTCTCACCTTAAATAGGAAATCACCTCTCGAAACACCATAAAAAATGACCTTTTAAATTAGTTTAGAGTTTTAACATTTATAAACTATTTTATCAATTTGTTCATCTACATAACTATTCATTTCAGTTGTTGGAATAATATAAGGATAATTTACAAATTCATCTATCATTTTTTCATAATAGTTATGTAATCTATCAGCTAATTCCTTTACTATTATCCTAAATAGTTCTTCTTTATCTGTGAATTTTCCATAAAGTGTTCCGGTTGCGTCTCCTGCTTTTACAGAAATATCATTCAGTGAAGCTCGACTAAAGCCTTTTTTCAAAAACTCTTGTTTTGCTCATTCTAGTATTTTATCCATTACAAGACGATAATTTGTTTCCATTTCTATTTATCCTTTAAACGCCAATGTTTTTATATTGTCTTCATTATAATATAGTTATCACATAAAGTCAATGGAACTAACATTACTAATCTTAGTTGTTATATAATTAAGGATACAACACACTCGCCAAGAACGCCTGTTAGTTCTTCTTGAAGTGTTTTTTGAAACTCGGCAATGTCCTTATAGGGTGTATCATCAAAAAAGCAAATAACTATATCAATGATAAGTTCAGAACCATTATAATGAGATTTAACATTATCAAAATATTCATATTCTTGTTGATGACGAGCTAAAACTTTTAAGATCTTAAATTGAAGATTTTCAGGAAGGGTTTTATCTGACAATTCATCAATCGTATTTTTAATGTGTTTACTGTAAAAGAAAGTAAAGACAATCGCAATTACTAAACTTAATATTGGTGCAATATACCATGAAAATAGGTAATTTCTAAATAGCCAAATAAAAAGAAGTGAAAGTAGAGTCGCCATATCAAAAGCTAATGCCCCTATATTTGATACAAATTCACGTTCAATAATTTTGCTAGATGATTCTTTTTTAATCTTATATTGTTTATAAACAAAAAATAAATCAAGTAAAACATTTATTATTTTTAGTACTACAACATAAATAATTAAATCGCTGGGTTTTGCAGGATTGATAATTTCAATAATTGAAATAATCATTATACATACGAGTCCCCCAATCGCAATACCTTCGCAGAGTATTGTTGTTAATGCTTCAACCTTACCAACTCCATAATTGTATTTAAATTTTAAGTCTTTACTAAGTTTACGGGATTGAGCCATAACCACGCCTTCACCAAAAATACCACTTAGTGAGTCAATAAAATCTAGCCAAACAATTAATGATCCTGAAAATATTGCGGAAAGTAAAACTGCAATAAAATTAGGTAGTTCTAGAAAAAACTGCATAATAGTCAACTTTTGTTGTTTATTATATGATGATGTTTCTTTCATAAAATCACCTCGAATATAAATTATACCATAAATCGCGTGAAATTACTATTTTTTTAACTTACTAGAGCATTTAAAAAAGCTATTTTTATCACTAGTCTAAATACCTAGTAACCAAAATAGCTTATTTTATTGATTATGCTTGATATGTGAAGTTTGTACCAGCAAAAGCATTTTTACCAACTTCTATTATCGTTGATGGTAAAACCACATTTGTAATTGATGAAATACCTCTAAAGGCGTTTTCAGCAATATATTCTCCACCTGTTACAACTACTTCTTTTAGGGTAATAGGAATATAAAGGGGAGTTGTTTTAATTTCATCAGTATAGTCAGTTTGACTATTCTCATATTGAACCGTTCCAAAGATAATACCAAAATATGTTCTAAATTCTGTATTATCTGGATTAGTATCATATAAATAATCTAATCCAACCATTGGGATAGTCAAAGATTCAAGACCAATTACCCCCGCAAGAGCCCCAACAGCAATATCATAAACATCTTCTGTTATAATCAATTTTTTAACTTTCAATCCGTAGATTTGATTTTCCATAAGTGAAGACTGAGATATAGTAAGTTCAGTTGGTATATAATAATCACCATTTTCATCTTTAATATAAACATTTTGTACTTTTGTAAATAATGCATCAGTAATACTATCACTACCATTATTAAAAATATTACATTCTGTACCTTCAACATATAGATTAGTAGCTTGAACATCACTAATTGAAGTTTCCTTAAAATACATACCACCATTAATGTAAATGTCTACAATGTTTGTACAATTAGTAAATGCCCCTTCTTCCACTGTACATGAGTTGCTAAATTTTATTGTTTTGAGGTTAGTACATCCATAGAAAGTATTAGTAAGAATACTCTCTACACTCACTGGAACTGTAAAACTTGCAAGACTACTACAGTTTTTAAAAGCTGAATCACCAATTACGTTTGTTGTTTGATACAACTCAATACTTGTTATTTCCTTACAACCCGCAAAAGCAAAGGCTGGGATATCATATGGATAGTTTACAACAACACTCTTTAAAGAAATTGGTAAATAATATTTTACGCTTTCAAACCATACTGCATAAGTTCCTTCTAAACTTGTAGTTCCAAACATCAACGCAAAAGCATATTTTGTTTTTTGATCATTTATATCATCATTAATAAATGGTATGATTACTTTTTCAAGATTAATACATCCTTCAAACACACCTTGTCCAATAAAAGATATTGGAGTGTTTAGTTCAATTTCTTTTAAATTACTCATATTAGAAAATGCACCATAAGGAATCACAATTTGATTTAAAACTTTAACCTTTCTTAAGGTTTCTGGAATATAACATTTATACATAGCTTCATTTATCACAGTACCATTTTTAATTTTATACTTTTGACTAGTTAGCTTACCACCCGTATATTCAGTTGTTCCAAAAAGATAACCAAATGGAAGAGCATAACAATTTTCAACATCGTTATTAAAGTAAGTAATTTCTAATTCTTGTAAACTACTACATCCTGAAAGAATACCTTCTTGAATTTTTGTTACGGTTTTTGGAAATACAAGTTTTGTAAGACTTGTACAATCTTTAAAAGCATAAGCATTAATTTTTTGTAATCCTTCATTAAGATTAATTTCTTTAATACTTGTACAGCCTGCAAATGCAGAATAGTCAATAATATCCATCGATAAAGGTAAATTAACTATTTCAAGATTAATGCAACCTTTAAAGGCCTCACTACCAATTGTTGTTACACCATTTTCAATGGTAACAGTTTTTATAAAAGTCCAGTTTAAGTATTTTTTACTACTTATAGTATTTCCCTTATTTGTAATTACTAGATTAGTTAATTCTTCATAACTATCATCACTATTTAAAGTGTAGAAATGACTTATGTTTTCAAAGTTAAGATTTAAATCTTGCCATTTTTCAAATGAATCATTATAGTATATTGTATTAATATTTTGGCATCCTTTAAAGTTTGTTGAATCAAGAGATATTAAAGTTTTAGGAAGCGTAATTGTTGTAAGGTTAGTAAAGTTATAACCAAAAAACATATTTAAGGATGTAACTCCTTCTTTAATAACTATTTCGCTTAAATCATATGGTTTAATATACTCGTTATTATCATCCTTTAGATATAAAGATGTTGAATAATTTATATTATTTTCAATATTTAAAAATTGTTCTAATGTTCCATCATAATATACTTCAAAACTTGGAACTACTAAAATGGAACTATCTATCCATGATCTCTTTTGATCCCAAGTTTTAGTAACTTGTGAATGTAAATATAGTTTAGTAAGATTTGGTAAACTCTTAACTACCCTAAAGTCAAATTCTTTAGTGTTTATTGGAACAGCAAATTCAGTTATTCCCGAATTTGTAAATGCATCAGTACCAATACCAATGATTTCGGATGAATATTTGATGGTTGTTAGATTTAAACAATTATTAAAGGCACCATTTGGAATAAATTTAAGTGATGTAATATTAATTGTTGTTAAGCCTTTAGGCATATAAAAATCACTATAAATGAGTTTTTCTAAATTTGTTGAATCAATTTGTGTCACTTTAACTAGTGAATCATTAGATGTTTTATCAAATAACCTACCAAACAAAAAGTAATTAGAATTAGAAACACTAGTTTCCGTAAGACCAATGAAAGGTAGTTTTAATTCATTTAAACTATAGCATCCCGCAAATGCTTCTTCTTCAAATTCTGTGACATTTTCACCCACAATAATTGTAGTTACATTCGTTAAATTCAATAAACCTTTTTTAATAATTGTAATATCGTTTGGAATTACAACCGTAGTAGGCTGAATATAACTATTATCACCATTCATGACAAATAGGGTTGTTGCGGAAGTCATTGGATTAACATAGACACTATTTGTCACATTAAGACTATGGTTAATTAATCTTAGCCAGTTATCGATGGTACCATTATAATATACGTTGGTAAGATTCTTACAACTAGCAAAAGCATTCTTCATTAGTGACATATTTTTTGAAATAGTTATTGTTTCAAGATTTTTACATTCACTAAAAGCATATGAACCAATTTCTGTAACTGAGTCTGGTAAAACAATTGTTTTGAACATTACTTTTCTAAAAGCACCATTACCAATTTTTTTTAATTTAGCGTCTTCAGAAAAACTAATTTCTACCAAATCGTGGTATTCATCAGATATAAAGCATTCTTCTTTAATTTCTTCGACACTTGATGGAATAATAAATTTGGTCATACCATTGATATAAGCAAAGGCTTTTACACCAAATACTTTTACTTTTGGAGTATCTAACCATGTGATTTTACCTTTAAAATTATTAAATGCATAGTCTCCAATTTCAATGACATTAGATGAAACTTTAACCTCATCTAGTTTTTTACCACTAAATAATTTGGAACCAATTATATAATCTTTACCATTAATTAAAGTCGGAAGTACCGTTGTTTCTTTATACGCTTTATAATGTAATAAAATTGGTACATTATTTTTTTCATAATAATAGAATTCATTAGTTTCTTTAACTAGTGGTTCACCAGCTATATAAGTATAAATATTTACAGCATTTTCAGTTAAAAAACTATATTCATCACTTGTTAAATCTAAGATTGATTTATTAAAGATTTCTAAAATCTTAGCTTCATGGAAATTAGATTTACCAGCAATATTTTTGATTTCACTTACGGTATCAGGTATCGTAATAATTGATTTACTAGGATCTTTCAAACCGTAAATTACTATACCATCATTTTCTTTTTCCCATAAGAAATCATCAAAATCCGAACTTTCTTTAAACGTCACAACTATTTCATAGTCATTATCATCTGTTGTTATTTCATATTCTAATCCTGTTATTATACGTTCATTATTAATGGTTGATTCTTCATAAACATTTGGAGCACTTTCTATGATTTTAACTATAACTTTAGCATTAACGAAAGTATAGAAGATTTTTTCATTAGTTGATGCGCATTCAGTAACCTTATTTGATGAAACCACATATAATTTACCAAATACTTCAGTAACATTATCTGTTATATTACTTGATATTGTAAATTTAACTAATTTTTTAATTACTATTTCAGCACTTTGTTCGGAAATTAAATAGTTACCATTTTCATCAAAAGCCCTAATAGTTATGCTTAATGAAGTTACCCCGTCAATAAATTCTCTATTTTGATGAATATCATATCTATTTGTTGTGGCATTATGTTCTATTCCATTAATATTTACTTTATAAAGAGTGGCTCCTTCAATTTTATTCCAAGTAATTATATGGATAAATTCATCATTATATATAGTAGTGCATTCAAAACTTGGAGTTAGTAAACGACGTTTAATAAAGTTATAACTTGATCCTTCTGAATAATAGTTATCTCTTTTTGGTACTACTTTAATAGTGTGACTACCAGCATTATAATTTGACATGTCGAACGATGTAGTAGTAATTTCTTCAACAAATTTATTATCTATATAAATTTGATAAGCGGTGGCTCCTTCTACTTCTGCCCATGATACGATTGAAGTTGACATATCAAATTCAAAAGATTTAACCTTATCTAAAATCCTTAAACCATATAGTTTAGTTACATAAGCGGAATTAACTGTATTATAACCATTACCATTTGCTCTTATTTGAATTTGGTAATAGCCTGCTTCAAGTGTATCAGTAATTCTATATGAAGTTTCAGTTAAAACCTCTTCTAGAATCTTAGTTGTTGGATAAAGTCTAAAAATAATAAGATTATATCCTGTTGATTCGTCAATTTGATTCCATCTTAAAGTATTTCCCTCAATTGATACTTTAGGTGTTTCTAACTGATGATCCACTTTTGGCTTTTCTACCCATTCTGCAAATATTTCTAGATTTTCATTTACGATTGCATTTTCTATATCAATTTCTTGATACAATACTTTAGTTTCATCTATTTCACCACTACTTAGCCACCAACCATGGAAAACATATCCTTCTCTTGTTGGTAACTCAATTTGTTCGAAATGACTACCTTGTTTAATTTCTTTTTGAATAATGGATTCCCCATTTGAAAAAATTCCACCATTAGCATTATAAATTATTGTATATTTAGGTTTTACTTGAATTTGATTATTACAAATTTCACAAATGCCTAATGAGTTGAGAGTGTGTAGTTCTTTATCTTTTACTTCAGTCGTATCACCACAAGTAGGTTTATGGAAATGATATTCATCATCATATGACCAAGTTTTTTCATAAGTGTGTCCCGTAGCAGGGATTTCAACATATGTTGTATAACTACAATTTTCACATTTATCATATGCGTTATGACCTTTTGTTGTACATGTTGGAAGAAGTTCATCAATATGGGTTGTAACGTGATTTTTCTTAGCGATTTTTTCTTCTTCTAAAACCACTTTACATACACTACATTCTTTGTGTTTGCGTCCTTCTTTTTCACAAGTTGCATCCTCATCAATAATCCAATCACTACTTTTGTGATCAGTTGCAGGGATTCCTTTAAATGTTGTATAATCACATCTTGTACATTTATCATAAGCTTCATAACCTTCTACTGTACAAGTAGGTTCTTTTTTATCAATGTGTTTTAAGTCATGTCCTAAAGCATTAACAATACTATCTTTATATGATTCGCCACATTCACATTTATGTATTGTATAACCTTCACTTAAGCATGTTGGAGAGATTACTTCTTCTTTATAATTATGTTGATGTTTCTTTTTACATCCACTTAGCATTGTACAAATAATAACAAGTATTAATGCACATAAACTAGTTTTTTTTAACATTTTACTCATATTCATTTTCTCCTTTTGTTTTTTAATTATATATTATTTTAATAGGAAAGTCAAACAAGAAGTATTCTTAGATTAACTCAAAATACTTGAGATTAGTTTTTATTTTTATCACAAAATCACAAGAAATTGAAAAAGGCTCTATTTCACTCTAGTCATATATGTTTAAAATATTATTACAAACAAAAAACTCCTATTTATTATCGTAGGAGTCTTCCAATTATTTTAAATGTTTAAAATTTATTTTTTATTAACACTCTGACTTTTTTATTTTTATTTATTTTTAATCCTCTTGCTACATTTATTAATTTATCATCAAAAAAATCTAGCTTTTGTTTTTTCATATTACACACCCCATTATATTATATGAGAATATAATATAAATTAAACATTAAATAAATTTTAACAACTAACAAGTAAACGAACTTTTCTATCTTTGAATTTTTTTAGACCTTTTGCTACAGAAGATAAATTTTCATCACCTGTTGCAATTTTTAATGCTTCTATACATTGTTTTGGTTTTTTTTTAATTTCTCCCTTTTTCACTTTCATTTTAACACCTCTTTTTTACTTTACTTTTTTTTCTAAAACATTTTTAAAATCAATAAAAGACATATTGGAGTCAACTAAAATATAAGGTTGCTCCATAGAAACATCAGTGCTAATATGAGCATAATTTCTAACATCTTTATTTTCAATACATTTAAAATATGATATCGTAGGATTGTTAGCATATTTATCAAAAATCATAGATAATGGCAAATATCTCTTATTTTTTTTATATCTCTCATAAGCCCTTATGGTAGCTTTTTTTCTGTCCAATTCAACTAAAATCAAATTAACTTCATAACCATGTTCGTTTTGAATTGAAGAAATCATTTCAACAACTTCTTCATAATTACTACCTATTGCATTATAAATTATATTGTACCCTAATACTAAACACTGAGACATCAAATTATAATCACAAAAAGGCAAATCATCAGAAGGCCTAGCCATATATTGTGACTCAAGATGAGTTAAATATGCTGCTTCTGAATTATTAGAATATTCAGGTAATTTTCTTTTTATAATGTCAGCATCTACCATCACTGAACCAGTTAAATCAGCAATTCTTTCCGAAATAGTTGATTTACCAGATGCTGGTAAACCAATAAGAAAATAAAACTTTTTCTCTTTTTTAACTTCAGTTAATGGCAAACATCCTCCTCTACCAAGTTTAATTTTTGCTTCATTAATTCTTCTTTTAGTTAACAGTTCTTTGACTATTCGAATTCTTAAACTTTCTCTTGTTTCATCATCCTTGTAATCTTTTACTCTAAAAGAATTAGAATTATATGTTTGTTTTTTCCCGGAAGCAGCTATAATTTTTGCTTCTTCAGCAAAAATATTTTGAACCATAGGCATAATAGATTTACCTTTTAAATCTAATACATCCCTTAAAAATGTTTCAATCTCTTCATATGTAGACAAATGTCTTTGAGGATTCCCCATATTTTACTCCTTATAATACTACAAATATTATTAATTAAATAGAATGTACCTTATTATACCACAAATATTATTAATAATCAAGAAATTACTATTATTATTTAATATTTAAAATGTTTAATATGAAAAATTAATGAATCATAAATTTTTCAAATAAAAAAAAGAGCTATTTTCAGCATTTCATCATAGTGAAACTATGAATTTTCGTGAAAATAGCTTATTCTACTTTAATGGTAGCCTGGACGAGGTTTGAACTCGCGAGTGTCGCCTTGAGAGGGCGATGTGTTAGACCGCTTCACCACCAGGCCATAAAGAGAATATTAATTATTCTCTTCTAATTTTTTTGTTGCTAATTTTATACGATGAAGTACTTCAGCCTTACCTAAAATTTTCATAACATAATATAGGTTTGGTGATTGTAATCTTAGGGTATTTACCATTCTAAGTAAAGCTGCTAAATCACCAACATGTCCTGGGAAAGCTTCTTTGTTTTTCTTCCATTCTTTTGGGGTTGCTGCAAAGCCACATTCAACAGCTACTTCTTTCATCGTATTAAACCATTCTTCTTCATCTAATGTTAAATCTAACTTTTTCGCATAAAGATTTAACATTTTAATTGCATTTTCTTTAGAAATGTTTTCTGGGATATTAAAGTTTTCATCAAACATTTCTTCATAATAGTCATTATAGAAAAACTTAATTAGTGGGAAAATATCTGAGTATTTTTCATAATCCTTACGAGGATTTTCTTTTTCTCTTTCAATTCCTACGATTGATGCATAATAATCAAAATTTCTTTCAATTAATTCTTGCAATTCTTTACTATAAACTTTGGCCCATTTATATGATTCACTAGCAAACGTTTGAGTATCCATATGACCTAGTTTTTCTTTACATAAGTTTTGAATTTTCGCAAGATCAAATAATGCACCATCTAATGACATTTTATTAAAAGTTAGTTTAAATTCACTTCTTGGGGCTTTATGGTTTTCATCACGCCATGCTTCAAAATTAGAGTTAGCAATTGTAAATAAGTATTCCATAAAGCCATCAACTGGATAACCTTGTTCAAGGAAATAAGATACTGCAGCTTCTGGATCTTTACGTTTAGAAAGTTTACGACGATTACCATTATCAAGTTTCATAATTACAGGTAGATGAGCATAAGTTGGACGTTCCCATTTCATAGTATCAAATAATTCAAGATGGACAGGAACACTAGGCATCCATTCTTCGCCTCTTGTTACATGAGTAGTGCGCATAAAGTGGTCATCTACTAAATGTGCAAAGTGATATGTTGGTAAATTATCACTCTTTAAAATGACAATGTGTTGATCGTTTTCCGCAATTTCAATTTCACCACGAATAGCATCAACAAATTTTACTTTTTTACTACTATCACCATGGGAGCGGAAACGAATTACATATGGTTCACCATTTTTAATTCTTTCGATTGCTTCTTCTGGAGTTAAGAAACTACATTTTGCATATTTGCCGTAATATCCAAAATTTTCTTTGTTTGCTTCTTGAGCTTTTCTTAATTCATCTAATTCAGTAGTTGAACAAAAGCAAGGGTAAGCCATATTATGTTCAATCATATATTTAATTACAACTTTATAAATGTTTTCTCTTTCACTTTGAACGTATGGCGCGTAATCACCTTCTTGATGATCACCATAGTATCCTTCAGAAGGAACTATATCAAACTTTGCAAGTTGATCAATTAAGTCTTTACCAGAACCTTCAATTTCACGTTTTTGGTCAGTATCTTCAAGTCTAACATAGAAAACACCTTTACTTTGGGTAGCTAGTTTCCAACTGATTGTCGCTGCGAAAAGTGAACCAGTGTGTAAAAAACCGGTAGGACTAGGTGCGAATCTTGTTACGAATGCTCCTGCAGGTAAATCACGCTTAGGATATCTATTTTCTAAATCCTCAATTGTTTCTGTTATATTTGGAAAAATTAAATCTGCTAATTCTTTATATACATTTTTTACTGCCATAATACACTGCCTCTTATTAAAATATAATGGCGGAAGAAAAGGGATTTGAACCCTCGCACCGTGTTACCGATCTACTAGCTTTCCAAGCCAGCCCCTTCAACCACTTGGGTATTCTTCCACTTTTTAGTATTATACCATATTTGCTCGTAAAAATCAAACGAATAACAATTTATGAAACCGTGTTTATTATTATAATGCTTTTATTTAATTTCATAATATGATATAATTTTTATAAAAATGGAGGGAAATATGCATAAAGACATTAAAGAAATTATCATTTCAGAAAAAGACATTATTGAAAAATGCCAAGAACTCGGCAAAATACTTACTCATGATTATCAAGGCAAATGCCCTGTTTTAGTTGGGCTTCTTAAAGGTTGTGTTCCATTTCTTGCTGAATTAATGAAACACATGGAAATTGATCTTGAATATGATTTTATGGATGTTAGCAGTTATTTTGGTGGTACCTCAAGTAGTGGCCAAATTAAAATATTAAAAGACTTAGAAACAAACATTAATGGTCGTGATGTTATAATTGTTGAAGATATTGTTGATACTGGTTTTACACTTCACAATGTAATTCCTATGCTTAAGAAAAGAAACCCAAAAAGTATTGAAATTGTTTCCCTACTTGATAAACCAGTTTCACGTACAGTAGATGACATAAACCCTAAATATGTTGGGTATACAATTCCTAAATTATTTGTGGTTGGCTATGGACTTGACTATAACGATTTATATCGTAACCTACCTTATATTGGTATTTTGAAGGAAGAGGTATACACTAAATGAAACCAACTATTATAGGAATCGCTGGTGGTACAGCATCTGGTAAAACCACTATCGCCAAAAAAATTTATGAACAAACTAAATCTTATGGTACTATTACCTTAATTAGAATGGATGATTACTATAAAACTTTCCCTAACATTCCAGTAGATGAACGAGGAAATAAAAATTTTGACCATCCCGATTCATATGATACCCCACTTCTTGTTTCTGACCTAAAGAAGCTACAACAAGGATTACCAATTGAAAAACCAATTTATGATTTTGTAGTATCTAATCGCTCAAACAAAACTGAAACAATTTACCCAGGTGATGTTATTATTTTAGAGGGCATTATGACCTTTACAATTCCGGAAATTAGAAATTGCCTTGATATAAAAATATTTGTAGATACCCCTGATGATATTAGATTTATTAGACGTTTAGAACGTGACTTAGTTGATCGTAAACGTTCACTTAACTCAATCATCAACCAATATCTTAATTCTGTTCGCCCCATGCATCATGCTTTTGTCGAACCATCAAAAGTTTTTGCGGACTTAATAATCCCAGAAGGCGGACACAACACGGTTGCACTTGACTTTATTGTGACAAAAATAACTAACCTATTAACACATCAAAAATAGCTTTGAATCACCTCAAAGCTATTTTTTTTATTTAATTTTTTAAATTTACATCAAATGATACGTAACTACTACTTTCATTATTAACGAATAAGTAATCATAAACATAAGTTTCCACACTCTTAATTACAAGATCAAATGGTGCCGAACCATTATCAAGAATTACTTTATTGAAAAGGACTTCATCAAACGCATCGTTTAGTAACGCAGCTGCATAATCATGTAATTCATTTAAAATTTCAGCTGAAACAATGTACATACATGTATTAGTTGGAGTTCCAATAAGCTGAGTATAAATCGCATCAATCGTACTTTCGGGAAGTTCATAGCCCAAAAGGTCTTCAGCATATCTACCCATTTGTTCTTTTCCACAGTCATTATAATGAACATATAGTTCTAGTAATGCTTGAACAAGGAGAGACTTTTTATTTTGTAGTGAGACTAACTCTAAATATAGTTTTTCCGCTGGGCTTGTAAAGTTAGGGCTAAAGAAATAGGCTTTATATTCAACATAAGTAGCCCATCCTTCTATATAACCACTACATCTTATTACTTGTCTAATTTTATTGATGTCAAGACTTTTAGAGTACACGGTTTGATAAAGATGACCGGGATAGCCTTCATGAGCAAGGGTTGTAAATAAATAATTATAATTGTCCTCGTAAAGAGGGTTAATGTAGATTGATTCATTTTTTGTTTCATCAAGTGGTGAAAGTAAATACGCAGCAGGGCTGAAATTATTCTTTAACGCATCAGGCACTCTCTTTAAACTTATAGATGGTTGCTCTATTAATTTAGGAACTAGAGTTTTCGCATATTCTTTAAAATCATCAAATAAATTTTCTAATGCTGTGTTAGAAAAGTTTTTAACATTTCCGTTTGCCATTTTATAAAATTTATTTTTTTCACTTATACTTAAGGTGTTAATTTTAGCATATGATACATTAAGTTCATTTTCTAGTTTTTCTAACCTATCAAAAACAAATGAAATTACTTTTTCAACTGATAAATCATCAATACCTAAAATACTGCCAAGCATTAAACGGTAATATTCTTTTCCTTCTGCTCCAAAGCTACCCAAAGCTCCACCGGTTGTTGCCTTACCTTTTAATGAAACAATATTATTCTTTATATAGGCATAAGCATTAGTTAAATCACCAGTAATTAAGGTTTTTGCTTGTGTCTTGTAGTCTTCAGCACTACCTTTATTTAATTCAAAATCAATACTATCAATTTTATTATTGAATATTTCAATTAAAAAGTTGTCAGAGCCCATCATTACAAAGTTTTCACACTGCTCTATAATTTCATCAATTACACTATCACTAAGTCCATATCCATATTCTACTTGATCTTTGGTAAACTCTAAATATGTTTCAAAAACTTCTGGGGCAGTATCTAGATAAGATAGAAAATCAATAATATCTTGTTCTTCTCTAAAGTTGTATTCCGCAAGCACTATTGGTATTTCACATTGCATACCTAAATATGAACCTAAATATGAATTTGTCATATATCGCATATTTTCCGTAACATTATATAAATTATCTAAGTATTGACCAAGTATTTGCTTGGTTGTTTGTTCTTCAAAACTAAGATTATTATGTTCAAAACTATTTAATTCATCAATAAGTTCTTGTAGTTCTTTTCTATTTTCTTCACTGCCTGATTCTTTCACATAACTTGAAAATTTTGCCTCTTGATGGGTAAGACCAAATGATTGATAATCTTTAAATAATTGATTAATTGATATTTGATCACCTTCAAAAAGTAAAACAAACACATCATCAATAAAATCTTCAAATTCTGTATTTTTAGGGTTATCAATGGTCATAATACCATAAAACTCTTCCAATACTTTTCCTGTATTATCTTTAACAATAGCCTTAACATAATATTTTCCCATTAATGTTTGATTGTTGTTTTCATATTCAATTATTAAATGATCATTTTCTTCAAGATACATTGATTCTAAAACTAAGCTATGGATATTTCCATCCACAATAAAAGATTTACTTTCAAGTTTTGCAGGTAGAGTAATAGCAAGTTTAGAATAGAATTCACCATCGATTATATTTCTTTCCTTATTATATAAGGAAGCTTTAACTAAATAACTTCCTACTTTAGTTTGATTGTTATTTTCATATCTTATTTCAATATTATTAGGCAAATTCATTTCAAGCGTTAAATTATGAGGGGTACCATCATAAGTAAATGACTTTTTTTTAAACTTATAATCAGGACTTTTAATTTCAAGTATAGCCTTTGATGAAAAGATTTCTTTTTTAGTTTTATCATTAGATACAGTAACCCTAACTTCATGTTTACCAATTTCTGAATGTTCGTTGTTAGTATATATAATACTATAGCCATTACTCAATTCACCTTTTAAAGCTAATGAGTGAACTTTTCCATCATAAACATAACTTGCATCTTCAAATATAAAATTTTTATTGATATTTTCATCATCTTTTTTACAACTTGTTATGAATAATACCAAAAGTATACAAAAACAAATTACAATTTTTTTAAATTTCATTTCTTTTTCTCACTTTCTAAATATTCCTTAAACCATTTAATAGTCTTTTTAACGGTTTCCTCAAATGGGGTAATTGATATGCCAAGTTCTCTTATAGCTTTAGAATTGTCATAATTATGATTTTCTAATAATGTTTCAAACGTAAACTTAGAAAGGTATGGTACAAAGGGGATTGCGGCTTCCGCAATAATGAGTGGTACTTTCCATACTTTTTTATTTTTTCCAACTACTTTATTAATAGTATCATACATTTCAAACACTGTTACATTATTACCAGATAGAATGTAACTACTTGAAGTATCACTATCAACAATTTTCACCATTGCGCAAACTACATCATCAATATCAATAAAATTATAACCACCTTTAACACCAAATTCCATTTTATTGTTAATAACATCACATATTACTTTACCAACATATGATGGTTTATAATCATTAACGCCAAACACTGCAGATGGATACGCAATTGAAATTTTAGTGGAAACATCCTCTTTCATTTTTTCCATCACATAAGCTGTAGCTTTAGCTTTAGAACGAGGATAATTCCATTTAAATTTATCGATTTCCATTGTTTCTGGTTCGGTAATTTTATCATAATCATTTTCTTTATAAATGGCATCAACACTACTACAATATAAAAAGTGTTTTGCTTTATTTTTGATACAAACATTCGTAATTGTGACAGTACCTAAATAATTGATTTTATTAGTTTCTTCTTCTAATTTATTTTTGATATCAATGATTCCGGCTAAATGTATTACTTTATCGCCTTCATGAATATTTTGTGTTAAAAATTCTTCATCAAAAATATCACCAATTACATACTCAACATTTAAGTTTTCAACGGCTTCACTTTTTCGTCTAAGCAGTAATCTTACCTTTTCATTTCTTGAAGACAAATATCTTGCTAGATTATTTCCTATATGGCCAGTACCACCTGTTATTACGTACGCCATTATTCATTTACCTCTTTTATCTTTCTCTTTTGATTTAATAAATAATGAATATGAGCCACTCCCCATATAATCATTGAACCAAGACACAAACCCACAATATAAGCAAAGACACTTATATACCAGTTAGTTGCATTCCAAATAATTGAGTAAAACTGAACGTTACATTCATAATATGGACTAATAAATAACATATTGAAATGAGCATTTAAATGATATTTTTCTTTAAAAATTTCAAAAACATAATTAAATGTAACCGCCATAAATACAACAATTAGAAAAATAAGTACTCCAGATAACAATTCCTTTAAGTTTTTACCAAAACGCATTACATGGATTAAGTAACAGCCAAGAACTACCATACTGCTATGCCAAATAATTGATTGAAAAGTAATTGTTATTTCTTCAACAATAACTGAACTTGGAAAAATTAATACTGATAAACCGCCTAACATACAAAATGATGAAAGATATACATAAAAAGCCTTTCTAACTTTTCCTTTTGTGAAAGGGGCAATCAAACACACATATAACGGCGTTGAACAAAGCTGAAAAGGAAAAATTCCCCAATCATAGCCATTACGTCCAGAAAAAACATTATAAAATAATTGTTTATATAATTCTAAAACAAAGAAACATACTCCAAAAACAAATACATTTTTATCTATAGATTTATCGTCAAAATGTTTACAATTTTTAATTACTAAATAAGCAATAAAAGCAGTTATGAGAATAACAATAATTTGAAAAACAATATTGTTCTTAAAAAAATCAGTTCTAAAAGAAAATATATTTTCTAAATTCATCTTTTCACACCTTCTTTTTTCATAGTATTATAAATATTATACCATTTTTGACTTATTAATTCAATTCTAATACTTAACGTAAAAAGAAAGCCAAATAATAGGCTTTCTTTTATTAACTATTTTGTTTTTTCCCATTTTGCATAAAGAATTAAACTACCAAAGTGTCCTTTTTGAATCTCTGTAATCACCTTTGTGCATTTTTGATCTAAATACCAACCAAGGAATTTATAACCTGAACATATTGGCTCTTCTAATACAAAACTATCTTCAATTGTATAAGTAACTTTAGTAGTTGGAACCACAACACCTTCAACTTCAATTTTTTCCGTTACTGTTTTGTTAGGGATTGTATCAAACGCTGCAATCTTTGTTCCTTTTTGCCATTGATGGAATCTAAAGAAAATTTGAACACGGCCATTACTTGCTTGTTTATATTGCTTACTATAACTAGTATATGCGGTATTCATAACATTTAAGAAATATCCATTTAAGGCTTTATATTTAGTACGATATGGTTCGGTATTTAAGAAATATCCATTATCTTCTTCCATAACGTAATCTATACTATTTGTTCCTTCAATTGGTTTATAAACGAGTGCTCCGATGGTACGTTCAACATTGTAAACATTTAATGCCCGCATTTCTTCAACTGTTTTAAAAGTTGCGGTACCATACTCAGTATTATTCATTTTAACGGTGTACGTTGTACCATCAAACGTGATACCTGAAATTTTACCAACATTGCTTACAATCCAGTTAAACCAATCAGTATAGAATTCACTAACAAAGGCTTCTTTATCTACCCATGCTTCTTCTTTTACTATTACAAAATTAGGATCATAAACAATTTCAAATTCAATAAGTTCATATTGAGCAGTGACAACTAAATTACTTGTAATATTACTGAAGTCATTATCCCAGCCAATAAACTTGTAACCATTACGGTCGGTATTTACTGGAGCGATAGCTTTTTTACCTTCTTTAACCACTGTTTCTTTTAATATTACACCATCTGGAGTTTGGAATGTAACTTTATATTCAGGTTTATCATCATCTTCATGAACTGGTAATTTAACATCTTTTTCGGTTAAAACATCACAAGTAACATAGTCAACGCCTTTATCAATCCAAGATTGAAGAGTTGCGGCATTGCTATATTGACTGAAAGTATAACAAGCTACTTTAAGTCCTGCTTCATGATAACGTTCAATCCATTCAATTGATGCATTATAACCAATATTAAAACTTACATCGAAATTCCAAGTAACACAACGTTCAAATATTGTTTCACTTTCACATGAGTTAACTAAATATTGACATGGAATATATTTATAGCCATTATTTCTAACCCATTCTAAACATTTGTATTGTGAACCTAAGAAAATCACTTTGTCAAGCATACCTTTATCTTTGATTATTTGCATTAATGCTGGCATTCTTGATTGATCGCTATTAGTAATACCTGCTGAAGATTTTAATTCAACTACGGCATACACGTTATATTCTTTACATATTTCTAAATATCTTTCAAATGTACAAATGGTTGAACTATAAGTAATACCTCCACGCGTTTGGGTTTTGATGACATCTTTTATGTCGGCATAGTTAGTAGATGCAAGATCTACTCCCGCAAAGTCATTGTCATGACAAACAACAAAGACTCCATCTTTAGTTTGCTTAACATCACATTCAAGGGCTTTATAACCTTTTACTTTCGCTCCATTAATGAACGCTTCTGCAGTGTTCATAATGCCAAGATAACTACCAGCATGACCAATAAAGATTAATTCACTACGTTCAATTACTTTAACAATTCTATCTAATGTTACTTTATTTCCTTTAGAGTTCATTACTTCATATGTAATTGTATAAATACCTGGAGTTTCGGGATCTAATTTATCATCTTTAACGATAATACTAGTTGTAATGTCGCCATCAACTTTATCATAAGCTTTAACACCAGCTAATAAATCATATTCTTCGGAGGCATTGATTACAAGAATTTCCTTAACATCAAATGGGAAGTAAATTACTGGAGCATCTTCTGGTAAAGTTGGGAAAACAGCTAGGGTAAATTCAACTCTTACATGATTTGCATATTCAGAATAAATTGTAATAGTTGTTGTACCATATCCTTTAGTCTTGATTACGCCATTTTCAATAACCGCAACTTTAGGTTCTGAACTCAACATTACAAGTTGAGGATGTGTAATATTATTTGGTGACATTACTATTTCAAGATTAAAGGTTACTCCTTTATCAAGGGTTTGAGGTTGATTTTTGATTTCAATTAAACTTGGGAATATTGGATTTGACCATTTCGCAACAAGTGTTACGTCACATGCCATATCACTAGTAATCTTCGTAACTTTTTCATCACCCATATACCAACCTAAAAATTCACGACCATCAGCAAGAGATAATTCAAGTAATACTACTTCTTCACCAGGTTTATACGTGCGAACTGGTTCTACTTCAACATCATATGCTGAAGCTAAAGTTTGCTTCATCTCATCACTAAATCTAGTCGCATGATCACAAACTTCACAAAGTCTTAAAATACCAACATAAGTTGAACCCCAAAAATCTTGAGCTGGATTAATTTTACTAACACATTCATCTAAAGCATTAAAGAAACCAATCCACTTATCATGGTATCTTGCATCATTAATAAAGCAAGTAGGTTCAGTTTTTATTTCTTTAACATTAGCCATATAAAGTTTAGCTCTATCATCATACCATTTACCAGATGCATATTTGCCATCGCTACCTTTAATAAAGCTTGCTAAATCAGTAGTACTTCCTAAAAATTCATGAAAATCAGTTAACATTGCGTCTATTACTTCACTAACACTTGTTAAATGAGTAATTGGCCATTTACCTTCTTCATAAACGTAATTAATGTCATAGTAATTAACTTTAAAAATTGCGGTAAAAACTAAGTTTTCTTCTACCATTTCACTTGGCATTTCTTTATCCCAACCCATAAAGGTCATTTTATCAGTTGAAGTAACATCAGGTGCGATAATTTTTTCACCTTTTTTATATTCTCTTATAATGTCTTCTTCACCTTCTATTTTAAAGGTTACAGTATAAACTTTTTCTTCTATTTTTTTGAAGATTGCGGTAAAAACTAAGTTTTCTTCCGCCATTTCACTTGGGATTTCTTTATTCCAACCAACAAACTCATAACCTTCTTGTGGAGTTACACTAGGTGCGATTATCTTTTCACCTTTTTTGTAGTTTCTTATAATGTCTTCTTCACCTTCTACTTTAAAGGTTACGGTATACACTTTTTCTTCTATTTTTTTGAAGATTGCGGTAAATACTAAGTTTTCTTCACCCATTTCACTTGGAACTTCTTTATCCCAACCGACAAACTCATAACCTTCTTGTGGAGTTACACTAGGTGCGATTATCTTTTCACCTTTTTTATATTCTCTTATAATGTCTTCTTCACCTTCTACTTTAAAGGTTACGGTAAATAATTCTAATTTTTTAAATAATGGTTTTACAGTAATTGAGTATTTTTCAATTAGCGTATCTACACCAATTAAAGTTTCACCATCAACTGACCAACCAATAAATTCATAGCCTTCTTTTTCACAAGTAACACTATTTAAAGCGTCAATTAATGAATCATTGATTTTTACATTTTTTACTTCACCAACAATTTTTTCATCTTTTGCTAGTTCAAATTCAATTTTAACTTTAGCATCTACACAGCTATATAGACTTATAAATAATACTAGCAATAAACTTAATACTAACTTTTTCTTCATTGTCTCTTTCCCTTTCTATATAATAATATAATATTAACTGATTTATCTTTTTTTATCAAGTTATTTACACTATTGTTTGAAAACGTTTACAATTAATATTCAAAATAAAACTAGGCACAACACAAACCTAGTTTTTATTATGACGATATTTTAAACTTTTATATTTACTTCTGGCTTTATCAATGTCAGCTTGAACAAGCTTTGTTGCCTCATCCGCAAGTTCTTGTGTTGATTTATCTTCAAAGTCTTCGGGATAAATTACATCAACCACATTAAAGTAAATAAAGGTTGGAATAAATGGTGCTGTCATCATTTTTTTAAATGTTCCATCTAAAGCAAGTAGAACCGCAGGAACATTTGCTTTTTGAACTACCTTAAAAGACCCAGCTTTATAATGATTAAGTCTTGAAGTTTTAGCTCTTGTACCTTCAGGAAAGATTAAGAAATTTACCCCTTCTTTTACTTCACCAATAATCTTTATAATTGATTTTAAAGCTTCACGGTCATCTTCTCTTTCAATTGAAACTCCACCTAAGGCTTTAGCCATACCTGATGCGAGCGGATATGTTTCAATTACTTTTTTATACATTGTCGCATGAGGCCATTTATGAAGAATGGTATATAAAATAAACATATCTAAATAGCTTTCATGATTACAGTAAAATACCACAGGTCCTACCTTTGGTATTTTTTCAAGACCATTTACCTTTACTTTAACGCCTAGCCAAAAGCAAGAAAACCTCGCGACATCAACCATAAAAAACCATCTTTTTTTATCTTTAGGATTATAAGTTTTCGCATATTTTTTACCTAGAGTTAGTAATAAAATCATTACTAATACACAAAATAACGCAACTACCACTACTAATGTACATAAAGATAGCAAAACTATAAAATACCAAGGCATTGCCTTAATAATACCAACTATAACCCAGGTTATGGCTAAACCAAATGCACATACTACTGATAACGGAAAAATCATTTTTTAATCCTTTCATATACTTCAAACACTAAATCTTTTTCTTTAGTGCTGCCAAGTAATTTGAATTCATCATAGTTTACTTCAGGAAAGTAAACATCCCCCTCATGAGTTCCAGGAATTCTTGTAATATATAAGCGATCAACAAGAGGTAGTAACTCTGTATAAACCATTTTACCACCTATAACGTATAACTCACTTGTCTTATATGCATCTATTAATTCATCTAGATTAGTTACAACAATTCCACCTTCTGGCAAAGTTTCTTCTTCCGTTAATACATAACTAACTCTATTCGGTAGTATTTTGCCATTTCGATCAATTATAGAGCGATACGTATTATATCCCATTAGAACTGCTTTATAGTTTGTTATCTTTTTAAAATATTTTAAATCTTCGGGATAATACCATGGTAAGGCATTACCATTTCCAATTAAGTTATTTTCGTCAACCGCAACGATTATCGCAAGCATTTTATACTGCCACCTTTCCTTTAATAGCTGGATATGGATTATAACCAGTTAATTCAAAATCTTCATATTTAAAGTCTTCTAGTTTTTCAACTTTTCTTAAGATATTCATCTTTGGAAGTGCTCTTGGAGTTCTTGAAAGTTGAATATTAATTTGTTCAAGATGATTAGAGTAAATATGAGCATCACCAATCGTATGAACAAAATCACCAAGACCAAGTCCCGTTACATGAGCTACCATCATTGTTAATAATGCATATGATGCAATATTAAAAGGTACCCCTAAAAATAAATCAGCAGAACGTTGGTATAACTGACATGATAGTTTACCATCACTTACATAAAACTGAAATAGAGAGTGACATGGTGGTAGCGCCATTTGATCGATGACAAGGGGATTCCACGCACAAACAATTAATCTTCTTGAACTTGGATTTTGTTTAATTTCATCAATAACTTTTTGAAGTTGGTCAACATGATATTCACCAATCCCAAATGCACGCCACTGAGCCCCATATACTGGTCCTAAATCACCATAAAGTTTTGCGAAAAGATCATCATTTTTAATTTTTTCAACAAACTCATCCATGGTTTCGCCTTGATAATCACTTGATTTTTTATAAGCTTCATAGGGCCATTCATTCCATATTCTAACACCATTTTTAACTAAATATTGAATATTGGTATCACCCTTAATAAACCATAATAATTCATGAATAATAGCTTTAAGATATACTTTTTTAGTTGTAAGGAGAGGAAATCCTTCCGACAAAGGAAAACGCATTTGTGCCCCAAATAAAGAATAAGTACCAGTACCAGTTCTATCTTCTTTAAAATGGCCTTCAGTTAATACTTTTTGACATAATTCTAAATATTGTTTCATAATCTCCTCCTCATAATCCAATGAGTATTATATCACGATTCGACAAAAAAAACAAATCAAAAAGACCACTAAAATAGTGATCAATCTTTTTCCTCAACAACATCTTGATAAAAAGAACTATTTTCTTTAAATTTTTTAGCGGTTGTAATGAAACTAACTCTTTCTACTACTAAATGTAACATTGAAATTTTTTTAACATGTTGTTCCTTTTCACAGTTAAACACCACATCTTCAGTCTTACTTACAAGTCTACCCCTAACACCAATAACATCACCTTTACGACAATACTCACAAGTGTTTTGGGCAATTCCCTCCCATAATGAGCATCTAATAAAATCTGACTCATAAGTTCCTTCCATTGATTTAAAAGGTCTTGTAACTCTCAAAACAATAAAAGCCCCCTTTAAACCATTTTCAAATTCTTTAAGTACAGGTTCTTCTGTTATAACCCCTACTAATGTAACAATATTAATCATTGCACTTCCTCCCTTCACTAAAGATTATACTTATATTTTTTTAAAAGGCAAAACGCCCATCACTAAGTTATTTTAACTTTCCTAGTTATACAAACAAAAAAGATAAGTTATAAACATTATTTTAGTTTAATCCCCATACTTAAATTTACTTTTTAACAAACTATTAAAAATAGGAAGTATTTTACTTATTTTTTTGGAAAAACTAAACAAAAGGAGATTATTATGAAACTAAGTGTTAAAGTTATACTCATTACCTTTATTAATACAATGTTTTTAAATTGTATTATTACTTCAAATGTTTTAATGCATTTATTTCCTAGAAATGCTTATATCATATCATTTTTACTTGGAATTTTTGTAACATTATTGTATTTAATCATTCCTACCAAAAACACAAACTTTCAATCTAAAGTTTTAAATAGTAAATTTACAAGAATTATCTTAATTTTCTATATTATAATTTCAACTGTTTTAATTACCCTTTCATCGATAAAGATTTTATCCGATTACTTTTTCTTTCTTACTCCTACTTTTTTAATTATTGCGGTTTTGCTCTTTTTTGTGGCTTTAGTAGGTTCAGTTAACATTCATTCAATAATGAATATTATGCTTATCTTATTTGTTATTTTACTAATCACTAGCCAAATTCATTTTTTAAATACCAATACAAGGGACTTCAGATTACTGCTTCCTATTTCCTTTTATTTCAAAAAGCCATATTTAGCTTTAGTTCTTTTGTTTCCTTTTCTTGATAATCTTTTATTTTTTACCATTCCCAGTGTTACAAGTAATCCCCCATCTAAATGGAACTTTGTGGTTGGTAGTTTAATTGGAACAATGCTTTCTACTTGGTTTATTATGGATAATTATTTATTTTTAGATTATCGTTTTTTTGATAATATGCTTTTCCCATCCCTTTTTAGATATCGTTTATACACTGGTCCTAAATACTTTGAACATTTAGATATTTTTCTTTGTATTTACATTTGTTCTTACATCTTTATTAAATTAACCCTTAACCTAGAGATTTTAAGACAACTTTTTAAAAAGCAAAATACCTTTATCTATAGACTTGGAACATGTCTTTTTTTAGGAGCCATAATTACTTTTCTTTTCTATAATTATGTCTTAAATCATTCATTTATAATTATTACATCTTTAATCTCAACTATTTTAATTCTTATTTTCTACTTTACAATATGGAGGTATGCGAAAAATGATGGATAATTTAACTTTAACTGATATTTTAGATACCTTAAGTACAAATGAAGCAGATATGATGAAAGTTAGTGTTAAACACCAAAATTTAGACATTAAAATTTACTACTATCAAAGTACTGTAAGTCCAAAACACCTAAATGACTATTACTTAAATAAAATTACTAAAGAAAACTTTAAAAGCCTAAATGAGGCCATTCCAGGAGTTTTTTACCGCGTTTTAGTGTTTAGTTTAAATGAAATCAGTTATCTTTTATCAAATGGTAATTTAATAATGGTTGTTAATGATGAATATCCATATTATTTAAACCTTTCCACAATTCCTGTAAGATCAACTGAAAAAGGTGAATTAGACCCGAATAATCTACTTGCTAGTCAAGATGATTTTGTGGAAAACATTAATCATAGCCTTGCGTTAATTAGAAAAAGAATTAAATCACCAGATTTAATTGTTAATAAATATAAACTAGGGAATACCTCCCAAACTGATATTTATTTCATCTATTTAGAAAAAACTAAAAAACAACCTTTTATTAAAGAAATAGAATGTCGCCTTAATGCTTTTAAAGAAGAATCATTAACTAATATTAATGATTTAAATACTATCTTTAATGATTCCTTGTTACTACCAACGGTATTTAATACTGGTTCACCAGACTATGCGGTTGGAGCAATACTAGAAGGTAAAGCTATCCTTTTAATGGATAATAGTCCAGTTGTTGCGGTACTACCTACAACCCTTAGTACATTTACAACTATTAAAAATGAATCTAACGAACCTAAGTACTACACTTTTTTTGCTAGACTATTCACTATTTTCTTTTTCTTTATATCAATCTTTTTTCTAGGCTTAGTTATTGCGCTTACAAACTTTAATCCTACATTCTTTTCAACCCTTTTTATGTCAAGCATGCAAATAACCGAACGTGGCACTACCTTTCCAATATTTATTGAATGTTTAATTGTTCTATTTTTATTTGAAACATTTAGACTAATATCTAGTAGAGCCCCAAACAATTATGTACAAAACATAATAATTATTTTTAGTGGCCTTTTTATTGGTCAAAATGCTATTTCAAGTGGACTCGTTGGTTCAACTCTTCTTCTTATTGCCTCACTTTCCTACGTTTCCTCTTTCGCAATAACAAATAACCAACACCTAATTACCTCTTTTGATATTTTTAGATTATATAATCTAATACTATCATATACGTTTGGAATACTAGGATTTACAATAGGATTAATTACAACCTTACTTTACCTAAGTTCCCAAAAATCAGTTGGGGTACCATTCTTCCTACCATTTAGTCCATTAAGACCTAATAAACTAAAAGGATTCTTCTTCCCTAAACATGGTGATAAAAATGAATAAAAAACTATTAATTTTTACAGTTATTGTTTTAATCTTTTTTTCAATCAAAGTCTTATATCAAAGAAATGATTATACCGAAGTAACTGAAAGTGCTTATGTATCTAGTATGGGACTAGAATACAATAATTCAAATAATGAATACACCGTTTACATGTACATTCTAAATAACTACAACCTAAGTCTTAGTGAATATGGACAAACCCTACCAAATGATATTGGCTACATTTGCGTTGGTAAAGGTAAAACCATATCTGAAGGTATCGCCATGATAAACAAACAATCAAGTATAAGACTACAATATAGTCATATTAGAACCGTTATCCTAAAAAACAATTTCTTTAATAAAAACAATCTACTAGCCCTATGTACCCTTGTAAGACAATCCCCTGACTTTTTTCCAACTTTTCAAGTTTACACCACTAGTAATGATTTAATGGATATCTACAATGTTAAAAACTTTTCAGGTACTAGTGCTTACTACACCATCCTCATTAATAACGCAACCCTCACCAAACCATCAAAAGTAGTCTTTTCAAATCTTATTAATAACATCTATTTAGACACCTATACTACCGAAATCCCCATTCTCAAAGTATCAAATGATGTATTCTTTGAACAAGAAAAAGAACTACCATCCATAGATGTAGATGGTTATAGCTATATTACTGATGATTATAGATTATCATCATTTAGTTTTGACAACTACCATGCCCTATACGCTTTAAACAACCTTTCCAGAAATGTCATCATCTTTAAAGACTTTGACTACCTAATTCATGAATACTACATCAAAAAATACTACAAAAAAAATACCCTAACCATTAAAATAACGATTAAAGGTACCTTTATTTATAATCCAAAAAATCTAACCGATAATGAACTTTACGCATCACTCAAAAAACAAATGACCGAAAACCTTCAAAACCTAAAACAATCTATGGATTCATATCTTATAGATGTCTACAACATTGATTACCTATCAAATAAAAAACATTCATATTTAGATACAACCCTAAATGTAGATGTTACCATAATGTAATAAACCCCACCCTATAAAGAGTGGGGATTTTGAAATACTAATTATTACATTATATTTCTATATTTAATGTTTATTATTTTGTGATTGTAACTGTGATTGCAGGGGCAACACCAATTTGATTAGAATCAACACGAGTACCAGGAGCGTAATAATCATTAACACGTACCCAGCCTCCGTTTACAATTCCATCATTTTGAACACAACGTACAAAATTACTACCATTACTACCGTTATTAGGAGTACGAAGCCAAAAATAACCTTTATTGTAATAATCATCACTTGTATCCATCATACAGCCTAATGCTTTTGCATAATCTGTTATTTGTTTTTGTCTTGCTGTATCACTCGTTGGAGAAGTACTAAAACCATTTTCTTTATTTAGTATGTCTTGATAACTTAATAAATATACTTTATCATTTGTGTCATTACATAAATATTCATTAGATGTATATCCAGTAGATGCTAGAGTATTGTCTACGACTGTTTCATTAATATATGATTGTAATGCTGATCTAAATGCTTTATTATAGAAAGTTTCATTTAGCCATTTTCTTATATCTGAATGTTCATAATCATTTGGGTATATTGTCTTTTCTTCTATTGTTCTATCACTAGTAGATGAATAAAACACTTGATTATCTATAATTAAATCTGTCATTAAACTATACTGTGTTTCATTTTGTTTTAGTATCTTCCATTTAATTGGTTCTACTTTAAAGTAATATGTAGTACTAGAAACAATTTCTTGTTTATTGTCAAAATACATTGTTTTGCCAGAATATGGTTTTGCTTCCACTTTAGCATAACGTGCACCATCACTACCTAAATAATAACCATCTGCATCTGGTGTATCACTTGTTATAGTTACATCATTTGCTTTTAAAGTTTGTGGGTATTCACCAAAATATACATAACCATCTTCAAATACGAAATCAGTATTTTCTTCTTGTGTATTAGATACAAATCTATAAATTTGAGGTAATAGCATAGAAGCATTTATATCAGATGTATAAGTGGTAAATCTTTTACTATTAACGTTATGTAAAATTCTGCCATAGCTACTTGTAGAATTTTGAATTGTAGCTGCACCATTAGTACCTATTGAAATTATCCAAGTTGTAACTCCGCCATCTAAAACTACGATCTTATTTGCGGTAGCTCCTAACTTTTTCCCATCTTTTGTTGTAAGAGTCCATGCACCTTCTGAACCACCTAATGTAAAAATTAAAGTTCCTGCAGCAAGTTTTTCTATACTATTTTTATCATTACTGAATGTTGTTGTTACAATATTTAAGTAACTATCAGTAAGATTACCCGTAGTAACACCTTGTGCGTTACTTGCAATAACGATTATATCGCCTGCTTTTAAACTTGATGCATCTGTTACAAGAGTATATGAACCAGTAGATGGCGTTGGTTCATCTCCACCTTGTGATTCTTCTTCCGCTTTTACTATTATTTCAAAAGTTTTGGTTGTTGTTTCACTATTTATAATTAATGTTGCAGTTAAAGTAACTGTCGCATCTTGTTCTCCTACACTAGGTCTTTTAACCATTGCAACGGCACTTGAGATTACTATAAATTCACTATTTGATGCCCAGGTGATTGTTGAACCATTTAATCCTGTAGTTGGAAGTTCGAAATCTTTGGTACATTCTGTAAAATCAAATGATAATGCATTTTTAGCTTCTTCTAATTTTTCCGCATCTGTTTTTTCAGTTGTTGATCCATCTAAAATTAATTCAATGCTAACTAAATAGAATCTAGATTTTGATGCATTAACTGTAGTAATTTTTATTTCATTTGTTGCGCTATCAAAAATAACTTTAGTACCACTTGTTGCAGTTTTTCCATTAACTGTAATCGTAGCGTTATCAGTACTCCATTTTTCTATAGTTAGTATAACACCTGCTACGTTTTTACTAAGTGTCATTTTTAAAACGCCTTTTTCTTTACTTGATCCAAACTTTAAGCCATTAGCACCTTGATATAATTTGGTAGCTGTTGATATAGACTTTATTAAATCACTACCACTTGTAATTTGGCCTAATACTTCTGTGCCGTTTGCTAATGCTCCACTTTCATCTTTTCCTGCTTTAGCGAATTCTATTATACTACTATCAGCTTGCTCTTCAATAGTAATAACATATGCACTAAATGCACTTGCATAGAATTCAACATTACCATTAACTAGTGTTATTTCTGATTTTTCTATTAATGTTGCAGTTTTGTCATCCGCAATGTGGTATACTGAAATGTTTTCAAAATCAAGACCAGTAGGTAGTGGAATTGAAACTTTAACTGCTTTAGTTAAGTTATGAACTTCATTACCTGATGCATCAGTTAATACAAAGTTATAAGCTGCTTTTACGTTTTGTCCTTCAATTACATAATTACCAGTATTTAAATCTTCATCAACTACTTTTTCTATTGTTACATTTTCAATTTCACTTGTTACTTCAGATACTGTAACACCATCAGTTGTAAATGATTTAGGTTTAGCAGAAATCTTAATTGTCATTTCTACATATTTTACAGTTTCACCATTTTGGATAGTTACTGTGATTGTGTAACTTTGTACTTCAGTTGTCTTTGTTACAGTAATCTTACCATCTGCATCTAATTTAATTGCAGTTGGAAGTGCTGTATATTTAACCTCTGAACCATTTGAAAGTACTAATGGTAAAGTATCAACTACGTCTGTATCAACTGTACTCATTTTTTCAAATTCAGTTACATCTTCATCAAGTTTAAATTGTTCACTTAATTCAATTACGAATGTAACTTCTTTAGTACCTTGATAGTTACCTGTACCTGTAATTGTTGCTGTTGCTGTTACACTAATACCTTCACTGATTGCAGTGTTATTAGCATATGCAACTGTATAATCAGTTGTTAATACTAATAATGTTGTACCATCTTTAACAACTAGTGTAGGTGTTTGTGCTTCAAATTCTCTTGCATTTACTGTAATATTTGCGATTTCTTCAACTGTTACATCCGCAATTGATTTAGCAAGGATTGTAAGAGTTGCAGTTAATGAAGTTTTTATTTCATTATAGTTTTCAGTATCAGCAACTACAAATCTTACTGTAACTGTATATTCACCAGCATTTATTTGTCCATTATTTTCATAACTTACAGTTACGCCTTCTGGTAATGTACCAATAACTTCTAGAGAGTGTGCTGTACCATCATATGTAAATGTTTGGCCTTCAATTGTAATTCCACTTACATCATGAGTGCCCTTAGCAATTTCTAATTCTTTTGTTACACCTTGAATTTCATTATAGTTAGTAGGATCTGCTATTGTAAAGTTAATTGTTACTTCATGTGTACCTGCTGTTATATTTCCATTTGGATAACTAACTGTTGCTGTAACACCGGTAGGAAGATTGTCAACTGTTACTTCATGTGCTTGTCCGTTGTAAATTGCACCTGTTAAGCCTTCGTAAACAACTTGACTCATATCGTAAGTTGCTTTTCCAACTGTTAAACCTTCAAGATCAACTGATACACCAGCGTAACTAATTGTTACTTTAGTTTCACCAGCTCTAAAGCTATCACTACCATTTACATAAGATACTGTAAAGTCATCTGTAGTAAGATCAAATGTGTTGCCATCTTCTTTAGTTGCAGTTACAACCATACCAGTTTTATCAAAAACTTCAAATGCTGTATAAGTAGTCTTATTAGGATTTGTTGTAACAGCGATACTTGAAACTTTAGCTGATGTAGCTGTTAAAGTAATAGTACCTGTTGAATTTTTATAGTTAGAATCACTTGAAGTAAATGTCCAACTAAATATATTTTCACCTTCTACAAATGTATATGGTTGATTCCAAGCAATCGTACCATTAGTACTTCCTTCACCGAGTTTAATATCTGGAGCTTTTTCACCAACATAGTAAGGAGAATTCTTTCCTAATTTTACATTAACAATTGGTTCAGCTTGTTCTATAACTAAGGTTGTTGTCATATCAGCAATTTCATTATAGTTTTTATCGCCTTTAAAACTTATTGTTACAACGTGGCTACCTGCGTTAATATTTCCACCTTCATATGCAAATGATGGAACAACACCTTCTGGATAGCCTTCAACTGTTATATCATGAGAATTTCCATCATATGTTGCAGTAAGATTTCCAAAAGTAACATTGTTCATATCATAAGTTGCTTTATTAACTATTAATGTTGCGGTTAATGATTCAGGTATTTCATAGTCATTATGACTATTATCATATCCTTCAGCAAGACTAAATGTTGCAGTTACAGTGTAACCTTCTTCATTTGCATCTGTAACAGGAGCACTATATGTAACTTTTAACCATTCAGGAACTTGTCCTGTAACTGTTAAATTGTGTTCTTTTCCATCATATGTAACTTCACCCCTAACAAGTTCAACACCTGTCATTTTAATTGGAGTAACAGTAACTTTAATTGTTGTTGTACATCCACCATATGAAACTACAACTTCTGTAGTATCACCATGTAAGATAGTTGGTTCTACTGTGAAACCACTAGTAATTGTTTTAGGTTCACCATAGTTATATTCAACATTTAATTCAAGACCTGTTGGATCAAATGTTTCAAGGGCTGTATAAGCAGTTTTATTAGGAGCTTTACTTACAGTAATTTTACTAACACTAACTTTATCATATTTTGCATATAAGGTAACATCTTTAATTAAACCTAAAGTTGTTGTATATCTTCTACCAGTAAATTCAAGATTGCCATACCAACCAGCAAATTCATATCCTTCTTTGGCTGGAGCTTGAGGTAAGCTTTCTGCTTTACCAATTTTTACAGTTGTAGGTGTTGGTGCAGTAAGTCCTTCGCCTACTGAATATGTAACTGTAACATCATTTACGATTGTTGTTCCTCCTGGAACACTAATTGTAAATTCTTTAGTATCTGTTACAGTACCATTTTTAATGGTAACTATTAATTTTGCTTCTTTTTTCTCAACGGGATCTCTTTTTAATTCTACCCAACCAGATTCTTCAACGTACTGAGTATCTAATACTGTAGCATCACTTGTTTCCCAAGTAATTTCAGACTTATAGATACTATCTACAGTAACCGGAAATGAAGTTATCATAGTGGTTGGTAATTGAATTCTTTCTTTATCATAGGCTACTTTCTCAGCATCGGTGGCTGTTTCATTATAATTAGATGATGCAGCACCAGCAGCGTTAACTACCTTAACACTAACAAAGGAGAAAGTAAGAACTAAGAATAAAGCAAGTAAAAATATTCTAATTTTCTTCATATTTCTTTCCTTTCTAAATTCTTTATCTTAAATTAAAATATAATCTTAAATTTCATTCATCTTAGTATACTGATGAACACCCATCACGGACAATTATGTGTATGCATGTTGCACATGAAACGACAAGTATGAAAATTATCGCAAGAGCAACACATGATATAATTAATCCTGCAAGGGCTAGGCCATGATTTTTTTTACTTTTAAGGCCTAATATTGCGAGTACTAATGCAACATTTACGGTTATAAAACCATATATTGATAAGTACGGCATAAAAATAATAATTAGTCCAACAATTGAAGAAGGAAGTGAGGCTATTGCGAAACCATTCCAAGGGCCTCTTTCTTTATTTTTATCTTCTTCGATTATTGCTTCTGGTTGTTTTTTAGTTACAACTTCACCACACGATGGACAACAGCTGCAATTATCTTCTAAATAACAACCACATTTTTTACAAAAAGGCATATTTAACTCCTTTCGTTTTATTGTGGGTTTTACCCCCAAATTGCATCCGCATATTCTGCTTTATCTATAAATGGATTACGATTACCTTGAATTCGGTAAATATAATTATTTCTAATGATTTCGGTATCACTGACTGGATCAATTCTATTCCATTCAAGTAATAGTTCCATTGATTCAGCTATGCATGTAACACTATATTTAGTGTTATCTGCTTCACTATATCTAGTCATTAAATAAAATATAATTCTTGCTACATCACCTTTATATTCATCACTTGGTTCATAAAAACCAGATGATGTTCCATATTTATTATTATTTCTACTACTATTAACACTAGGATCACATGGTCTAATGTGATGTAGATCAGCACCAGCACCTGAAGTTGTAAACCAACCTAAGCTTTGGCACCATACATGTTCTCTATTCCATACACTCATACTATCTGTTTTTTTAATAGAAACACCAGTATAGAATAATAACATATTATTTGAATTATTAGGATCTTGATCAGCTTCTTGTAAATAAGTTTTACAATCATTATAGGTTGTTTTCTTAGTATGAGTTGAAGTAATCAATGATCTTAATTCTTGTTTTAGTGCATCGCCTGAAGTAGATAAGATATTTTCATAATATCTATCAACTTCAGATCCACTTGTTTCTTTTCTAACGATTACATTATAAGTTTGAATGTCTGATGTATAATCACCATAACTAAATGTTGCATATAGTGTTAATTCAACATCAACATTACTTGTATTAATTAATTTTCCATTAACTAGATTTGCTAAATATTCATCATCTATCATCCAAGTAATCTTAGAACCAAGTTTACCAGTTGTTGGTAAAACATATTCATTAGATACACTTGAATTAATACTAAATGAACTAATATCTGCGAGTACAATTTGTTCTGCCGTTCATTCAGCACTTGATTTAATGTAAATTGTTACATCTTCTTGTCCTTGTGAATAACAAGAGAATAAATTACTAGATTTGTTATACTTTAATACATTTCTTGTATTAGTACCTTGGGCTACAATACTTGCAATACCATCAGTAATTTCAATTTTCCAACTTGAATTATCAGATAATTCACTTTCTAATTTTAATTGATTGCTACTAGAACTAGCTGCATATAAATAACCGCCATTTACTTTAAAAGCAAATGTACCTTCTTTTGTTCCAGCTACTATTTCAATAACTAGAACATCACTACCTGGAATAATTGTTTCGTTTATTGTAACGTTTACGGCATAAAAATTATTTTTATTAATTGCACCTAGAGCTTTTTTATTATCTTTATTAACTATTATTATTTTTGAACCTATTACTAGTTTTGAAATATCAGTTAGTAATTCAAAATTTCCACTTGGAGTTGGTTCGTCTCCTCCTTGTGAATTTTCAGTCCAACTTGCAGTTAAGGTAATATTTCCTGTAACTGGAGTATTAAAATCATATTCTTTACCATTTAATAACCAACCTGCAAATGTATGACCTTCTCTTGTTGGATTTTCTGGTTTAGTTGTTAATTTTCCACTCTCAACTGTTTGGTCAGCTATTGTTTCATTTCCACCATTTACATCAAATGTAACGGTGTATGATGTAACTGGAGTTGGTTCATCTCCACCTTGAGATCCTGATTCAAATCTATAGATTTGAGGTAAAACCATAGATTTTGAAGGGTTTGAAGTGTAATTTAAGAATCTTGGGTTATTTACATTATATAAAATTTTTCCATACTCTGCATTAGTACTTGAAATTGTTGCATTGCCATCAGCATCTATTTCAATTGTCCAAGTTGTTGTTCCTGTACCTTTGCAATTTAACGCTTTTGCACCGCTTGTTCCAAGAATACCTTCAGAAGTTGTTAATGTCCAAGCACCTGTTTTTCCTCCTAATAGAATTTCATAGATTCCTTCAGTTGGAGCTTTCAAAACGTTATTGGTAAATGTGGCGTCAATTGCTGTTAAGAATTTACCAGTTCCCATTGCTGCATTAATCTTGTTATTAGCAACACTAACTAAGATTATTTTGTCGCCAGCTTTTAATGTTGTAGCATCTGTTACAAGTGTCCACACACCACTAACTATTTCTTTTTCTTTATATGTTACATAAATTCTTGTATTAGCTGTAATTGTTAATTCATAAGTTGTACCAACTACTGTTTGTTCTTCACCATCATTCACTTTAATTGTTGATACTTCATATCCATCTTTTGCATTAAATGTAATTTTAACTTTTGTACCTTTTATAACTTCTGATTGATCTACTTCTGGAGTACCATTACCATCACCTGTAACAGTTACTGTAAATGTTTCTCTAGGAGCTTTTGTAACTTCATATACGTAACCAGATGTAATTTCTTTTGTGCCACTATGATCTTTTAAAACGCCATATATTACAACTTCATCACCAACGATTAATTCGTTTGCATTTGTGAATTTTTGATTTTCTAAATAGTAAACACGGAAAGCTTGTAATGAACCTAAATAGAATGTTGCATTACCATAACTTGTGCTGATTTCTGTAATTTCAGTTATTGTACCTTTTACATAAACTTTATCAGTAGTTGCCTTGCCTGCTTCGATAATCGCAAAAGCTTCTTCTGCTGTATAAGGGTTATCGACAGTACCTTTTTCTTCTTCTACTTTTTCAGTTGTAATGATATAAGTACTGAAATGAGTTGTTGTAAATACTAAGTAACCATCAACTGCGGTTGCATTCATGTTTTCTAAAGTACCATCTTCTTTAACATGATATACAGTAAGTTTGCTTGTATCTGCACCAGCAGGTACTGGAAGTTTAACTGTTACAGTTCCTGATGGTTGAACAATTTGACTTGCACTATCCATTAAATTAATATCATATGCTGCTAATAATTGATCATTTTCATTTATTGTAATTGTACCTTTTTCTTCTTCTGTAAGTTCTTTTACATCAAGGGTTGTACCAGAATCAGCATTATCTACTTCAACTTTTGTTTCTTCATCTACTAGTTTTACTTTGCCTGCTAGTTTGAATGTGAATGAAGTATATTCAGCCGCATCGCCAGATGTAATTACTACATATAATGTAACTACTTGTTCTTCAGTTGTGAAGATTGCATTTACATTACCTTGTGCATCAACGCTTAATGCTGTTGATGATGACATCCAGAAGTTAACCGAACCATTGCTATTCTTAACTGGAAGTGTTTCTGGTAAGTCATTTAATTCGCCAGATAATACTGTACCATAAGCTGTTTCTAATTCTTCTCTTATATTCTTAACTTTTACTAAATCAGAATCACCGATTTCAAATTCAAGAGTTACAGATCCTGTATAGTTATTGATACCACTAACGATTGCTTTAGCTGTACCTTGTTCAATATTATTTTGATATGTTACTGTAAAGTCTGTACCTTTAATTAAAGTCATATTATTGTATGTACCTTTAATTTCAGGTTCATGTGCGCTACCAGTGTAACTAACACTTGGTAGAGATTCAAACATTGATTCTTCTAGGGCTTTTTCACTGATTGTTAGCGTAGCTGTCATATCATCAATTTTGTTGTAATTTGCCTTATCATAGTCAAATGAAACTGTAACTGTGTAATGGCCAACTTGTTCGTGTACACTAGATTGTGTACACGAACACTGACGGTTTGTCAATCATCGT
>SAMEA104315439__coassemble_103_pt1 | contig 54368 bp, 59 predicted proteins | sample SAMEA104315439__metabat2_low_PE_048 | metagenome-assembled genome bin SAMEA104315439 (sample SAMEA104315439) | gut metagenome | biome: Monkey gut; feature: monkey-associated habitat; material: faeces | place: China | collected 2013 | reverse complement strand
CGGCTAATCTTTCTTGTAAATCGGGGCTGTTTGCCGATTCGTTTGTCGAATTCTCAGAGCGATATGAACCTATATTTGCTATTTTTTCTTCAAGTGTAGCTAATTGTTGATAAATTTCTTTGTTATTTACAACCTCTGTCACAGCGTTTGAGTTGTTATTTTCTTCAATTGTTGTTACTCGTTTAGCTAATTCTTGATACTCATTTTGGCTATTTTTTAACACATCTAATTCATTTTTGATGATATTTATTTCATTTATTACCGATTCATCAATCGTTTGCTCGGTTGAAGTGGGTACTTGGAGATTTTGAATTTTATTCTCTAAATTCGTTATTCGCTCATTTAATTGTGGGTTTTCAAAATTTGATTCAAAGCCACTTGCTGAAGATGCTTCTAATTTCACTTCTATTTCTTGAATATTTTCATTAATTTCTTGAATTTTTTCTTCTAATTGTGCCGGTTGAGCTTTATTAGCAAGAGATAAATCTTCTAACATATTTATCTTAGCTTCTATTTTTTCTTTAAATGGTATAATGTTTTGTTTCGTTACTTCCGCATTTAATTTTTTTACTTGATTTTCCACAGTGCTAATTCGTGAAATTATTTCATTTCCATTTTCACTATCACCACTAATTTGAATACTTTCAATTTGTTCTTCTAATTTCTGAATTTGACTAAGCACATCTATATCCTGAGCTGCACTATTAATAATTTTTATTATACCCACCTCTAAATATATTTTAGGCGAATTGGTAAATCTTATTTTATTTTGAATATCTACAAACATATCTACATAATAGAACAATTTGTGCTCACTTGTTTGGTTAGCAAGCAGTACAAAATCTTCTTTATTATATATATATTGAATCTTCGAGTCTTCCTTTAGATTTTTATAAAGCAACAAATCACGACAAAATTGGATTAAACTTGTGAGGATTCTACCTACCTCTTTTCCCATTTCTATTAGACTATTTACTTTGTCTAAAGCAAGTTCTGTATCTTGGCTATTTAGAGCCGTTATAAGATCTATTAGATATTGATGTGATACTCTTCCCGTAATATTATTAATATCATCTATTGTTATTGTATTAAAATTATATACACGAGCTTGGTCTAATATACTTAGTGCATCACGCATTCCGCCTTCTGACACTTCTGCAATTGCCTGTAATGCCTCATCAGTAATTCTTATTTTTTCATTTTCACATACTTTAATCAACATTTCTATAATTTCGTGTGGAGATAATTGTTTAAAATCAAGACGTTGGCATCTAGATAAAATAGTCGATGGTATTTTATATGGCTCGGTTGTAGCAAGAATAAAAATGACATGAGCTGGTGGTTCTTCTAAAGTTTTTAGTAAAGCATTAAACGCCGCTGTACTAAGCATATGTGCTTCATCTATTATGTAAACTTTTTTCTTAAGAGTGCTAGGCAAGAAGTTTACTTTTTCTAGGATTTCTCTCATTTGATCTACACCATTATTGCTTGCTGCATCAAGTTCAACTACATCAGTTGTTTCATCATTCATAATCGCAAGACAATTAGGGCAATTATTACAAGGTTCTCCTTCAACTGGGTTCAAGCAATTAACCGCTTTTGCAAAAATTCTAGCGATTGTTGTTTTTCCTATTCCTCTTAGTCCACTAAATATATATGCATGGGATATTTTATCTTCATTAACTGCATTTTCTAATATTTTAACAATGTGCTTTTGGCCAACAACTTCATCAAATCTAGTTGGGCGATAAGTTCTATACAACGCTTTATATGCCACGGGCACACCTCCTCTTATTTCTTTGTTATATTTATTATACCACAATATTGATTTTTTTTTATTATCTTTGCGTGATTTTTTTATTCTTCCTTTCTTTATGTTATTTTTTACTTTTTATGCATATAATTACCTTGAGTGATTATATGAACAAAATGATTTTTATAACTGTCTTTCTCATTTTTTGCAGTTTATTTCTTTTTATATTAGGCCTGAGAGTCCTTACATTAACATTAAACAAGATTTCTTCTGACAAAATAAAACAATTAATTATTAAATTCAGCAATACTGATTATAAGGCCTTATTACTTGGAATTATAGTAACTGCTATTTGTCAATCATCAAACGCTATTACTGCAATAACCTTGTCATTTATTACCGCAAAATATCTTGATTTTAGACGTGGATTAGTTATTATTATAGGAGCTAATATCGGAACCACCGTTACTTCTATTTTCTTTAGCTTTAACATCCAAAGTTTTGGTCTTGTTTTTTTGGTCATTGGTATATTTTTACTCATTATCGTTAAAAATAAAAATATAGGCTTATTACAAGTGAGTTTAGGTCTGCTTTTATTTGGACTCAATCACCTATCTATAAATTTAGAATGTTTGCTTACATTAGATAAAATTTCCCCTTTAGTTGTTAAATTTAATTCATCAAACATCATTTGTTTTAGTGTTGGTACAATTATTTCATTTATTATTCAATCTTCTAGCGCAAGTATTGGGGTAATTCAAGATCTACATCAAGTAAATCTAATTAATCTACCTTGTAGTATTTGTTTTGTTTTAGGCGCCAATATTGGAACCACTTTAACAGGTATAATTGCTGGACACTTTGGTAGTAAAACAGCTAAAAAAGCTGCATATTTCAATTTTGCCTTTAATTTTTTTGGTTCATTAATATTTCTAATATTAATTTTTCCTTACACTATGTTAATTTCTTTTATTCAATCTACCTTAAATTTATCTAATGCCTTTACAGTATCTATTAGTCATATTTTATATAATATTTTTACTGTTTTTATCTTCATGTTTGGTTTGTTCGTTTTTGATAAAATGAAGAAAATAAAATAATAAACATATTTATTTGATATTTTTTAAAAAAAATGTTATAATAGTATCACATTAGATATAAAGGAGAAAAAGGAAAATGAAAAAAAGATTTAAATTAATCCCCTTCCTAATATCTTTGTTGCTAGTAGTGGGAATAACATTTGCTATTTGCTGGTACTCATTCTATGGATATAAATTAAACAGAATTAAATTCTATGATGATTATTTTCACAAAAGCGATTATAAAGATGTTGAAACAACAGCGTTAATTGAAAATGCGGTAAAATTTCAATTTTTAGGGTATAAAAAAGATTCTTCATCTATTAAGTTCTATACAAAAGATGATTCTAAAATTGATTTTACTGACAAAAAGAATGGTACAATTAATGTTCCTAATTATTTTGATATAGATATATATATGCTTGATACTTCATCAGATGCTAATGGGGATGCATCTTACGCATATTATTTCTATTTCTATAACATTAATTACAAAACACTTAAAATTGATTATACGTCTTTGCAAGCTAATCAAGGTGAACCGGTAGATACACCATTTAGCGTTATTACTGTTAAAGGAAAAGGTAGCCCTAGTGAAGATGAATTAAATGATCCTAATGTAAAATTATATGGTGATGCATTAATAGATGATACTATTAAAAAACTTAATTCTGGAACTAGCAATAATATAAAAACTAATGAGGGTGCAGCCTTATCCGCTACTGCTTATAGTGAAAATAATAACCAACATAACTATCTTGTTTATGACAATGGTTCAAGTATAACTAAATTTGATACTCCTGTTTGGCGTGTATCTCCAAGACTAGATATAGATAGTAAAACACCATTTGTAAAGGGCACTTATGAAGATGGTGAAGCAACTTTCGCAATATGCATAAACGTTGATGGAAGTTACACTGAAATAATTCGTGGAACATTTGATAATTTAAATGATTTAGACAAAGTTGATTACAAACTAGGAGCTAATGGTGATGTTCTTAACAACAAAGCTTTAAAGAAAGAATATAGAAACTTCATTTGGCCTCGTGTATTAGTTCATGGGATTATTGCCTTTGTAATTTCTCTTATTATTGCGATATTATTCTATATGATTTGGCAAGACAATAAAGAAGTTATAGAAAAAGAAACAAAATCATCTAAGTTTAATGGTAGTATCCAAAAAAAATCTAAAAGCAACAAAAAGAAAAAGTAAATATTAAAATAAAATAAACGTAGGTCAGTAACAGCCTACGTTTTTTATTTATATAATCATTAAAATTCACAATTTTTTGGGGTTCTTGGAAAAGGAATAACATCTCTAATATTGTCCATTCCTGTAACGTACATAATTAGTCTTTCAAAACCAAGACCAAAACCTGAATGTTTTACACCACCATATCTTCTTAAATCAACATACCAATCTAGCGGTTCAATTTTCATTTGTAGTTCGTTCATACGTTTTAACAATAAATCTAATCTTTCCTCTCTTTGTGAACCACCAACCAATTCACCAGCACCAGGAACTAGTAAATCAACTGCTGCTACTGTCTTGTTATCATCATTTAATCTCATGTAGAACGCTTTGATTTCTTTTGGCCAATTTGTTACAAATACTGGTGCTTTAAAATATACATCTGTTAAATACTTTTCATGTTCTGTAGCTAAATCTTCTCCAAACTCAGGTTTATTCTCAAAAATATCTCCTGCTTGTTTTAATATTTCAATAGCCTCGTGATGAGTACATTCAGCAACATGTGATTTTACCAATTGTTCAAGTTGAGCCTTTTTACCTGGACACACAAATTTATCAAAAAATTCAATTTCCTCTTTAGCGTTTTTTAGAATATAACTAACTACATACTTAATCATATCTTCTATTAATTGCATATCATCTTTTAAGTCAGCAAAAGCAATTTCTGGTTCAATCATCCAAAATTCGGATGCATGACGTGTTGTATTTGAATTTTCTGCTCTGAATGTAGGGCCAAAAGTATAAACATTTTTAAACGCAAGAGCATAAGTTTCTGCCTCTAATTGGCCTGTTACCGTTAGATTAACAGGTTTACCAAAGAAATCTTTTGTAAAATCAACTTTTCCGTCTTTTGCGATTCTATTTAAATCCAATGTTGTAACTTGGAACATTTCTCCTGCTCCCTCTCCATCATTAGCAGTGATAAGTGGAGTATTTACATATATAAAGTTTCTTTTTTGGAAAAATTCATGTATCGCAAAAGCCAATTTACTACGAACTCTAAATACAGCACTAAAAAGATTAGTTCTCATTCTTAAATGAGCTTTTTCTCTTAAAAACTCTTTTGTATGTCTTTTTGGCTGAATAGGATAGTCCTCTGGTGAGTCTCCTTCTAGCACCACTCTAGTTGCTTTAATCTCGTATGGTTGCTTAGGATTTGGAGATTCTTTTACAATACCTTCCACGGCTACGCCACTACCAACTCTATATTTTGATACATCACTAAAATTTGGTAAGGTTTGTTCATAAACAATTTGGGCATTATCTAAATATGAACCGTCATTAACATTTAAAAATCCAAATTCTTTTTGTGCACGATTAGTTCTTACCCAACCTTCTATTAAAACTTCTTGATCAAGGTATTTTGTTCCTTCATTAAATAATTCTTTAATACTAATTTTCTTCATTTTTTATTCTCCTTATAAAAATTTTAAAAACCTTAGTAAGTATTTACTTACTAAGGACGATTATTATTCGCGGTACCACCTTAATTCACAACTAACTTGTTGTGCTCTCTTTTTCTTTATCGCAGAATTACGGATGGTTCTACTAAAACAAAAGTTTTTTCTTCCATCTGCTCATAGGTGTTCCTAATAAACTAACATCTTTAAGTTCTCACTATCCTTAAATCACTGGGGTTGTTTCTTCGTTTCTTAAGTCCTATTCATTGCATCTATATACATAGATTATATTCTTTTTTTGTTTTCTTGTCAATCTTATTACTTACCTAAACAAAATTTACTAAACAACTCGTCTAATAAACTTGTCGAAGATGTATCTCCTGTTATTTCACCTAGATAGTTATACGCTTCTCTTAAATATATTTCGACAAAATCAATATATGCATCATTTTCAATTGCTTGCATTGCTTCCTGTAATGATGTTAAGGTTTGTCTTAATTTAGAAATTTGTCTAGAATTACCTAGGTATGTTGAATTAGCGGTTACATCTATATCTTTTAGTACTTTCTTTATTATCTTTTCTTCTAATTGTTCAATATCTTTACTATCATGAGCACTTATATATATATACTCTGGATTTATTTCTGATGATAAAAGTATATCTTTTTTATTCATAATTACCAAATGAGGCTTGTCTTTTACAGTTTCCATTAATTCTTTTTCGGCTGATGAAAGTTTTGTACTTCCATCTAGGACTAACAAAATTAAATCCGCTGTATCTATTTGTTGTTTTGACTTTTCCACGCCAATTTGCTCGACAATATTCTTTGTTTTTCTTATTCCCGCTGTATCAGTCAAATTAAGAGTTATATTTCCAAGGTTTACTTTTCCCTCAACAATATCTCTAGTTGTACCTGGAATGTTTGTTACAATGGCTTTATTCTCTTTTAAAATAGCATTTAAAATTGTGCTTTTGCCTACATTAGGTTTTCCAATTATTGCAGTGTTTATTCCTTCTTTTAAATATTTGGCGCCTATGGAATCGTTTAGTAATTTATCTAATTTTTCTTGTAGTTGATATAATTGTGGTTTTATCTTTTCATTAGTTAAAATTTCTACATCATCATATTCTGGATAATCGATATTTACATCTATAACAGCTATTATATCTAATAGTTCTTGTCGATAATCTCTGATCATATTATAGATATTTCCATTTATTCCCTGGTTTGCAAGTTTAATTGCCGTTTTATTTTCAGCATCTATTATATCCATTACCGCTTCTGCTTTAGTTAAATCTATTCTTCCATTTAAAAAAGCCCTTTTGGTAAATTCACCAGGTTCTGCTGGTCTTGCACCTAAATTCACTAAATTTTCAAAAATTAGGTTAGTGATAAAAATGCCACCATGACAATTGATTTCTACAACATCTTCTTTTGTATATGTTTTGGGGGCCTTAAATACTGATACCAAAACCTCATCTAACAATTCTCCGTTGTTACCACATATATGTCCATAATTAATTGTATGTGAATTGACGTTATTCAAATCTTTGCCCTTAAACACTTTGTTTACTATTTGAATCGATCCTTCACCACTAAGTCTTATGATTGATATTGCGCCCTTTGCATACGGAGTAGAAATACCTATTATTACATCTTCTTGTGACATTTTATTCACCTCTTTTTGTTTATATTATATAATATTTTGAGTAAGTTCTACAAAATTAAACATTATTTTTTTATATGTAAACATTTTCAAAATAAAAGGTATTGCAAAATTAAGAACAACGTGTTATAATTTAATTGCTCTTTGTAGTAGAAATCCTACCTGTTGCAAAGAGAATCCTTAATTTTTATTCAATTCTCGTTTCTTTGAAAAAGGCTCTATTCACACTAGAGTCTTTTTTTCATCTATTTTACAATTTAAAACGACTACTTTAAAGTAGTCGCTTTTTTGTTATTCTTTTTCCTTACAATTTTTAGGGGTGATTATTAAATATCTGTGTGGTTCTACCCCTTCTGAATGAGTTGTAACATCACGCCATGTAGCTAATTTATTGTGAATTACTTTTCTTTCATATGCATTCATAAATCTTAATCTTACAGGCATTTGTGTTCTAATTGCTTCTCTAGCTAATCTTGTTCCCAATCTTTCTAATTGTTCGTCTTTATTTTTTCTATAATTACCTACATCAACCTTTACAATTAATCCAGATTCTTCATCTCTATTAAAGTATTGATTTACAACAATTGTTGTTAGATAATGTAAAGCTGAAAGAGTTTGTGAATTATGACCAATTAATATAGCATTTGAATCCTCAGTATTTATGTCATATTCTACCACATTATCACGCATTTTTCTTTCAACAAAACCATAGATATCTGCTTCTTGTAGATATTTTTCAATATAGTCTTTTCCTTTTTTTACTGGATTGGCATCAACCATAACGTGTGCTTGAATTTCTCCTGCATTATCTGCTTCGGTTACATCAAAATATAAATCATCTTTACAAACACCTAGTTCATTTATGGCTAATTCTTCTATTTCTTCTATGCTTTTGCCTACATACATTTTTTCTTTCATGTTTGTTACCTCTATTTATATCCTTTTTGTTGTTTTAATTTTTCCAATTTCTTTTCGCCTTGTTTAGAATTTATGTACATTTGGAACATTGAGTAACAGTTACCTATCAACCAATATACTCCTAAACCAGCCTTACTTGTCCATACAAACACAGCCATCATTACAATCATTAAGTACATAACTATTTTCATTGTTTTTTGACTATCGTTTGCTTGTTGTGCCACTGCTTGACGTCTATACATTGGAATATCTTCTTGAGCCTTATTTTTTGCGGCTTTTTGTCTCTTTTCACTTAGCAATTGACTAATGAATTGAGTGCCAGATACAAGTATAACTAGCACGATTATCCAAATTAATTGACTTGTACCTGCTGTGTAATCTTGGAAAAGGTCTAGATTAAATATTTTTGAATTTAATTTTTCACCCCAATTTAGAGTATACTTAGTACCTTCAGTAGATATAGTATATGGTATTCTTGAAATTGCACGATAGATTGCCATAAATATTGGAAATTGTAAGAATGGCATTAAACATCCACCTATTCCTATTCCGTTTTGTTTATATAATCTAGCTTGTTCCATTTGCATCATTCGCTTGGAATCTGGATCAGTACGATTAGCATATTTTGCTTGAATTTTTGCTACTTCTGGTTCTATAGCTTTCATTTTTAAACTCATATCATTTGTTTTTGCATAAATAGGCCATCCTAATGTTCTTATTAAGAGAGTCGTTATTACTAAACCTATAATATAAAAACCACCACATAGTTTAGATATGATGTATAATAACCATCCAACTGGAAAAATAAATAAGTTATTAAAGAAATGTCCCATAAAATCTCCAAAACTATCTGCATAGAAATGTAATGGTTCTCCTTCTTGCATTCTTTCTCTAACTTGTAAAGTAAATATTGCTATAATATCATATATATTTTTTTGAGATTCTACATTTTTTACTTTTTCTTGAGCATCAACATTTGTTTGTGCAAAAAAGCATGAAAAACAACTATTGTTAGTTGATGATTTGATTGCTTTAGTATAATCCAAAGTTTGCTCACTATCTAACACTTCAGCTGCATCAATATACTTGTTATATCTTTCAATGTCACTTTTTATTAAGATAACTTTATAATTCTTATTTGCTTTGTCGTCACTATTTTTACCTGAAATTCCTTTATAATTAGGATAATTGCTTATTAATTCTTTTGCCTTTACACGTAATTCCGTCATTACTTGTTCATCTGTTTTTTCAGGTTCACCTTCTTCATGACTACGGATTTTATCTTCTTCTTCTTTAAGTTTGCCTGTTATCCATTTTATTTGATCTGATGAATCTGTTAGTTCTTTAGCTCTTTGTTCATCATATGCTGTAGCATACTTCGCACCAGAACAAGCTCCACAACTAGTTAAAGTTACCATCAACATAACAGCCGCAATCAAAAGAAATAAAATTTTAGTTCTAGTTTTTTTCATTTTTCTCTCCTTTCGGTTGTTTTAATAACATTGCTTTTACACAAAAGGCTAAATCTTTCTGTAAATTTTCAAAACTAGCTTCTTTACTGGTTGGTCTTATCACCACTACCATACTTAAATTCTTTAGTTTTTTAATTTCTGGTCGAATAATTGATCTAGCGCGTCTTTTAGCTTTATTTCTTTCAACCGCTTTTCCATATTTTTTAGATACTGAAAAAGCGATTTTGGAAATATCACTACTTGTATATTGGTAATAAACAATATAATTATTTGTATAAATTCTTTGTTTTTTTTGAACGATTAAGGCTATGTCATGGTTTTTTTTCAATCTATTTATCTTTTTCATTGTAACCTCGTCAAAAATAAAGAGACCACTTCTATATTTGTGACAGAAGTGGTCTAAGAATATATTTATTTTGTTATTAAGCGCTTAATACAGCGCGACCTTTTAAACGTCTACGGGCTAATACTTTTCTTCCGCCAACTGTTGCCATACGAGCACGGAAACCATGTGTCTTACTATGTTTACGTTTATTTGGTTGGTATGTTCTTTTCATTGTTAGCACCTCCAATTAAAAACCATGCTTTACTATTGTACTATATTTTGTTTTTTTTGTCAATTCTTTTTACTTTTTTTATTTATTAAAACTATATAAAAAGGAAGAGCTTTATTTTCAAAGTTCTCTTCCTTACCGTTTAAGTTATTAATTTAAGATTATTTTTGACAATCTTTGGCTTGAAGTTCCATCAGTAAATGTTACAATTGTCTTAATATATAACTCTTTTACATTATAAGATTCATCAATTTTAAGTTGAAGTGTTGTTCCTGTTCTTGTTAAAGTACTGCCATAGAGTGTATATAATCTTACATATTGACTGAACATTTTATCTGTTTCAGGTTTTTCACTTTCTAATTTACCAAAAGCTTCGATCGAAAATCTTTCAATTGTCTTATCACCTAGATTTGCGGCATTTAAAGATGCTTCAAAATCAAAGGTATCTTTGCTTGCTTTATCAGATGTTGATTCTTCTTTAGCTCTATTAACTTCTACTTCAAAATCTAGAGCTTCTGAATCGTTTTTTAACGTGTTTTCTTCTAAAGTTGTTTCAGTATATTTAGAGAAATCTTCTTTTTGAATATCACTAAGTTTAATTTCAGAACTTATTGTACGTCTTACTGTTTCATCATCTAATATAATTTCATAGGTAGTTTTAATAAATAATTTAACTGGTTGGTTATCGGTTTTGGTAGTTTCTTTAGTTGAACCATCTATTGTTATTGTTTGTATAAATACTTTATTCGCTATTATACTAGATGATCCTGTGTTGGCAAATGAAGAACTTTTTGAGATTTTCCATGTAGCTGATGTGCTTGGTTCATCAAAAATATACTTACCTTTTCGGTTTATTCCTGTTACATAATATCTAATATTTTTAATTTCGCGACCTTTTGCTGCATCTTTTTTCTCGAGAAAAGCTCTAATTTTATACTGTGTTGAATCGTGTTCTTCTTTATTTTCAGCAGCAGTTTTTCTTTCTTCATAAACTCTAACTGTTAAATTAGTATATTCGTCATATGTTTTGATACTATAACCACTTAATTCTTTTGTTGCGGTACCTTTATTTACTATAAAAATTGATAATCCTAATACTATTAATGTATAGAAAACAAGAATTAACACTTTTATTTTATTACTTAGGGCTGATAGTTTTTGCATTTTTTTCACCTCGTACTTTCAGTATTCTATCACAAGTTTTCATATTTTGCAAGTCAAACGAGTAAAAACCTTAACTTCGTCCTTATTATATAGAAATGAGTTATCCACTTATCCACATGTGAATAACTCACTTCTAGTTATCCACTTTTTATTCTCTTTTTTTCCACATATAATTTGTGGATAACTCAAAATAACCTTTTTTTATCTTATTTTTTGTATTTTTTACTTATTTTTGTTATAATGTAATATAGTGAGGTGATGTATAAGTGGATAATTATAATTCTATCTGGCTGACTGTCAAAAGTAAAATGACTGAAGTTTTAAGAGATGAAAACACATTTAATGATACATTTGGAGATATAAATGAAGTTTACAAGGTTTATAACAATTACATTTACCTTCCAGTCAATAATAATCTTACAAAATATCGTATTGAAAAATACCATTTAGCAAAAATGAATGAATTTCTTAACGAGTTAGTCACAAATAAGATGTCTTTTAAAATAATTACTAAAGATGATATACAAAAAGAAAAAGAAAATTTAGAAAAAAAAGTGTTTGTATCCCCAGATTCGGTAGATAAGTTCAAAAGTAGAACATTGCGCCCTGAGTATACATTTGAAAATTTTGTCACAGGTGAAGCAAATAGAGAAGCTTTTACTTTTTCTACTAAAGTGGCTGATTCTCCAGCTAATACTGCTAATCCTTTATACATTTTTGGTGATGTAGGGCTTGGTAAAACGCACTTGATGACTGCAATAGGACATTTTATATTAGATAATGATATAAATGCTAATGTTATTTTTACTACTGCACAACAGTATACTGAGGATTATTTTAATGCTACAAATAAAAAAAATGGTAACAATAGTTTAGAAGATTTTAACAATTTTTATCGTTCGGCTGATGTTTTATTGGTCGATGATATTCAATTTTTAAAAGATAAGATTAAAACTCAAGAAGAATTTTTCAAACTTTTTGAATATTTGCATGAAAACAATAAACAAATTGTCATAACTTCTGATCGTCCTGCAACGGAATTAGAAATTATGGATCGTTTAAAATCAAGATTTAGTTGGGGTATTCCAGTTGATATCCGAAAACCAAACTTTACTTTGAGAAAATCCATTTTAAAAAAGAAATTAAATTTTCTTATCAGTGATCCTTCATGTGTTGACGATGATGCATTAACATTTATTGCAGAAAATTTTGATGAAAATGTAAGAGAACTAGAGGGCGCTTTACGGAGATTTGTTTCATATTGTGTGGCTTTTAATATTCCTTTTTCTTTAGATAACGCTAAAAGTTCGCTAAATTCTATTATTTCAAAAGATAAACAAGTATCATCCGCAAGTGATTCGGTTATAATAGAAAAGGTTAAGACAGTAGTTTCTAGTTATTTCAATGTTAGTATTCGAGATATTATAGGATCATCTAGAAAACAAGAAATAGTTTATGTAAGAATGGTTACAATTTACTTATTAAGATCTGTTTTAAACTTACCTTTAAAGAAAATCGGTGAACTATTAGGTGGTAGAGACCACGCAACAATAGCTCATGCGGTTGACAAAATAGCTAATTTAATTGAAACTGATTCATCAGTTAAGCAAGATATCGAAGTTTTAAAGAAAAAAATAAGTGTAAATAAGTGAAGTTATCCACTTATCCACATAGCTAATAATAAATATAATATACAAATATAAATAAATAAAGGAGAAAAATTATGAAATTTGTAATAAATAGAGAACTTCTTCTAGCAACTTTACAAAATGTTTCACGAGGTTTGTCTGACAAAAAGCCTATGCCTGTATTAACAGGTATTAAAATAACTGTTGAAAAACAACGAATTGTATTTGTAACAACCAACAAAGAAATTTCTATTCAAGTAATTTTGGAAGCAAATAATGAAGTTACCATAGAAGAAACAGGTGTTTGTGTAGTTCCTGGAAAGTATTTTTTAGAAATAGTTAAGAAGTTAGAAGGCAAAGATGTTGAGTTTACTTTGTTTGATTCTACTACAATTAAGATTATATCTGATCGTTCAGACTTTACTTTAGTAACATATGATGGTTCAAATTTTCCAACAATATCATTTGATTCAACCGAAAAACCAATACATTTAGATGCACAAATGTTAAAAAATGTGATAAAACAAACGTCGTTTGCAGCCGCTACATCGGAAGCAAGAATAGTATTAACGAGCGTAAATTTTAAATTTTACGGTAATAGATTAGAAATAACAGCAACTGATTCGTTTAGATTAGCTAGAAAAAACATTGAATTTGAAGACAATTTTGATTCAAAAATAGTCAATATTCCTAGTAAATCACTAGATGAATTATCCAAAATAATAGAAGATTCACATGAAGATATCGAATTAATGATAGAAAATCAATTGATTTTATTTAGATATAGAAACGTAACTTTCACATCTAGACTAGTAGAAGGTGTATATCCAGACACTTCAAGTCTATTCCCTAAAGGTCAAATGTTGGCAATAAAGTTTAATAAAAATGAATTATTAGCAGCAATAGATAGAGCGTCATTATTTACAAATTCGGACAATTTAAGCATAGTAAAATTGTCATTAACTAAAGATAAAACAGTGGAAGTTTCATCAAATTCAACAGAAATAGGTAAAGTTGTGGATGAAATTTATCCACTAGAAGTGTCAGAATCAATGGATTTTCAAATTGCTTTTAGTACTAGAAACTTAAGCGAAGCACTAAAATCGTTTGAAAGTCAAAGTATTTTGATAAAGTTCACCGGAGAGATAAAACCGGCCGTTATAGTTGGTGAAAAAGAGAATGATTTAATACAATTGCTATTGCCAGTAAGAGTATTCTAAAAATCCTCGTTTTAAACAAGTTAAATAAGTTATAGAAAATAAAAAAAGCCTTATGCAAGGCTTTTTTATTTTTTTATTTATTTTTTTATTTATTTTTTTTATTAGCAGTCATAAAAATCAAAAATTTTCAAAACAGAAATTATCAAAATTGACAAATGTCTATTTTCTACTATAAATTCATTGATTTATAGACTTCTGTAAGCTCTTTTCTTATCTGATCACGGTTCTTTTGATGGAATTTATCCTTCATTTGATGGTTATCAAACACTGATACACCTTCAGCTTGTAGATTTTTAATTACAGACTTGTCATTAATAGGTGGAGTAACAACAGCGTTTGGAGTTTGAATTTTAGCACGTTCTATGAGTTGTTTTAGGCATGCTTTTGGAGCAAGCTTCACAGGGTGGTATCCGATAGGAATAATGTACTTAATTTTGTTCAAATTTATGTCAGAATCAACAAAATATTGAATTGTATTCGAATAACCCTCTAAACCTAACGCATCGAGCCCCACTGCAAGAAGAATAGAATCGCTTAAGTCTAATAATATTTCACTTAAACGACTGCTTGAAGGCGGAAAATCAATGAAAATATAGTCAAAATAATTGGTAAAATCTTGAATTAAGCTCCTTAAATGCTTCTCTTCGCTCCTTTTTAGGGTTAAAGTTAGTGAAAGTCTGTCGGTATTTAAGGTTTTCATTAAATACATATTTATTCTTGCTTCAAAAACTACATCTTGAGGTTTCTTTTCACCTACAAATAAATGTTCAAAGAAGTCATCATCATGATCTGTGACATAATGCTCTGCACCAAAGATTCTAAAGATACTATTTTGATCATCAGCGCTTATTACTAAAACCGTTTTACCTAATGTTGCGTAATAATGTGCAAGGTATCCTATAAAGGTTGTTTTACCTACACCGCCTTTTTTACAGAAACAAGAAACAATTGGCATTAGTATCTACCTCCTTCTCTATTTAATTTTTCTCTACAAGCTTCTTCAATAAATTCCGAAAACATTTTTCCGTTAGTTGCACAAAAAATCTTAATACTTCTGCGTAGTGACACATCCATTGTGGCAGTGTACTTTTCTTTTGGTCCATCTATTTGTTGAATGTACTGTTGTTTTTGTTGCCTTTTTGGTTGTCTAACAGTTTGTTGTGTTTGCTGAGGTTGATAATACGTGTTTTGTGGTGCTTCATATACTGGTTGTTGTTGAATTTGAGGCTCAACACGTGTCGGTGTTTCAACTTCTTCAATTACGGGTTCTTGTTCGACAGAAAGTGGTCTATCAAACGGATTACTTCTCTTTTTTACTTGTTCGTTCATATTAACCTCCTATTTACACAAACATTATATCATTAATTAATTCGACAGTCAACCAAATTGCAATATTTACTTACATACATACAACCATAAAAAAAGCAAAACCAACTGCTATCTGACTTATTGCCAAAAAGATTGAATTAATTAATCAGAAGTGAAATGTGAACAAAAAATCAAGACAAAAACTAAAAAATAAAGCCAAAAAACAGCCTAAATTTAAACTTTAACTAAAAAACTGAAAAATTACTAACACCCCCGGGGGGAAAATCAAAAAAAAGCCACTTTTTTCAAAAGGATAAAAACCAACAAAAATTGTATGTATATACATAAAAATTTAAAACCGTGTTTACATATTTTGAATAGGTCACAACACAAATTGTAGCTTAGCTGCTTTTATTCGCATCACACAGCAACCTTTAAAAATAAGTTTTTTGTTTAAAATAAGAAAAAGTAATAGTTTTAAATTAAATAAAAACACAACAACTGAAAATAATTTAAAACAAAAAGACTAGGATAAAATTAGAAATCAAAACTGAAAATATTTAATTTAAAAAATAACGGCGCAAACAAACGTTGAAATAAAAAACATTTTAAAGACAAAAAATTTGATAATAAAACTATTGTGAAGGTAACAAAGTTTGAATTTAAAAATATTTTTTAAAAATGTGACACATATTTAGTTTTAAAATCAAACATAAAAGTTTTAATAAATAATGTAATGCTGCGTAAAGTTTTAACTTAAACGTTACTTGTGCTACGAAAAAATAAATACGTAAATAAATATATAAATATAAAAGTATTGGTGTAAAACAACAATTATGTATAGGAATACAGCAATAAATATGTATTTACACATTGTAAATATGTATAAAAATAAAAAAATAAATAAATAAAAATGTATAAAATTAAAAGAATACAAAAATAAATAAAGTTGTATGTATAAAAATATAAAAATATTTATTTTTGTAAGGTTGTTGGTATAAAATATATAGTTTGAAAATAAAAGTAATAAAAAAATAGCCAAAAACGACTAAAAAAAGGTTATAAAATTGATGGACTTGACACTAAAAAATACGGTTGAAAACACACTTTATATATTATATATATAAATAAGGAATATACTTATTTATGTACAAAAAAGTGGTAAAAAACAACCAAAAACGCAAAACGTCTAATTTTTGTTCGGAAATTTTCGCTTAACAATAAAAAAATAAAATAGTGTGTTTTTCCCTCTTTTTTGCTTTAAAAGTTTGCTGAAAATTACTTCTTTTTTTAAAGGGCTATTTACTTGTAAAAAAACCTGTTTTATGGTATAATTATAATATGTTTAGATAGGGGGCATTCTTATGGAAAATAAAGTGCTTATTACATCTGATTTTATTACCTTAGGACAACTAATTAAGTATGTTGGGATAGTCCAAAATGGTGGTCAAGTGAAGGCTTTTTTAGCGGAAAACGCACCTAGAATCAATGGAGAATTAGATCAAAGACGCGGAAAAAAGCTTTTTGAAGGCGATAAAATTGAAATTGGCAGCAAAAAATACATAATTGTTAAGGAAAATTAGCAAATTTGTCTGCTTTGTTGCCTTAATTAGTTTATATTAATATAAAAATAAGGAGGTTTTAAATATGGCCGATTTAAACGAGAAAACAAGTTACGATTCGAGTAGTATTCAAGTACTTGAAGGTATGGAAGCTGTAAGAAAAAGACCCGGCATGTACATAGGGTCTACAGGACCTAAAGGATTGCACCATTTAGTGTGGGAAATTGTAGATAATTCTGTTGATGAGGCATTGGCCGGTTATTGTACTGAAATTGATGTTGAAATTTTGCCTGATAATGTAATTAAAGTTGAGGATAATGGCCGCGGTATGCCTACGGATATTCACCCAAAAACCAAAGTTTCCGCAACAGAAACGATTTTTACAGTGCTTCATGCTGGTGGAAAGTTTGATGGTAAATCATATAAAGTTTCTGGTGGCTTGCATGGCGTTGGTGCGTCGGTTGTTAATGCTCTTAGCGAATGGCTTGAGGTCTATGTAAAACGTGGTGGAAAAAAATATTATCAAAAATATAGAAGGGGTGTTCCAGAAACTCCTTTACAAATTGTTGGCGATGCTGAAACCACAGGTACTACAGTTATATTTAAAGCAGATAGTGAGATCTTTAGAGAAACACAAGTATATGATTACGAGGTTCTTAGACAAAGATTACAGGAACTTGCTTTTTTGAATAAAGGTATTAAACTTAATATTGCGGATTCTAGAAATCCAGAAAACTTGAAAAAAGAGGAATTTGTTTATAACGGTGGAATTTCTGAATATGTCAAATACTTAAACAGAAATAAAAAACCACTTCATAATGATGTTATTGTTGTTGATGAGGAAGTTGAAGGCAGTAAAATAGAAATAGCCTTCCAATACACGGAAGACTATAGTTGTATTATAAAGTCATTTACTAACAACATTATTAATCAAGAAGGTGGAACGCACGAGGAAGGCTTCCGTACAAGTTTAACAAGAATATTAAATAACTATGGTAAGTCATCCAATATATTTAAAAAGGATGAAATATTTACTGGTGATGATGTTAGAGAAGGGCTTACTGCAATTGTTTCATGTAAAATTAGTGATCCTCAATTTGAGGGACAAACAAAAACAAAACTAGGAAATACAGAGGTAAGAAGAATTGTATCTCAAGCAATGTCTGACAAACTAGAATCATACTTGTTGGAAAACCCTACTACAGCAAGGCTTATTGTGGAAAAAGGAGTGCTCGCACTACGCGCTAGAATAGCCGCAAAAAAGGCCCGAGAAGCAACTAGACGAAAGAGCCCTCTAGATATGTTGGGGTTTGCTTCAAAACTTGCAGATTGCCGCACAAAAGACCCTGCATTAGCAGAAATGTACATTGTCGAAGGAGACTCTGCCGGTGGTTCTGCCAAACAAGGTAGAGATAGTTATTACCAAGCTATCCTCCCTTTACGTGGAAAAGTCTTAAATGTAGAGAAAGCTTCAGCACATAAGATTCTTAGCAATAAAGAAATAATTTCAATTATTCAAGCAATAGGTACAGGAATAGAAAAAGAATTTAAAATAGAAAACGCACGATACCATAAAGTTGTTATAATGACCGATGCCGATGTCGATGGTGCACACATTAGAATATTGCTGTTAACTTTCTTCTATAGGTTTATGAGACCACTGATTGAAAACGGCTATGTTTACATCGCTCAGCCACCACTATATAAAATTCAAAAATCTAAGAAAGTAAATTATGCGTATAGTGATGAAGAAAAAGACAATATAGTAAATGAAATGTCAAATATTCCAGGAAAAGTCGATATTCAACGTTATAAAGGACTGGGTGAAATGAATGCGGAACAATTATGGGAAACAACAATGGATCCAAAATATCGTACTTTATTACAAGTAACAATGGAAGATAGTGAAAAAGCAGCCAAAATATTCTCGGATTTAATGGGCGAAGATGTAGAACCAAGAAGAGAGTTCATTGAAGCAAACGCTGTCTTTGTACAAAACCTTGATGTATAGGAGGTGAACAATGTCTATATTCGATGAAAAAGATGATGATTTTCTAGAAGAAAATGAAAAAGATGATGAAAACCAAGAAGAAAATCAAGATGATGAAGAAAAGGAAGAAAACGAAATAACTCCAGACGATCATATTGATGAACTGTTGATGGAAGAAAAAGTAGACAATGTTCTTCCGGTAAAGATTGAGGGGGAAGTTCAAAATTCGTTTTTAAGTTATGCCATGAGTGTTATTGTATCAAGAGCTTTACCTGATGTAAGAGATGGATTAAAGCCAGTACAACGTAGAATTCTTTATGCCATGAGTACACTAGGCTTATTTAGTGATAAACAGCATAAGAAAAGCGCTCGTATCGTTGGCGATGTAATAGGTAAATATCACCCACATGGTGACACTGCAGTTTATGAAGCGATGGTAAGAATGGCTCAGGACTTTAGTTATAGATACCCTCTAGTTGATGGACATGGTAATTTTGGCTCGGTAGATGGTGATGGCGCCGCAGCAATGCGTTACACTGAAGCAAGAATGTCAAAACTTGCCAACGAAATGTTAAGGGATATTAATAAAAATACAGTTGATTTCCAAGAAAATTATGATGGTACTGAACAAGAACCTGTAATATTGCCTTCTAGATATCCAAATCTTCTTGTCAATGGTGCAAGCGGAATCGCTGTAGGTATGGCCACAAACATTCCAACTCACAATTTAACTGAGGTTATAGCTGGCACTTTGGCATTAATTGAAAATCCAAATATTACAGTTGAACAATTGATGGAGTATATCCCTGCCCCAGACTTCCCTACTGGTGGTATAATAATGGGACTTAACAATGTAAAAAAAGCATATCTAACAGGAATGGGAGTTGTTACAGTTAGAGCAAAAATTAAAGTTGCTTCAATGGCTAATGGTAAAAAGGAACTAATAGTTACGGAAATACCTTATCAGGTTAACAAATCCAAATTAATAGAACGTATTGCGGATTTACATAAAGACAAAATAATTGATGGAATTACAGACTTGCGCGATGAATCATCAAGAAAAGGTATGAGAATAGTCATAGAACTTAGAAAAGATGCAAACGTAAATGTAATTTTAAATAATTTATATCGTCATACAGCTATGCAAACGTCATATAGTGTTAATATGATAGCACTAGACAAGGGCCAACCTCGTTTGATGAACTTGAAACAAGTGCTCATGTGTTATGTTGAACATCAAGTTGATGTAATTACTCGTAGAACTGAATTTGATTTAGAAAAAGCCAAAAATAGATTACACATAGTGCAAGGATTACTAATTGCTCTTGCAAATATAGACGAAGTTGTAGAAACTATTAAGAAGTCTGAAACGGCTGAAATTGCTGCTGCACAATTGATTTCGAAGTTTTTGTTAACAGAAATTCAGGCAAAAGCAATTTTAGATATGAAACTTCAAAGGTTAACAGGACTCGAAATAGAAAAGTTAACGAATGAAGAAAAAGATTTAGAACAATTAGTAGAATATTTAGAAGGTGTACTAAACAGTCACGAAAAGAAAATGTCAATTATTGTTTCAGAATTATCAGAAATTCAAGCTAGGTATGGCGATGAAAGAAAGAGTGAAATAGACTTAAGTGAAGATCTCGAGGTTGAAGATGAAGCATTAATTCCAGAAGAAGATGTTATTATTACTATAACAAATAAGGGTTATATTAAACGTATGAACGTTGCTACGTATAAAACGCAAAAACGCGGTGGTAAGGGCATCACAGGAACCAAAATGCAGGAAGATGATTTTGTTGAAAAAATGATATTTACATCAAGTCATGACAATTTGCTGTTCTTTAGTAATTTTGGTAAAGTTTATATTTTAAAAGCTTACCAAATACCGGTATCAAGTAGAACTGCAAAAGGCTTACCAATCGTAAATTTATTAAAATTTGATGCCGAGGAAAGTTTGGCAGCGGTTATAAACGTAAAATCACTTGAAGAAGAAGGATATGTTGTTTTTGCTACTAAAAAAGGAAATATAAAGAAAACAGCACTAATTCAATACAAAAACATTAGAAGTAGCGGAATTAGAGCGATAATTCTTAGTGAAGACGATGAATTAGTAGAAGTAGTTAGAACTAATGGTAAACAAGATATAATCTTTGGAGCTTCAAATGGTAAGGCAACCAGGTTTAGTGAAACCGAAGTAAGACCAACCAATAGAGCTGCTAGTGGTGTTAAAGCTTTAAAATTTGACAATGGTCATTGTACAGTAGGACTTGCTGTTGTTAATTCTGATGATGATGAAATAATTGTATTAACATCTAAAGGCTATGGGAAACGAACAAGTGCCAAGGCATTCCTTGTAAAAGGAAGAAATGGTAAGGGAGTTAAGTATATGAATATAACCGACAAGAGTGGTAATCCGGTTTGTCTTGCTCCTTGTTCAGAAAATGATGATCTTATAATTGTAACCGACAAGGGTATGATAATAAGAACTCATATGAAGGATATTTCAGTTATAGGTAGAGATACTCAGGGTGTTAAAATAATAAAACTAAATGAAGGCCAAAATGTTGCATCAATTGCTGTCGTTCCTAGAAGTGATGAAGAAGAAATGACTCAGGAAGAAATTGAAAATGCCGCTAATCAAGAGCGACTATTACATCTTGAAGAATCATTACTTTCAGATAACAATGACGATGAAAATGTGGATGAATCAGAAAATCAAGATGAAGATGATGAATAGATAGGACTAAATAAAAAGGTATATTGATTGATGTTAATATGCCTTTTTAACTAACATTGTTTTCAAAAAAGTTGACTTTTATCTATCTCTGTAATATAATAAAACAAACCAGTGATTTGGAATAGTAGCAGCATTGTTGTATTAAGAGACTTAGTGGGTGGTGTGAACTAAGAACAAGATGATGTGAATCTACCAATAAGGTGATATCGAAAGAATATCCGGTGCATACCGTTATCAAGCTTAAAGTGTGAGTATAACTCAAATTAGGGTGGTACCGCGGAATCGAGTGATTTCGTCCCTTTTGTAAAGCCAAATTCTTTACAGAAGGGCTTTTATTATATTCAAATATAAAATGGAGGAAAAAAATGTTAGATATTAAATTAATTAGAGACAACGTTGAAGAAGTCATAAGAAGACTTAACACAAGAGGTGGTGACTTTTCTTATTTAAGAGACTTAAAAGCAAAAGATGAAAGAAAAAGAGAATTATTAGTTGAGGTGGAAAACCTAAAAAGCGAAAGAAATCAGAAAAGCAAACTAATTGGTGAAATTAAAAGAAATAAGGGAAATGCTGATGAAGTGATGGCAAGTGTTGCCCATATCGGTGATGAAATTAAAGAATTAGAAACTGAATTAACACAACTAGATGTAGACATTAGAAATATGCTATTAATGACGCCTAATCTTGTTGCTTTAGATACTAAAATCGGTAAGGATGAAACTGAAAACCGTGAAATAAGAAAGTTTAAAGAACCAACCAAATTTGATTTTATCCCTAAAGATCATACAGAACTTGCTGAAAATCTTGGTATCTTAGATTTCGAAAGAGCTGCAAAAATAACAGGTGCCAGATTTGTTATATATAAAGGTTTAGGTGCGAGACTTGAGAGAAGCTTAATAGCTTTTATGATGGATTTACACTCAAATAAACATGGATATACTGAAATTATGCCACCCTACATTGTTAATGGTGCTAGTATGCTTGGAACAGGCCAATTTCCTAAGTTTAAAGATGATGCGTATAAAGTAAGTGCTGGACAAGAAGATGACTTTGATTGGTATTTGAATCCTACTGCTGAGGTACCTACAATTAATATGTATCGTGATGAAATTTTGGATGGTAATCTACTTCCATTAAAATATTGCTCATATACAACTGCTTTTAGAGCAGAAGCAGGTAGTGCTGGAAGAGATACAAAAGGCATTTTAAGACAACATCAATTCAATAAAGTTGAATTAATTAAGTTTACTAAGCCAGAAGATTCATATGATGAATTAAATAAAATGTTATTAAACTCAGAAGAAGTATTGAAACAATTAGATATACCTTATCATGTTGTTGAATTATGTACTGGTGATATGGGATTTGGTATGGCAAAAACTTATGATATTGAAGTTTGGTTGCCTGGACAAAACAAGTATCGTGAAATTGGTTCTATCAGTAATGCTGAAGATTACCAAGCAAGACGTGCAAACATTAGATTTAAAAGAACTAAAGATTCAAAACCAGAACTTGTACACACATTAAATGGTTCAGGATTAGCGGTTGGTAGAACTGTAATCGCAATCTTAGAAAATTATCAACAAGCAGATGGTAGTATTAAGATTCCTGATGTGTTAGTTCCTTATATGGGAGTTAAAGAAATTAGAAAATAAAAGAAAAAACTCTAAAGAAAGTAAAAATACTTCCCTTTAGAGTTCTTTTAATTTATTATTTTTTCTAAGATTAACTTTAATTTATCAAAATCTGGTTCAGTTTGTTTTGGGGAAATGACAACACCATCATTTTCATAACGTGGAATAACATGAATATGAAAGTGCATAACAGTTTGACCAGCAAGGACCCCACTATTATTTATAACATTAACGGCCGAAACATTTAATTTTTCCTTTAACAAATTAGCAACATACTTTACTGCTTTTATTATTTCATATGCATAAGTTTCATCTAAATCAAAAATATTTTCAAAATGCTTTTTAGGAACAATTAGTGTATGGCCGTCTGTGCTTGCATTAATGTCTAAAAAACATAAAACATAATCATTTTCATATACTTTGAAACTTGGAATTTCTCCAGCAATAATTTTACAAAATACACACATTATCATCACCTCAAAACTATTTTATCAAAAAAGTTAAAACTTTCAAAAGAATATGATAAAATTATTACAAGAGGTGAAAATAATGAATACAATATATGTGGCTCATCGTGGGTGTAAAATAAATGGTGGTGTTGAAAACACTGAGCAAGCTTTTTTGGGCGGAATCAAAGCTGGGGCACAAGCTCTAGAGTGTGATGTCAGAGTTACCGGTGATTTGGTTTATATTATTAGTCATGATCCAACACTTGAAAGATTGACAACGGAATCAAATACAACATATACAATGGATGTGAATCAAGTAAGATATGATGAAATAAAAGATATTGAGTTAACTCAAACGTATAATAATAAGACTTACCACGGTAAAATAATGTTATTTAGTAGATATTTGGAATTATGTAGAGATTATGATATGATTCCAATTATTGAGTTGAAGTGGACCAATGGTATTTACTCTGATAACAACGATGAAACAAATTATAATTATAGTTGTCTTGATAAATTAGTTGCCTTAATAAAAGAGTATAAGTTGTTTGATACGGCATATGTTATGACATCAATGCGTGGTTGTTTGTCTTATCTAAGGCAAAAATATCCTACGTTAAAACTGCAATGGCTATGTTGGGATAACATAGAACCATATGTTGACTGGTGTATAATAAATAATATTAGTTTAGATGTGGAACATCATTCATGCTCTAAAGAAATAGTAGATAGGATGCATTCTCATGATTTAATTGTTAATATATGGACAATGAATGATGAAACATTGCTTAATAAATACTTAGAAATGAAAGTTGATATGATTACAAGTGATTGGATAATCAAAAGAGAGAAACAAAGTTAGCGTTATAACTCTAGCCAAAACACTTAATGTTTCTTTTAAAAGACAGTAATTTCGCCAAGTATTACTTTGCTTGTTCTATTATTGGTAGTGTTATACCACTATTTCTCAAATTATCTATTAATTGATAATTCTAGGTTTTACTTTTCTTTAGGATATTTAATGCCCCCATTTATATCGACGTTAACTATCCTTTTTTCTTTTGTCTCATATAATCCTTTTTTGATTCTTTCTCCCTAAATATTTATTTTGATGTATATCTTTCATTTATTACTGTACATTTAATATTCTTTATTCTTGCTTGATATATTACATTTTCTTTAAAAAATGGAATTATCTTATAAATAAAAAAGACCTTGAGGGTCTTTTTATTATTCTTGGTATGGATACTCATAATTTAATTCTTCATCAAAAGTAACATAGGATAAATAAATAGTTAATAATAAATATCTAATTCCTGTTTGAGGGTCCTTTAAAATAATGTGATCTTTTCCGGCTGCCTCAATTGTTCCTTTAAATACTTTTGATCCCCACTGGCTACCTTCAAAACTCATATATACAGTTGCCTGCTTACCACGATTTAATCGAAGAATGTTTTCAATATATGATTGTTCATACATTGGCGTTTGTGGTTGAAGTGGTGGTTGAAATCCATAAGGATTATAATAACCAAAAGGCTGTTGGTAATTAATTGTCATAATATTCCTCCTTTATTAACAATATATGAAACAAGCATTTAGAATATTCTAATAACAGTTTTCAGATTCTAAAGGACTATAAAAACAATGAGATTTGTATTTGCCAGTATTCCATTGCCCATACCATTGAGCTTTACAACCGCTATCTTTGGCGTTATAAAACCATAAAGCACGCGAAGCAGGATAGAATTGTTCCCCTTTAATAACTCTTCGTGCGAGTTTTATATCTTTTTGCCTTGCTGCTTGGTAAAAATATGAATATAGCGTTGACTCAAATCCACCAGGATGTTGAAAAATCATTTGTTCAACATTGGTAATGTCCCTAAAATCAAGACAATTAGCTCTAACGCGGTTAACACCAACATTTCCCACCATTAGCATCGCCATGTCACCCTCGCTTTCTGCCTCCGCTCTCATTAAGCGAGCTAACAGCTTAACTTCTTGTTCATTACATGCGATAATTCCCATAATATCACCTCGTTAAATAATATATGTAATATTTAAAAATATGCGTATAAAATGATAAAAAAATAAAAGTATAGTATAATAAAAGATAGTTTAAAGGAAAGGGTGATAATTATGAGTGCTTGTAGTGGAAATTGTAAAGGATGTAGTGGAGGATGTTTAATTCATTGCCCAATTTGTGGTGCAGGTGCGATGATTGTGCCTAATGAGACAGTGGCAGAAATGCTTATAGACAAAAAATCAATGGATACTTCACTTGCTACATATATATGTTTGAACAAAAAATGTAATGTTACTTATTTTAATGCTGAAGAATTAGTTGAAAAAAAAGATGTTAAAGTTCCTATTTGGTTTAAAGAATATATTTCTGATAATTCAATTATTTGTTATTGTCATAATGTGACGTTAAAAGACATTGAAAAAGTAGTGAAAGAACAACATATATATACCAAAGATGAAGTTTTGAAATATTTAAACAAAGATATTAGTAAAACAGATTGCTTACATAAAAATCCAATAGGTAAAGAATGTGATGAATTATTTAAAAATGCAATTGAATATGCTAAAGGAGGTCATTAACAATGAATATATGGCATGATATTAATCCACAAAGAATAACTGTTAACGATTTTGTGGCTGTAATAGAAATAAGTAAAGGTAGTAAAAAGAAATATGAGTTAGATAAAGAAACTGGTTTAATAATATTAGATAGAATTCTTTATACATCAACTCATTATCCAGCTAATTATGGGTTTATACCATTAACTTATGCGGATGATAACGACCCACTTGATGTTCTTGTTTTATGTAGTGAAGACTTAGAACCGATGAGTTTAGTTAGATGTTATCCAGTTGGAGTTGTTAGGATGATTGATAACAATGCGAAAGATGATAAAATTATTGCAATTCCATTTAAAGATCCTAATTGGAATACATATCATGAAATAGAGGACCTTCCTCCACATTTATCACAAGAAATTGAGCATTTCTTTCAAGTGTATAAAAATCTTGAACATAAAGAAACAACTAATATTCAAGTGTTAAATCGTTTAGAAGCAATTAAAATAATAGAAAACAGCATAAAAAAGTATAAAGAAATATACGTAACAAAGTAATTAGTTAGTTTTAACTAATTATTTTGTAATATTAAGAAAGAAGGTATAGATATATGTTATCAGATATTGAAATTTCCAAAAATTCCCCAATGCTAAAAATTAATAAAATAGCTGAAAAATTAGATATAAAAGAAGAAGACTTAGAATACTATGGTTGGTACAAAGCTAAATTAAATAATACAATAAATGAAAAAGTAAAGAATAATAAAGACGGGCACTTAATTCTTGTTACCGCAATTACTCCAACCCCATTAGGCGAGGGAAAATCCACAACATCAATAGGACTTGTTGATGCTTTAGCAAAACTAGATAAAAAAGTTGTGGGAGCTCTCCGTGAGCCATCTCTTGGTCCTGTTTTTGGCGTAAAAGGTGGAGCAGCAGGAGGAGGATATGCTCAAATTAATCCAATGGCTGACTTAAATTTACATTTTACTGGTGATTTACATGCAATTACAGCTGCTAATAATTTAATTAGTGCATGTATTGATAATCATATTTTCCAAGGGAATGAATTAAATATAGACCCAAATAATATTGTATGGAAAAGATGTGTGGATTTAAATGACCGCGCACTAAGAAAAGTAGAAGTAGGACTTTCTTCTAAAAAAGAAACTTCACGTATGGATTCTTTTAATATCACAGTTGCTAGCGAAATAATGGCTATTCTTTGTTTAGCAAAGAGCATAACCGATTTAAGAAATAGAGTTGATCGACTAATTGTTGCCTACAACTATGATGGTAATGTAATTACTGTTAAAGATTTAGGAATCACTGGTTCTGTTTTGGCATTATTAAAAGATGCTATGAAACCAAATCTTGTGCAAACATTGGAGAATAATCCAATTATTATTCATGGTGGACCCTTTGCCAATATAGCACATGGTTGTAATTCTTTAGTGGCTACATCCCTTGCTTTAAAGCTTGCTGATTATGTTGTAACGGAGGCTGGTTTTGGTGCTGATTTGGGGGCTGAAAAATTCTTAGATATTAAGTGCCGCGAAGGAAACTTAAAAATTAGTGCTGTTGTACTTGTTGCAACAATAAAAGCATTAAAGTATCATGGTGGTATAAAAAAAGACGACATTCAAAAGGAAAACGTTGAAGCCCTTAAAAAGGGTATTGTTAATTTGGAAAAACACATAGATACATTAAAGAAGTTTAAAGTTCCATATGTTATTGCTTTAAATCGCTATATGAGCGATACAGAGGCTGAAATTCAAACTTTCCATGAATGGGCGATAAATAATAGCCACCCCTATAGTTTAAGTGAAGTTTTCACAAATGGTGGTAAAGGTGGAATTGAACTTGCCCAAGAAGTTTTAAAAGTAATCAAAGAACCAGTAACTCCCATATATCAATATGAATTAACTGATTCAATTGAAACAAAAATAGAAAAAATAGCTCGTAATGTTTATGGAGCAACTTCAGTTATATATCCAGATAATATAAAACAACAAATTAATGAATTAAATGAAAGCATATATCGTGATTATTATATTTGTATGGCTAAAACACCATTATCACTAACTGATAATCCTAAATTGGTGGGAAGACCAACTGATTTTAATATAACGATAAAAGAAATTAGAGTTAACGCTGGTTCACAATTTTTAGTTTGTTTAACTGGTGACATTATGACAATGCCGGGGTTACCTAAAGAACCACTCGCTAAAAAAATAGATTTAGATGAAAATGGGGAAATAATTAATATTTCATAAGGAGCAAATATGATTTTAGATGGTAAAGCTTTGAGTAAAAAGCGCAAAGAAATATTAAAAACAGAAGTAAAAAGACTAATAGATATATATAAAGTAAATCCATGCCTTGCAATTATAAAAGTAGGAAACGATCCTGCAAGTGAGATATACGTAAGAAACAAAGTTAAAGCAGCAGCTTTTTGTTGTATAGAAACAAGATTAATAAACTTTGATGAAAATATCACAATGGATGAATTATTATCAATGATTGATGTATTAAATAATGATATATATGTGCATGGTATTTTGGTACAATTACCACTACCTAAACATTTAGATGAACGAGTAATAATTGACAGAATCAATGATTCAAAGGATGTTGATGGTTTTGGACTATTAAATAAAGGGAAATTATTTTGCTCAATGGATGCTTTAACGCCAGCTACTCCTACAGGTATAATGACACTACTAGAGGAATATAATATAGAAGTAGAAGGAAAACAAGCGGTAGTAGTGGGGCGTAGTAATATTGTAGGTAAACCAATGGCAATGTTACTTTTGAATAAAAATGCTACTGTCACAATTGCTCATTCGCGTACTAAAAATTTAAGTGAAGTAACTAAGCGTGCAGATATTTTAGTTGCGGCAATCGGTAAGGCTAAATTTATTACAGCAAACATGGTAAAACCAGGTGCAACAGTAATAGATGTAGGCATTAATAGAGTAGATGACAAACTATATGGTGATGTGGATTTTGAAAATGTTGAAAAAATAGCACAATATATTACTCCAGTTCCCGGTGGAGTTGGACCATTAACAATTGCTACACTTTTAGAAAATACAGTTAAAGCATATAAAAAGATTGTAAAGTAGGTATATATATGATTATAGTAGGACTTGGAAATCCAGGAAAAGAATATGCAAAGACCCCACATAACGTGGGGTTTATGGCAGTAGATATGATTGCTGAATGTTATAATATAAAGTTTATGTTATCTCAAAAGCATCAAGCAATGATTGGTGAAGGAATGATAGAAGGGGAAAAGTGCTATTTACTTAAACCTTTAACATATATGAATTTATCAGGAAATGCAGTTAAATCATTTGTGGAGTATTATAAATATCCACTAGATGATTTATTAGTTATATTTGATGATATGGATTTACCACTTGGTAAAATCAGAATAAGAGAAACAGGCTCAAGTGGTGGTCATAAAGGCATGAAATCAATTATTGAAAATCTTGGTACAAATGAAATTAAGAGAATACGAATAGGTATTGGTAAACCAACTAATGGAACTTTAGTTGTTGATTATGTTTTACATACATTAACTAAAGAAGAACAAAATGAATTAAATAAAACAATTGAGAAAACTCCACTAATGATTAAAAGTGCCATTAATGATGGTATAAAAACGATGATGAACGAATACAATGGTAAATAATTATGAACATCTTAGAAATTTTACAAAAAGAAAAAAAATATCAAGATATTGTAAATACGATAAAAGAAGCAGAGAAGCATAATAATATATATATTGGTAATTGTTGTATTAATATCTCAAAAATGTTGGCCGCATTAACATTTAATGAAACCAATAATTATGTAATATATATATGTAGTGATACTTTTGAAGCTTCAAAAGCATATGAAATGTTTGTTGACTTGTTAGGAACTGACCTAGTCAGTTTTTTTCCAGTAGAGGAATTTATATCTAACGATATAGTTGCATCTTCAAGCGAATTTAAACTTGCTAGAATGCTTACAATCTCTAACATAATAAAACAAAAACCACAAATAATAATAACAAATACAGATGGAATTCTAAAAAATGTCATGTCCACAAAAATGTTAAATGAAGCAATTTTAACATATAATGTGGGGCAACAAATAGAAATTAATCAAGTTGTTGAAGATTTGATAATTAGAGGATACAAAAAAACAGCATTAACAACTGATCTTGGAACATTTAGTGTAAGGGGAAGTATTGTGGATATATATCCAATTAATGCAGACGAGCCTATAAGAATTAATTTTTTCGATAATGAAATAGAAACCATTAAAAAGATTAATATAGAAACACAATTAAGTAGTGAAAAACTATTAACAACAAGTGTTTTTCCTTTATATGATATATATTATAAGAAAAATGATATTATAAATATTCAAAACAAGATTCTTAAAAAATATCCAAATGATCAAAAAACTTTAACTATAGTGGAAAACCTAAAAGAATACAAAAATCTAGAACAATTATATTTATATTTGCCTCAAATTGATGAAAGCTATCAAAATATTTTATCTTTTATTAAAGATCCAATATGTTTCTTTGAAAACTATAATGATTTAAGAGCATATGAAAAGAAAAGACAAGATGAAATATATAATTATTTTCTAGAACTTAAATACCCGTTAGATAAGGCATTTTTTAAATCACTCGATACAATCACAAGCATTTCTTATAAAAACATATATACCTGTCCTTTTTTATCATCACTTAATGATATATATATAAATAAAATGTTTGATGTAAAAACAGCTAATGTAACTGAATATAATAATAACTTAAAAATTATGTTTGATGATATTGAAGCAAATCCAGATAAAACATATCTAATTACTCACTTAGATGAAACAAAATTAGATTATATAGAGGAACTGCTTGAAACCAAAAATCTACATTATTATATATATGAAGATCATAATATTATTAAGAAAGGCAAAATTAATGTCGCTGTATCAACAAATGCCTATGGGTTTATTGACTATGAACTTAATTTTGAAGTTGTTACTCCTAATGAGTATGCTCCTAGTAAAATATCTAGAAATACAAAATATCAAAGATACTACAAACAAACAACTAAAATATATAATAAAGATGAACTAACTCCTGGTGATTATGTTGTACATCAAGATTATGGTATTGGTATTTATTTAGGTATCAAAACAATAGAATTAAGAGGATTAAAAAAAGATTACCTTTCTCTTCAATATAAAGATGAAAGTAAAGTAAACATTCCAATAGAAAATATTTATTTATTGGAAAAGTATATTGGTAGTAAGAATCAAACGCCTAAATTAAATGATTTAAATAGTAAAGAATGGATAAAGAAACGTAATAAAATAAGAGAAAAAGTAAACGATGTAGCACAAAAATTAATAAAAGTTCAAGCCGAAAGGGAGGCACTTAAAGGTTTTGTTTATAAAAAAGATTCATTAGACCAAATGGAATTTGAAAAAGAATTTGGATTTACCGAAACTAAAGATCAACTTCAAGCGATAGAAGATGTTAAAAAAGATATGGAAGGACCTCGTCCAGTTGACCGACTAATTTGTGGTGATGTTGGATTCGGTAAAACAGAAGTGGCAATTAGAGCCACATTTAAAGCTGTAGATAATGGAAAACAGGTTATATATCTTGCTCCAACAACTGTATTAACTAGACAGCATTATTTTACTTTTAAAGATAGACTAGAAAAACATGGTATTAGAGTTGAATTAATGAATAGATTTGTTGACAAAAAGAAACAAAACCAAGTTATAGAAGGCCTTAAAAAAGGATATGTGGATGTTGTTGTAGGCACACATCGTTTATTATCTAATGATATTACTTATAATAATTTAGGTTTATTAATTATTGATGAAGAACAGCGTTTTGGTGTTACCCACAAAGAAAAAATCAAACAAATGAAGTCGTTAGTTGATGTTTTGACGCTTACTGCAACCCCAATTCCTAGGACTTTACAAATGTCATTATCTGGTTTAAAAGACTTGTCGTTAATCGAAACTCCCCCAGTTAATCGTTTGCCAGTTCAAACATTTGTTCTAGAAACTAATGAATCAGTTATTAGAGAAGCTATTAATAGAGAAATAGCAAGACATGGACAGGTTTTTTATTTACTAAATAGGATAAATGAATTAGATCATGTACTTGCAAAAATTCAAGAATTAGTACCAAAAGCAAAAGTTGGAATGATTCACGGAAGAATGAAAAAAGAAGAAATTGAAGAATACCTAGTTAATTTCTTAGATAAAAAATTTGATGTTTTAATTTGTACAACTATTATTGAAACAGGTATAGACATCCCTAATGCTAATACCTTAATAGTAGAAAAAGCAGATATTTTAGGTCTTGCCCAGCTTTATCAAATAAGAGGAAGAGTTGGTAGAAGCGACCGTATAGCATATGCATATTTTATGTATGAAAAGGGTAAGGTATTGACTGTTGAAGCGGAAAAAAGACTAGAAACAATAAAGGAGTTTACAGCACTAGGCAGCGGTTATAAAATCGCAATGCGTGACCTTGCGATAAGAGGAGCAGGAGATATTTTGGGAAATGAACAATCCGGCTACATTGACGCAATAGGTATGGATCTTTATATGAAACTATTAAGTGATGCCATTAATGAAGCGAAAGGGGTAGTCAAAGAAGAGGGAAATCCACGTAAATTCAATATTGATATTTCAAGACATATATCTCCAGGTTATGTTTCTGATGACGAAATCAGAATAGAAATACATCAATCTATAAACAAAATTAAATCACGTGACCAAATTAAAGCATTAATAAGCGAATATACAGATAGATATGGAAAATTAAGTGACGACATTTTACTGTATATGGAAGAAAAATATCTAGAGTTCTTATTAAAATCAAGAGGTGTAGAATCATTTAAAGAAGTAAATGAAAATGTATCATTTGTATTCGATGAAGAAACAAGTAAAAAACTAGTAACAACCAAATTTGATTTTATGTTGAATCATGAGTTCGATCGATTAAAGTTTGAATTTGTCAATGATAAGGTAGTTGTAAAATATAAAAATTCATCACTTAACAAAGAATATATATATTTATTTACCAAGTTTTTAGAACAAATTAATGTATAAAAATTCCCATATTTGCCATAATAATGGTAGATATGGAGGTATAAAAAATGAAAGCAACAGGCGTAGTTAGAAGAATTGATGATTTAGGTCGTATTGTACTCCCTAAAGAATTAAGAAGGACAATGAGAATAAAAGAGGGAGATTCATTAGAAATATATATAGATGGTATGGATCAAATAATGTTAAAAAAGTATTCTCCAGTCCAAAGTATGAATGAATTTGTCAAAGAATTTGCTGATAGTGTATATACATCAAACAAATTAGACATAATCATTACTGATAATGAACGAGTAATTGCTTGTGCTGGTAACTTTAAATATAATCTAGTTGGTAAAAAAATATCAATGAAATTAGAAGAAAAATTAAGTAAAAGACAAACTCAAATAGTTGAACTTGGTGATAATTTTGAAGTATGTGATAATTTAGAGATTTATAAACCAATGATAATAAGGCCGATTAATGTGTATGGTGATATTTTAGGGTGCGTTATTATATTAGGTGATAAAGGCATAACATCAATCGAAAAATCAATAGCCGAATTCGCTGGTACGTTTATGAGTAAATATTTAGAAAATTAGTTAGTAGTTATCAATTACTAACTTTTTTCTTGTAATTTCAAAAAAAATGTGATATAATCGTAAAGGTTAAAAAATATTAACAAAAAATGGAGGGAAAAATATGCCACTAGTAAATATGGTAAATATGTTAAATAAAGCGAAAGAAGGAAAATATGCTGTTGGTCAATTCAACATTAATAATCTTGAATGGACTAAAACTATTCTAGAAACAGCACAAAGCAATAACTCACCAGTTATTTTAGGCGTTTCAGAAGGCGCTGGAAAATATATGGGCGGATTTGATGTAGTTGTTGGAATGGTAAAAGGACTAGTAAAAGACTTAGGTATTACTGTTGATGTTGCAATTCATTTAGATCATGGATCATCATTTGAAAGCTGCAAAAAAGCAATCGATGCTGGTTTTACATCTGTTATGATTGATGGTTCACATCATCCAATTGACGAAAATATTAAAATGACTAAAGAAGTAGTTGATTACGCACATGCAAGAGGCGTAAGTGTTGAAGCTGAAGTTGGTACAGTAGGTGGAAATGAAGATGGTGTTATTGGCGGAATTAAATATGCCGATTTAAATGAATGCGTACGTTTAGTAAAAGAGGCTGATGTTGATGCTTTAGCTCCTGCTTTAGGTTCTGTTCATGGTCCTTATCAAGGAGAACCAGTACTTGGCTTTGTTGAAATGGAAGCAATCGGTAAAGCAACTAATAAACCACTTGTATTGCATGGTGGAACAGGTATTCCAGATGATAAAATCAGAAGAGCAATTGCTTGTGGAACTTGCAAAATCAATGTTAATACTGAATGTCAACTTGCCTTTAACAAAATTTTAAGAGAATTTGTTGCTGATGAAAAAAATGCAAAAGTATATGATCCTCGTAAGATTTTAGGCCCTGCATCAAAAGGCATCGCAGCAGCAGTTAATGAAAAAATTAATGTTTTTGGAACTGCTAATAAAAACTAATCAAAACGAAAAGAAATGAATTTATCGAGAGATAGATCATCAGACTGTTGACAAACTTTAGTTTGTCAACAGTATTTTTAATTATTTAGATAAGTTAAGTAAAAATAAGCAAGTTTTGATCATAAAGTTTCAAAAAATGTTTATTTTTTATTAAATTTATATCAAAAATGGTGCAAAATACATTAAAGAAAAAAGCCCTTATTTAAGCGACGCTAAAAAAAGGACTTTGTCAACAAACTGATGAATTTATCGAGAGATAGATTCATTTTTTCTTGAAATATTTTTTATAAAATGATATACTAATAGAAAAAGGTGTAAATATGAAATTTGTAGTTAGTTTATTAATTAATAAAAATGTGGAAAACGAAGAGGAAATTAGAGAATATACTCGAAACATTTGCTCATACATAAATAACATTGATTGTTTATATATATATAATGTAACTAAATATGAACTAGATAAATTCTATGAGGCCCTAAGTAGGTATAGTAATATTGAATATGTGACATGTGAAGATTTTGGAGAAGTACTAAATTATGATCGAATGATGAAACACGCTCAAGAAGTAAAAGCGGATTACAATATTATGCTCGAACTTGGTTATTACTTTGAAGAAGATGTTTTTACAACAATTAAAAAGTATATTATAGAACATCCTAATTCTGATATTGCAATATACACACCGACCCCATTGTATGGTTGTCAACTTCATGAAAGAAAAGGTGAGATGGTGCGCTATGTAATGGGAGGATGTCGATTAATTGGAACTTTTGTTAACGTTAATATATATACTATTCTAAAAGGATTTAAAATAGAATACTATCAGTCAATGTTTGATTATGAATATTGTATAAGAGCTAGACTCGCAGGTTATAAGATTTTATTATTTAATAATGAGGTGTTAAGAAACATTAATTATCGCATTATTGAAAAGAAAATAGGATTCACAACTGTATCAACATATGATAAGGATCCTTTAGATATATATTATGAATATCGTAATCGCTTATATTTATGGGATGAATATAAAAAAATAGATCCCTATTATGTTAAACTAGACAAAAAGCTCGCAAAAGCAGAAAGACATGAAATGAAATGGCGCGATAAGGGCTATCGTGATAAACTTGTTATGTTTGAAAAAGCGAAGGACGATTATAAAAATGGGGTTGTAGGAAAAATCAAATACGGGAAAAGAGAAATAAAATATTAGAGAGGAGAAAAGGAATGAAAAAAACTAAGAAGATTTTATTTTTTGTAACGTGTATGTTATGCTTAGTTAGTGTTATTTCATTTAGAATGAAGGCAAACGCTACAACAAGTGATAACGGTAAGGGCTCTTGGGACGAAACAAAGTCCGAAGAAGTTAATGTTTATGGGATGGATCATTTAAGCATATGGGGTAATGCTACTGACACCAAACCACAACATATTAATGTTTTATCAATGAAAACAGATGGATATTCATCTAAACTTGTTTCATGGTCTGTAACTAGTGGAAATAAGAAGTATACTAGACAAACTCTAGATGTTATTGCGAAAGACTATGAAGAAAAACATCCAGGATGGATCGTTGTTGGCGGTATTAATGGTGATCAATATACAACAGGATTTGGCAGTGATGTTGGTGCTGGTTCATCACATTTTTACCCACAAACTTACTATCCGCTAATTATGGATGGCGAATCTAGAATTCCAATTACTGTTCAAAACTCAAGTGCAATGCATGTTGGTTTTGCTAATGATGGCTCAGAAAACTCTTTAATTCCAGCTAGTAATGTTAGATGTTTTGTATTATCAATTGTTGATGAATATAAAAATGTAATTGCTAAGTTTGATATTAATAAAATTAATGAAGCTCCTGGCACAAATGAAACAACAGCATGGTCTACATATATGTCTATTTCTAAGGCAGACACATATGTAAATCAAGAAATTAGCACAACAAACAATGTATATGTAGTAGAAAATCCAGAACTTGCGTATATGAATAATTCAGCTACTTACATTGGCGGTGTAAATTCTTTATTTGGTAAAGGAACAATAACAAAAGTAACTAATTCTGTTGTTTTAAAATCTAATCAATTTGCAATTGAAACAACAAATCCAGAGGTTATAGCAGCATTGTCAGAGGGTAAAAGAATTATTGTTGATGCAGAATTTGAAAACGAAGCATTGAATAAAGTTGAAGCATCAACAGGTTTTCATTCAGTTCATCGTATGAATGGCGTAGACCAACCTTTAGTTCATACTGGTTATGATGGAACAAGATATAGTAGAGCAATTATTGGTAAAAAAGCGGATGGCACATATGTATTATTCACTGCCGATGTAGCTAATGATCCTAACGATACGAGAACTAGATATGTTGGATTAAACTTTGATGAATGTAATGCCGCATTAAAACATTATGGTGTAACTGAAGCTTATCAAATGGATGGCGGTGGATCTGTTACTAGTATTTATCGTGATGAAAATGGTGAATTTGTAATTAGCAACTATGTAAGAGATGGTGTTCGTGCTAATATGACAGGATTATTGTTTGTAGTTCGTGACCCACAAGTAAGTGTAAAAGAAATAACTCACAATAGTGTAACTTTAAAACAAGAAGTATTAGCAGGTGGAATTACTTCAACAATTGAAGATCTTACTTTAAGTTACAATGGTCAAACATATAAATTTGATGAAAATGGTGAAGTTACTATTTCTGGATTAGAAGAAAATACAGAGTATGAATTTGCTTTAAGTTATAATGCGAAAAAAGTATCACAAGATGGTACTGAAACAGGTGAAGTTAAAGCAATGACTTCAAAAGTAAAAGCACAAACTAAATTATATGAAGGACCTACTCCACAAATTCAAATTCAAAATATTACAAAGCGATCATTTGTTGTAAAGATGGAGCCTGTGGCAGAAATCAAAAATGCAAAAGTAGCAGTAGATGGTAGAGAAATAGATTTAGTTGATGGTGTTGCGGTTATCGATGGTTTAATAGATGATACTGATTATGTAGCTGTATTAAAATATGAAATAGTAGATCCTACTACTTCTAAGGTATATTATCGTGAAAGTAAACAATATGAAGTTAAAACTTTAGATTATGATGTGCCAACAATCACTGAATTTATCGTTTATAGAAGTACTGCAAATAGAATTACATTCCAATATGGTTATGCTGATGAAAGCGAATTAGTTGTAAAAGCACAATTAGTATATGGTGAGAATGTTCAAGAGTTAGATTCTAAGAGCGGTATGGTTAGTATTAATAATTTAGATTTAAACAATAACTTATATGAATTTAAGATTGTATTAACTTATAAATTAAACGGAACTGAAAAAGAAGTTGTTAGTGAAATTATTAAAGCTGGTAAAGAAACTCAGGTTGGTACTAAATATACAATCACATATGAAGTAGAAGGTGGAGAATTACCTGAAGATGCCCCAACAGAATATGTAGAAGGTGAAGGACTAACAACACTTCCAAAACCAACAAAAGAAGGATACAAGTTTGAAGGTTGGTATTTAAATGGTAAGAAAGTAACATCAATTTCTAAAACATTAACAGAAGATGTAGTATTAACAGCTAAATGGTCTGAAAAGACATCAAATGCAGGTGGTAGTTGTAATTTTACGGCTGTAAATGGTTATTTATTAACATTTGTAACTCTTCTAGGCGGATTAGTGATTGTACTTCGTAAAAGAAAATAACAATTAGATAACAAGCAAAAAGTATATGTATGATTTTTCATATATATACTTTTTGTTTATTTTAATGAAAAAAGCAACAAATAATGAGAACTACACTTGCATAAAAAAACAATCTATGTTAAAATAACTATAAAGGAGAATGTATATGAAAAAGAACTTGAAAAGAATATTATTTATTTTTACAATAACCATTTGCATATTTAGTGTGATGTCTCTTTCATTGCACATAAACGCTGCTAATGGCTATTCAGAAACAGTAAGTGAAAATGGCAAGGGTAGTTGGACCCCTTCCCAAATTGACACGCAAAATTTATATGGTATGTCATACACTCATATGTATGGTAATACAAACGCTGAAGCCGCAACAAACGCACAACAAATTAATGTGTTCAGTATGAAGACTGATGGTGTTTATTCGAAACTTGTCAATTGGGCATATCAAGATAAAACTTATGGATATAGAAAAGCTACGCTAGATGTTGTTGCGAAAAACTATGAAGAAACACATCCTGGTTGGATTGTGTTAGGTGGCATTAATGGTGACCAATACGCAGTAAGAGCTCAATACATCAATAAAGTACCAATGTTCCCTGCTCCATTCTATCCACTCATAATGGATGGTGAACGTCGCTTTGCCTATGGCTTAACAGGAAATTCAAACAATTATGTTGGTGTAACAAATGATCCTGATAATCCATTCATTTATGAATCAAATATAAAAGGGTACTATATATATACTTTAGATGAAAATAACCGAGTAACTGGTGAATATAAAGTTGATAAATTTAATGCTAAACCAAATGCTGGAGAAACGGCAGTATGGATGGCAGTAGAAAAAGTGACAAAACCAGATCTTGCGACTCACTTTACATATGATGTTACAGGTGATAATATATTCTATGTAAGTAATGCAGAACTTGCTTATGTAAGTAATGGACCTGAGTATGAAACAATGCCTACATATGCTGGATTTGGTAGAGGTGTAATTGATTCGACTCCTAACACATGTACAGTAGACAAAGGACAATTTGCAATTGAAACAACTAACACAAACGTTGTTAATGCTTTAAAGATAGGGCAAAAAATAGTTGTTCAAATTGCTTATGAAAATGAGGAAATGAATAATGTGGAACTTTCAGTTGGTTTCCACAGTGCTCAAAGAAAAAATGATGTAGATGTAGAAGGTCAAGGATCTTATGATACCCAAGTTTACAGCCGTTCTATTTTTGGTAGAAAAGCTGATGGTACATATGTACTTGTAACAGTAGATAAAAAAGAAGGCAAATACCATGGTATGACTCAAGACGAATCAAATGCTTTATTAAAATCATTGGGTGTGGTAGAAGCTTATCAACAAGATGGTGGTGGATCAGTATGTGCAACTCTTAGAAGTACATTTGGCACATTCAATATTGTAAATACTCCAAAAGATGGTTCCACACGTGCCAACTTTAATGGTTTGTTATTTGTTGTAAGAGATCCAGGATATAAGGTAAACACCGCTAAGAACACAAGAACTAGTATTGAAATTATAAAAGAAGAGGGTATTAATAGTGACCTTGTCAAAAATATGGTTATAAGCGTTGATGGAAAAGAGCATAAAATGCTTGGTGACAAATTAACAATTGATGGATTAAAAGAAGATACAACATATGATGTAACATATATATTTGATATGTTAGATGAAAAAACACAACAATATAAAAGAGTATCATATTCAGTCCCAACCAAAACGAAAGCATTCGTCATACCTGATAGTGGTATTGTTTTAACGGATGTTGATAAAAATAGTGTTAGAGCAGTAAAAAGAGATACCGAACAATCTTCTTGGATTCAAGATGTAGTTATTGAAATTGATGGCAATGAGTACTATATGGGATCCGAAAAAGAATTATTAATTGATGGATTAGTTAATGACAATAGATATAATGCGAAGATTAAATATACAGTTGTTGAACCTACAACAGGTAATGTTTACCATAATGTAGAAGAAAAATCGTTTACAACACTAGAATATAAATTGCCAGAAGTTACAGTTAGAATTGCCAGTTTACGTGCTAACTCTGTGGTTGTTCAAGTTTCTTACAAAGATATTGATGATATAGTTAAGAAAGCTGTATTAATGTGCAATGATGATGAATACGTATTAGATGGAAAAGATGCCTACCAAGTTATATCAAATCTTGATTTTGAAAATAACACATATATACTAAAAGTAAGAATTACTCACAAGGCTGGACCATTCCTAGATATATTAGAGAGCGAAGAAATTAAAATAGGTAAAGGCACTCAACCAGAAGTAAAACATACAATCACATATGAAGTAGAAGACGGAGAATTACCTGAAGATGCCCCAACAGAATATGTAGAAGGTGAAGGACTAACAACACTTCCAAAACCAACAAAAGAAGGATACAAGTTTGAAGGTTGGTATTTAAATGGTAAGAAAGTAACATCAATTTCTAAAACATTAACAGAAGATGTAGTATTAACAGCTAAATGGACTAAAGAAAATACAGGAAAAGGCAATTGTAATTTTACGGCTGTAAATGGTTATTTATTAACATTTGTAACTCTTCTAGGTGGATTAGTAATTGTACTTCGTAAAAGAAAATAACAATTAGATAACAAACAAAAAGTATATGTATGATTATTCATATATATACTTTTTTATAGTTTATAATTTACGTTTCATAATCATATAACCTTTGTTTTAAAATTGTTATTCAATAAAAATAATGCAACTAAATAGGAAAAATTCAAAAAGAAACAAAAAAATAAATACGATAAAAAATATAAAACTTAGAAAATGTGAGCAAACAATTTGCAAAAAAAGGGCAATTTGAATATAATATTACAGGCTAAAAACGGACAGAGATATGCGAGGTTGCTGACACGCACGGAAAAGTTGCCGTGGTGCGTATGGTCAGGGAATTTGCATTGAGTCTATAGCTTAGAAAAGCTAGGAGGTAAAAACATGGCAAAAGAAAAAAAATTAAGAATAAGATTATTATCTTATGATCACAGATTACTTGATGAATCTGCAAAAAAGATAGTGGAAACAGCTAAAAGAACTGGTTCAAAAGTTTCAGGCCCTATCCCACTACCTACTGAAAAGGAAGTATTTACTATTATCCGTTCACCACACAAATATAAAGATAGTCGTGAACAATTTGAACGTCGTACTCACAAACGTTTAATCGATATCGTAAATATTACTCCTAAAACAATGGATGCGTTAGTTCATTTAGAACTTCCATCTGGTGTCGAAATCGTTTTAAAATAGAAAGGAAGGTGCACTCATGGCCAAAGGAATCTTAGGTAAGAAAATCGGAATGACACAAATTTTTTCTGAAACAGGCTCTTTAATCCCTGTTACAGTAATCGAAGTAACTCCGAATGTAGTATTACAAAAAAAGACTGTTGAAACTGACGGATACAATGCAATCCAATTAGGTTACGCTGACAAACCTGAACGTCTAGCAAACAAACCTGAACTTGGACACGTTGCAAAAGTCAATACAGCCCCTAAGCGCTTCATTCAAGAAATCGCTGGGGAAGAAATGCTAGCGTTCGAAGTTGGACAAGAGGTTAAAGGAAATATATTCTTTGTTGGAGAACTAGTAGACGTAACTGGAACTTCTAAAGGTAAAGGTTATCAAGGCGTTATCAAACGTCATAACTTCCATTTAGGTCCTGCCGCACACGGTTCAGGATATCATCGTGGAATAGGTTCAATGGGATCTATCCAACCTGCACGTATTAAACCAGGTAAAAAGATGGCTGGTCGTATGGGCGGAGAAACAAAGACAGTTCAAAATCTTGAATTTGTTAAGTATGATGCTGAAAACAATGTAGTATTAATCAAGGGTAATGTACCTGGTGCTAACAATTCATTCGTAGTTATTAAGAATGCAGTTAAATCTAAAAAACCAGAATTAAACCCTGAAGCACTAGCATAGAAAGGAGTCAAATATGCCTAAAGTTGTTTTATACAATCAAAAAGGTTCACAAGTTGGTGAATTAGAATTAAGCGAACATGTGTTTGGTGTTGAAGATCATCAACAAGCCATATTCGATACTGTTATAGCTGAACAAGCTGCAAAGCGTCAAGGAACACAAAAAGCAAAGACTCGTTCTGAAGTTAGTGGTGGTGGAAGAAAACCATGGCGTCAAAAAGGTACAGGTCGTGCTCGTCAAGGTACAATCCGTGCTCCTCAATTTAGAGGCGGTGGTGTTGTATTCGCACCAGTTCCTAGATCATATGATTTAAAAGTTAATAAGAAAGTTGCTCGTCTTGCAATGAGATGCGCATTAAGTTCAAAAGTTCGTGAAAATCAAATCTTTGTTGTTGATTCATTAGAACTTGCTGATTTCAAAACTAAGAATTTAGTTGAAATCATTGACAACTTACAAGTTAAAGGAAGAAAAGTAGCAATCGTATTAGAAGATACAAACGCAAACGTTGAACTTGCTGGTCGTAATGTACCTTACTTATTAGTTCAACATTACAATCATATTTCAGTTTATGAAATGATGAATGTGAATAGTTTAATCATTACAAAAGCTGCTGTTGAAAAGTTTGAGGAGGTACTTAAATAATGAAATCAATGTATGATGTTATTAAAAGACCGATTATTACTGAAAAGACAAATGGTTTAGTAGAAAAGTTACAATACACTTTTGAAGTTGATCCAAGTGCTAATAAAACTGAAATTAAAGATGCAGTTGAAAAAATCTTCAAAGTTAATGTAGTAGAAATTAGAACAGTTAATGTTCATAGAAAAGCAAAAAGAATGCAAAGATTCGAAGGTTTCAAACCTGCTTATAAGAAAGCAATCGTTCGCTTAGCACCAGGTCAAACCATCGATAAATTTGAAATTTAATAGGAGGTTATCATGGCAATTAAGAAATATAAAGCAACGACAAATGGTCGTCGTAACATGTCAGTGTTAACATATGAAGAAATAACAACAGATACTCCTGAAAAAAGCCTACTTGCTCCACTAAATAAAAAAGGTGGACGTAACGCTCAAGGCTGCGTAACAGTACGTCATAAAGGCGGCGGCGAAAAACGTAAATATCGTATCATCGATTTCAAAAGAGATAAAGATGGTATCGAAGGCAAAGTTGCAACTATTGAATATGATCCAAACCGTAGCGCTAATATCGCTTTAATCAACTATGTTGATGGTGAAAAGAGATATATCATTGCACCTGAAGGATTAAAAGTTGGAATGTCAATTTACTCAGGTGAAAATGTTGATATTACAGTTGGTAACTGCTTACCACTAGCTAATATCCCTGTTGGTACAACAATTCATAATATCGAATTACATCAAGGCCATGGTGGCCAACTAGTAAGAGCAGCTGGTAGCAGTGCTCAAATCCTAGGACGTGAAGATCGCTATGTTCTAATTCGTCTTACTAGTGGTGAAGTTCGTAGAGTTCTTGGTGTTTGCCGTGCTACAATTGGTGGCGTTGGTAACCTTGATTATGAATTAGTAAATGTAGGTAAAGCTGGACGTACACGTCATATGGGTATTCGCCCTACTGTTCGTGGTTCAGTTATGAACCCTAATGATCACCCTCATGGTGGTGGTGAAGGCCGTCAACCTATCGGTCGTAAGTCTCCAATGACTCCTTGGGGCAAAATCGCTCTTGGTCTTAAGACAAGAAAAACTAAAAATAAAACGAATGATCTTATCGTTCGTCGTAGAAACGGATAAGGAGGAAATGCATATATGGCACGTTCACTTAAAAAAGGACCTTTTATTGATGAACATTTAATGAACAAAGTTGTTAAATTAAATGAAGCAAATCAAAAGAAAGTTATACAAACATGGTCAAGAAGATCAACAATTTATCCTGAATTCGTTGGACATACAGTAGCTATTCACAATGGTAAAGAACACATTCCTGTATATGTAACTGAAGATATGGTAGGACATAAATTCGGTGAATTCGCTCCAACAAGAACTTACCGTGGACACGGTAAAGATAAGAAAGCAGCTAAATAAGGAGGTTAATTATGGCAGAAGTTAGAGCAGTTGCAAAATCACTAAGAATTTCTCCACGTAAAACTCGTTTAGTTGTGGATCTAATTCGTGGTAAAAAAGTAGGTTTAGCTGTTTCAATTCTTAAGAATTGTGAATCAACAGTTAAAGAAGATGTCTTAAAAGTATTAAATTCCGCAGTAGCTAATGCAGATCACAATCTTGGCTTAGATGTTGACCAATTATATGTTAAAGAAATTTACGTTAATCCAGGTGCAACACTAAAGAGATTCCGTGCAAGAGCTAAAGGTAGCGGTAATAGAATTTTAAAAAGAACAAGTCACATTACAGTTGTAGTGTCTGACGGTCAAAACTAGGAGGAAACATATGGGTCAAAAGGTTAATCCGGTTGGTATGAGAGTTGGTATTATCCGTGACTGGGATGCAAAATGGTATGCACCTAAAACTAAAGTTGCAGATTTACTACTTGAAGATCTAAAAATACGTGAATACTTAAATAAATTTTATAAAGCTGCATATGTTTCACATATGGAGATCAAACGTACAGGCAAGAGAGTAATCGTTACTATTCATGCCGCAAAACCTGGTATGGTTATTGGTGCTGGTGGCGCTAAGAAAAATGAAGCTGTAGCAGCACTACAAAAATTAACTGGTAAAAATGTTTATATATCAGTTGCTGAAATTAAACAAAATGATGCAGACAAAGAAGCAAACTTAGTTGCACGTAAGATGGCAGAAGATCTAGAAAATCGTGCTTCATTCCGTCGTGTACAAAAAATGGCAATCCAAAAAGCTTTAAAAGCTGGTGCTAAAGGAATTAAAACTAGCATTTCTGGTCGTTTAGGCGGTGCTGAAATTGCTAGAAGTGAAGGTTATATTGAAGGAAGTGTTCCTCTACATACTCTTCGTGCTAATATCGATTATGCAACAGCAGAAGCTGCAACAACATATGGAAAGCTAGGAGTTAAAGTTTGGATTAATAAAGGCGAAATTTTGCCTGCAGCAAGAAATTCAAAAAAGGAGGCTAAATAAACTATGTTAATGCCAAAAAGAACTAAATATCGTCGTCCTCATCGCGTTAGTTATGAAGGCAAAGCAAAAGGTGGCAAGAAAGTTACTTTTGGTGAATTTGGTCTTCAATCATTAGAAGGTGCTTGGATTACAGATAGACAAATCGAAGCAGCTCGTATTGCGATGACTCGTTATATGAAACGTGATGGTCAAGTTTGGATTAAAATCTTCCCTCACAATATTAAAACTAAGAAACCGCTAGAAGTTCGTATGGGTTCTGGTAAAGGTGCTCCTGACGGATATGTAGCAGTTGTAAAAGATGGAACAGTTATGTTTGAAATTGGTGGCGTTTCTGAAGAAATCGCTCGTGAAGCATTAAGACTTGCTGCACACAAACTACCTGTTAAAACAAAATTTGTTGTAAGAGAAAGTGGTGATTGCTAATGGCTAGAAAACCTAAAGTAGAAAAAGTAGATAAAAAGATAGCAAAGAAGATCGCAGAAAAGAAATCTCTTGCAGGAAAAATTCGCGAATTAAATGACGTTGAAATTCAAAACAAAATTAACGACTTGAAACAAGAATTATTTAATTTACGTTTCCAAGCTGCAGTTGGTAAACTTGAAAATACTGCACAATTAAGAAAAGTTAAGAAAGAAATTGCAAGATGTTACACTGTTCTTACTGAACGTGAAACTGCATCTAGCAAGTAATCGGAGGTAACTTATGGAAGAAAGAAATAGTCGTAAAGTATATGTTGGCGAAGTTGTTTCAAACGTTAACGACAAGACAATAACAGTTAAAGTTGAAACACATCGTAGACATCCACTATATGGTAAAAGAGTACAATATACTAAGAAATTTACTGCACATGATGAACAAAACGTTGCAAAAGTTGGTGACATTGTAGAAATTATGGAATGCCGTCCACTTTCTGCTACTAAGCGTTACCGTTTAGTAAGAGTTGTTCAAGAAGCAGTAATAATCTAATAGGAGGTATTTACAATGGTTCAACAAGAAACAAGAGTCAATGTAGCCGATAACTCCGGTGCAAAACAACTTTTAATAATTAAAATTTTAGGTGGTTCAATCCACAAAACTGCTACAATCGGCGATATCGTTGTTTGTTCAGTTAAATCTGCAACAACAGGTGGCCAAGTTAAAAAAGGCGATGTTGTTAAAGCAGTAATCGTTCGTACTAAGAAAGCAGTAAGAAGAGAAGATGGTTCATATATCAAATTTGATGACAACGCTGCAGTTATCATTAAAGAAGATAAGAATCCAAAAGGAACTCGTATTTTTGGTCCTGTTGCTCGTGAATTACGTGAAAAAGATTTCATGAAGATCGTGTCTCTTGCTCCTGAAGTACTATAGGAGGTAAGCGTTTATGAAAATTAAAAAAGGCGACGTTGTAGTTATTACAACTGGTAATAATAAACCTATTAAGGGCAATTATACTACTGGTGAAGTATTACAAGTTTTACCTAAATCTAATCGTGTTGTTGTTAAAGGTGTAAATATTGTAACTAAACATAACCGTCCATCAAACGCTAATCCTGATGGCGGTATTGAAAAAAGAGAAGCTCCAATCAATGTTTCAAATGTAGCTTATCTTGATCCAGTACAAAAGAAACCAACTAAACTTGGTTATAAAATTGAAAACGGTAAGAAGGTTCGCTATTGCAAACTTTCTGGAACTGTTATTAAGTAGAAAGGGGCTTGAATAGTTATGAATCGTGTCTTACAATATTATAAAGAAACTGTCGTAGCTGAATTAACAAAGAAGTTTAACTACACTTCAGTTATGCAAGTTCCAAAAATTGAAAAAATAGTAGTTAATATGGGTGTTGGTGATTCAATTCACAACTCTAAATTACTAGATGCTGCTTGTGAAGACTTAGCAACAATTACAGGTCAAAAGCCTTTAGTTACAAAAGCTAAGAAATCTATAGCTGTATTCAAACTTCGTGAAGGTATGTCAATTGGTGCCAAAGTTACTCTACGTGGTGAAAGAATGTATGAATTCTATGATAAACTAGTTTCTATCGCTTTACCTCGTGTACGTGACTTCCGTGGTGTTAATGCGAATGCCTTTGACGGTCGTGGCAACTATACAATTGGTATAAAAGAACAATTAATTTTCCCAGAAATTAATTATGATAAAGTTTTAAAAATTCGTGGTATGGATATCGTTATTGTTACTACTGCAAACACTGATGAAGAAGGTCGTGCATTATTAACAATGTTAGGTATGCCATTTGCGAAGAAGTAAGGAGGTCTTTTGATTATGGCAAAAACATCCCAAAAAGTAAGATGCTCTCGCAAAGCAAAATTTAGTACAAGAGAATACACTCGCTGTGAACGTTGTGGTCGTCCTCATGCAGTTTATCGCAAATTCAAAATCTGCAGAATTTGTTTTAGAGAACTAGCATACCAAGGATTAATACCTGGCGTTACAAAGGCAAGCTGGTAGAAAGGAAGGTCAAAGATTATGGTTATGACTGATCCAATTGCTGATATGTTAACTAGAATTCGTAATGCAAACCAAGCAAAACACGAAAGTGTTACAATGCCTGCATCACGTTTAAAATTAGAAATCTTAGCGGTTCTAAAAAATGAAGGTTATATTAGCGAATATGAAAAAATAGAAGACGGAAAACAAGGCGTAATTAAAGTTACGTTAAAGTACAACAATAAAGACAGAGTTATTAAAGGATTAAAGAAAATTTCTAAACCTGGTTTACGTGTATACGCTAAATCAAGTGAACTACCTAAAGTATTAAATGGTTTAGGTGTTGCAATTATTTCAACTTCAAATGGAATTATGACTGACCGTGAAGCTCGTTCTAAAAAACTTGGCGGCGAAGTTATAGCATTTGTATGGTAAGGTGATTATATGTCAAGAATAGGTAATAAACACATTCCACTTCCTGCAGGCGTTACTGTTACTGTAGAAGGAAATTTAATCACTGTTAAAGGCCCTAAAGGTCAATTAGAATTAGTAAAAAATCCTGATATTTCTGTTAGTGTTGAAGAAAACAATGTAGTAGTTACTCGTCCTACTGATGATAAAGAACATCGTTCATTACATGGAACAACTAGAGCATTAGTTCATAATATGGTTGTTGGTGTTAGTGAAGGATATGAAAAAGTATTAGAAATAGTTGGTGTTGGATACCGTGCGCAATTACAAGGTAATACTCTTGTACTTAACCTAGGTTATTCTCATCCAGTTAATATGGAATTACCTAAAGGTATTTCTGTAACTTGTCCAAGTGCAACTGAAGTACATGTACTAGGTTGTGACAAACAAGTAGTTGGCGAATTTGCGGCTGAGATTCGTAAAGTACGTGGACCTGAACCATATAAAGGTAAAGGTGTTCATTACAAAGGCGAACATATCCGTCGTAAAGAAGGCAAGAAGGCTAAGTAGAAAGGAGAGACTAAGTAAAATGATCGTTAAAAAATCTAAAAAGATTGCTCGTCATGTACGTCATGAGAGAATCCGTAAAGTAGTTGAAGGTACTACTGAAAGACCACGTCTTGCAGTATATCGTTCTAATAAACACATTTCAGCTCAAATTATCGACGACAGCAAACATATGACTTTAGTTTCTGCCTCTACATTTGAAAAGGGCAATAAACTTGCTGTTGGTTCTAATCTTGAAGCTGCAAAATTAGTTGGTACAACTATCGCAACAAGAGCTAAAGAAGCTGGAATCACTGAAGTAGTATTTGACCGTGGTGGATTCTTATTCCACGGACGTGTTAAAGCGTTAGCAGATGCGGCTCGTGAAGCCGGACTAAAATTCTAGGAGGCAGACATGAGTGAACAATTAAAAGTTGTAGAAGAAAAACAATTTGAAGAACGTGTCGTTGTCATCAATCGTGTAACTAAAGTTGTTAAAGGTGGTAGACGTTTCCGTTTTGCCGCATTAGTTGTTGTTGGTGATTACAATGGTCAAGTTGGTTTTGGTACTGGTAAAGCTCAAGAAGTTCCAGAAGCAATTAAAAAGGCTGTTGAAGATGCTAAGAAAAATCTTATTACTGTTCCTATCGTTGGTTCAACCATTCCACATGAAATTACTGGTGTAAGTGGTGCTGGTAAAGTATTCTTAAGACCTGCTCCAGCTGGTACTGGTATTATCGCTGGTGGACCTGTTCGTAACGTTGTGGAACTTGCTGGTATCAAAGATATCGTTTCTAAATCACAAGGTTCAAATACACCAATCAATATTGTACGTGCTACATTTAAAGGACTTCAAGAGTTACGTACAGTTGAAATGGTAGCTGAACAACGTGGAAAGGCAGTAGAAGAAATTCTATAGGATGATAAATATGAAAAAAGCTAAAGAAGTTAAAACTGTAAAAATTAAATTAGTTAAAAGTCCTATTTGCTGTCCTAAAAATCAACGTGACACTTTAAAAGCTCTTGGTTTAACTAAGATGCAACAAGAAGTTGTTAAAGTTGATAATGAAGCTATCCGCGGTATGATTAAAACAGTTGGACACTTAGTAAGTGTTATCGAAGGATAGGAGGTACTAGTATGAATTTAAATGAATTAAAACCAGTTGAAGGTGCTAGACACTATAAAAAACGTGTTGGTCGTGGTGTTGGTAGTGGCATGGGTAAAACTGCTACTCGTGGACATAAAGGCCAAAACGCACGTAGCGGTGGCGGTGTTCGTCCAGCATTTGAAGGCGGACAAACTCCATTATTCAAACGTCTACCTAAACGTGGATTCACTAATATTAACCGCAAAGAATTTGCAGTAGTTAATCTTGGTGATATTAATGATAAATTTGAAGCTGGTTCAGTTATTGATGTTGAAGCATTAAAACAAGCTGGTTTAGTTAAAAAAGAGTATGAAGGAGTGAAAATTTTAAGCAATGGAGAATTAACAAAAGCTGTAACAATTAAGGCTCAAAAATTCTCTAAAGCTGCAACCGAAAAAATTGCCGCAGTAGGTGGAACAGTAGAGGTGGCTTAATATGAAGAAGTTCTTTTCTAAGAAAGTTGTTCTTGGCATATTATTTACTGCCTTATGTTTACTAGTTTGGAGAATAGGAATTCATATTCCTACTCCATTCCTAGATTACACTAGAGAAACAACGGATAGTAATATTTTTGGTTTCTTGGATATTTTCACAGGTGGTGCTCTATCACAATTTTCTGTTGTTGCATTGGGTGTAAGCCCATACATTACTTCATCTATCGTTGTTCAATTATTACAAATGGACATCATTCCTCAATTTAAGGAATGGGGTGAAGAAGGTGAAGCTGGTAAAGAAAAACTAAATCGTTGGACAAGATATATAGCTTTATTCTTAGCATTTGTTCAAGCTTTAGCTTTAATTATTGGTTTCAAAGTTTCTTATGGATATAATTATCTTGAATATATACCAGATGTTGATTATAATATTTTCACATATATTTACATGGCATTAGTTCTTACTGCTGGTACAGCATTTGTTCTTTGGTTAGCTGACCAAATTACAATGCATGGTGTTGGTAGTGGTACTTCTATCATGATTGTTGCTGGTATCGTTGCAAGTTTCCCTTCAATGATCGTTGCTATGGTTAAATATTTTATAACTGGTGAAGGTTATGGATATAAATACCGTGTTGGAGAAGCAGCAGACGGAGCATTAAAATGGCAAGGCCCATTCTTCTTCTGTTTGATGTTATTATTCTTCATTTTGATTGTTGTTGGTGTTGTTTGGATGGAAGGTTTACAACGTAAGATTCCAATCCAATATGCAAATAGACCTGCCGCTGCAAAATTACGTGGTGCACAAGATTCTAATATTCCAATTAAGCTTAACACAGCTTCAGTAATACCGGTAATTTTCGCTTCGACATTACTTTCTCTACCAATGACTTTAATTAATTTCTTACAACAAAGTGGTAAAGAAATTAATCAATGGTGGGATTGTGTATTTAATTACCAAAAACCAATTGGTTTCGCAATTTACATGATTCTAATATTTGTATTTGCTTTCTTCTATTCATTCTTACAAATAGACCCTGATAAGATGGCAGATAATTTAAAGAAACAAAATGCTTATATTCCTGGTATTAAACCTGGTGAAGCAACTGCACAACATATTTCAAAAGTATTGTTTAAAGTTACTTTACTTGGTGCTACATATCTTGCAATATTAGCAGCATTACCAATTATCGTATCAGCAGTATTCCCTGATTTACCTTCTTCAGTTCAAATCGGTGGTACAAGTTTAATGATCGTTGTTGGTGTTGCAATTGAAACCGTAAAACAAATGCAAACTACTTCTCAATCTCAAGAGTATCGTGGTTTCATTGAATAGGTGATAGGTTTATGCACTTGATTTTAATGGGTGCACCTGGATCAGGAAAAGGGAGTTATGCGGCAGTGCTTAAAGAGCACTACCGTGTACCTCACATTTCAACAGGTGAAATATTTAGAGATGCAATCGAAAAGAAAACCCCAATGGGATTAATAGCAAAAACTTACATTGATAAAGGGAACTTAGTTCCTGATGATATTACAAACGAAATTGTTAAAGAAAGATTACAACAAAAAGACTGTGAAAATGGTTTCTTGCTAGATGGCTATCCTCGAACAATTGCTCAAGCAGAAAGTTTGACTGAGATTTTAGATGAACTTGGTATAACACTTGATGCGGCTATCAACTTGGAAGTTGATGATGATTTAATTGTTAGAAGAATAGTTAATCGTAGAAGTTGTCCAAAATGTGGCAAAGGTTATAACTTGATTACATATCCACCAAAAAAAGAAGGTGTATGTGATATATGTAATACCCCACTATTTACAAGAAAGGACGATAACGAAGAGACTGTAATGAGTCGATTAGATGTATATAATAAGCAAACAAGACCTTTGGTTGATTATTATGATAAACTTGGAAAACTAGTATCAATTGATAGTAATGGTACAATAGAAGATACTGTCAATGATATTATTAAAACTTTGGAGGCATAATGGTTACAATTAAGAGCGAAAGAGAAATTAATTTAATGAAGGAAGCTGGCTATATTGTTGCCCTTGCACATGATGCAGTAAGAAAAGCAATAAAACCTGGTGTTTCTACTAAAGAATTAGACAAAATAGCTTTTGATGTTATAACATCGCATGGAGCCATTCCATCATTCTTAAATTATAATGGCTTTCCTGCATCAATATGTGCTTCTATAAATGAAGTTGTAATTCATGGAATTCCAAGTGCAAAAACAATTTTAAAAGATGGTGATATAATTTCCATTGATATTGGAGCAATCTACAAAGGATATCATGGAGATGCTGCACGTACTCACTTATGTGGAAATGTAAGTGCAGAAAAAAGAAAACTAGTTGAAGTAACAAAACAATCATTCTTTGAAGGTATAAAACAGGCTAAACCTAACAATAGGTTATCTGATATATCACATGCTGTTCAACAATATGCCGAAAGTTTTGGCTATGGTGTTGTAAGAGATTTTACCGGTCATGGTATTGGAACTAAAATGCATGAAGATCCTGCAATTCCAAACTATGGCGAACCAGGTCATGGCTTAATTCTAAGAAAAGGTATGACCCTTGCAATTGAACCAATGATAACTGCTGGAACATATAAAGTTAGAGTTCTTGCTGATGATTGGACAACAATTACTGCCGACCATAAAGACAGTGCACATTACGAAAATACAATTGTAATCACTGATGATGGTTGTGAAATATTAACTAAATTAAAGGAGAATGAAAATTAATGTCAAAAGATGATGTTTTCGAAATGGAAGGAATAGTTGTAGAAGTTTTGCCAAATACAATATTTAAAGTGAAATTAACTGCAAATGAACAAGTAATCACGGCCCACGTTTCTGGTAAAATCCGCATGCATACGATACGCATTTTACCAGGTGATAAAGTACTTGTTGAAATATCACCATATGATTTAACACGTGGACGTATAACACGCCGTTATATAAATAAAAAATTATAGGAGGTTCAAAAATGAAGGTTAGACCATCAGTTAAACCCATTTGTGATAAATGTAAAGTAATTAAAAGACATGGACGTGTTATGGTAATATGCTCAGCATATCCTAAACACAAACAAAGACAAGGATAATATAGGAGGCTTATAAGAAATATGGCACGTATATCTGGTGTGGATATTCCTAGTGATAAACACGTATCAATATCCCTAACATATATCTATGGTATCGGCAGACCTACTGCTCTTGAAATTTTAAAAGCAGCAAATGTTGATCCAGAAAAAAGAGTAAAAGATTTATCTGAAAACGAATTAACAGCAATTCGTCAAGAAGTAGCTAAACGTCACGTTGAAGGTGATTTACGTCGTGAAGTAGCATTAAATATTAAACGTCTAATGGAAATTGGCAGTTACCGTGGCTTACGTCATCGTAAAGGTTTACCAGTTCGTGGACAAAGAACAAGAACTAATGCTCGTACTCGTAAAGGCCCAGCTAAGACTGTAGCTAATAAGAAGAAATAGGAGGCGTAGAAAATGGCTCGTAAAGTAGTTCGTAAACGTCGTGTAAGAAAGAATATACCTTTAGGTGTTGCACATATTCATTCAACA
>SAMEA104315439__coassemble_101_pt1 | contig 55755 bp, 47 predicted proteins | sample SAMEA104315439__metabat2_low_PE_048 | metagenome-assembled genome bin SAMEA104315439 (sample SAMEA104315439) | gut metagenome | biome: Monkey gut; feature: monkey-associated habitat; material: faeces | place: China | collected 2013 | reverse complement strand
AACTCTACCAAATACAGTATATTGAGTAGCAGCTTGATATACTTCATCATCACTTAGCCCATCTAAACTAATATATTCATCAGCATTCTTAATCCCTACACGTCGTGATACTTCAGACACTGTAACAGGATTATCACCAGATATAACTTTTACTTCAACACCGCTATCTCTAAAATACTTAATAGTATCAAATGCTTCTTTTCTAATTTGATCTTCAATTAAAATTAAAGAAATCAATCTTGGAATTTTTTGGATTTTACCATCTTTTAAAGGTTGTTGACTATATGCAAGAACAACTACACGTAACCCTTGATTAGCATATTCATTTATTTCAGAAGCGTATTTATCAAAATTATTTTTAAGTACAAATTCAGGTGCACCAACAATGTAAGTACCATTATTAAAAGTTACAGCACTAAATTTACGTTCTGATGAAAAGGGGATAACTTCAAGTGGTTTTAAAATTTCGCTAAATCCAAAATAATTTTCTAAAGCTTTTGATGTAGAATTTGATTCTTGGAGAGCTGTATTAATTGAAGAAATTATGTCTTTAACACTATATTCTAGATTGCGTTGTTTTTCAATATATCTTACTACACTCATTGTACCATCAGTAATTGTCCCTGTTTTATCTAGGCACAAAACATCAACGCGGGCAAGCATTTCTATGCAATAGATGTCTTGAACTAAAGTATTGTGTTTGGCAAGGCGCATAACACTAACCGCAAGAGCAATAGAAGTCATCAAGTATAATCCTTGAGGAATCATACCAATTAAGGCCGTAGTAGTTGATGTAATTGCACTCTTAAATTGATTATGAAATTGGGGATCTTTAAAATTAATATGATAATCAAAATATCTCAAAAATAATAAAACCCCGAAGAATACTAATAACACCGCAACAACTTGAAGTAAACGGTTTAGTGAGCCTAAAATTCCCGATTTAGGTTGCTTATACTTTTTAGCCTGTGCAGCAAGTTTTGATATCTCAGTATCATTACCAACCCTTTCAACTTGGGCATAACAATTACCAGATACAATAAAACTACCTGAAAAAAGAGTTGAACCAACATTTTTTCGAATTGGGACTGATTCACCAGTTAATTGTGACTCATTAACCTCAACTTCTCCTTCTACTAAAATTGCGTCGGTTGTAATTTCTTTTCCGGGAGTAAGGTACATTATATCATCTAATACGATGTCATCAACTTTAACTTTTATTTTTGTTGATTCACGTATAACTGTTACTTCCGGAGCCGACAATAGTGATAACTTATCAATTGTCATTTTAGATCTAATTTCTTGAATTGTGCCAATCAAGGTATTGATAAACACAAGAACTAGAAAAGTATACTCTGATGGTTTAGTTCCAACAATCATTAATAATACAGCAATAAACATGTATATTAAGTTAAAAAAAGTAAATACATTCTTTAATACAATTCCAAAATATCCTTTTTTGTTTATATCTTTAACAACATTATTTAACCCATGTTCGTGACGTTCTTTAATTTGTTCTTCGGTAAGACCAACATCATATCGAGGTGTATATCTAACTATTTCAATACTCTCTTTTCGTTTTTTCATGAAATGACACATCCTTCCAATATATAATTATATCATATCTAGCGATATTTGTAAAACAAAACAAGTAATATTTTTTGTAATTTTATATAAAATATGTTAAAATCTATTTATGTTAATTTATATTTGCATATACTATTATAAGATGTTTATAGAAAGGATGAAAAAATGAAAAACATAATTATTGGCGTTACCCCACGTATTAATCATAGTGATAATAATACCTTTATTCGCGTTCACCGTAACTATATTGACAAAATGACAAAAATCGGTCTTATACCTATTATTATTACACCAGGTTCGGACTATCAAAAAGTATTGGACCTTTGTGACGGCTTTTTGGTTATTGGCGGTGACGATTATAACCCCGCTATGTATGGAGAAACTAATAGTCAAGGTTTATCAAAAGAAATAAATGATGAGATGGATAAACTTGATCAAGAAATTATTTTATACGCTACAGAAAAGAAAAAGCCTGTACTTGGAATTTGTCGTGGTCATCAAGGTTTCTCAGCTGTATTTGGCAAAGCATTATATCAAGACATTGATGAAGCAGGTCTCAACCACCCTGTAATCGATAAACAACATGAAGTAACTAAGGTTACCAACTATGGTGTCGCAAAATTTTTACCGGACAAATTTACAACTAATACCTTTCATCATCAAGCTACCAAAGATTTACCTAACGGATTTGTAGTTTTATACAAAAATCATGATGTAATAGAGGCTATAGAACATACAACACTTCCTCTTCTTGGAATTCAGTGGCATCCAGAAAGAATGGAAACTAAGGAATCTACTATTATATTTAATTATTTTAAGGATTTGTTTAAATGATGAATGAGATAATTAGTAAACACACTATTTATACTGGTAAAATTATTACTGTTGAAAAAAAAGCATTACAGTTACCTAATGGAAAGATTGTTGATCGTGAATTTGTGGATCATAAACCAGCAACTGCAATGATAGCTATTTTAAATGACACTATTTTACTTGTTTCACAATATCGAGTAGGTAGCAATTCACAAATGCTTGAAATACCAGCCGGCTTAATTGAAGAAGATGAAGATCCTTCAATTTGTGCAAAACGAGAACTACAAGAGGAGATTGGTTATGAGCCTAAAAGCATTGAATTACTTGGCAAATATTACCTATCACCAGGGTTTTCAAATGAAATAATTTACCTTTATCTTTGTACCAATTTAACGCCTTGTAAACTGCCGCAAGATGATGATGAATTCATAACTATTCATTATCTACCAATTAGTGAAATTAATGATTTTTTAAAAAGTGGTAAATGTAATGACATTAAAACAGCTTTTGCTTTAAGTCTATTATTAAACAAAATAACATCTAGAAGATAACTACTGGGACTCTTTATAAAATCTTATGGTGGCACTAGCCACCTTTTTCTTCTTTTGATACAGTCTTTTCTAATTGTACGACAATACTATTATATCAAAGTAACGCACAAAAAAGCGATAATAGATAAACCGAATATCGGTATTCTATTATCACTTTTTGCTTTTTATTTAGACCATAAGATTTTCTATAGCTTTTTTGGAAACCATATAATTATCTATCTAGTCACTTCTAGATATTTTTTAATTATGCTTGTTTTGGTTTGTATTCTTCAATGATTTTCTTAACTAAGTTTTCAGGAACGTCTGCGTATCTAATGAATTTACGCGTAAAGTGACCGCTACCTTGAGTCATAGCCTTAAGGTCAATCGCATAACTTGTAATTTCTGCCTCTGGAATTTCAGCAGTAATCGCTGTTTTACCGCGGCCTACTGGATTCATACCCATAACGTTACCACGACGTTGAGGAATATCACCCATAATATCACCAACATATTCATCTTTAACTGTTACGACAACTTCCATAATTGGTTCAAGAATTGTAGGTTTAATAACCTTACAAGCCTCTTTAAATGCTAAACTAGCCGCAATCTTAAATGAGATTTCATTTGAATCAACTGGGTGGTAAGAACCAAAGTATAGAACAGCACGAACACCAATAACAGGGAAACCTGCAAGAGGACCATGTTCTAAGGTTTCAATTAACCCTTTTTCAACAGCTGGGAAGTAGTTTTTAGGAACAGCACCACCAACAACTTCAGATGCAAATTCGAAATCTTTACCTTCAAGCGGTTCAAAACGAATCCAAACATCACCGTATTGTCCAGCACCACCAGATTGTTTCTTATGTTTACCTTGAGCTTCACCAACCTTACGAATTGTTTCACGATAAACAATCTTAGGTTCAGCAGTAGTAACCTCTACTTTAAACATATTTTTCATTTTTTCTAGGATATAACCAATGTGCGTCATACCTTGACCACCGATTAATAATTGGGCAGTTTCAGGGTTACGTCTAATTTCAAATGAAGGGTCTTCAGCATTAAGTTTTTGTAATGATGATGACATTTTATCTTCATCTTGTTTAGTTTTAGCTTGAATTGCAACATAGATAACAGGTGTAGGAACTGGAGCAGGTTCATAACAAATTACATCTTTTTTGTCACAAATTGTAGCACCTGTAAATAAATCAGTCATTTTTGTAACAACAGCAATATCACCTGCATGGAAAGTAGGAACTAAAATTTGGTTCTTGCCCATTAAAGTCATAAATTGACCAGCTTTAACTATTGCATCGTTATTTGCAACAACTAAATCAACAAGTCCATTTGTTGTACCAGAATTAATTTTGATATAATTTAAAGTACCTAAGAATTGGTCAACAACAGTCTTGAAAACATATGCTGAGAAAGCTTCACTATCTGTGCCTTCACGTTTTTTGCCGTCTTTGCCAACCTTTGCGCCTTTGTCAACAGGGCTAGGTAAATATGTACAAATCATATCTAATAATGTAGCAACACCAACTTCTTCAGTTGCACTACCAACTAAAATTGGGAACATATCACAACTAGCAACTGCAGCTTTTAAGCCTTTTGCTGCTTCTTCTTCAGTGAAAGGTTCTTCCATAAAGAACTTTTCCATTAATTCTTCATCAGTTTCTGCAATTTTTTCATTAATAGCATAATGTAATTCATCACATTTATCAGCGTATTCTGCAGGAACATCACTTTCATTTCCACCTTTATATGCTTTTTTAGTTAAAGCATTAAAGAATCCTTGAAAATTATTTTCAGTACCCATTGGGTAACATACCGCAACTGCATTATTGCCAAATCCTTCTACTACTTTGTCCATAATAGCTGCGAACTTAACGTTTTCTTTATTCATTTTATTAACAAAAATTAATGTAGGAATATTACGGTCTCTTACTTCATCCCACACTCTTTCTGTACCTACTTCAATTCCTTTTTGCGCATCAATTATAACGATTGCACCATCAACTACTGATAAATCTTGTTCAATTTCACCAACAAATTCTTCAGATCCTGGTGTATCTAAAAAGTTAATTTTGTAGCCATTCCATTCTACTGGAATTAATGAAGTTGAAAGTGAGGTTTGACGATTTTGTTCTTCAGGTAGATAATCTGATACAGTAGTCTTTCTTTCTACTTCACCTTTTTTAGAAATTGCTTTGCTTAAAAATAACACAGATTCAGCAAGACTAGTCTTACCACTTCCTAAATGTCCTAATAAAGCAACATTCCTAATTTGTTTTGCACTATATTCTTTCATTTTTTCCTCCTAATGGCCTCTTTCTGATCTATCTTATTTTACTATATTTGCTCAGACTTACGTGCCTAGTTTTTACCATATGTAATTATATCATATTTTTACAAATCTTTCTTGCAAAATACTATTTTTTTTGAAAACGTTTTATTACTTGCATAAAAGAAAAAAGGGTACCACCCCTTCATTCTATAATTTATAAAAACCATCTATATTTAACACAAATATTGTAGCTCCTCCCACTTGAACTTCAAATGGCAATGTCGAAAATATTCCAAATTCATCAGGCTGGATAGCTGGAACTTTTTGCTTTCTTGACTTTGCAATTTCACTCACTATTTCTAGGGCTCGGTCTACGCGATCATCCTCTGTACCAACTAGAAGAGTAGTGCTACCGTTTCTTAGCAATCCACCTGTTGTTGATAATTTAGTTACAAAGTACTTTTCGTTCAAAAGCATCTTTGATACAGAATTAGCATCTTCATTCGCGATAATTATTAACATTAATTTCATTAGCTAAATCCTCCATACAAGTATTGTATCATAAAACTTAAATTTTGTAAAATATTTAACGATTTATAATTTATAATTAACTTAATTCTAATATGCAAATGTTTACATTGTTAATTCAGTTTATTTGTATTTTTTATTGTTTTTTGATATAATGAAAGATTAGGAGAGTGACAAAAAATGTATAAAACAATTAAACCAATTTTTAAAATTAACATTTTTCTACTGATAGTTACAATCATAATTATTTGTAGTTGTATGACGGGATGTAAAACTCCTGAATATTTAAATGGCACGATTGCCCTTGGATATCGAAACAATACCTATTATCTTATTACTTCATCTCACGAGACATTTAGTCTAGCTGATTATGATGATGTAAAACCCGTATTTGGTGACTACCTTATGGTACAAAAAAAGAATAAATGGGGATTTATCGAAAAAAGTGGAAAGCAAATAACCAAGATTAAATATGATACAGTTAACCCTATGGAGGAAGACAAAGCTGTAGTAACTCTAAATGGTAAAACGTTAATTATTGATTCTAAAGATCAAGTAATATATACATTTAGTGATAACATCACAAGTTACTCTAGTTTTAAAGATAATATATTAGTAATTGAAAAAGATGGATTATTCGGATATTTAAAATACGATGGCCATAATTTTACAATATTGGCCGAACCTCAATACAACTATGCAGGTTCATACAAAGGAGGTTATGCAGTCGTTGGCATGCGTGATGCAAATAAAGTTTTAAAGTATTCTTATATCAATGAAAATGCTGAATTAATGACTTCTTCTTATGTGTTTGATGAAGCTTACGACTTTAACAATTCGTTTGCACGAGTTGGGCTTAAAAATAATGATTCTTCTAGTATTGATATTAATTACCAATATCTAAAATTTAATGATTCTAAACTAACTTATTTATCAAATAAATCAGGTAACATTATAAAAAACGGCTATGCAACTGATTTTATGAATGGATTAGCCTTTACTGCAAACTATCAAATCTACAACAACGATGAATCACAAAAATATAAATGGTTCTCATTTGTAGACTTAGTTGGTAATCAAAATTATGATAATCAAATTGAAGATTATGCCAAAAAAATGCCACGTACTTTCCTACCAAAGAGCCCTATTTTCATTAATGATTGCTTAATTTTCCAAAATGGTAACCGTAACCGTGGCACTTGGGAAATCCTATATAATTCTAAACGTTATTATGCGGAAATGGATAATACTTACTATGAATTTAAAAACGTAACTTGGAATATTGACGAAAATGATGAACTAGTAAAAGAGACAACTGCTAATTTAAATTATTCAATTAATTTAGTTATTCAGTATCTTTCTAAACCAATAGACATCGGAACCTTTAAATTTAATGGTAACACTAACTTATATATTGCTAAATCTAAAATATCTGGTAATAAGTGTGGCCTTATTACTATTACTTACACACCGTTTGAACAAACCGATAAATATTGTGCAGATGATTTTATCATTGTTGCAAACTACATTGCACCTGCAATTTATGATGAAATTATCTATTAGGAGTATCTATGATTGAAATTAAAAATTTAAATAAATATTATAAATCTGGTCAGGGTAGTTACCACGCCCTACGAGATATCAACCTTACACTTCCCGATAAAGGCATTGTATTCATTATTGGAAAAAGTGGTAGTGGTAAAAGTACATTATTAAATGTAATCGGTGGTCTTGATAGTTATGATAGTGGTGAATTAATTGTCGAAAACATAAACACCAAAAACTTCAAGACAAAAAACTACAATACTTATCGTAACACTTATATTGGTTTCATTTTTCAAGAATTTAATGTAATTAAAAACTTAACAGTATATGAAAATGTCGCACTCTCACTAGAACTTCACCATAAAAGTCCAAAAGCACATCACAATGAAATTATGGATATTATTGCTCAAGTAGGGTTAAAGGGAAAAGAAAAAAGACAAATGAATCAAATATCAGGTGGTGAACGACAACGTGTTGCGATTGCTAGAGCACTCGTAAAAAATCCAAAAGTAATCATTGCAGATGAACCAACTGGAAACCTTGATAGTAAGAATAGGGATATCATTATGAATATTCTGACAAAGCTATCTAAAGAACGTCTGGTTTTAATAGTTACACATGATAAAGAAATTGCTGAAAAACATGGTGATAGACTAATTACAATAAAAGATGGCGCGGTAGTCGATGATGTTACTGTTCATGAAGAGAATCTAGAGTATAAAAATGATGACTATAATACTGAACAAGTTTCACCTAGCATTCTTACAAGTCTTAATCTTGCTTTTAAAGCATTTGTTAAAAATAAACTGCGTTTTATCTTAATTATTCTACTATTTGCTTTTAGCTTAATTTTTGCAGGAAGTACAGTCAACCTTTATTTGACTAATTCTTCTCTTGAATATGCCAAATATCAAAACGAATACAACAATAATGTTGTAACGATTAATCAAAAATATACAAATTTTGGATACACTAAATCAACAGGCTTTTATAATTTTGAAGGTGACGATATTTATCAACAATATGCTACCAATGGCAAAATGACAATGTATAAAAGTATGCTTATTAATATTCCTGTTAATGTTGAAAATTATATTCCTAACTGGATTTATGCAACATCTATTGAAAGAATGATTCCTCTAAACACTGCCAATCTTAATAGTCTCGATAAATACTTAAATTTTGATAAAGAAACAGCTACTTGGAATAAACTTGGACTCAATATGACAAAATATAATAATTACGCTATCTATATAACTGATTATATTGCGAGTTGTCTTATTACTTACAATTATTTCCAAGATTCTTCAATAGCCGAATTTACCGATTTAATTGGCAAACCGCTAAAAAGTGATAATTTTAATAGTCCTTTATATATAAAGAATATTATTAAGACTAATTTTCAAGATATATTAAATACTGATATGGAAAATACTAAAAATAAAGTTGCCTTCATGGATAACATTCCTTACTATAACTCTATTTTTGTATCACAAAATGTATATGATAACATTGTAACCTTTAATTTAAATTACGCTAACGATGATATTATTTACAATGCCTTTAACACAACAGGTACATACGAAGGTGTAAAATATACTTCTTTTAATCCTGAAACTATGAAAATAGACACTGTCAAAGACAAAAACAATCAACCTATTATGATTTCTGATGGCGTATACAAATTATGGGGAGCAGCCCCTAATGTACCAAAGCCTCAACATGCAATGCAAATGGCAGTATCTCGAGGTTTTCTTGAAAAAGTTTTACATATAAACATTGACAATATTTCCATTAAAGAAAACGCCGATGAAGGAAACTATATTTTATACAATGAATACGATAAAATTGTTACCTTTTATGTTTGTGGATATTCAAGGATTCCAACACCAATGAGCTTTTTAGTTACTGGAATTGTTGATGATGATGATTGTGTTTTATATATGCCTGAACTTAACATCGATCAAATTGAAAGTAACTTATATATAAAATATCTACTCAATAGTTTTTCAACAGGTGATTCTCTTGGTGGTTACCCAATTTTCATAACTAATAATGATGTAACTGTAAATGCTAACATCTACCAACATATGATTAAAAACAATATGATTATTAATAATGCTTCATTTAAAAAACTTTTAATTGTTAATGATTTTATCGACAACAACATCATTCTCTTCTTAGGCCTTTTCTTCGTATTTTGCCTATTTAGTATTCTTCTTATTTTTAATTTCATTATCATAAATATTAAAAATAGTACTAAAGATATTGGTATTTATATGTCCTTAGGTATGAATGGTTGGAAAATATCGCTAATTTATTTATTCCAAGTTATAATAATCAGCACAATTACCTCAATTATCGCCTTAATAGGCACTGCTGTCTTTTTAAAAATTCTAGATAGTTCCTTCAGTTCTCAAGCCCTAATTGATTTTTCAGTTATTAAATTTACCGGATATGGAGTTTTAGCTATCTTTGTACTATCGTATTTAACCCCAACAATCGCGGTTATCTTTCCACTTTTACAATTAAGTCGTAAGAAACCTATCGATATAATAAAAGTTTCGTAGGAGGCATGCAATGATAAGATTAATAAATGTTAATAAGTACTATCAATCTGGAAACGAAAAAATTCATGCTGTCCGTGATTTTTCAGTAACCTTCCCCGAAAAAGGCTTAGTTTTTATCTTGGGTCCATCAGGATCTGGTAAAAGTACTCTTCTAAATTTACTTGGAGGATTAGACAAGCCTGATGAAGGTGAGATTTGGGTTGAAGACTATAATTTAGCTCTACTTTCCAAAAAAGAAAAGAATGCTTATTTAAATAGTTATCTTGGGTTCGTTTTTCAAGAGTACAATATTTTAAAAGATTTAACACTTAAAGAAAACATCAGTCTTCCACTTGAAATTCAAAACATTAAAGCAAAAAACCGTAAAAAACTTTTAGCTAAAGTAATTGAAGATGTCGAATTATCAGGTCTTGAAAACCGAAAAGTTAGCCAATTATCTGGTGGACAAAAACAAAGAATTGCTATAGCTAGAGCCGTTGTTAAAAATCCTAGTTTAATAATTGCGGATGAACCTACGGGTAACCTTGATAGTGAAACTTCAACCACAATCTTTAAATTATTTAAAAAATTATCACAAGAACGTTTAATCATTATAGTTACTCATGATGAAGAATCAGCTTTGTTGTATAACGATATGTTGATTCGCATTTCCCCAGATGGAAATACTAGTTATGAAAATCAAAATGAGAATAATAATAATTTCAAAGAGATGGAGGTTATAAAATAATGATTTTAAAAATATGCATTATCTTAGTTATCCTACAACTCTTAAGTTCAATTATAATTCTTTATGTTAAAAGAATAAAAACAAAACATAAAACTAAATGCAAGAAACTTAAAATTAGTCGTAAAAGAATTAATACATTTGGAAATACAATCATGACAAATGATCAATTATTTTCTTCTGATCATGACAATGCTGTATTAACAAAAGTGATTAATCAAAAGACTTCTGAAGTTATATCTTTAATACCCTCTCCTTCTTCTAACGATTCTCTGACTATTATTTCAAAAAAAGAGAAAAAAGAAAAAAGAAAAGATAGAAAAAAAGCTAAACTTGCTAAACTATTAAGAGAAAAAACTAAAATTAAAGTTAAAGCTCAAAAGATTGCTAAAGAAAAAATTATCAAAGAAAAGAAAAGAACAAAACCAATTGAAAAGCACGATGACATTGTTGAAGAAACTTTACAAAAGAGCAAAGTATTTAAATCAGCACATATTCCAATTCGCGTATGTTTAAAACTTGCACTTAAAAACATATGGAAAAAGAAATTTAGATTTCTTGTCGTAATTATTATTTGTTGCATTAGTTTGGCTTTCTTATCATTTACAATAGAACTTCATGGTGATAAACTTCGTCAAAATGTATATACAATGATCGAAAACAACTATAATTACACGGATATAAAGAAATCAACGCCAATAAAATCAAACAATAATTTTTATGATAAATATGAATCAGGTGAACTCGATAAAAATTCATACACTACGATTAAAGAAAAGTTACCAGAATTAATGGTACACAAATATGAAAATATTGACTACCATTATGCTATAAATGATGACGATATAAGCACTGAGTTTTTTACAGGTCATGTAACAACCCTTATCGAATATGATAAAACTAATTCTTACACTTTACTAGCCGGTAGGCTTCCACATGAATCAACTAAAGAAATTCTTATCACAGATTATCTTGTTGAAGCGTTTAATTACTTTAATACATTTTTTGAGAGTGGAACCATTTATGACTATCTCAATAAATATATTGATTTAAATGTTCAAGATGATTACCAAATCGTAGGTATAGTTAAAACTAATTTCAGCAATTGGTATTCTTACACAGGATTCCAAAACACAAATATTGATTATACCGATAAAAGAAATTACGCTTTCTATAATGACTTAAAAATGATGAATGCAATTATTATAACTGCGCCTTACTTTGAAATTGAAAAAATTGATGTATCAGGCAACTTAACCTTTACTGGTTCTACTGAAAATAAATCAACGTGGTTAGTAAATATTTCTTCTGATAAACTTTTGAAGAATTATCGACCTAATCAACTTACTTTTAGACAAGATAAATTATCCATTTTCTATCGAAGCACTCATCGTTGGGATCAAACTCCATATGGAAGAACTCCTAATAATGATGATGAAATTGCGATTCCCATTTCATGGGTCAACGATATTTTTGATTTTAATCCTGCAAGCGATGGTTATGATGAATGGCGAAACAATATTTTAAATACAAATATTACTATAGCACTTACTCCATCACATCAAAATAGCAGTTTTAGTAAAACTTTTAAAGTCGTTGGAATTGTAAACTCTGATGATAAACTTCTTGTTTCTCAAAATATTTATAAAACACTTGAAAAATACACTCAAGAAAATGAAAAAATAATGACGGAACTCCCTAAAGATAAAGGTACTGCCTATCGTCTTTTCAAAAAAGCCTATAAACAAGGTTACATTCTCAACGTTTGGGAATATCAAACTGATATTGATTCATACACAGTAGATCCATTCATTGATATTATTTCCAAAGCTGGACTTGTAGTCTTTGTGGCTTTCACTATTGGTATTATGTGGACAATTATTACAATTGAAATTGTAGATTCTAAAAAGGAAATAGGTATTTTACGTTCCATTGGTTTAAGTGGCATTAAGGTCTCGATAATTTTTATAATTCAAGCTTTATTTGTTACGTTAATTGCTTATGGCATATCGATAATTCTTGCTAATTATGTTATCAACATCTATAATAGCAGCATTACCGATGAACTAAATTTAATTCCTCTTTACATGTATACCCTTACATATCGTACCCCATTATTCTTAATAATTTTTGTTCTGTTAATTGCTTTTGTTTCAACTTGTATACCTTTATATAAGATTATGTCTCAAAAGATTATTGATGTTATCAATGAACGCGAATAAACAAAAAGGATAGCTATATTCCAATAGGAATGTAACTATCCTTTTTATATTAGTTTTTCCTTAGAATCCATATTCCTGGTTCTTCCAAGTTTAATTTTTCAACTTTTTCATCTTTAATTAAACCATTATCAAAAATAAGAGTTGTACCAGGGCAAAAATAAAGAAACGAACTTTCATAATTATTTTTTATCAATAACTGGTATTGACCATAATTATAGCGAAATTCATAATAGCTATCTTTTCTCACAGCACTATCTAATTTTGTCAACACCTGCATATTCTTAATCGTTATTAAATTTTTAACAAAAAGTCTTAAATCATACTTTGTATCTAGATTTTCCCAAGGAAAATGATTAATATCATCATGTGAATTGTAAGAATTATCAATACCTTTTTTTGTACGCATTAATTCTTCTCCGGCATGTATAAATGAAATACCTCTACTTATAATGACTAATCCAAGGCCTAACATACATGCATTTCTTGTTTTTTCAAAATCAGTTATCCGATAAATAACCTTGTCATATAATGTACAATTGTCATGGCATTCCAAGTAATTAATACTTTGTTTAGGATTCAAGAAAGGCATCGTTAAACTAGAACCATTAATTATCATATCATTTAATTGTGATTCCTCTAGTTTATCACCTAAAATAAAGCCTTTATTTCCGCCAATACTTCCCCCCATAACATTTCTAAAATAATCATTAAAAAAAGAAACTGTAGGGAGGTTTTTAGCACTACCAAGATTAGCATTTTCATGCATTGGTAATGTTGTATTCATATACCAACCTTCACCATAAATCATACATAGTGGGTTTAACTTTTTAGTTTTTTCCACAACTAGAGCTATAGTCTTTGTATCAATTAGCCCCATAAGGTCAAATCTAAACCCATCTACTTTATAAAATTTTTGATAGAAAGAGACTACATCAAGAATATATTTTTGAATCATTCTTGCCTCTGTTCTTAAATCATTACCACAATATGAACTATTTAACAAAAAACCCCGTTCATCGGTTCGATAAACATATCCAGGTACGAGAAGTCCCCACGAAAAGTTCTCATAACTATAAACATGGTTAAAAACAACATCCATATTTACACTAAGATTAAATTCATGAGCTTTATCTATTAACTCTTTTAACTCATTAATTCTTGCATAAGCATCATTTGGATTACTCGCATACCAACCTGATGGAACCATATATTGAATTGGATTATACCCCCAATTATATGAAAAATTGTCATCCGTGGATACTTTTTTAGTCTCATCAACACCGCCAAAAGCAAATGTAGGCATAAATTGAAGATGGGTAATTCCTAAGTTTTTTATGTAACGTAAATTTTCCATATTTCTTAAATATACACTATCTTGTTCGTTAATACTAGAAACCATATCACGTAAATTTAGTTCATAGATAATTGGTTCAACATTAACCAACTGGCCAAAAGAGTATTGCATTTGATAGGTACGATCTAAGTCTATAACATAGTTATATTCATTATTAGCATTTGAACTTACTGCATAAGGATCCAAAGTCTTCACCTTATCTTCATCTACCCTAATTATATAATAATATTTTGCACCATCAAAGTTACCATCAACTTTTACATACCAAACACCTTTGTTTAAATATGTTAGTTGATAGTTTTTGTCATTTAAACATAGAATTATTTCCTTACATACAGGGCTCCAAATTCTAAATTCAGTATATCCATGATGGTAATCAAAACCCAACGATCCATCATAGTAGAATTCGTCTTCAAACCTTTTAGTTCTTGTCACCTTTCCTACATTTAAATGATATGATAAGTCACCTACAACGACATTATAGTCTTGATGAAAATAAATTTCATCTTTGTAATTTAAAAAGATATGTAACTCATTAGCATATGATTCTACAGATTTTATAGAAAGTAATTGGCAATAATTATTTCCTGTTAAGCTAATTTTGTCTAAATTAGTAGAACTAGGCACAATCAATTTTATAAGATTATAATCTTCCAAATATGCCCCATATACTTTATTCATCATTTAAGTCCTCATCATCGTCTTTGTCATCATTCATTACTTCACGATGACTATTTTCAATAATTACATAGGTTGCGACAACAACTACAAAAGTAATAAATGTACCAGCTAATATCGCGATATGCGTAGGTTGTTTTTTTATCCATTTACCTGTCACAAATACATAAGTAAATGACTTAATATTGGCATTTGTACCACCTAAAACCATCTCATAGCAGTAATCAAATCTAATTTTTATATTGCCAAGTTGACTGTTATCTACTTCAATTTCCAAAGTATTTAAATATTTATTTCCACTTGTTCGTTTTGAATTGAATGTACCAGAACTATTAGAACGACTACTGTCATAAGGGATTTGTTCCTTATTATTCTGAAGTTTTAATAGAACCTTTAAGTATTTTATTTCAGAATTAGTTTTCCAAGTTATAATACATTTTGATTTTTCATCATTAGTAATAACAGGAATAGCTGAAAAACTCAAATCCTCAAATTCATCAATCACTTCTATACTTGCAGCATTACTTCTTAAAGCAACACTCCAACCAATGAATAATATTCCTACAATAACTAAAATTAAGCGTAATTTCTTTTTCATCATTCATCACGCTCCTTAAACTTGTTAAGTTCTTTATTTAAGCGATCCGTTTCACGTTTGTTTTTAATTATAAGGATCAACGAAATAAGACCATATCCAATTAAAACAATTATCAATGTAATTACAACAAATGGTATATCCTTTTTATTAAATATTTTAAAGACATATCCTAAAAAATAAAGAAAAATAATGAAAGTAAAATACACTAATGTAACTTGTGTAAGAACAGATATCTTATTTAACTTAAAGACAAAATAGAAAATAATTGATTCAATTATTGATATTAACACAATTAAAATCCAAGGAATTAAATTGCTGAGTTCAACTCCTCCAATCATTGAGCTAAGTCCTATAAAGGCTACAGCCAACATTGAAAAAACAGTAGTGAAATGGACAAGTAATTTAATTAAGACATTTCTAATTTTTAATATTTTTTTATTTTTCATACCCATTTCACCTCCTATTCTTTTAATTTTTGTTTAAACTTTTGGGCATAAACTCTCGTAATTATCATTTTTTCACCATTATTAAGAACAGCTAAAATACGTCCATTAACAAGAGTTGTTACTTTCTTGATTTGTTTTATATTTAGAACAATTGTTCTGGCTGTTTGAATGAAATAAGTTTGAGAAAGTAATTCAGTTAATTCTTGAAGTTTATAATTAACTTCATAAATTTCTTTTTCACAATAAGCAAAAACATGGTTATCAACTGCTTCAAAATAAAAGATTTGATCAAGTGTTAAAATATAATTTTCTCCATTCAATTTTCCCATAATACTTAGGCTTGATGTTTCAAGTAATTTTACGACTCTGTTCACTTCATCATTAATCACTGGACAGCTAATTAGCACTTCTATTTCGGATAAATTTTTCTTTTCCTCAACCTTTATTTTCAATCAAATCACCTCACTTTCAATTAAAACGCTTACGATACTTGCATGAGGCACAAATAGGAAAGTATGCCTTTCCTGCTTGTTGTGCAAGCATAGCATTTTGGTATGGTTCACTATCTAATATTTCTTTTAAGGTTTGGACATTCAAATTGCCAATTTTGGTCTTAGTTCGATAGTCCAAACAGCATAAAACGACATCACCATTAACATGTACGCCAAGATGTGTCTTACCCCCTAAACATTTTACAACCATTTGGTCTTGCTCTCCAAGTTCATCTGGCCAAGTAAATTCATCTTCAATACTTACTCTTACATTAGGATAATTTTCAATTTTTATCACATTCGTTAGATAATTCTCTATTATTTTGTTTAATTTTTGAACATTTATGTTATTTTTATCATTCCACATTCTAAAGTCAATTCCTAACTTTCCAGTGGTCAACTTATCTTTAACTTCATCTAGTAATATTTTAATATTTATAAAATACTTATCTATAAATTCATCGGAAAAGTTAATCAGTGACTGTAAAGAAATATTAATTTTATTTATACTAAGTTGATTAAAATTGTAATTTGAAACTAGTGTTCCATTTGTTGTTACTCGAACTTTTAAATTATTATCATTACATATTTTTACAATTTCGACAAAATTAGGATGCAATAGTGGTTCCCCTAAAATATGCAAATATATGGTATCTGTGTACTTTTTTATTTCTTCTACATACTTTTCTAAATCACTCATTTGCATTTCTTCATGAATTTTTAAAGTACTTGATGGGCAAAAATAGCATTTAAGATTACATTTGTTGGTTATTTCTAAATAAATGAATTTAAATTTAGTTTTGATTATCTTCGACATAATAGTCTGTTCCCTCAATTTCATTAGAATTTTTAGGTTTAGTACTGTTATGATTCTTTTTATTAATATCAATACATTCAAAAATAACTAAAATAATACCATAAAGAATAATGATACTTGAAAATACCAAGGCTACAATCTTGCCAACTCCATTAATGCCAAAGGCAATAACAAGCCCACAAATTATATATTTGTATAAGTCTTTTTTTAATTGTTTCCATTTATCTGTGCTTGATAAAAGTCTTATAAGGCATAATGTTAATAAGATAACACCAACTATAATACTTATAATCATTACAACAATTCCATTGGTCCAAGGAATAATTAAAAGTACTCCCACTACAATTAACGTTACAGATCTCACAACTAAATTAGTTTTGCTATTTCCTGCCAATGATTGAGCAAGTTTTAGGTATATGATTCCATAAATAATAAGAATTGTGCCAATCAATACCATAAAAATATACCATAATGTATCATATGCGTAATATGTCAATAGCCACATAATAACGCCGATAATTATCGCGAAAGTTCCTGGCACTCTTGTTTTTAATTTCACTATTATCACCTTCTTCTTATTGTGAATATTATACCACATTTTACATTTTTTTTAAATTAAAATACAAATATTGAAAGCTCTCCATTATTTTTTTTAAAAAAAACGCTGTTAAATATAATTTTAACAACGTTTTTTAATGATTTACACCAATAATTTTTAGTGATTTTTTGTATAAAATATTAAATCAATTTCCTTTTTACCTAGTGCATTATGAAACACTTTGCAGATATCATGACTATAATGATCAATTGATGTAACAACAATGACTGCATTTGGTGAAAGTTCTAAGGCAATGGGAATCGAAAATAAGGCATTTTCTATTGTAGTTTTAGATTTGTTTTCCATAATGATTTTGTTACTTGGAATTCCATTATTAACTAAATAATCATACATTGCTTTTGCTTCACTAATTTTAGCCTTTTTGTTAGCTACACCACCAGAAACAATGATTTGTGTCGGTGAAAAGATTTCATATCCTTTTATGGCTAAATCCAACCGTTCCTTCATTATATGTGTGATAGAGGAATCGTCTTTCAACCTATTGCCTAGAACAATCATTATACTAGTCATCCATTGCCTCAAACGCTTCTAATTTATTAGTTGGAATAGGTTTACTATCACCATGTTTAACAAATGACATTGTTACAAATGCACAAGCACTAAGGATAGCACAATATGGGAATAAAGCTACACGCATTCCAAAAATATCCATAAATACACCTGAAAGAAGTGGTGTTATGATTTGTGCTGCCATACTAGCAGTATAGTAAATGCCAGTATATCTACCAACGTTAGCACCCTTTGACATTTCAACAACCATTGGATAGGAGTTAACATTAATGGTTGCCCAACCAATTCCCGCAAGAGCCATTGAAACCCAAATAACGTATGCACATTTTTCATTAACAAAAATAGCACTAACAAAAGCAGCAAATAGAATAATAACACCTACTAATACTGTTTTTTTGCGTCCAACTTTACTAGAAATTATACCAATAGGAATATAACTTATGATTGCTGCTGCTTGAGCAACTAAAAGTGGAATGGTGAAGCCGGTATCAAGAACATTAGTAGCATATACAGAGAATTTTGATGTAGCCGCATTATAAGCCATATACCAAAATACTATTGATAATAAAATCAAAATAAATGATTTTTTAACGTCTTTTGGCATTTTTTCATCTGCTATTTCATCTGTTTCACTGAATGTTTCAATACCATACTCTTCTTCTTGTTCTTTCATCTGAGCGACTAGCTTTTTCTCATTTACTTTCCACATAAACAAGCCAAGGAAAACTATCATTAGAACTGCAAGTACAACAAAAGTTAAAGTATAGCTTTGATAATCCTTCGCAAGGAAAGTCATGAATCCTAATGCTAAGATTCCTCCAGCACTTCCCATTAAATTAATAATTGCATTTGCTTTACTTCTTAATGGCTTTGGGGTAACATCCGGCATCAAAGATACAGCCGGAGTTCTAAATACACTCATCGCCACTAAGGCTAGACATAACACTACTAAAAAGCCTATCAAAAATCCTAAATTACTTTTTCTTACTTCAATCACATATGGAGTTCTAGCATCTACTGCTAATTCTTTTGTATCATATAATTTATTATTAAAACGATATAATTTATCACCTTTTGCAAATTTATTCAATTCTTTAGTTACTAGTCTTGAGTCATCTTTTTTACCTTCTACTGCTTCATAATACTCAACACTCGGTAAATTTTTATATTCCTCAACTACTTCTACTGTCTCAACAGCGGGTACATTAGCTTCTTTTAATTTAGTTTTTTGCATATTATCAAATAATGAAACACAAACAATTAGTATTGCTGCAAGAATCGTACCAATAAAAATATATGGTGTACGTCTTCCATACTTAGTTTTAGTCTTATCTGATAAAGCACCGAAAACCGGCAATAGTACAATCGCAAAAATATTATCAAGAGCCATAACAAAACCAGACCAAGTTTGGTTAAGTCCAAAACTATCAATTAACATTTTCGCAATAATGTTATCATATACTTGCCAGAACATACAAATTAATAAAAATGCAAATCCAACAAATATTGTATTTTTGGTGTTTAATTTCATAATTATACTTCTCCTTAATTAATATACCCATATATTATACCAAAATAAATTTATTTTGACTTTTTATTTGCTAATTTTAGATTTTTTTGTATAATATTATTAATGGTAGGTGACACATATGACTGATAATAAAGAGATTAAACCAATGATAATCGCCCATCGCGGTGCTTCAAACCTCGCTCGTGAGAATACAATGGATGCTTTAAAGCTCGCATATCAATATCATGCAGATGGAATTGAGTTTGATTTAAGAAAAACTAAAGATGGCGTAATCCTATTAAATCACGATCCAAGTGTTGATGAATTTATGATCTGTGATTATACTTACAATGAATTAAAAGAAATTACAATGAAAAAAGGCTACATAATGCCCAAGTTTAATGATGTTGTTGATGAGTTAGCGGGGAAACTTTTTATGGATATTGAACTTAAAGAACCTGGATTTGAAAATGAAGTTATTGAACTAATGCTTGCACATACTTCATATGATGACTTTATGATTAGATCATTTAATAAAGAGATTATCATTAAAGTAAAAGAAATTGATCCAAAAGTCAAAACAGCTTTAATACTTGGCGAAAAACATTTAAAATATGGTATTTTCTCCAGATTTTTTGATGTCTTTCCGAAAAAGCATATTAAAAAAACTAAATGTGATGTAATTTCTCCATATTATAAGTTACTGCTATTTTCATACATTAAACGTATGCATAAACTTGGAATTCCCGTTAGTGTATGGACGGTAAAAAATATGAAACAAATTAATAAACTTACACATAAGGGCGTTGATTACATTATTATGGATTTTCCATTTAAGGAAGGACTAGATACTTTAAAAAAGAAAACAGTTGACTAATGCCAACTGCTTTTTTACTTAAGGTCTTTAAAATCAAATAACTCTCTCGGATCAATTCCTAAAGCTATACATATCTTTTCAATATTCTTAAGAGTTATGTTTTTCTCTGCTCGTTCTATTTGACCAAGATATGTACGATGAACACCAATTGTCCAAGCGAATTCTTCTTGAGACATACGTTTTTCGGTTCTTATTTGTTTTAATTTTAATCCAAATAAAACGTTTAAGGAACGGTCATCATCGTTGTATAATTTATCATGTTCAGTCATAGTATGCTCCTTTCTGAAGAATTACTACTTTAGTTTATATCATAATGTTATTTTTATCAACAGCCTATAAGTAGCACATTTTAAATTATAACAATTATTAAAAGGAGAAAAAGAAAAAACTACCCTTTTGAACTTACTGTTCATTAAGGTAGTTTTATTTTGCCCTATTAGTTTGAATTTTATACATAATTTTTCTAACAGTTTTTCGGCTTAAATATTTTGTAAAAAAGACACTAACTTTATTTTTGAAACATGGAATTCCAACCACTGTTTTCTTTTTAATTGCATTATAGGCAAAATCACTGACGACTTTAGGTGATGTTGGCCTAATTTTTTTAAGCAAATCGATTTGGCCTGTACTTGCATTGATAAAGAAATTAGTATTTGTGGGGCCAGGACATATGGTGCATACATTAACATTATAAGGTTTAAGTTCCATGCTTAATGCTTCTGAAAAAGATAATACATACGCCTTTGTGGCATAGTATACCGCAAACATAGGGCCTGGAACAAAACTTCCAACTGAGGCAATATTTAAAATTGTACCTCTCTTTTTACTTTTCATTTTTTTGCCGAAATAATATGTAAGACGTGTTAATGCAGTTATGTTTAGTTCAATCATAGAAATAGTATTTTCTATTTCATTATTTAGGAATTCACCGTAGTAACCTACACCAGCGTTATTGCATAAAATATCAACATTAACATTTAACTCGTCAAAACACTTGAATAGAGTATTTATAGAATCATTATTTGTTAAATCACAAGGAAATATAATTACATCAATACTTGTTTTTTTATTAATTTCTTCTTTAAGTTTTTGCAGTTTAACTTCATTTCTAGAAACAAGAATTAGATTATGACCTTCTTTCGCAAATTTAAGTGCAAGTTCATAACCAATTCCTGAACTTGAGCCAGTGATTAATGTATAATTATTCATTTTCATTTTCCTCACTAGTATCAAAGATAATATTGCATCTACTTTTAATATCAAATTTATCAAAATATTCATTTTCTAGTTTAATCCAGCGATCTTTAAATATTTTAGTCATTTCACTGCCATTTCGTTGTTTAATCCTTGCAATTTGTTGGTCATTAGATACCATCATAAAGACAGCATAATCATAATATTCACCGAACTTTGGGGGTAGGGCATATGCCCCTTCAATTATTGTTAGTGCAGTTAATGGTAAAACTTTTTCTTTATCAAAGGCATGATGATGACAATTATAGGGCTTATAGGCAATATCTTTATCTAGATTCATAATAATTTCATCTTTAAAACGCTCATAATCAATATTTCCACCTACTTCTAAAAGTCTTTCTAGTGTTTTGATATTATCCGTTAAAAAGAAATCATCCATATGAATAGTTCTTGCGTTAAATATTTTTTGAAGCATTAGGGCTAGTGTTGTTTTACCACTAGCGCACATTCCATCGATTGCGATAACAATATTTGGTTTGTATAAACACTGTTCTGAAATTGTCGTTAAAATTCTATTAAATTCATTCTTTGTTTGTATCATACTATTTCTCTAAAGTAACATCGATTAATTCGTAATCTTTAGTTCCTGAATGATTTTTTTCGGCACAAGCAATTGTGTAAATTCCATTTCTAGATTCAATTCTTTCAATTAAATGATCTTTACCAGGATCATTAGAGTTATAAACTAAATCAATACAAGCTTGATCAATTGCAACTGGGTCAAGTGACACCAAAATACCAATGTCTTTCATGCATGGGTCTTCAGCAATACTACAACAATCACAGTCTACAGACATGTTTTTCATGACATTTACATAAACAATTTTACCATTAAAATAGTCAATTACTGATTTAGCCGCATCGCTCATTGATTCTAAAAATTTATTATGATCTGCTGTCCATAAATCTTTAGGAACACCACATCCATGAATGTAGGCTTTACCATAGCTTGAGGCAACGCCAATTGATAACTGTTTTAGAGCGCCCCCATATCCACCCATTGGGTGACCTTTAAAGTGTGATAACACAATCATTGAATCGTAATTTTTTAGATGTTTTCCGACATAATTCTTTTTAATTGTTTTACCATTTGGGATATCTAATTCAAGATCAGGACCTTTTTCATCCAATAAATCGACTTTAAAGTGCTTTGTCCACTCATGGTCTCTTAGCGTTTGAAGGTGTTTTTTACTAGTATTACGTCCACCATCATATGAGGTGTTACATTCAACAACCGTACCATTTACTTTTTCAACTATTGGTTTCCAAAACGTTGGCTTTAAAAAGTTTTGATTACCAACTTCACCAGAATGAACTTTCACCGCAACATTACCACAAAGTGGTGAATCAATCATTTCAAATAACCTAACTACTTCTTCAGGACTTATGGTTTTTGAAAAATATACTTTTGCTTTCACATTATCACCTCAATATTAATTATACTTTAATTTTAGTTTTTTTTCAACTATCAAGTATATTTTTTGCTATTTTTCAAATAATATAATTAGGTGATTTTATGAAAAAAATGATTATAATAGGAGCTGGAATAACTGGACTAACTGCTGGTATTTATGCTCTAGAAAAAGGATACGATACAAGTATTTATGAAAAAAATAACTGGCCAGGAGGTTGCTGCACGGGCTGGGTTAGAGAAGGCTATTACATCGATAATTGTATGCACTGGCTCACAGGCACTAACCAACACACCAAAGACTTTAAGTTGTGGAAAAAAATAGGTGCGATGGATGAAACTAGTAATTTATATCAAGGTGAATACTTTTATAAATCAACTTATGGTAATGATTCTATAGCGCTATATGCCGATCTTGAAAAAACAAGAACTGAAATGTTAAAAGTTTCATATGAAGACCGTAAAGAAATTAATAAATTTATTAATATTACTAAACGAATTTCTAATAGTATGAAAGATGGAAATTTCTTTACAACTTTCACCAACAAAGTATTTGGCTATGCATCTTGTTATTTAAATTACCATAAAATAACTTTAGCCGAATATGCTCGAAAATACAAACATCCACTCCTTAAAAGAGTTTTTACCGACTATATTCCAGGTGAGTATTCTCCCCTATTCCTTTTTTGTTCATATGCGACTTTCGCAAGCGGTAACGGCAAAGTCTATCAAAAAGGATCAGCCGAATTTTCTAAGAATATTTTGAAAAAATACCAAGAACTTGGCGGTAAAATATTCTACAACAGCAAAGTGACCAAAATTACTTTTAATAACGACAAATTTACAGATATGGAAATAAACAATAATGAAATCGTTAGTGGTGATTATTTAATTTATACCGGTGACCCATATTATCTTTATAATAACCTAATGGATAAAAAATACGTTAATCAAAAACTAATCTCAAAATTTGAAAACAAATATAAATATCCTGCTGTTTCAAGTTTTCATGCAGCTTATTTAGTTAATAAGAAGGATAGTCCTATTATAGATACGGTGATAAATGAAATTGAATCACTTACAATTGGAAAAAGACAAATTAATCGGCTAATTTTAAGAGATTATTCCTATCTTTACCCTAATGATGAAAAAACAGTTATTCAAGTATACATTACCCAAACTCCAAGAGACTATGATTATTGGAAAGAATTAAATGACCAAAATCATGAAAAATACAATAAAGTTAAACATGATTTAGGATTAAAACTTCAAGAAATAATTGTTAAATTATATCCTACTTTAAAAGATAGCATTAAGTTGTTAGATGTTTGGACGCCTCTTACTTATAATAAATATTACTATTCTTATTATGGCTCGTATATGGGATTTATCGTTAATAAACATACTTCTCTTGCAAGTATTTCTCCAAAATTAAATAAGGTTCCTAATATGTTAATTACTACATATTGGCAAAAAATAACTGGTGGACTTCCGGTGGCTCTTAGAAGTGGTAAAGAAATAAAACATTTAATAACGCACAAAGGACAATAATATCGTGTGATATTATTGCCTTTTTTCTTCGATAAGATCGTTTAAAACAAATAAATATTTACCAGTTGTATGTCCCCAAATTTCCTTATAAACGGCATTATTAATTGTTGGCCAATATGGCTCATCATCATATCCTTTAGTTTCAATTCCAACTGGTAGGGCTCCCACTAGTTGAGGTGAATATGCTACATATAAAGGATGATAATTATATCCCTCACCATACATGGTTGAAGTAGCAAAAGGGTTTTTACCTAATATCCATTCTAATTGGTTAATTGCAATTTGGCGAAGTTCTTGATCATTTGTTATTTTAGAAACTAACGATACAGCTTTAGTTTTACTTAATAATGTTGCATGGAAACCACGGCGCTGGATTGCGGCAGGGAAAATACGTAAATATACATCGTCATTTAATTTAATCCCATGTTTTGCTTGAGTTTTTAGATTTTCTAAAGCCTCTGCCTTTGTTCCATATCCAGCAGGAACAGTAAAGCGCTCCATATTAAATTTATTTAAATCGTAAACGTGAGCACATAAAAGATTATAAGGAGCGGTATAACTAATTGTCTTTTTTACATACTCTCCATAAAGTTCTAAACTATGATACCATTTTTTATAATTTTCATGATTTTTAAATGTCTTACATAAATAATATAAACCTTGAATAGGCGTTTGTTCATGTCCACGATGTTCATAGGTTAACATATACTTGTGATCAACATCTTCATAAAAGAAGCCGCGAAGAGGAATGTCCCAGTTTGGATACTCAAGTTGTTGGGTTTGCATAATAATATTTCCATAATTTACGGCTATATCTTGATATTTATTTTCCTTGGTAATTTCATATAGTAAAGATGCGCATTCAGCTCCAATTCCTGCTACTACCGCATCAATATTACTGCCCCATCTTTTGGTATAAACTTTTAACTTGTAATCTTTGACTGCCGTTTCAAAATCTAATATAGCTGTTCTTAAACACCAATTCTGATAAATATTATTATCATAACTATTGACAGCTTTTAATAAAGCAGCACAAGCTAAAAAGTTTTCGAATGGTCCTTCTTCACTAGCATTTTGAAATACACCTTTATTAGTTGGTGAAAGCACATTTTTGCGCCACATTCTATAACCTACTGCTAAGGCCCTTTGTCCATTCTCAAATGAAGTTTGAAGAAGCCAATCAGTTCCTACTTTGCCCTCTTCTAACAAACGTTTATATAAATCTTCATCTTTAGTGTTTTGTGCTAAATCAAGAATTGCTTCCGTCATTTCGGCTGTACAAATTTCAAATTGTGACAAATCACCAGCATCATGCCAACCTCTAAAGTTTGGCACACTTTTACCATTTGCATGAACTGTTCGACAATTCAAATGACATGCACTATGCACATTTTCAACTTCTACTCCACATCTAAGTGTTCTTAAAAACTGCATACTTTTCCAAATCGATAATTGATATGGATTACTAGATATTTCAAAAAGGTTTGTTTTTATATTATTTGCTTCTAAGTAGTAAATTCCTGGAGTATTTACCATACTAAAATCCAATACTTGAAATTCACCTATATGACTTTTACATAATCTAGTTCTATTTTGGTACACTATATTATTATTTTCATCTTTTAAGTAAAATTCAAGTTCTTTATTTCCACTAATTATTGCGGTTTTGATAGCATCCGTAAAATATCCAACATGAGAGTAAGCAATTCGCTCTTCCAACTCCCATCCTTTAATATAATCGGCCTTAACTAATTGAATTTTAATATCTTTAATAAAGAAACTTATATCTGGTAATGCCTCGGGTGGAGTACCAAACAAAAATGGAGTAATATTTAATGTCTTGACATCATTTCTATTAACATCTTCCACTTCAAACATAATTTCATTCCATTTATTAGGAATTACACTAGCGGTATGAACAACACTACCAAAGGCATAATGAACATAAAAATTCACAAAACCAGTAGCTTTAATAAACATTTTTAGGTAAACACGGTTATACATACTAAAATCATGTTTTTCAAGATTGATAATAACACTACAGTTTGGTCTTTTCTCTAAATCTTCAACATCATCATTTTCATCAAGTCTTATTGAGCCGTCTTCAAAACTAAGTGTTCCCACGCCACTTAAAGCAACATTATCAAGGCTTAAACCATTCCATAATAACTCTTCTTTTTCAACTTTTTTATGTTGATGTCGGTATTCGGCCCCATCCTTAATATTTTCTTCAACCATTTTATGAGCATAATCGCTTTTTTTAATCCAATTATTTAAGTCCATAAATTCTCCTATTTCGTCACAATTGAAAGAGGTACCATCATTTCATCAACCGTATCACCAGCATGATGAGCTTTCATAATAAAATCGTCTCTTTCCAGTGCTATATTATATTTGTCAGTTGCAAGTGCAACATAATCAAACAAGAACCTTATTGCTTTAGTATACTCACTACCTAAATAGCCTTCTTTTAAAAATTCACCAGTTTCATATAGTTTAAACCATTTTCCAAAATATTCATTAAACAATTTTTTGAACGTTTCATGGTCCTTAACTTTAAAGGCAACTGTTCTTGCTTCAATTGATGGTTTTCTGATTAAAGTATTATAAAGGTCTGGATAATCTGTTAGAAATAGATCTGTCGTGTCAACTACTCCGTGATCTGCCATAATAATTATTGTAGTATCCTTACCAACATTCTTAAATGTTTTCGCAAGGGTTTTATCGAGTTGTTTAACAGCTTTTTTTACTTTAGGACTATCTGTTCCATATTCATGCATTAAGTAATCCGGATTGTTCCAATAACAATAAGCATAAGTTGGTTCATCTAGTTTAGAAATATTAACCATCTCTTTTCCCATAGCTTTAAAGGTTCTAAAACCATTTTCTTTAAAACTTGGATATAGTTCAAATGTCTTTACATGCTTAAACTTAGAGATTATTGGTGTATAGTGAATATATGTGTTAGCTACATTAATAGTTAATGGAATATTAGTGTATGTCGTAACATTTTTAAATAATACAACATCTTGTCTTATTTCATCAAAATATTGATGCCACCCTAACCAACCGCTTTCTCCAGGACTCATCCCTGAACAAATCGCTGATGTTGCGGCAACAGTTGTAGGGGGATAAACACTTGTGATATAATCCTTCATATTTGATCTAATAAAACTATCTGTTGTTAAATGCTTTTCAATAATATTACGGCCTAAACCATCAAGTACTACTAAAAAAACATGCTTTGCATTTTTTATTTTTTCTTCCACTATTTTATTAGTTATGTATTTACTATTAACTTCATACTTATTCATAATAGATGATACAACGTTTAAGATACAATTATTAAAATTAGGTTTCATATAAGAGCTCCTTTATAAGAAAAAGATATTTAATAATTAAATTAAACATCTTCTACTTAGTTTCTATCCATTTAATATAAAGTTTTAAATTCCTATTAGGCATTTTATCAAATTCAAGTGGTAACATGAATTCTTCATCTCGGAATAAACCTTCAATAGTATATCCCTTACGTTCAGGTAATTTAATTTCACTTAATGGTGTGTTCTTTTTAAACATGTATGTGCCAATCAAATTTCCTTCACTGTATAGTCTCACACGGTATTTTACAGTTAATGCGTAAATTAGTAAAACTACCCAAGGTATAAATAATACCGCAATCAAAACAATAATACAAGGCCACCACCATGTTGGGGGAGCTGGAGTTGCCTCTAATAGATTAAAAATCATTTTCATATTCTCTCCTCCCTTAATCTATTTAATTCATAATCTAATTGCATCTTTGATAAATTAATTTTTAGATCATTAGCAAGTCTCAATGTATCTTGATAACAATTGATTAATAGTTCTTTTGTTTCTTTATTTTTTGATATTTCAAATATCTTTTTCGCAATTTTAATACACTTTAGATAAATCTTAAGAGCTTTTTTACTTTCATTATCATGCACATTTAATAAAGCCACATACTCTAAAATACCTAAATAATGGATTAAATCTTCAACATTTTTAGTTTTTTTATAGAAGTTATATGCTGGTTTTACTTGCTTTAATAATTCATCATTTACTTGATTAGTAGAAACAAATTTACATAAAGAAGAAATTTTGGCATATAGTTCAAACATTTCTCTAGTTTCTTGTTCTGTTTTCTTTTTAATTTCCCCTCTTAGTTCAGCCGCGTTATTGTAATACACAAGTGAGGTGTTTACATACTTATCTAGGTGTTTTTCATTATATAATGTTTCATTTACGTAAGCATAATATGAATAGCACAAAAATAAGGTTTCACGATCACTATTTAAACCTGTGTAATAGTAAAGTTTTTGAGCAGGATTCATAACTTGTTCTAATATTTTATTGGCCTCTATGTAATCAATTGATTTGCCACCATTAATTAACTTATTTACTTCTTTTAGTTTTGTATCAATTAATGCTCTACGTTCATTCATAGTATCTTATTTACCAACAACTTTTTGCCATTTAGTAGAAGCAAGAATTCTTTCATTAATAGTATTAGTTTTTATTTTGTAAATATGTTTACTTCCTCTTGGAACAAGTTCATTTGATACAATTTTACCAAGTCTAGATAATACAGATTCAATTTGAGTGTAGTCAAATGCCATACAAGAGAATATGTCAGCAAGAATTCTGTTTTGTTCGTAATCATAATGTAAAGCAATATGGCTTTGAGCAATGACAATAATACCTGATAAATATTTCGGATTATTTAATGTGCTTTTAACAACATATGGTCTTGTGATGGGATCCATATTAATATCATAAACTGTCTTTTCAAGAAAATCAAACATTTCTTCCATTTTAATTTGATGATCAACTTCAATTTCTGCCATTAAGTGTGGACCAAAATCCGCAACTGGATCATATGGTTTTACATTAAAGGTTCCCTTAACTCTTGTTACCGTATTAATGATTGAATTCTTTTCATCAAAAGGAAGACGGCGCATTAAAAATTCAGTTAATTTATTTTCATCAAAATCTTTAGTTGTAAAACAATCAATGAAATAGCATTCACGAAGGGGGAATGTGTGAATTGTTATATGTCCTCCTTCTAATAAAACATAAGCGCTAATACCAATATCCTCAGCCACTCTACCATAATAATAAGGAACAATAGTAGGAGGACAAATTGGGTCTAAATCTAATATATAACTTGCATCAGTCAAAAGTTGGTTAACAACTTTCATATCGTTTAATTGGTGTTCATTCGCACCATAACAGTCAAGAGTTGTATGTTTCATTATTTTACTTCCTTCTTTTCTAATATTTCAAATATTTCATATAAAGTTTTTAAAGCAAGCCATGAAGTAATATCATTACAGTCTAATGCTGGTGATACTTCAACAATATCCATTGCCTCAATTGGTAATACCATAAACATTTTTTTAATTAACAACATTAATTGGTTGCTATTTAGTCCAAAGGCTTCAGGGGTACCAGTTCCTGGTGCGAAGCTTGGATCATTAGCATCAATATCATATGATAAGTAAATACTATAATCACTTGAACCAAAGCGACTTTCTAAGTCTTTTATTACTTCTTCATAACCTTCTTTATTTAAATAACTTGCGCGATAAACCTTTAGTTCGGGATGAGCATTAAGATAATCAACTTCATAAGCCTCATATCCTCTAATACCAATCATTGTGATATTTTTAGTTTCATAACCATGATCAATTGCTCTACGATTTGTACAAGCGTGTGAATAATTACTACCATCATAGAAATCACAAATATCAGGGTGAGCATCAATATGAATGATCACTGGTATTTTGTTTTCTCTTTTTGTTTTTTCAAGAAAACTTTGTTCAAGAGGAATGGTAACTGAATGGTCACCGCCTAAAAATAGATTAAATTTATTATACTTAAAAACTTCATCGGCTTTTTCTTTAACTCGTTTATAGAAGTCTTTTCCATTTTCAACATCACCACAATCAAAAATTTTAGTTTTGTGAATATCCACGCCATCCATTGTGAAGGCTGGTAAATAATAAGATAATTCACGCATTACCTTGGGGGCATTTTTTGATCCTTTACCACATGAACATCCATCATCGTATGGTAGGCCAAGTAAAATCACATTAGCCTCTTCTACACTATTTACACATAAATCTCTAAATTCTTTTTTCATAATTACCTCATTTAACCTTGATATAATACCATTTTTTAAGACAAATAGCAAGAATTTGGTCTTATTTTTTATTCATTTTCGACCAACTTTTTATCAGTAAAGTATCTAACGATTGTTAAGACCAGTGTTACTAAACCAAAGCATCCCATTAATAAATAATAATAACGGTATGTTTTAGTTATTTCAATTAAATTTCCATCGATATTATTAAATATAAAAACAAAGATAGCTTGACCAAGCGTTATAAGCATAATCCCAGCAGTTGCTTTTTCCTTTCCAACAATTTTTAAAACGGTTTGATATGATACATGTAGTATTGACGCAAAAGCTACTCCCCTAAGTCCTGCCAAAATTATGACAAGCCAAAGTGGTGCGTAAAGCCCATTAACTAAAAAACGAACACAAAGGGCAGTTGATGCAATAACTAGCAATAAATTATTATTTATTTTTTTGGATGCCTTACTAAATATAGCAAGTAAGATAACTTCGATAATAACATAATATGAATAAACCATTCCATAAGTACTAGAAGTAAGACCTCTTTCTAAAAGATATACCGAAAAAAAGTGATCTCCCGCATTTGTGGTTCCCATTAATAAAGTATATAAGATTAAGAAAAAAACAAATCCTCTCACTTTAAATAAGCTACCTAGTTTAACTTTTGGCTTATTTTCACTTTCTTCTTGAAGTGGTTTTAATAAAAAATATAAAAGACTAGACAAAATAAAAAGAATGCATGAAACCAAAAAGCAAATTTTAAAACTAGTCAAATTAATTAAAAAACCACCTACGGTTGTACCAATAATATAGGCTGACGAACCAAATAAGCGAATACTAGAATAATTAATTGTTTTTTCATTACTAAATAAAGTTAGTAACGAATCCATCAAACCATAATGACATGAACCAAATATCGCTAGTAATAATGTTAAAACACTAATTAAATAAAAATTAGAACTACATGATATTGCGATAATCATTATAGCTTCAATCCCCGAAATTATGCTTAAAACATTTTTGGTAATTTTGGGGTTTTTACATATTTTAGTATAAAGGGGATTGGTAATAATCCCTACTAGTGGACTAATTGATAGTATAAAACCAATTTTTCCTTCCACTAATCCTTGATTTTTCAAAAACATTGAAAAGAAAGGATAAAAAAAGGAATCGCCTAGATATCTTGTAAATGTTAATACTCTATATTTTGTTACTTCTTTCATATTATTTACCAATTTTCCTCATAATATGATAGCACAAATCAAGAAAATAAAATTAATAAATACTCATAAATATTAGAAAAAACACGCATATTTTGTGCGTGTTTAATCAAATTGTGAATTATATAAATCATAATAGAAACCTTTTTTAAGTAAAAGCTCCTTATGTGTTCCTTTTTCAATAATATTACCATCATTTACAACCAAAATTAGATCTGCATTTTGAATGGTTGATAAACGGTGAGCAATGATAAAACAAGTTTTGCCTTTCATTAAAGTTTCCATTGCTTGTTGAATTTTTATTTCCGTTCTTGTATCAACATTTGAGGTTGCCTCATCTAATATTAACATATTAGCATTAAGTACCATTGCTCTTGCAATTGTTAGAAGTTGCTTTTGACCTTTGGAAATATTAATACCATCTTCAGTAATAATGGTATCATAACCATTTGGTAAACTTTCAATAAAATTATGTATGTGAGCAGCTTTTGTGGCTTTCTTCACTTCATCTAACGTAACTCCATCCATTCCATATGCAATATTATCATATACGCTACCTTCAAAAAGCCAAGTATCTTGAAGAACCATAGCGTATGATGACCTTACACATTTACGCATTATTTGATAAACGGAATTATTATCAAGCGTAATATCTCCCTTTGATACATCATAGAATCGCATTAATAGATTAACAATTGTAGTTTTACCAGCTCCAGTTGGACCCACAATCGCAATTGTTTTTCCAGCTAATGCTTCAAATGATAAATCATTAATAATAACTTGATTTTCAAGATAACCAAACTGAACGTTTTTAAATTTTACATTACCATCTATCTTATCAAGCATTAATGCATTTTCGGCATCTTCTTTTTCTTTTTCTTCATCAATTAAATCAAATACTCTTTCTGCCGCCGCAAGAGCACTTTGAATATCAACAAAAATGTTTGCGACCTCATTAATTGGACCAGAAAATTTACGTGAATATAAGACAAATGAGGAAATTTTCCTTAAGCCAATTTTAGAAAAAATATACAAAATCGACCCTAATGCACAGATTAATGCGAGTGATAAGTTATTAACAAAGTTTACTCCTGGACCAGTTATACTACCATAATATTCAGCTTTATATGCCGCATCTACTGCTTCTTCATTTTCTTTATTGAAGCCTTCAATAATATTATTTTCTACTCCATAAGCTTTAATTGTTTTACTGCCACTAATCATTTCTTCAACATAACCATTTAAAGTACCTAAACTAACTGAACGTTTCTTGAATAATTTATGGGTCCTTTTAAGCATAAAACGTGTGAAGAATAATGATATTGGAATAGTTACCACCATTATTAAAGTAAGGAGTGGTGAAATAACTAACATCATAATAAATGAACCAACAACAGTGATTGCGGCTGTACAAATATGTACAATATCACTTGATAATGAAGTATTAACAGTATCAATATCATATGACATTCTACTTATAATATCACCTGATAAGTTGTGATCAAAATAAGCAACTGGTAACATCATTAAGCTATCAAAACAATCTTTTCGAAGTTTATAAACTATTTTCTTACTTATTTTAACCATTAAAAAAGTTAAAATAAAATTAAGAATTGTTGATGCTAAATAAAATACAATCATTAAACCAGCATAAAAATATACCTTGTCAAACTCTACTTTATGAGCACCAGGCTCAATTGCTTCAATCGCATATCCTGATAATAACGGACCAACAAGGGAAAATAGATTAGAAATAATTGTAAGAGTAATCGCCAGAATAAACCAACCTTTAAATTCACTAATATAATTACCTAAACGTTTTAAAGTTTTCTTCTTATTTTTAGGTTTATTAAAGGTTCTCGTTGACATTTTTTGTCCACGCATATTATTCATTTAAACCACCTCCCATTTGGATGTGATGGATTTCAGAATATAATGGTACATTCTTTAATAAATCTTCATGTTTACCATATCCTATTTGTTTACCTTCATCTACTACTAGTATTTTGTCACAATTCATAATCGAACTGATACGTTGAGAAATAATTACCATTGTAGTATTATCCAGTTTTTCCCTAATATTTTTTCTAAGTTTAGCATCAGTTTTATAATCTAATGCACTTGAAGAGTCATCAAGAACAATAATTTCAGGATTTGTCACAACCGCCCTTGAAATTAAAACTCTTTGTTGTTGTCCGCCTGAAAGGTTTGTACCCTTTGCGCTTAGTACCTTATCAAATCTTTCAGGAGTACTATCAATAAATGAATATGCTTCAGCAATCTTACTTGCTTTTTCAATTTCTTCATCACTACAGTTTCTTCCAAAACTAATGTTTTCTCGAATTGTGGTAGAAAATAATACATCGTTTTGAAAAACAATCCCGAATAACTTAGTTAATTCATGGTGATCATAGCTTTTAATATTTCTTCCATTGATTAAGATTTCACCACTATCTACATCATACTCTCTAATTAATAACTTAAGAATCGTTGATTTACCAGATCCAGTCACTCCAACAATGCCTAAGTTTTCTCCTTTTTTTATTTTAAAATTTAAACTTGTAATATTATTTACTTTTTTATTGTATGAAAAACTTACATCATTAAACTCAATAAAGTATTCACTATCTACTTTTTCTGATGGTTCAATCTCTAAATCTACTGGTAGACTAAACACATAATCAATTCTAACACTTGAGGCAAGAGCTTTTGAATAGATTGTAAAGATTCTAGTGATTGTAAGCATTGCATTTAATATTATTGTAAAATAGGTAGTAAATGCTAAAATCTTACCTGAAAGAATATCCCCACCATTAACCCGATAAGCTCCAACCACAATTAATCCTACTAAACCAAAGTTCAAAAGTAACGTAGTAATGGGGTTTAAACTTGACATAATGTATCCAGATTTAAGTTCATAATTTATTAAATTTTTATTAACTTTATCAAATCGTTTTTTTTCATATTCTCCTTTTGATAACGCCTTAATTACTCTAACACCGGTTACATTTTCACGAATTGTTTGAACAAGGTCATCAATTCCTTCTTGTATTCTTGAAAATAGAGGAATTCCCTTTTTGGACACTATCACTGTAACTAGAACTAAAAAAGGAAGTAACGCGATTAAGACAAGGGCCATTACTGGATCTAATAATAAAATAGCAGTAATACCACCAACTAAAAGAATTGGCGCTCTAACACCAATACGCTGAGCCATACCTGTCATATGATGGATATTGTAAGTATCACTTGTCATTCTTGATACAAGCGATGGGATAGTTACATCATCTAACTCTTTCGCACTTAAACTTTGAATTTTAATGAATAAATCTTTTCTTAAATCTCTTGTCACAAGGCTTGCGACTTTAGATGCCATTTGATTAGCTTTAACACTACCAATAAAGCCTACTGCGGCACAAAGTATCATTACTCCGCCATAAATCATTACTAGTTTAATGTTCTTAGTTGGAACAATATTATCAATTATATAGGCAAGAAAATACGGAATAATTAAATCCATAACTGTACCTATTATTTTAATTGTTAATCCTCCAACCATTCGGGGAACATATCTTCTAATATAACTAAACGTGACACTTTGAACTTTTGTTTTCTTCTTCTTTTTAGTTTTTAAGATTATCAAACATATTAAAATAACTATTAAAATGCTTTCAGTAACTATATACCACATCCTACATATCCTCCACGACATTATCATCAATATATTTACAAGCATTATCAGTTATTTTTTTAAGCCATAAAAGTAGTAATTCTTTATCTTCTTCTGATAATCCATCTAGTATGATATCATTCCATTTATGCATTTTCTCTAATATTTTAGGTCGAATCATAAACGCCTTATCGGTTGGAAAGATTAAATGAGACCTTTTATCTGTTTCATCAACCTTTTTCTCAATAAATTCATTGTCTTGTAATGCTTGTAAATTTCTCGTTACATTACTCTTATTTAAATGCAATACTTTAGTTATTACATCTTGACTAACTCCAGGATTCTTGCATAGATACAAAATATACAAATGATGCGTAGGTCCAAGTCCTAATTCTTTAAATTCTAAATTACGATATTCATAACTACATCTTTCAATTAAACTTATCCATCTTGTAATTTTAACCATATAAACTCCTATTTTAGTTGCGCCCGCAACTATTTTATTATATCAAAATATGATAAATATCGCAAATAAAAAGCGCCAATTGACGCTTTTTCTCTATTTTATCACTTACAACAATATACTATAAAAATTATAACCAAAAAATAGGATCTCCAATAAAAGAACCTTTTAAACCTGGCATCGCTTCTTTTTCATTGATATCGGTTTCATCAAATTCCTCCATTGAAACTAAATTTAAAAATTTACCATTTCTTTTTACTGCTGGTATCAAACATGAATTTCTATTACGAAATTTTATTAAGTATTTTTTTTCATTTAAAACATTTGCCAATTTATAGGGACTATCATAATATCTAACATATTCACCATTTTCATTTGGAAGGTATTCTATACTTAGTTCTGTCCTTCCTGTATTTGGGTTAATTTTTTCTACATACACATATTTTTCCCAAAAGCCTATTTCTTTTCTTGTATACCTACTTGAATCGTTACATTGCCAATAGTTATCACTTGCTTCAACTAATACAAAACATGTGGGTTCAAATTCCACTAAAAAATATTTCACTTCATCGTTTAAATTATATAATGGATATACTTCAAAACTATCGTAATTGAAATATCTTTTTTCAACTCGTTCACTTATATTTCTTATATTTTCTTCTACTGTTAACGATACTTTTGCAGAAATCATCATATTAACACATAATAAACTAATAATTATTAATAATACTTTTTTCATACTAATCACCTATTATTTATTTTCAGTCAACTTATATATGAGGAATGTCACTGCGATCAAAAATTGGAATTACTTCAAATTCCTCTAGCGTCGTCGATACTAAATTAAGATATTTATCACCACTTTTTATAGCAGGAACATACATTGTAGACCCAAGTGTTGAACCAACATTCCAACATTTAATCATATATCTTTTTTCATTTGTGACACTTGCTGCTTTAAAGTGACTCTCTGTATGTGTTATCTTGTTGCCTGTTTCGTCCTTTTCAAATACTACATCAACTTTAGGAAAAGTAGTTGTTTGAATTAAATATCTTGACCATTCACGGCCTTTTTTTATTGTATAAGGCTCATCATTAACATTACAATTTTGTGATGTTGAGTTTTCTATTAAACAGTATGCAAAAGTATCTTCAAACTCTGCTAAATATCCTACTATTTGATCTTTAGTTCCATATAATGGATACATATCATATGCTTTTTGGGGATATTCATTTTCAATTAGCTTTCTTATGTTCTTTTCATGTTTGGAAGTGTTATTGTAATTAATTTCACTTGATCCCATTAACACATGAATAGAAAGTAAAGCTATCAGTAAAACTAAAAATCTTTTCATTTGGTTCCTCCTTAATATACTTTTTTACTCGACCACAATTATGATTCTAATTTCAACTCTTGCATTTAACGTATAGTAACCAGTAATAGAATAACTATTTCCTGCTGCTCTTTTATCTACAATTATTCTACCATAATTATCAATTTGAATATAGGAAGTATTTGCATTCCATTCATAATACTGTATCCAGTTAATTGGAACTATAACATTAGATAAATCTATTTGTGCTGGTACTATACTATTTGAATCAATTGTCATAGTTGTATTTATATTAATTTTATCATTTTCATAAGATAGTTGATCTCTTACAACAATAAATTCTTTTATATACACTTTGGTTGGATCATTTTTATTTACTGCCATTACTTTTGCGGTAAGATCTTCATTGTTAGATAATCCTAGAACAGTGCCATAATCGGTTATTCTAATTACACTTTCATCACTAGAATACCAATAATAATCTAATCTACTATCGCCATTTAACAAATAAATTAACCTCGTAAAACCATTTGTTATTATATTTGATGAAGTCATACCTCCATTAAGAACTACCTCGGTACCATAATATCCGACACCATCCAAATCTGGTAGTAAATTTTCACTTCCATATTCAGTAATTAATCTAGTTATTGTAAAACTAATTTCAGATGAAGTATTTGAACCTATATAACCAATGAAATATCTTCCTTCCAACAATGTGAAATCTATAGTAAAATCTTGAGTTATATTTTCCTTTAATACAATACGTAGTTGTTCTTGTTCATCAAATGGTTTAATAGTATTAAATATTACAAAATATCCTTCAGTTAAATTATGTGTATCAAGTCTAAACTTAGCTGCTTGTTTTAAGTCAATTTGTGTAATTTTATCTCCTAATGACACATTACCATAGTTGACAATCACACTGTTTGTATCTTCAATAACATTAAATAAATCAGTTGTTGATATTCCCACCTTTGATATTTCTAATTTTAATCCTGAATAGTTATACTGAGGTAGTACTATTTCTATTTTTATCGTTGTTCCAACTGGAATAAATAATACTATGTTATTAGCTCCATCTCTGTTGAAAGCTTGATCATAAATTTCTGTTCCTATGTATTTATTGAATAAATATCCTTCTTCATCATATATCATCATCATACCTTCAAAACATAGACTATCAAAATCCGGAACATTAATATCAGATATTGTTATATTATAAAAACCAGCATTTCCAACTGATGATAATTTTAAGTGTGTTTTAAGCATATTACCATCATTGTGTAAATGCTCAGATATATTGTTTATACCCATTTCAACATCATAATAATTTACTTGCCAAGTTGGTTTAGATGTTATAGTAACATTTCCATAACTATCTACTCTCGCAAAACTAACATCCAAATAATATATACCAGTTCCAAGATATATTGTGAGAATTGAACCATCAGCAGTATCAGTTATAAAACTAGTTAAATCAATTTCATTCATATTTTCGTGATATAAGTGTATATTTACCAAATAATTTGCATTAACAGTTATTTTGTAAGATTTGTTACATTCAATATTTAATTTATATAATTTATTATGTGCAGGTTCTAACGTTGTACTTATCGTGTATGGAGATGAATAACAATTTAAACTATATTCACTAAGTTCATTAGATAATACAAATTTATCTTTATATAAAGACCAACTGGCATTTGTGCTATATTTTATAATTTGTGAAGATGGAATTACTATTTTAGTTAAAGCTATACAATTATCAAAAATGCCATTTTCTATATTTATTACACCATTTGTTTCTCTTAATAATGTAATTTGATTTAGTTTAGTACATCCAGCAAAAGCTTCTTCTTTTATTAACAACAGCCCCTTTGGCAAAATTACATTTTCTATCGAACGACAATTTTTAAAGGCAAATGTTCCTATTTCTTGAATATTAGTTGGAAAACTTGTTATTTTCAAATTATAACAATTTAAAAAAGCTTTTGCCTTTATCACAGATAAATTATTAGGAAACTCGATTGTTTCTAAATTTTCACATCCTCTAAATACATTTTCCTCTATTACTGTAACAGCATTAGGGATTGTAATTGATGTTAAATTTTTACAGTTTTCAAATGCACTTTGTGAAATGTTATTTACTTGATATGGTACAACCATTCTTTTCAATGATGTGCAATCTTTAAAAGCATTATATTCTATTGATATAAGACTAGAAGGTAAACTAACTCTAACAAGATTATTACATCCTTCAAATGCACCTATAGGTATCGTTTTTACATTTGTGGGAACTGTAATAGCCCCAAGTGAAGCACAATTTCTAAATGCATACTTATCAATTTTTGTAAGTTCTGATGAAAGTATTACAGTTTCCAAACTATTACATTCTTCAAATGTCCCTTCATTTATTTGCTTAAGTTTAGCCAATAAATTAATATCAGACAATTTATCACAATTTTTAAAAGAATATTTACCGATCGTCACATCATTTCCTAAGTATGTCACCTTTCTAAGTTTAATACAGTTTTCGAAAACTGAATCTCCAATTTTAGTTACTGATGATGGAATAGTGATTTCTTCTAATAAAATGTTATCCTTAAAGGCGTTATTATCTATTGTTTTAACTATTGTTCCATTTATAATTTCAGGAATAGTTAATTGATTTGGTATTTGCACACTTACTTTTTTTATTGTTATATATTCATTATCGTCGATATTTTCCACTTCAAAATCGTATAGATACTCAACTTTTTTGTATCCACATGTAGTACATGTAGAAATTTTATATAAGTCTTGATAATATGTATAATTATTTGAATAGTTATGGATATGAGTACTTGAAAAAGTTGCTTGCCAATGAAAATAACTTGCAGGCACCCACATTCTAAGATTTTGATCGGTTCTCCAACCAAAATGAGTAATAAATCCAAATTCATTATTAACTGTGGCATATCCATAAGCTACCACCGTGTGATATGTTTTTCCGCCAGTTATATACTTACGCATTTGTAATACAACCGGTCTTCCTCTATCAATTTCTTCTATCACATTTTCTTGATTGAAGTAATTCCATTGAAAAGATATATAATTTTTACAATTTAGCGAATATTTATCTATAAATCTTTCAGTAGCACTAAAAACAGTTGGTAACAATTGACCATAGCCAATAGTACTAGCGCCAGGATTTAAATTGATTAATTCTCTATATACAGTGTCTTCTGTACCTATTTCTTCCGATTTAGTACTATTGCTAGGGCAAATAATTGGATTATTTTCTATTTTACCATAATTAGCACTTAAAAATCTCTGAGTTATAATAGAGCCGTCATCATTTTTTTCATAAAACGTTGGTATAATTCTTCTATCAGTATAGTAATTATGATACCCTAATAATAGTTGAAATGCAACGGTTGTGCAAGTTCCAAAACTATTATCTACTGTATTATTTTCAGCATGTTTGGGATTAGCTCTAAAATAAGCACTATTTTCTATATACTTTTCATCTGTAACAATACATCCAGCCATATTTTCACCGGTATCAAAATTTTTTGCCGCGCCTTCTATATCTCCAGAATAAACAGTATTATTATCATCATATAAATTAACATCTGCTGATATTTTTATTTTTAATCTATTTGTAGCATCAACATATACTAAACAAATCAATAAAACAATTATTAAATATAAATTTTTCTTCATAATTTATACCTATAAAAAAAGTAATGCATCGTAGGCAAATCGATTTTCTAATCCTGCCATAACATTTTTTTCATTTATATCTTTCATATCAAATTCTTCCATTGAAACTAAATTTAAAAACTTACCATTTCTTTTCACTGCTGGTATCAGACATGAATTTTTATTGTAAAATGTTATCAAATATTTTCTCTCATCAACAATACCTGCAACTTTATATGGTGTATCATGGTATCTAACATATTCACCATTTGTTTCCTTAATATATTCCTTTTTATATTCTATATTTTCTGTTTTCGGGTCAATATATTCTACGTATTTGTACTTTTCCCAAAATCCTACTTCATATCTATAGTAAAATACTGGGTCATAACAAGAATTCGTTGTATTATAAGCAACATCTACTAGGACAAAACACGTCGGCTCAAACTCAATTATAAAATATTCAATTTCATCCATTTCATTATATAATGGTTCAACTTTAAAATCAGTATAATTATAATATCTTTTTTTCACTCGTTCACTTATATTTTTTATATTATCTTCTTCTGTAATTGTTACAGTGGCAGACATCATCATATTAACACACAATAAACTAATCAGTAACAAGAATATTTTTTTCATATTTTCACCTTTCAATACATAGCTGGTATTTCTCCATCACCAAATATTGGAATGGGATTAAACTCTAATAGTTCTGTCGATAGTAGATTTAAATAATTATCTCCACTTTTTATAGCAGGAACATACATTGTAGACCCAAGAATTGAAATAACCTCACGACATTTAATCATATATCTTTTTTCATTTGTTACACCTGCTGCTTTAAAGTGACTCTCTGTATGTGTTATTTTATTGCCTGTTTCATCCTCTTCATAAACTATCTCATGTTCTGGAAAAGTAGTTGTTTGAATTAAATATCTTGACCATTCACGGCCTTTTTTTATTGTATAAGGCTCATCATTAACATTACAATTTTGTGATGTTGAGTTTTCTATTAAACAGTATGCAAAAGTATCTTCAAACTCTGCTAAATATCCTACTATTTGATCTTTAGTTCCATATAATGGATACATATCATATGCTTTTTGGGGATATTCATTTTCAATTAGCTTTCTTATGTTCTTTTCATGTTTGGAAGTGTTATTGTAATTAATTTCACTTGATCCCATTAACACATGAATAGAAAGTAAAGCTATCAGTAAAACTAAAAATCTTTTCATTTTGTTCCTCCTTAATCTATTAATTATATGTTGTAAATGAAATAAAAAGCTCTACTTGGGATAGTTTTATTTCCTAAGAGAGCTTTTATTATATTCTTATCTTATAAAAGACTTATGGAAATATATTTGATTATATATTTTCATTTTATTTTTCTGTGTAAACTCCATGAACAATTGTTGTGAATGTTTTGCTTTGAGATGCACCAGTAGTCTTATTTTGAACTGTTACAGTATAACTTACAGTTTGAGTATAATTAGGAATATTTATTATACGACCATTATCTTGTAAAATATCAGGATTATTTGATTTACAAGTGATTGTATAATTGTTTGATTTTGCGTATAATTCATATTCTGCTTCTACGCATTCCATAAACTTGTACCATAATTCTCCACCATTAGCAAGTAGTGTTTGAGGGCAGTCTTTACCTGAGAACATATTGTGTCCTACTACTCTTGTTGTATCTAGATTATATTTATATAATAATCTTGTTACAAGTTGAGCAGTGATTTGGTAAGTATACCATAGGTCACTACCAAAATTACAAGCAGTTTCAATACCTACAGAGTTAAGGTTACCACCACGACTTGAGATGGCACCAGCAAGTGTTTGTGTGAAACATGCCCATGTAGTTCCCATATAGTAGTATCCATCTACAACCTTCCAAGCAGGTCCGTAGAATGTGAAACACTTAGATGGATCAACCATTGTTTTCTTTTTTCCTGATGAAGTTACACCAGTTGTAGGAACTTCAATTGTTGTGGCTTGACCATTTAAAGTGAAGTAATATCCAGTTGAAGAACTAGAATTTGCGATTACACCCCAGACTGGTTTAACATTTGCGGTTGCTTCAACACCAGTATTAGTCCAAGTGAATTTAGTTGATGTACCATCACCAGCATGCCATGCTACTTCACCATCAGGAATACACATGAAGATACCATCATTACCTGTACAATAGTTTGCTGATGCGGCTGTAGTATTGTTGAAGTAATTTGCGGTTGCTCTTGCATTTGATGATTTTGGTGTACCTGCAGTGTAGTGAACAGTGATAAATTCCATTGTATCAATCTTTGTTCCTGGACGGTTTGCATGATTTTTATCTAGCGGTATAATTAAACTTTCATCAACAAAGTAATCGTAATTAAATAATAAATCAGATACACTTGTGAAAACATCAGCCGGATATGCATATGCAACATTTAAATCTCTAGTTACATGGATATCATTATTATGAGCTCTTGCGATAATACTAAAGATTTCGTCAACATTTTCTTCTAAAATAACTATAACAATTGACATCTTAACATCTTCGTTTCCTTCAAGATATGCTGTAATTTCAACATTACCAGCACTAACTGCAGTAACTAAACCTGTTTCATCTACAGTCGCAATGTTATCATCGCTTGATTTGAACTTAATATTACCAGTACCTGCATATAATACAGCTTTAACATAAGTTGTACCTTTTGTATCAATTACTGATAATCCATCAATTTGAATATCGATAAATGGATCAGTGTAAACTTCTACTTCAAATGAAACATTGAATTTTTCATTGTCAAGAACTGTTACAGTTACAGTTGCTTTACCAGTATTTACACCAAATAATACACCATTTTCATCTACGGTTAAAATATTAGTGTTGCTTGATGCAAATTTTAAGCGTTTATTTGTAGCATCACTTGGAGTGAATGTCCAAGTTAATTGATGAGATGTAAGTTTTAATAATTTGTCAACCTTTACAATTTCAAATGATTCAACCGGAGTTGAAGCACTCCATCTTGCGGTTAAAACTAAATCTTTATTCATATCTTTAGTAATAGTAGTTACACGATTACCTTCTTCATCAAACCAGCCAAGGAATGTTCTTCCATCATTAATTACAAGTTCAACAAGTGGAGTTTCTTCACCAACTGTATATTTAGTAATTAGTTTTTCTTTAATTGGATAAGCTTTATAAACAGCTGCTGTTCTTTCAGCATTCCAGTATGATGCAGTTTGGTTAAAGAATGCATAAAGTCTTAAGTAACCAACATAAGTTGAGCCCCATGCCGTTTGTGCACCATTAATTGAGTTTACTTGTTTATCAAATTCATCTAACCACGCCATCCATAATGGAGCATTGGCTTTAGCATTAACAAAATAACCATCATCAATTACACCTTTACCATCTTGTTTATAAACTTTATAGTTTCCAGCTGCTCCACCTTTCCAAGATGCATAAGCTGCAGCTTTAAATTTTTCAAGACCTACTGTTTGTCCACTCCATGCATAGAATTCTTCAAAGAATGTATTTGTGAATTCTTCTAATGAAGTAGCTTCATGAGTTGGAAGTTCACCATCTTCATAAATATAAGTTATTGATTTTTCATTTTCATTATATTCTTTCCATACAGCATATAAAGTAACATCTACTTTTGATGTCTTTTTAATTTCTGTTACATAATCACTTGTGCCAAGGTTTTTAACCCAACCTAGGAAAATGTGATTAGCTTTAGTTGGAATAGGAAGTTCTGCTAGACCTTTACCTTCTGAATATTCTGTAGGTGCTCCTTCAGGAAGAGTACCACCATCTAAAACATAATTAATTTTATGAGTTGGAAGTGGAGCATTTAAATCATACCACTTAGCATATACAGTTGTTGATTTAGATACTGATGTAACCGGACTTCCACTAAAGTTTTTGTCTGTGTACCAACCTACAAAGGCATAACCTTCACGGACAGGAGCAACAAGATTAATAGTTGAATTAGGTTCTGCTTCTGCTATTTCGTAAACATTTTCTTGTTTAGTTGTACCATTATAAGTAATGGTTGGAGTAGGAATAACACCTCTTAAGAAATTAAATGTTTCATAATTTGTACCTTTTCTCATTAAGCCTTGAGTACCATAGAAATAGCCATCAAGAATAAATGCAAAACCAGCTTTATAATTAACTGAAGATTGTGGTAAATCTGAATATTTGATTGCGGTTAATTGATTAACGACATTTAATAAGTTGGCATATTTTTCTTTATATGGACTTGTGCCAAAGAATCCTCCAGTAGGAATACCATTTTCCATACTATCCCAGAATAATTCACTATAACCATCATGGGCACTATAATAGCCTGTTGAAGTATGATTATATAAAGCTACTGGGTCACCTTGATTCTTACTAAAATCTTCCCAAGTATAAGCTTTTTCACGAAGAGATTGATGAACTTTTGGAGAATCTAATAGATTGTTAATAACTAAATAATAGTAGAATTCACTCATAAAGATTTCAGGTAAATTACTAACACTATCAATACCATTTTTAGGATTTGAAATCTCACCTGTTGTCCAAGACCATGTACCACCATTTAATTGGTAATCTACTTTAACTTTAATAGGAATTAATTTCCATTTAGCCACTAAATGAATTTCTTCAGTTTCATCAGGACCAATACTTTCAACTTTTTCATCATCACGATACCAACCTAAAAATTCATATCCGTCTTTAGTAGCAGTAGGTAGGTCCTTAAGTCCTTCACCAGGAATATAACTTTCATATCCTGTAGTGTCAGCAGCGCCCCCATCTAAATCATAGATTACTGCTTTTTCGTTTTCAAGAATAGTAACCTTGATAGTTTTTTCAATAGTACTTACTCCATTAGAAACAGTTAAAGTTATAATTACATCACCTTTAGCAAGAGCAGTAACATAACCATCACTAACTGTAGCGATGTTTTCATCACTTGATTTCCACTCAACACTTGTAAGTTTGTTAGGACATTCAAATGTAATTCTTTGAGTGGTTCCTTTTACTAATGTATCAAAAGCATTTACCACGATATCGCTTATTGGTAAATCTTCGACAATTATTTTAGTAGCGTATGAAATAGTAGGATCTAGTTTCCACTTTGCGGTTACCACTACTTCACCTACTCCTACAGCTTTAATTGTTGTACCATCAACTTCAACTATTGAAGAATCTTTTGAGGAATAAATTATATTATTCAAAACGTTTTCAGCAGGATGTTGTTCAGTACCTGTAACTGTTAAATCAAGATTAATTGTTTCACCAACTGTAACAGTAATAGTTCCTTGACCGGAAATCTTTACTTGCTCAACATTAAAGTTACATGCTGTCAATGTGAAAGCAACTAATAAAAGCATAAAAAATCTTAATACTTTCTTATTCATGTGTTTTCTCCTTTTCATTTTTATAGTATTATAATACACTATAAGTTGTTTTTTTGCAAGCGTTTTCCTTTTTTATTTAAGAAAAAGTGTGTTTTCCTTTTTTATTTAAGAAAAAGACTCATAATAAAATGAGTCAAAGTTCTATTTAATTTTTAATCCATCACTAAACGCTTTACCAGCTACTTCTCCCAGTTTAATGTATGTATTATTAACTGGATCATAGGTAATAGGATTAAATAATGAAGGGTCTACTTTACCATTACTACCGATAATTTCCTCATCTACTGATATGTTAACAATTTCACCTTTTAGAATTCCAGTTTCTTCATTAAATTCAAGCATTTTACATTCAAGTGTCATTGGAAATTCTAAAATAATAGGGGCGTTAACAAATTCACTTTTTTGAGTATGCATGTTAGCTTTTTCAATTTTGTTTGGTTCTTTATTACCAGATACAACACCAAAATAATCTGCTTCAACTACATGTTTTTCATCAGCAATGCTTATGGTAAATGCTTTAGTATTTAATAAGTTTTTAATGGTTTTATGTTCCAAGCTTAAAGCAATGGAAACTTGTTTAAAGTCAGAAATACCACCCCATGCGGCATTCATCGCATCAGGTTTGCCATTTTCATCATATGTACCAATAATTAAAACTGGTAATGGATAAAGATAAGTAAACGGTCCTAAATTTTTACGCATAATTTTATAACTCCTTTTCGATAATATCGCCTAAATTAAATTGTATAACTTTTTTTAAGTCATCTAGTTTCATTTCAACTTGATAACCTATTTTACCACCACTAAACATAATGGTATCAAATTTTAATGCGGATTCATCAATTGTGGTTTTAAAAAACTTTTTCATACCTATTGGTGAACATCCACCGTGAATATAACCAGTTAAACCAAGTAATTCTTTTGATTTAATCATGCTTATATTCTTTTCACCGATGAGTGCTGCGGCTTTCTTTAAATCAAGTTCTGCACATACAGGAACTAAAAACACATAATGGTTTCCACTTTTTCCTTCCGTAACTAAAGTTTTAAATACTTTATGAGGATCTTGATTCAAAACATTTGCGACTTCCATTCCGCTTATCGCATCACTATCTACATAAGTGTGAACAAAATAAGGGATTTGCATTTTATCTAAAATTTTGTAAACATTTGTTTTTAATACATTTGCTTTCTCATTTTTCTTCATAGTTATTACGCACTATACTTTATGCTAGTGCCATATCCCCCTTTTTATATAACTTTTTGTACTGGACTAAAAAGTAAGTAAGTTCACAGGCTCCAGTAATGGTCCATGAAAAACTATATAATAGATATAATGATTCAATTGTGTGATAATGAGCAAAAATAGTATATACCCAAAGAATTCTAAATAAGCATGAACCACAAATAACAATAATAGTTGGAATAACACTTTTACCAATCCCACGGGATGCGGCTATCGAATTATCCATTGCTGCACTAATCATATAAGAAAGGCCTAAAACTTTCATCCGTCGCATACCTGCTTTAACTACATCGGCATCTTGAGTAAATATTCTAAGCATTGTACTACCAAAGAAATACATACAAATACCTATGATCGCTCCAGCTAAAAAGGCATAAAGCATTGATATAAAATAAGTTTGAATGATTCTCTTTTTCTTCTTCGCTCCATAGTTTTGACCAATAAAGCTTGAACAAGCCATGTAGAAAGCAGCCATAACATCATACACTAAAGCATCAAAATTAGTTGCGGCTGAATTACCTTCAACCATCAATTCATCAGAGCTGTTTACACCTTTTTGAATAAATAGATTTGCTATCGCAAAAATACAGTTTTGAAAACCTGAAGGAACCCCAAGTTTTAATAATTGTTTAGCTTGAATATGATTAAACTTATTGTCTTTAAAAACTAATTGATGTTCATTTTTAAGCCTTGTAAGGGATATAACAATTAAAATTGCCGAAATATATTGTGAAATAATACTAGCTATCGCAACACCTGCTACATCAAGCCTACAAACAATAACAAAGAATAAATTTAATCCAACATTAACTATTCCCGCAATAAACAAAAATAATAGTGGTTTTTTAGTATTACCAATGGCACTAAACGTACCATTACCAAAATTATAAATCGCAAGTGCTGGCATTCCTAAAGCATATATTCTTAAGTATAAAACAGCACCATCAAGTAACCCATCTTTTGTATCAATTAATATCAGGAAGAAACGTGCTCCAATTAGGATAATAATGAGTAAAATAATTCCTATTATTAAAGAGCAAAAAAAAGATGTAAAAATGGCGTTTCTTTCGCCTTTATCGTCACGTCTACCAACCAAATTAGCAATTACGACATTTACACCACTTCCTATACCAATTAAAAAGCCAGTAAATAGCGTTACTAAAATAGCCGTTGAACCAACCGAACCTAAAGCTTTTTCCTTCATCGTAGAAAAGTTACCAACCACCGCAATATCTGAAATATTAAATAATACTTGCAAAATATTAGAGGCAATAAGAGGAATACTAAATAAGACTATTCCTTTCCATAAATTACCTTCCGTTAAATTCTTCTCTTTTTTCATACTAACCTTCCTATGTCTTATATATTCTAGCACAATTGCAGAAATTTGTCATTTTAATTATCTTGTAATCTTGCCGAATTTTACATAATTATTATTAAACTAATCACAAATAAAGCAATTTTTTAATTTTTTTGATATAATATGACTAATTAGGATAGGATGTGAATTTATGTGTGAAGAAATTCAAGAAAGAAAAAAAATAGTATTACCATTTTTAATAACCACTTTAAATGGAATGGCTTATGGACTTTTTGCAACATTAATTGTAGGAACAATTATTGGCACCATTAGTACTCTTTTTTCAAAAGGTGATAATGATGTTTGCCAGTTTATTGCGAAAATCCTAAGTAGCAAAGATGGGGTCGCAAAAATTCTTCAATGTTTAACCGGTGCTGGTATTGGAGTTGGTATCGCTTTAGCCTTAAAACAAACACCACTTGTAACAATTGTTATTGCGGCTGTTGGTAGCATTGCCGCATACTTTTCTCTACCTACATCTTTTGTTGAAACATTTAAGACTAGTGATAAATTTCAAATTGGTGATCCTTTAACTATTTACCTTGTTTGTATAAGTACTGCTTTACTTATGAAACTCATTTTTAGGAAAAAAACTCCTGTTGATATTCTTATTATTCCCTTATTTGGAATAATTATAGGTACTGTCTTTGCTCTTACTATTCGTTACCCTGCCATTTACGTTACATATGGTATGCAATGGCTTGTTAATGTTGGCACTAAAACTGCCCCACTTCTTATGGGAGCAATCGTTGCTGTGCTTATGGGTATGGCCTTAACCGCCCCAATATCAAGTGCTGCTATTGCGGCGATGGTCTTCAATATTGGGGATATCCCTTTAAATGAAGCTATCACAATGTCAGAATATTCAGGACTAGTTCTTGCATCAGGTGCAGCTGTTGTTGGTTGTAGTTGCCAAATGATTGGTTTTGCGGTACAATCAAGAAAAGACAACTCCATTGGTATGGTTATATCAATTGGAATTGGAACATCTATGTTACAATTTAAAAACATTCTAAAAAAACCTATAATCTGGCTTCCAACCATTATTGCCAGTGCTATCCTTGGTCCTATTTCAACTATGTGGCTAAAACTCATATGCATAGGCTCAAGTGCGGGAATGGGTACAGCTGGATTAGTTGGTCAAATAGGAACATTCAGTTCAATGGGCAACACCTGGCAAACTTGGGTAGGAATATTCGGTCTTCAAATAATTCTACCAGGTATCCTAGTATATGCTATTGACTTACTATTTAGAAAACTAAATCTCATAAAAGATGGTGATTTAATCGTATAATAAAGTAAAAGACCATTAAGACTAAAATTAGCTTTAGTGGTCTTTTGTTTTTATTTAATACAAAGGATAAATATATTTTTTAATAAATCTATGTTAAGTTAATATTATTTTAATCTATAGAAAAATTTAAAAAAAGAATATTTATTTATAATATCCATTAGTTAGCCTAATGGTGTTAGAATTTCTATTATTTATTTGTATCGTATTAATAGATACACCTCTTCCTGGATGTTTATGTAATTTTGTTTTTGTACCTAATGTAAAATAATTTGAAGAATTAATATTATTTAAATTATTAACAATATTAGTATTAATATAAAAAGAACTGCCAAAGAAACATATCACATCATATTTCGTTATTTTAAATGTATTTGCATAAGTATTTAATGTACTTCTAATTACGTCAGATAAATCACCATAAGTAGGTGAAATATTATTATACCATTTTTTTGTAAATCCCTGTGTTTGAACCAAAGGGTATAAATTAAATAAATAATAACCATCATATAAGTTTAAATAACAGCCATACAATAATAACTCATTAGACTTATCCAAATTAGATGGGAGCATTTGGGATGGATTCATTCCAATAGCTATAGCCATATTATTTCCTGTCCCCCATTTTACTTGCTCAAAAAATTTATAATTAAAACCATTATTACCTGTAATTTGAAAAGATTGACGATTAACATTTAATTGTAACGGAATATATGAGAAATTTGTTTGACCACCGGACATAATATTATTGCTATTGTAGTTACAATTGTATTTAGTATTAAAAATCGAGATAAATGTATTAATCATTATTATTGTTCCTTTTGTATTTTAAATTTGTATTAACGTTTCTTATCATTTTGAGCATAACAGTTATAATAAACAACTTTATTAAATTAATTCTTATTATTTTATTTATAAACTTTACATCTTATTATAACTAAATAAACATTTTTAAATGATTAGGATAATCGAATTTTTTAATTTTTCCTTATTCATGTTTACTAAAAATAATTCTAGTATCTTGAACAGTTCCTTCTTCTAATTCAACATCAGTCAAATTTTCAAGTGATTCAGGATGAATCCATGATACTTCATCAAATAAACTATTAATGCTATTATCAAATAAATCATATAATGGATTTTCTCCATCAATATATCTTTGTTTAATTAAGATTAAATTTTTATTTTTTTTATAATGAAGGAAACTGCAGTAATTATGTTTTGGATATTTAGAATATAAAAGCATACCAAGTGCAATTTTTTCACATAAAGCATTAAGTCTAGTTGTATTAAAAATTGGGCTTCCTACAGAAGTGACATCATTTTTGTCTCCTCTTATTAGTCCAACATTTTAACTAACTTCTTTTAATTACAATAATATTGACTAATACTACTATTTTACCATTACATCAAAATCACTATTTTTTGTAATTTTACATCATTTATAATAAAGTTGCAAATAATTTGCCTAATAAAGTCTTAATATTTATATTTTTTTACTTAACCTACTTTAGAAAGGTAAGTTTTTCATTTTATCAACATAAATAATATCTTTTATAATTTATTCTTAGGTTATTCATTATCTGCATAATCAACAGTTAATACTTTAGAAAGAAATTAAACTATTCATGCATTAATTTATTTTACTAAATATTTTAACTAATTATCGGTAAAGCACTTTAATGTTTTTTGTCATATAACTTGATAATTCAGTTACTTTAATGTTTGATATACTATGGAGGTATTTATTATGACATACGCATACATTAGAGTTTCAACAAAACAGCAAAAAATTAATCGACAATATGAGGAAATTAAGCAATATAATATTAGTGATAAATTTATCTTTATTGATAAAGAATCAGGAAAAGATTTTGATCGTACTAACTATCAAAAGTTAATTAAAAAATTAAAAAAAGACGACTTATTGATAATTAAATCAATTGATCGTCTTGGTAGAAATTATCATATGATAATTGATGAATGGACTAAAATTACTAAAACCATTGGTGCTGATATTTTAGTCATTGACATGCCGTTACTAGATACTAGAACTAAAGGTGAAAATTTAGTTGGTAAATTTATTAGTGATATTGTGCTACAAGTACTCAGTTTTGTTGCTGAAAATGAAAGAGTTAACATTAAACAACGTCAAGCAGAGGGGATTCGTATAGCAAAAGAAAAAGGTGTAAAATTTGGAAGGCCTAAAATTATACTATCTGAATCAATGATTAAAATACTTGATAAATACATTAATAAGGAACTAAACAATATAGAAGCAACTAAATTAATAGGAGTTTCCCATGGTACATTCTTTAGGTTAGTAAAAGAACGAAAAAAAGTATCCCATTTACCAGTATAAATGCTTATTTTAAACTTGTATTAATTAAATTACTATTGCATATGACAAAACACCTATCCATATTAAATGGGTAGGTGTTTTTCAATAAATGTATCATGTAATTGCTTATCAAAAGTTAATTATAATGAAACTAGAGTTTTAGTTATTAAACAATATGTAAATAGACTAGAATTTTCGAATCCAGGCGCATTTACGATGCGTAAAGAATTAGCTTTTGTTGGTGGTAATTCTGATGCAAGAAATAAATTAATTCTAACAATGTTTAATAATATAAATATTGGTGAAAGAACTGGTTCAGGTATTCCTCTTATCATAAGCGCTACTAAAGATGAAGGATACACAACACCAACATTCCAAGATTTCTTTAATCATGACTACACTTTAGTTACAATCTATCTTAAAAGTGTTGTTGCTTCTAAACACAATTTGGAAATTAATAACGATAACTTGAACATTGAGGACAATAACTTGAACATTGAGAATGATAACTTGAACATTGAAAACGATAACTTGAACATTGAGGACAATAACTTGAACATTGAGAATGATAACTTGAACATTGAAAACGATAACTTGAACATTGATAAATGTGAAGATGCTTTTTCTCAAATTATAAATTCATTAGTTGCTAGGAATGATATCAAAGAAAAGTTATTTGAAATACGTAACAAATTTAAAAATGATATCTTTGGTTCCTCTGCAATAGTTGAACTATTAAAATGTGGTAGAACATCTTCAGATAATTATATTAAAATATTACTTGCCAATAAACTAATTGAACCAGTTAAGGGATATGGCAAAGGTAAATATAGATTTAAATAAAACTAACTAGCATCTACAATTTGTGGATGCGTTAATTATTGTTGTACATTACTCAAAATGGTATTTCATTTGCTAGCATAAACAATTATTTTAAATTTATATGTGATTTAACTTTTTTAATGATTTTAAATTATTTTTCTATTATACAAAGGTTTCTTACCAATTTTACACGATAAAACACCTATCCATATTAAATGGGTAGGTGTTTTTCAATAAATGTATCGTTTACCATTTTTCTTTTAATAAGAATTCCGCAATATACATTATTTCAATTCCATTATCATTTCCTTTAGCAAGTATATCATTTGTGACCACATACTTATGATTGTGATCTTTTATTTCCATTAAATTATCTATTTCACGGCTTGAATTATCTGGTAAATCTCTACATACTTGAATATATACTTTTTCTTCTCTTTTAACACCAATAAAATCTATTTCTTTATTGGCATTTTTCCCAACATAAACTTCATAACCGCGACGTTTCATTTCTAGATATACAATATTTTCAAGTATTGAGGCAATCATCGAAGAATTATAACCAAATTGACTATATTTAAATGATATATCAGATAAATAATATTTTTCTTGAGTCTTTAAAACTGATTTACCTTGGATATCGTATCTATTACATGGATATACAATAAAAGCATCAGCTAGCCATTTTAAATAGTTGTATATGGTTTCAATTGATAACCTTCGTTGCTCGTTTTTTAAAAATTTAACTATAGAGTTAGCCGAAAATGTTTTACCTAAATTTTCTATTACGTATTTTACTACTCGGTCAAACAAATCTTTATTTCTTATTTTGTGACGTTTGGAAATATCTCTTGTTATAACTGCAGAATAAATTTCTTCAACTACTTGGTATGCTGAAGTTGTATCAAAATCGCTAATACCGATTAGTGGGAATCCACCATATTGGAGATATTCATCAAACATTTCCTTGATACTTGCATTGATTTTATTCTTAAATGTAATATATTCTCTAAAAGATAACGTATGAACTGGAATTGAAACGTATCTTCCTGATAAATATGTGGATATTTCACTAGACATTAATTTTGAATTTGAACCTGTAACATAAATATCAACATTATATTTTTCAAAAATATTATTAACAACCTTTTCCCAACCCTTTATTTCTTGAAGTTCATCCAAAAATAAATAATAACGATTATTATTGACAAACTCCTTTATTAAATCGGTAAACATTTCTTTAGCTGTCATATCATCATAAATTATTTCATTATATTTGCGTGTTATTATATTCTGAGGATTAATATTTTTATCATCAATTAGTTCTTCTTTTATCATATCTAAAATTGTTGATTTACCACAGTACAACACACCAGGTAATATCTTTACTAACTGTACGTTAATAAAAGGCTTAATTTTTTTTAATGTAGTCTATTCTTGGTATCATATTCAATATCTCCCTATATCTCAATTGCATTAAAAATTAAAAGTTTTTACTTGTATATCGAAAAGTCATGCGGTTTTTTATACTTTTTTACACTTAAACAAGATATTTAGTAGCACCAACATGAATATTACCACATAGATTTTATTTTTAAATCGAGCTATGTTATCTGATTTCGCAACATTAAACTTACAAAAAATAATGTTTTGAGTAAAATTCTTATCATGTTGATAATAGTATACAACTATTCTATTGGTTATTATTTTTCTCTCTATTACAATTTTAATCAACCCATTCCATTCAAAACATGTGTATATTCGTCATTATTATTTAATATTATAACCCCTTCATCTAATTCTTCTACAATTAAATTTTCGCAT
>SAMEA104315439__coassemble_96_pt1 | contig 57924 bp, 50 predicted proteins | sample SAMEA104315439__metabat2_low_PE_048 | metagenome-assembled genome bin SAMEA104315439 (sample SAMEA104315439) | gut metagenome | biome: Monkey gut; feature: monkey-associated habitat; material: faeces | place: China | collected 2013 | reverse complement strand
TACGATGATTGACAAACCGTCAGTGTTCGTGTACACAATCTAGTGTACACGAACACTATTAGGAGTACACTATGAATTATTTTATTAGAAAACTAGAAAAAAGTGATATTAAACCATTATCTAAAATTATGATAGATGCGTTTTTAAATGAACCATGGAATGAAGTTTGAAATGAACAAAAGTGCATTGATCGTTTGACTATCTTTACCAATATTTCTACATCACTAAGCTATACTTTGATAAAAGAAAAAAATGAAATATTAGAGCAACAATAGGCTATGTTATTCCGTTTGTTAATAAAATGGAATATGATTTACAAGAATTCTTTATTGATCCAAAATTAGTTAAAAATCATTTAGGTAGTTTTTTAATGGAAGAATTATTAAAAGAAGTAAGAAAAGCTAATGTAGATACTTTTAAATTCTATACTTCAGGTAATTTATATAAATTTTATAGTAAATTTGGGTTTAAGAAAATAGAAGATGAATATTTAATGAATATGAATATTAATTAATTTATATATATAAGGATTGGTGATTATATGAAAAAATTTAACTACTCGCTTATTAAAGATAAAACTTGGGATGATAATACTATTAATAATTTAAAAAAAGTATATGAAGAAAATACTAAATTTAAGTTATCATTAGAAAAATATCCAAAAGAATTAGAAACATTAATTGATGTTTCTAAACTAAAGGCTATTCAAATATCAAGTATGATAAATCAATTAGGAGTTTCAGATTTTATAGTTAAACAACTTATAGAAAAAGAAAGAACACCAAGATGGTATGAAGATAAAGAAGTTGCAGGTTATATTGATGCATTTAATATTATTGATGAACAATATGATACTATCTCTATAACGCCTAGTTTTATTCTTGAACTACACAAAGTGTTATTTTCATATTTATCAGATTCAGTTGGCGGTGAATATAGAAATGATTACAATAATATCTATGACAAAGCTAGTAAAGACTGGGATATTATCTTTAAATCACTACCTGCCTAGAATACTCCTAAAGCACTAGAAGAATTATGTGAAGAGTATAATAAAGCAATTAGTGAAGAAATAACTGATCCTTTAATATTAGCTACAATGTTTATTCATGACTTTTTATGTATCCGTCCATTTAAAGATGGAAATGGAAGAATAAGTAGATTGCTAACTACTTTACTTTTATATAAATCTGGATATTTTATAGGAAAGTATATTTCTTTAGAAGCAAAGTATGCTAATAATATGTATTTATACAATGGTGGAATCCATGATTCACAAATAGGATGGCATGAAAATAATAATGATATTACACCATTTCTAAATTATTTACTAAGCATAATGCTTAGCACTTATAATGATTTTGAAGAAAAAGTTGAGCTAATATCACAAATGGATAATACAATAGAAATTGTAAGAAAAGTAATAAATACCAAAATAGGTGCTTTCACTAAACAAGAAATCCAGGAATATGTACCATTCTTAAATTCAACAGATATAGAAAAAAATCTTAAAAAACTATGTAAATTAGAAGAAATAAGAAAAGAAAATAGTGGAAGATATGCTTGTTATATTAAATTAAAATAATAATATAATATAATTAAAAGTAACCGATTATGACTAATTTAAGTTTAGTATAATTGGTTACTTCTTTTTGTTGTTTTTAAATAAAAGTTGAAAAATTACATTATATTTAATTTTTTGTGCATAATATAAAAATTAAGAAAACTAAAAATTAACACTATTAAAAAAATGCAAGTGTAAAAAGTATTCAAATAATATACTTTTTAAAAACATTTCAAGGCTTCATTAATCAATAATTTAAGTTGTTATCTCCACAAAGAAAGAATTCATGGCTCAATTAACAATATGATGCCTATTGAATTTGAACAAAACGAATTGTACACTTTTTAAGAATGTGATTCTATAAAAAGAGTCCAAGAAATTCACTCAGATCCATATACACATATTAATTATATAATCAAAAAACAAACAGGATAGTTTTGTCTTAAAAGACAAGAATATCCTGTTTTTATATTAACTATATAAAATAAAATCTCCTACATTTATGTAAGTACTATGTTCATTAATATTTAAATATAAGAATTTAAGATAATATTTTATTGTAAAAAATAAAAAAACGTAGTATAATAAAGTAAAAATTAACTTTTTATAACGTGTTAATTATTTAGTTAATTTTTGGATGGTTTTTATAATAATCCTTATATGTTATAATGGTTGCGTGAAGGAAAGGAGAAATTATGAAGACAAAAAATTATTATAAAGTACAAGCAAAATGTGGACATGTTGGAAGGTATAGATATATCATTAAAAATTTCTATGTTATAGCTTCATCTGGTAAAAATGCAGCTCACATAGTTAGATATAAGCCAAGAGTGAAACATCATCATAAAGATGCTATCAAAAGTGTTATGCGAATAGATTATGATGAATACATGAAAGGAATAAAAACTATGGCTAATGATATGTATTTTAATGTTCACAATTCACAAGATCAAAAATTATATAATTGTGTGAAACAAGAAGAAATTTATTTAGAAGAAAAAGGAGAAAAAAGAAAAAAACTTAAGGCTAAACAAAAACTTTTATATGAAATAATGAGTAATGAAGCTCAAAAAATTATGCGAGGTGTAGTATATGGTGAATAAAAAAAGAATTGGTGAGTATTTAAAGAATTTAAGATTACAAAAAATCAAGAGTGATGGCAAAAGATTTACCCAAAATGATTTAGCAAATGAATTAATATCAAATTATAATTGTGATATTTCAATAAATGCTATTGGTGAATGGGAAAAAGGGAATTCATTACCAAGTCCTGAAAATTTGAAAAATTTAGCAGAGATTTACAATAAAACAGTTGATGAAATATTAGATGCGGCAGACAAAAACACTAAGAATTACGATGATATTTATTTTTTGAGTAAACCCAATATGGGATTTGAAACGATTACCAAAAATGATAATATCTTTCAAATTAAAAACGAACAAATTAAACTTATTACTCAAAGATTTAAAGAATTAGTATTAATTAGAATAGATCGATATTTCACAATGAATGAGGAAGCAGAATTTAGATTTTTATTTGAACATTTTTATTTAGCATCTGATTATGCTTATGAAATATCACAACTAAATGTTAGTAATGATTATTTAATATTTAAGGATGCAATGCAAAAAATATTTGTTAAAATAAAAAATCTAAAAAAAGAAGAGCAATACTGGGAACTACAGAAATTATATTCAGAACAAAATAAAATATGGTTTACTTTTTGGACTGATGTTAGTGACTTAGAACAAATTCCTATTATTCAAGAAAGATTTGAAAATATCGAAGATTGGCAAAAAGATATGCTTTTAGCAATGTTTCAAACTATAGAGCCGTATAGTTATGATCCAAGTAGATTTGGTTCAAAATTATATCAAGAATATGAAGAAAATAATGGCGAATATAATAAAGAAAAAATTTATAAATTAATGATTAAAGAACTAATCAATCGTGGTGCATGTATTAATCAATATTTTTTAAGTGCTAAAAAAAGTGACGATGAAACAAAAAGAATTATTGATAGATTAGAAGAATTATATAATCTTTGTTTAAAACCTATTGAAATCCAAACTATGGTTAATGGCAAGATCAAAACTTTTAAAATTGAAAATAACTTAAAAAACAGATTCTTAAAAGACTATTACTATACTTTAAGAAATCAAATAAATGGCTTTAATAAGACAGATAATGAACATAGCAATATAGATGATATATATAATTTGTTTAAAAACAATGAACAAATTCCTGAAGAAATATATTTAAAAATTGCTAAACAATATAATATTGATACCAACAAAAAAAGAAAATACTGGATGGTGGACGTTCAATGGCAATCTCATATTGATGATTATTTTTATAAATTTAAAGAAAAAGAAAAACAAATAGAACTTGGTTTAGAAGAAATTAAGAAATTAAAGAAAAAACTTGAAAATGGTGAAAAAACATATATAGTTCATAAATACCAAATCTGTGGTGGAAATGATGAAGAAACAATAAGAGATTGGATAGAGTATCGGAAAAGTGATCTAAGTTATAATGAATTTTTAGAAAAAAGAAATAAAGAATTAACTAACGAATTATTAAATGAAATTGATGATTTAAGTATCGATGAAATAAGAAATAAATATTTCAAAATGGAGGTTATAGAAGAAAATGAGTGATTTTAAAACTTCAACTTTGTTAAAAAAATTAAGAAATAATTACAACTATACAGTACAAAATATAGCCGATTTCCTTGGAGTAAGTAAAGCAGCTGTAAGCAAATGGGAAACAGGTGAAGATATAACAACCGAACATTTATATGAATTATCTAAATTATATAATGTTACATTTTCAGAATTATATAATGGAGAACTAAATGGTGAAAGCAATGAAGACTGTTGGAAACGTAACTATGATTTATCCAATTTTGATTTTGAAGAAAATATAAGTTCAAAAAATGTAGATAAATTAAAAGATTTATTTGACCATTGTAATATGGTTAAAGATAGATTTTATGAATTACTTCCAAAATGGGCCAAAAATAAGTTAAGTACTAAAGAATTAAAAGAATTTAAATATATAAAGGAATACTTTAAATTTGATACTAATTATTATAGCTATAAGAAATATGGAAAATTGAGATCTGTACTTGTTCAAGAAAAAGAACAAAAAGAATTTACAATAGAAATAATAAATGAAATTAATGATTTTGATAAAAAATCATATATGTGGGAATTAACCAAACTATATGATTTTACTTATGATTATAAGGCTAATAAAATTTATGAAAGCAAAAATTTAAAAGCTATAGAATATATGTTTTCAACACTTTCACAAATAGAAAAAGATAGAACCCTTAATGTTAACCTTCACATAACTGAAAAAGTTGTAGATGATCTAATTACCAAAATTCCAAGAACAATTGTGAGAAAGAGAACAAATGAAGAAATTGAACAAATACCATATTTTAAAATAATAATTAATTCAGGTGCCCACAAACTTTATGATACCAAACCTTCACAGGAAATATGGGATGAAGAAATATTTAATGCGATTGAAGGTTCTGTTATAGAGATAAAAAATAATGCATATGATAAATATCAATTTAATATTGATGATAGAAAAGTAAATATATCTATTTTAAACAATTGGAAATTGTTTTCTTATAGTGAGTATTTAGATTCTATTGACAAAGATGAAACAGACCAACTAAAAGATATAGTAAATTTAAAAGAATCATCTCCTTTAAAATATTATGAAAAAATGGTGAAAAGAGATAATGCAAATGTTAAAAGATAAACTAAAATTACTAAAAACATTTGATTGGAAATTATTTATATCATTAGTTCTATTATCACTAGTTCCAGCAATTATTCAATCTATTGAAACATTTGTAATTTCCAATAATATATCAACTACTGGCATTGATGTGATTGGTCAAATTGAATGGTTTGATTTAATTGATGAAACAATTCAAGCATTTTTAATTATTCCATTATATTCAATATTAAATAAAATATTGAAATATAATAAAAAACACTTTGGAAGTAGTGTATTTAAAACTGGTTTAGTTACATTTATATTCTATACTATCTTTTCAGTAGTAGTATTGATTTATTCATTTCATTTAATAACTTATATGAATCCTAATAAAACTGATTTACTATTAGTTAATTCATATTTATCAATTTCTACAATTGCATTCATGATTGGAATTATTGTATCTTTCGTAAATGTTGTGTTTGTTGTAATTGGTAAAAGCAAAAATGTTTATATCTTTTTAGCAACAAAAGCAGTAGTAACAGTTATTAGTGATTTTATAATAATTCCACAATTTGGTGTAATTGGTGTTGCATCCAGCAAAATATTAATAAATGCATTACTAGCTATAGTTGGAATTGTTATATTATTCATAGAAAAGCTAGTTGAAATATCATGGTTTAAAAAAGAAGATTTTAAAGTATTTAAAGAGTGGTGTAAGGTTGGAGTATTTTCTGGTATTCAACAATTTATCTCTAATATTGTTTATGCACTAATGGTTGTTAAAATGGTTAATCTAGTATCTGAATCAGGTAACTACTGGGTTGGTAACAATTTTATTTGGGGTTGGTTATTGATTCCAATATACGCACTAACTGAGATTATAAGAAGAGATTGTAAAGATGGATACTTTGAACTAAAACAATCAAATTATTATTTAATAACTATTTTTATAGTATTACTTTGGTGTATTAGTATTCCTTTATGGATTCCATTCTTTAAATATGTTGAAGTAATAGAAAATTACCAAAGAATTTTCCAAATAGTTATAATCTTATTTCCATTCTATATTCCTTACGCCTTTCAACAAATACCAGATAATATATTTGTTGGTTTAGGAAAAACAAAATATAATTTCATTAATACTTGTATCATTAATTTCATTTATTATGGAATATGGTATATTCTCTATAAAACAAACAACATTACATTTACTATGAATAAAATTATATTTATGTTTGGGTTTGGAATGTTAACAAGTTATATAGTGAGCATTACAGAAGAAAAACTATTTCTAAAACTTGAAATGAAAAAGATAGAAAAGTAAAATTAAGTATTTATATAATAAAAAGTTTTTATAAAGTAAAAAATATTGGATATATGCGGTAAAACTTGAAATTGGCATAATTCTAAAAAATTTAAACTTGTGTATTATAGAGGTTAGTTTTCATGATAATAAGAATAATTGGGCAAAATAATTTTTTGCTATTATTGAAATTTACCTTGATTTAGTGTCAAATTTAACTATAAATGTACATAATACTTTAAAAATATGTAAAAAAATGTTATAATTGCGATAAGAAGTAAAGATCATGAACTTATTTGATTATAAGATCAAAAATAAAGAATTATGATTATATAAGTAACACATAAATAACAAGATAAAAAATAATAAAACAGTTAAAAAGAATGCTCTAGACATATAAAAATAAAGCACTATTGTAATACAAATGTTAAAAGTTATAAGAAATAGACATAGTTTTAAATTAATTAGTAAGAGAAAAAGTATTAAGTGGTGATAAAATCAAATATTATTTTAATTATAATTAATAGTATTAATGATAAAGTATGCAACGTTATTTTTTAGATATTATAAAATAAAATTTTTGAGGTGTAAATATATGGCGCTACCAGTTGGTGGAATATCAGATAAAATAGGAAATAAATACGAATATAATTATGTAGTGTTATCCATACTTAAAATTTTAACTGAAGAAGTGGAATATTTAGAATATGAACCATTTGGTGAAAATGCAACTGATATTATTCAATGTATAAATGGTGTTGTCAGCCATCAGCAATGTAAAATCAGAAATGGTAGTGATGAATGTTGGACGATATCTTCTTTGTCTGAAAACGTCTTTCCTCAATGGAAAACAATATTTGAAACTAAACAAGAAGATAAAGTTGCGTTGGTTTCGCCAATTCCTTTTACAAAATTACAAGATGTTTCTAACAATGCCAATAATTATAAAAATAACCCAGAAGACTTTCTTAGCGAGATTCAAAAATTAGGTAAAGCTTCATCACAAGTTTTAGAAAAATTTTGCGATAAAATGATTGGATGTTATAATCCAAATGAAAATATAGTTAAAATTGTAGATTATTTGTGCAAAATAGAATTTATAAATTATTCTGATAATACTTTAAATGAAATGATTTCGTGTATCATTAAATTTCTTTTTGTTGAAAATGAAGAAAGGGTTTATGAAGCATTATATAATTGGGTATCTTCAGGGGGAATATTTAGAAGAAAAATATATTTTAATGATGTTAATAAGTTTATTATAAATAATAATCTAACTTTAAGGCAATTATCCAATAATCCTAAAAACATCATAGCAATAAATAAAATGAATGCTATTTTTAAAAGCGATTTCGAACCATTTGAAGATAATAAAAAAATAGAAAGAAGTGTTTCAAAAGAGATTTATGATATTATTTCATCTGGTGATTCTTGTGTTATCGCTGGTGACGCTGGTGTAGGAAAAAGTGGTTGCATGATAAACTTGGTGGAAATGTGTGATAAAAATCATGTACCTTATGTGGGAATTAAATTAGATAAATATATACCAATTAATAATACAGACGAATGGGGGAAATCACTAGGAATGATTTGTTCACCTACATATTGTTTAGATGCTATATCAAAGAATTCCAATGCTATCATTTTTTTAGATCAATTAGATACGCTCCGATGGTTGCAAATTGAGAATAACAATTGGATGTTAGTGTTGGAAAGTCTACTAGATGAAGTTAAAACTTTGAACAGGATAAGGAATAATAAAATATCTGTTGTATTTTCGGTTAGAAGTTATGATCTAAATTATGATTGTGTAATAAAAAAAATAATCAATCAAAATAAGTGTAAAACTAAAATAATATCTCCGTTGACTGACGAAGAATTAAAATCAATTTTAGGGAGTGCATATTATAATTTAACAGAGCAAGAAAAAGATTTATTATCAGTTCCAAGTAATCTATTTATTTGGAAACAGTTAAATGATGGATATAAAAAAACAATATTTTCAACAAAAAAATTAATAGATGTTTGGATAGAACAAATTAGTAGTAAGAACAAAAGTGCTATTGATGGCAATAGTATTAAAATTACAATTGATAAAATTGTTGAGCTATATGTTAGAAACAAAGAGAATAAAGTATTAAGAAGAAACTTAAGCGACAGGTCAGAGGAAATAAAATTTCTTCTTCATGAAAAATTTCTTAAAGAAGATGAAAATAAAGAAAATATTTATTTTTGTCATCAAACTATATATGATGCATTATTAGTTGATAAAAAATTAAGTATGTATGATAAAAATAAAGATATATGCTTAATTATTGGAGAGAGCAAAGAGCAAACTCCTAAAAATAGATATATAATGAAAATGTTTCTTGAAATTAAATTGATTGAAAATATTGAGGAATGTTTAAAAATATTTAACCAAATTCTTTATAACAAAAAAATTAGATTTAGTTATAGGCATTTGGTTATAGAACTTTTGTCAAAATATAAAAAGCAAAATGATAAAGTAAACAAATTTGTAACAGAGAAAATTAAAGATAAAATGTGGGGGAAATATTTTATTGATGAAGTAGTATTAGGAAATATTACTTATGTAGAGTATCTTATTGATATTGGCCTATTAGATAGTTGGTTTGAAACAAATGAGAATTTAGTTATAAATGTTTTAAGATCCATTGCCAATGAACTTAATGATAAATGTATAGCTTTCATAAAGAAATATTTATTTTTGAATGAAGATAAGGATAAAATGATATATAAAGTTTTACCATTATCTTTACAAGAAGACAATGAAAAAACGTATGAATTAAGACTATTAATCTTAAGTAGGTATCCACAATTTTCTTTAGAATCATATTTTGAAATGGACAAACTTTTCAGAACACATTTTAAAAGAGCAATTGATATTTTATCTTTACTAATTATTCATAGAATTAAAATACCCAATTTAGCTAGGACTGAAGAAATATTTAATTATGGTAAAGATCTGGAAGATGATGCGTTTGAAAACGGATATATGTATGCGCTAGGCAAAATATTACCAATTTTACCTAAGGAAGAAAGCCCGTTACGCTATGAATGGATAGGATATGAATCTAATTGTTTTTCACTTGAAAGATTAGCTGTAAAATGTATAAAAAAAGCTAATTTTTATTTCATAAAGAATGATTCTAATGCTTTTTTTGAGATTTATAAACCTTATATGAATAGTAAAAACTCGTTGTTTAAAGAAATTATACTAGACGCATTGTTTTGGTTTGATTCTAAGTATTCTGCAAAAATATTAGAATATTTATCTACAGATTTTAATATGCGTGCATTTGATACAACAAGTGAATGCACTAACAAATTAGATTTAGCATGCAAAGTAATACAAAAGCATACTTCAATGTGCGATAGAGTTACATACATCTCTTTTGAAAACACAGTGATGGAGTATAAAGACGAAGATCTAGTTATGTATTATAAAATAAGACGAAAGCGTAGATATGAAGGAAAAATGTATGAGGCATGGTGTGATAGTATATGGGGCAAATTTCAATTTAAAGTTCTAAGCTGCATTAATGAGAATATATTATCTGCTAAAGCAAAAGATTTGTTGAATTGTTTAAAACGCTCATTCTCAAATAAAAATTACTTTGATAATTCTAGGTTTCATAGTGGTGGTCTTGTAGTATCTCCTATATCAAATAAAAAAATAAGCGTTAATCAATGGAAAAATATCATTACAAATACAAAAATAAATAATATGCGAAATAGGACTATTGAAGTTCAAGGTGGATTTATAGAATCTAGCCTTGAGGCGTTTTCAGCTGATTTTTCAGATGCGGTAGCAGATAATCCAACAATTTTTATAGAAATTATGTTAAAATTAAATGAGCAAATTAGCGACCTATATATAGATTCATTTTATTTTGGATTATCAAAGTCAAAATATCTAAACGAATTGAATGAAGAACTATTAGAAACAATTTTTACAAAATTTAATGGCTTTAGCGAAAAAAATATTAAATATTTTTTAAATATAATTAAAAATAAAAAGACTTGTTTTTGGTCTGAACATACTTATTTAGCCATTAATGAAATATTTAAAAAATATGGTTCAAGTGAAGAAGCTCATATAAAATATGATAAATTAAGCGATTTGCATAATTTGGTCATAAATTCAGTGTTTGGAATTACTTGCGAAACTATTGCTCATATCCTAAGCATAGATAATAGCAAAATAGTTTATTTTGAACAAGAAATTGATGAGTATAAACATACAGATAATATAATTAAGAGATTCAGTTTGCTATTTATAATGCCATATCTTTCGTCGAAATATTTTAATGATATTCTTGAGTATTGTTTAGAAAATGTTCATTGCATAGTCGTGAATGGTATTAGGCAAAGAATTCTACAATTATATTCAAAATCCAACAATAAAAAAATAATTAAAATTATAAAACTAGGTCTTTCTTCAAATGATGAGTATACACAAGATATAGCATGTTGGTTGCTGTATAACTTGTATTTAAAGAAACAAATTAGTTTTAAGCATATCATTAATGCAAAGAATAAATGCCCTAATGCTATAATGAGGTATTTATTGGGGTATGTTAAAAAATGCAAAAATAGAAATATTATTATGAGATTTATTGTTAGTACTTTTGTTAATAATAGCAAAGAATTAGACCACCACTTTTATACTATTTTTAATGATAATATATTAGACTATAAGAAAGATGAAAAATTTATCCTTAGATTAATTAAATGTGATAATAGTATATTTTTGGAATATTTTATAAGATCATTGGAAAAAATCGATGATTTATTTGCGTATCATAAATTAATTTTTAAGGCTGCCCAAGCTTTAATTGTTATGAATCAAAACAAGTATACACTTTATGCGGTTAATGATGATTTATTTACATGCATAATAACATTATATAATTTTTCAATTGGTCGTAATGATAAGATTATGAAAAAATGTTTGGATATTTTAGATTTAATGTATGAGTATAAAATCGGTTCTGCAAGAACGTTATATTTAGAAATGACTAAATAATTTTATAAGGTTTGGACGATGAAATTAAGAATTAATGAATATCATAAAAAGTTTAATGATTAGAAAACGCATATATTAATAAACGTTTTTGGCATATTATTATAAAAATTAGAAGTATTTCAAAGTGCCAATTCGGCAAAACAAGCACAAACTACTAGAGATTAGTTTAATGTTTTCATATTTTTTAATTATGATATAATAAATGAATATAAAAAATGTACTGGAGGTTATTATGCCTAATGGAAAAAATTATACAAGCTTTATTTTAAAGGATTTAGATAAAATTACAAATTTTGTTGGACAAATTTCTATAGAAATGTTGAATTATATTGAAAAAAATACTCAATCAAAGTTTGTGCTTTTTTATAAAAATTTAACTCACTCGGATTTAGCAACATTTGGTAAGGCTACAGAAATAAATTCACATGATAAGAATTTATTATATTATATGAGTACTAAAGATATGTTAGATTTTGAAATAAGTACTGGAAGAAGGTTTCAAACGGCTCATCAAAGTTGTATTGGATTAAAATCTAATTTATATGATATGATCGGGTTACCTAAGCCAAGAGAAGTAGAACCATATTTAATAAATGATTATATGGATGTTTTCATAGTTAATTCTAATATGAGGTATTTTAGATCAAAATATACAATGATGATTTTTAGTAAATTGAAGAAAACTATACCGTCAAATTCTAAAAGTTGGGATTTTGCTAATTTAGATGTTAAACTAGGTGAAGGTCAATTTACTCCAATAAATTTGCATGTTGCAGTTCATGGCTTAGGAATGAAAGCCGATACAGATTTTCACAAAATTAGACATCATTTATTTAAAGGTGATACGTTATTGCTGCTATTTGAATTAAACCAGCAGAAAAATAAAATGTATTTAATATTTGAGAAGAATCCAATATTCTTTTCTTTAATAGGGGAGACAAATAGTGCTTATTCTCATTATCAAGAAAGAATCAGAAGGAACTTAATCAATGATGCCCAAAGATCAACAAACATGTTTGATCTAGGTGACATGGATGAAGAAATTACGAGACAACAACAAGCAGCTTGGAGAAATATGCTTGCTAATGAAATGATGGGCTACACTCAAGAGCCAAGGCAAATATTTTGTCCATTGACCTATATAACAGCGGATTATGACAAATTAGGTAGCTTATTTATAGCATCGCATATTAAAGCATTTAAAGATCCAAACACTACAAATGAGGAAAAGTATGATATTAATAACGGAATAATTATATGTGCAAATGCTGATGCATTATTTGACAGACATTTAATTACAATCAATCAAAACAAACAAATAGTATTCTCGTTCTTATTAGATGATGATGCAAAATTAAAATCACAGTTATTATTAATGCAACCAATATTTTTGCCAATATTAAATGAAAAAAGAATGCGTTATTTAGCCTATCATGAATCAGTATTCAATAAGAAAGAAGCGGAAAGAAGAAAAAGTGCATAATTTCTTCTTTTTTTGTTGACTTTTTTATAAAACGCAGGTATAATATAACATAACGCAGGTTAAAAAAACAAATACGCAGGGAGAAATGAAGATGCCGTTAAAATTAGCAACAGTATTTAGTGGAATAGGCGCAATCGAACAAGCATTAAAAAGACTAAATATAGAACATGAAATTGTATTCGCATGTGACAATGGAGATATTTTATTAGATGTTGATACAGATAAAGAACTTTCAAAAATTAAAAAAATGAATTTGGCAAACGAAAAAAGAGATTATGCATATAATTTATATAAGGAACATTCAAAAAAAACAAATTTTGTTGAAATAGCGTATAAAGGGAATTATGAAATTAAAAATAACAATTTCTTCTATGATGTTAAATTACTAGATGGAAGTGATTTTAAAGGTAATGTTGATTTATTTGTTGGTGGTAGCCCTTGCCAAAGTTTTTCTATAGCTGGTGCTAGAGGTGGTTTTGAAGATACTAGAGGAACATTATTTTATGAATATGTAAGACTTGTGAAGGAAATTCAACCAGAAGTATTTATATATGAGAATGTATATGGAGTATTAACTCACGATAAAGGAAAAACTTGGGAAACTATGCAAAATGTATTTAGTGAATTAGGGTATAATTTTAAATGGGAAATTTTAGATGCAAGAAATTATGGAATACCCCAAGGAAGAAGAAGATTATTTGTTGTAGGATTCAAAAATAAAAAATATTCTAAAAAATTCCAATTTCCTAAACCTCTTGAATTGAAATTTACAATGCAAGACTTCTTATTAGATAATTGTGCTGAAGGAAATTTTAAATATGACAATAATGGAAATATATATCTATTACCAGGTGGAGAATTAGTAACTAAGCATTTATCTCAAAAATTAATTGATTATGTTATGAGTCCTGGTACAAAGAATTTCTATCATGAAGATGCTCAAATTGATTTACCAATTGCAAGAGCAATATTAAGTACCCAAGGTAATACGCACAGAGCAAGTGTTAATAATTATGTAACGACTAACGGTAATATTAGGGCATTAGAACCTAGAGAATCATTAAGGTTAATGGGGTTTCCAGATAGTTTTAAAATTAATGTTTCAAGAGCTCAATCATATAAACAAAGTGGAAATTCTATTGTTGTAGATGTATTAATGGCAATAGTAAAAGAAATACGAAAAGCAATGGAGTAGCAAATATGGAAAGAATTAAACCCAAAAAAATGAAATATAAAACAGTTAGTTTATTTTCTGGAATAGGTGGTTTTGACTTAGGATTTATGTATGCGGGATTTAATATAATTTGGGCAAATGATTTCGATAAGTACGCTTGCCAGACATACAGAGCTAATGTAAGCAAGAATATTGTCTGTGGTGATATTAGAATAGAAAAAGATAACATTCCACCGCATGATATTTTAATAGGTGGTTTTCCTTGTCAACCATTTAGTACTTTAGGAAAATTAGAAGGATTCAATGATGAGGAACGCGGAACATTATTCTTTGAAATTAAGGAAATAATAAAGAAACATAAAACAAAAGTAGTTGTATTAGAAAATGTAAAAAACATTATGAATCACGATAACGGTAAAACATTTAAGAGAATTATACATGAATTAGAGTCGTTAGGCTATGTTTGTTTCCATCATATTTTTAATAGTGTAGATTATGGTGTACCACAGAGAAGAAACAGATGCTATATACTAGCTTTTTTAGGAGAATACTTTAACACTCCAGATTTTGAGTTTCCTAAAAAACAAGAATTAATTGTAACAACTCAAGATTTGTTGGATGATGAAGTTGAAGCAAAATATTTCTTGTCTAAGAAAATAGTTGGAACTATTATGGGCAAAGGGACTAAAAATTATATAGTAGAACCAACGATAGATTTACCTATTTCTAAAACATTAACCGCTACAATGGCAAAGATGCATAGGGCAAGCCAAGATAATTATGTAACTGATCAAAAAAATTATGCTAAATATTGCGATGAAGATAAAGTTAATATTAGAAAATTAACACCTAATGAATGTAGAAAACTTCAGGGATTTCCAAATGATTGGACTCAAGTAGTCTCTGATTGCCAAGCATATAAACAATTTGGTAATGCAGTAACAGTGAATGTAAGCTATGCTTTAGCTATGCCGTTGATGAAATATATTGATATAAATAAAAAAAATAATTGGTAGGAATAATTTATGAGTATACATTGTCTAAAAATTCGCCCTCATTTTCTTGAAAATATTAAACAAGGAATTAAAACTAACGAATATAGATTAGCCACTCCAGAAAGAAAAAACTATAACATTGGAGATAAATTGGTTTTTGTATCTAACCAAGATAATAAAAATTATGTAAAAACGGTGTTGTTAGAAAAATACATTTACAAAAATTGGAAAGACGCTTTAAAAGAAAGATGGAAAGACGATTTTAAAGGCTTTGAAACGTTGGAAGATGTTTTGAAGGAATGTAACAAATTTTATACGTTACAAGAAGTTGATAAATATGGCATTATTGTTTATAAAATAAAAAAGTATACTCCTATGGTAAAAGGTGCAAGGCTATTATTAGATACTAACATTATAATTCAAAGGGAAAGTGATACTGATGTTTCCTATGAGGTCGCTCAATTGCAAAAATTGCTTGATAAGTTAAATGTTGTAAAAATATATCATCCAATAACAAAGAATGAATTGTCTAAATATTCCATAGAATCTGTAAAAAGCAATCTACTAAAAAAAATAGAATCATACGAAGAACTAGTTCCAGACGATAAGCAAGATGAGTTTTTTGATTCTGTTGTAAAAAGATATTCTCAAAATGAAAATAGCAAAAATGATAATTCATTATTGCTGCAAGTATATTTAGGAAAAGTCGATTATTTTATAACTGATGATAAAGGAATACTAAATAAGGCAAGAGATTTATATTTATTAGATTCTGTATATAGTTCTATTGATTTTCTAAATTTAGTAACTGAGATGTTTCCTAAATTAGTTGAATACGATGTATTATCGGTGAAAATGAAAAAATTTGGTGAATTGGATGTAAACAATCTGTTTTTTGATTCATTGCGCGAAGATTACGGAGGAATTAAATTCAATGATTGGTTTATGAAAAAGAATGCCGAAAATGTATATGTTTTTGAAGATAGGGAAGGCCTCCAAGGTTTTTTATATTTGAAAGTTGAAAATGAATATGAAAATTATGATGATATTAGTCCAATTTTATTGCCTAAAAAGAGACTGAAAGTAGGAACATTTAAAGTTAATAGCACCGGATTACGTTTAGGGGAAAGATTTTTGAAAATAATTTTTGATAATGCTAAAATGAATAAAGTGGATGAAATATATGTTACATTATTTGAAGATAAAAGACCAGAGGTTGCCAAGTTAAGAGACTTAATGATGGTGTGGTGATTTTATAAACACGGTACTAAAACAACAAATGGAGAATCAGTATTTGTTAAAATAATGAAAAATTTTGATAAAAACAAATCTCCAAAATACAATTATCCAAATATCAATTATAATTGCAAATATGGATTTATACCTATTGAGGCGAAATATCATACTGCGTTGTTTCCTGATTTATATTTAAAAAATGAAAATATGTATTTATACAAGGAAAAACCATGTAGCTATGCAATTGAAAAAATATATGTCACTAATTGGACTAGATTAGAATATAATCCAGGTGATATATTGTTAATATACAGAAATGGACAATATATTCCTAAAAAATATTCGTCTGTTGTTTCTGGCTTTGCTATAGTGCAAGAAATTATATACTCGAAAACATTAGAAGATTATTTATCTTGTTGTAATAATAGATCTGTATTCACTGAGGAAGAATTAATTAATTTCTATAATAGTTCAAAATACAGAACGATAGTTAAATTGTTATATTATTGCGGATTTAAAAATAAGGTAATTTTGAATGACTTATACAGTTTGAATATTATTCAAAATGGCAATGGCCCTAGGTTAAATACTATAATTTCGCAAGAACAATTTAAGGAAATTTTTGAATTAGGAGTGAAAAATGAAAATACTCATGTCAATAAATCCTAAATATGCAAAAAAAATTGTTGATGGAACAAAAAAGTATGAATATAGAACTAGATTTGCAAGGCAAAAAATTTCAAGTATTATTATTTATGTAACAGCTCCTATGAAAAAAATTATCGCAGAAGTTGAGGTCCTTGAAATTTTGAAATTACAACCAGAAGATTTGTGGGATAAAACGAAAGAATTTTCGGGAATTTCAAAAGAATTCTATAATGAATATTTTAAAGGTAGAAGAGTAGCCTATGCATATAAATTAGGAAAAGTAAAAATTTATGAGCAACAGAAAAGTTTAACAGATTTTGGAATTGAATATCCTCCACAATCTTTCATTTATATAAGATAAGAACAAAATATACAAGTGTAGAGTAACGTATGTCTGTAAAATCATAAAAATATAAATAGAAATGCGTCATTTTGCTAAGGTGTAAATGATAATTACGTGAAAAAATATGTATTTAATTATAAAATGACATAGTTATATAAAGGATTTAGGAAAAAAATATTATAGAATATATGATAAAAGACTTACTCGCAAACATTTGATATTATCTTGGATCATGAAGTAGAAGAAGAATATTTCTTAGACTTTGAAGTGCCAAGTGAGGAGACTAACAATGAATAAAAAGCATTATGAAGTTGTTGCTGCGGTAATCGAAAAAGATGGTTTAATCTTTTGCTCAAAAAGAGGACCAAAAGGAGAGTGTGCCTATAAATGGGAATTTCCTAGTGGCAAAATAGAACTAGGTGAAACTAAAGAGGAAGCATTAAAAAGAGAGATAAAAGAAGAATTAGATGGAGAAATTATAGTTGAAAAATACATTACAACTGTAAATCATGAGTATGATACTTTCTCTATTACAATGCATGTGTATAAGTGCTCATTGTTAGATCACCTAGTATTAAAAGAACATATAGATTATAAATGGATTAAAAAAGAAGAATTAATGAATATTGATTTTGCAGAAGCAGATAAAAAGATATTAGTATTTTTAATTAATAGTCTATAAATTAAAATGATAAGTCATACTTGGTAAGTAGCTTATCATTTTAGTATGTAAATAGAATATTTAAAGTGTGCATAATAATATAAATACATTAATTTATAAATAAATATAGATTAGAGTATTATTTGATATAATAAAGATGAAATAATTATGTAAATCATTATAAGTTTTCAACATATTAAATAATCAAATATTTTCGTAATTTATTGATAATTTTAGTTAATTGTAGTATAATGACGATACGATTAGTGATACGTTAAACAGATGAATTTGTTAAACGTAGAAAATAATAAAGGAAGGTGATATAGTGTATTTTAGAAAATATCAAAGTCCATGTGGTATCATTATTATGAAAAGTGATGGAACAAATTTAACAGGATTATGTTTTGAAAAAAGCAATGATGAACTAAAACATAAGGAAAAACTCGTCGAACAAGATTTACAAATCTTTGCTGATACTACCAAATGGTTAGATATATACTTTAGTGGTAAAGACCCAGGATTTACGCCAAAATACAAGATTAATGACTTAACACCTTTCCGTGAAGAAGTTATAAATGTCATGAAAAATATTCCCTATGGTAAAATAGTAACATATAACGATATATCTAAAATAATCGCTAAAAATAGAAATATTAAAAAAATGTCAAGCCAAGCGGTTGGCGGAGCCGTAGGTTGGAATCCCATCTGCATAATTATTCCGTGTCACCGGGTAATGGGACAAAACAATAACATTACTGGTTATGGTGGTGGAATTGATAATAAGGTGTGGTTACTTAACCATGAAGGGCAAGACACTTCAAAATATAAATATCCTAAAAATTATAGAAAGGAAAACTAAAATGGAAAATATAATTGAGATAAGCCATTTACATAAAGAATTTAAGGAAGTAGTAGCTGTAAAAGACTTATCATTTAAAGTAAAAAAAGGAGAACTATTTGCCTTTTTAGGAGTAAATGGAGCTGGTAAAAGTACTACAATCTCCATTATGTGTGGAGTACTCGCAAAAGATGATGGCACAGTTATTATTAATGGTAAAAACATTGATACAAATATGAGTGAAATATGCAAGGATCTTGGAGTTGTTTTTCAAAATTCAGTTTTAGATGGGGCATTAAATGTTATGGAAAACTTAATGACAAGAGCAAGCCTTTATAATATTACAGGTAAAAAAGCCAAAGAAAGAATCTACAAACTTGCTGAAATGTTAAATTTCAAAGATATATTAAATAGAACCGTATCTAAACTATCTGGTGGACAGCGTCGTAGGATTGATGTAGCCCGTGCTTTAATTCATGACCCTAAAATTTTAATTTTAGATGAACCAACAACTGGACTAGATCCACAAACTAGAAAACTTCTATGGGAAACTATTGATAATTTACGTAGACAAGAAAAAATGACAGTATTTTTAACTACTCACTATATGGAAGAAGCCGTTGATGCAGATTATGTTGTAATCCTTGATAGTGGTGAAATTGTAGCTGAAGGAACTCCATTAGAACTAAAAAATAAATATACTGGTGACTTTGTTACTATTTATAATGTAAGTGAAGAAGAAATCAAAAAACTTGGTAAACCATATGAAGCATTAAGAGATGCATTTAGGGTGTCCGTAAAAGATATAGTAGAAGCAAGAGAACTAGTAATTAATAACCCTGCATTATTTACAGACTTTGAAATTACTAAAGGTAAAATGGATGATGTTTTTCTTTCCGTAACCGGCAAGAAACTTGTAGGAGGTAATTAAGATGGGAACATTTCTCGCATTAACAAAAAGAAACATAAAAATATTTTTTAAAGATAAAGGCATGTTATTTACTTCACTTATTACTCCAATAATTCTTTTAATCCTTTATGCGACTTTTCTTGCAAATGTTTACCGTGATTCATTTGAAGGAAGGTTCCCAGAAGGGTTTACCTTCCCTAATATGAAAAAAGTAATAAATGGAGCTGTAAGTGGACAACTTACTTCATCACTTCTTGCGGTATGCTGTGTAACCGTTGCTTTTTGTTCTAATACTCTAATGGCAAATGATAAAGTAACAGGTGTCTTAAAAGATTTAACAATCACGCCTTTAAAGCGACATACGCTAGCTTTATCATATTACTTTGGAACTCTTATAACAACTCTAATGGTGAATGCAATAGCCTTAGTTGCTTGTTTCATTTACACTGCCATTAATGGATGGTTTATGTCAACAACTGATGTATTACTATTAATATTAGATGTAACCCTACTTTCAATGTTTGGGACCGCCCTTGCATGTTTTGTTAATAACTTCTTAAAAACACAAGGACAAATAACAGCTGTTGGAACTATTGTTTCAGCTGGTTATGGCTTTATATGTGGTGCATACATGCCAATTGCTCAATTTGGTTCTGCCATTCAAAATATAGTATCAGTTCTACCTGGTACATATGGAACCTCACTTATTAAAAACCATGCCTTAAATGGCGTTATAAATGAAATGGGAAAAAATCTAACAAATGAAGTAGTTAATGAAATTAAAGTGGGTATGGACTGTACACCAAAACTATTTGGTCATGTAGTAAACATCCCAACAATGTATATAATATTAATAGGTTCAACCATTCTTTTAATCACCGCGTATTTACTTGTAAACTTACTAAGAAAGAAGGCAAAATAAAATGAAAAGAAAATTAATTCTAACTATAAGTATTTTAATGATTTGCTTTATGACTTCATGTAAAAACTTTAATCAAATAAAGGATACTAATGGACCAGATGACTATACTCTTAACACAATTACTGATGAAGATATCATAAAAGGATTTAACAGCGTATCAATTGGTTCAATCGAATCAAGTAAAAACAATGAATATAAACTTAAAGTTAATAAATTTTCTGGAGTAAATAGAATTTACAAAAAAGACTTTAAAAATAAAACCATAACTTTAGAAATAACATCTAAAGTAGAATCAGGGAACTTTAAAATTGCTATCGTTGTTGACGGTAAAATTGTTGAAAACATTCCCGCAAATACAACTAAAACGGTTGCAACCAAAGTAACAAAAGGTAATTACAGTATTAGAGTTGCCGGTGAAGAAACTAAATTTACATTAACTTACAAAATGACTATTGAATAGTAGTTGACAAAATACCATAATTTATGGTACAATACTATTACAAAAAATTAAAAGGAGAAATAAAATAAATGGAAAACAATGATGATTCTGACGCGGACCCAGAAAGTTTTGTGCCGCAGTTAATTTTAATTATCGTTTTAACACTTGTTAATGCCTTTTTTGCTTCTGCTGAAATGGCAGTAGTATCAGCCAACAAAAATAAGATTAGACGTCTTGCAAGTGAAGGTAACAAAAAAGCAAAAGCAGTGGAAAAACTATGTAGTGATGAAACTAAATTTTTATCAACAATTCAAGTAGGAATTACCCTAGCGGGATTCTTCTCAAGTGCTACCGCAGCCCTTACTTTATCAAGTGACTTTGCGAAAGTACTTGACAAAATTCATATCCCATATAGTGGTCAAATTGCAACCGTAATAATTACAATTATTCTTTCCTACTTCACTCTTATCTTTGGTGAACTATTCCCAAAAAGAGTGGCTTTAAGAAATCCTGAAGCCACCGCAATGCGTTTTGCGAAAATATTACTAGTAATAAAAGCAATATTTAGTCCTTTTGTTAAAGTACTATCAGCTAGTACAAACCTAGTAGTAAAAATTACAGGTGTTGAAAAAGGTATGCAAGAAGATAAAGTTTCAGATAATGATATTATTGATATCGTTAATGAAGGAATTGAAGATGGAACAGTTGATGAAGAAAAATCAAAAATGATTGAATCAACTTTAAAGTTTTATCATTTAACAGCGACCGACTTAATGACACCCCGTGTTGATGTTTTTATGATAGATATAGATGATGACATTCATACCAACTTAAGAAAAATCCTAGCGGAAAAATACACAAGAATCCCAGTATACCGCGATGACCGTGATAACATCATTGGTGTTATCAACACCAAAGACTTACTAAACTCTTGTTATGATTCCAGTCTTGATAAAATCGATTTAAATAGCATTATGCGTGAGGCATACTTTGTTCATGAATATATTGATGCTAGTGATCTATTCAAAAAGATGAAAGAAAACAAGGAACAAATGGCTTTCTTAATGGATGAATTTGGTGGATTTTCTGGAATTGTAACAATGGAAGATTTAATTGAAGAAATCGTAGGAAACATTCTAGATGAATATGATGAAGAAGAAACACCTATATCAAAAGTAGATGAAAACAAATATATTATTATTGGTAACCTTCCGATTCATGAATTAAATCAAGAATTAGACTTAAAACTTGATGAAGAAAACAATGAGTATGATACCATTGCTGGTTTAATCGTTTCAAAAATAGATAGAATACCAACCCCTAAAGATCAAATTGAATTAGATGTAGATGATATTCATATCAAAGTACTTGAAATAAATGGAACTAGAATTAAAAAAGTTTTAATCGAAAAACTTGAAAAAGAAGAAGACGAAGCAGCATAAAAAATAAAATACAGACACGATAAAAGTGCCTGTATTTTTTACAATTACTCATAGTAATAATTTAAAAAAAGTAAAAATGCGCGCATTTTTGCGCGCAAAATATTTATTCTTGATATTATTGCATAAAAAATGGAAAAGCTATAATTACTTATAAAAATTTTAAATCGTTGTAATTGTAATAACAAAACCAATTCATTTGTATACAAAATATTAAACAAAATAACTATAAGCAGTTGCTTTTTATAAATGTTTATGGTATAATACTAGTGCTGGCTATTGCATAACTAGTTGTGATATATAATATAATTAGTACTGATTATTCAATAGTCAAATAAAAAAATCTTAAAAAGAAAGGAATTAAAACAATGAAAAAAAGATTTTTTGCTTTTTTAATGTTAGTGATGTCATTAGCTTTAGTAACATCATGTAATAACCCTAAAAAAGAAAAACTTGCAACTCCTACTAATGTAGCAGTAAGTGATGAAGGACTTGTTACATGGGATGAAGTTCAAAATGCTGATGCTTATTTTGTTGAAATTAATGAAGAAAATAAAAAATATAATACCACTGTTTATGAATGTGAATATCAACTTGAAAATTTAGAAAACGACTGCACAATTACAGTTGTTGCGAAAGGTGATAAATACACTGATTCAGCTAAGAGTGAAGCAGTTTCTTATGTAGGTAAAACTACTCAAGAACAAAAAGTATTATATGATGCTGTAGTTGAAGCAACAATTGGAGAAAAGAAAGATATCTTTACACCTGCTGAAGCTGCAGTATATGACAAGGCAGCGAGTTACCTTAAGAAAGCAGCAAAAAATGCTGTAACTTTAGGCTATAATGAAGAAACAGTTCAAACTATCGTTTCTACTATTAAAGGTATGGATCCTAGCAGCAATGCTATGATGACTGTTTTATTTACTATCTTATCTACTTATGAAATAAAAGATATTAAAGCCGCATTATATTATGGCGAAATTATGCTTATTGGTTCATTATACAAATCTCGTTTTGAAATTGATGGTGTTCAAGGTGCTGAAACAGCAATAGTATTAATTGACAAACTTGTAGAAAATTTACAAGCTAAAGATTTAGAGAATGTTGAACACATCTGCAATATGCTTGCAGTAGTTAAGAATATTTCTAAAGATGCACAATTTAAAGTTGTACCTCTTGTTAGCAATTTAATGAAAGAATATCAAGAAGGCAAACTAACTGCTGAAACAGTTTATAAAGTTAAAAATGCTATAGTTGATGTATTAAAGACTAACTTAATTGACGTTAATGATGTACAATATTTCTTTGATTTACTAACTAGTGTATCTGCAGAATTACAAGCAGTACTTGAAGCTCAACTTCCAGAATTTAGCGGAACTGCAAAGATAGTAGTTGAAGCACTACTTGAAGTTTTACCTCAACTTCCAGATGTTGATATTACTGAAGTATATGCACAAGGTCAACAATTTTATCTTGCAGCATTAGAAGCAATAGAAAATATCAGTGAAGAATTTATTGGCGAAGTATTAAGTTATGAAGAACCTGTTCAAATGGCAGTTTATGCTGTTGCAGCTTTAATACCTCAATACTTACCTGAAAATGTTGAAATTCCAGCTGAATTTGCAGATGTTGTTATCGCTCTTGCAAACAAGGCATTAGGTGAATACAAAGTATTAGGTGAAGCTATTACTTCAATCAAAGATTTAATCGGATTAACTGATGAAGAAGTTAAAGGTGTACTTGTAAGTGCAATCAACTTAGTTAATAGTTTAGGAACTGCTGTGGTTGATGTTGCTAAGAATCCTGAATTTGCTAAGATCGCAGCTGAATTAACAAAGATTAAAGTTAATAATAGTGCTTCGATATCATATTTACAAATTGCTCCAAACCAAACTTTCAATGATTACTACTTCCAAGAAGTTATGAAAAAGTATGAAATTACAAGTGGAGATGGTTTTGAATACCATGTTGCGTATGAATTATATCTTGATGAAGTGGTTACAGATACAAAAGTTTCATGCACATATGTAGAAATATATATTGCAGATGTTATACGTGATGAAAATAACACAATTCTTTACTATGAATATAAACTAACTATTAAAGAAATGTTATTTGAAAATCTTCAAAATTTACTTCCACTAGTAGCATTATTTGATGGTAAACTTGATACCACTACTACAAACTTAACAGCATTAGTTAATGCATTATTAGCAGTAGTTGGTAAAGTTCAATTAAATGAAGCACTAGCTAGTACAGAAGTTGGTCAACAAATTGCAGCAATTCTTGCAACTGTTTCTCAACTTAAAGTAGGCGATGTAGATGCATTACTTGGTAATGTTTATGAATTAGTTGGTATGCTTGTTAAATATGTAAGCACACTTAATATTAACGAACTTGCATACACAATCGCAAAAGGTGATACTGATCAATTAACACTACTTCTTGCGGGATTTGCAAGTCAAGAATCAGTAGCAGTTGCTCATGAATTAGTAGTAAATGCTGGTGATGTACTTGAAAAATTAAATATGTTAAGTGCAATGGGATTTGATACTAAAGAAGACTTTGTAGCACAAATCACAGCTATCGTTGATTCTTTATTACCTCTTCCTGAACAAACAAAAGAATAAGAAATGAATTTGGCTATCTAGGCAACTAGGTAGCTTTTTAACATCCTTTTTCTTTTTGCATATAATAAGATAAATAATTGTATTATTTGACAATTTATGAAAAAAAGCGTAAAATTAAGCGTATTTAAAAAAAGAGAGAGTGCTATATGATATTAACGGTAAGTAGTACCCTTAAATGGGTAGAAGAAAACATCGTATGGGGCGTTCCCCTAATTGTATTAATTTTACTAGTAGGAATTGTCCTTACCATCAAACTTCGATTTGTTCAATTTAGACATCTAGGTGAATCCCTTAAATATATGATTCATAATGATGAAGGTGGAAAAGGTGAAGTGTCATCTTTTGGAGCATTATGTATCTCCATGGCCGCAACCCTTGGAACTGGTAAGATCATTGGGGTTGCAACCGCAATATACTGGGGTGGTCCTGGAGCTTTATTTTGGATGATTCTTGCGGCGATATTTGGAATGGCTACTAAATATGCTGAAGGTTTTCTCGCAATTAAATATCGAAAGATTGAAAAAGATGGTACGGTTATTGGTGGTCCTTTCACTTATATTGAAGAAGGTATGGGACACAAATGGAAATGGCTTGCCGTTATGTTTGCGATATTTGGATGTTTAGCGGGTGCTTTAGGTATTGGAACAATGACACAAATGAATAGCATTACCGATTCGGTAAGAAGTGTTATTGATGCATCTGTTGCTCCTGAAAAAATCGCCATGGTTACTATTTTTGGAGTAAAAATGCCAATCATTGTTTTGATAGTTGCGATTGTTGTAACCATCATCTCAGCAGTTGCCGTTATTGGTGGGATTACAAGAATTTCCAAAGTATCAGTTGTACTAGTACCTTTTATGGCAGTTGGTTATTTTCTTGTATGTCTTGGTGTAGTAGTGTTTAATATAAAAAGTGTACCAGGTGCATTTGTGACAATATTTAAAAGTGCATTCTCTATAAAAGCAGGCCTTGGGGCAGCGGCTGGTCTAGGTATAATGTCCGCAATGCGTGAAGGTGTATCAAAAGGAATTTTCTCAAATGAAGCAGGCCTTGGTAGTTCTCCAATTGCCCTATCTAGTGCACAAACCAATGATCCAATTCGTTCCGGTTTGATCTCAATGTCTGGTACTTTTATCGACACAATGATACTATGCTTAACTATTGGTTTAGGTATTGTTATAACAGGAACTTATAAAGATAGTACTGGTATTAATATTACAATTGGAGTCTTCAGTAGTGGCCTTGGAATTAGTACACTTGCTAGTTCAATTATTGTACTATTATCGATTGCGACATTTGCTTTTACTACAATTATTGGTTGGAATGTTTATGGTGAAAAGTGTATTGCTTACTTGTTTAATAACAACAAAACAGCTATTCTAATATACCGAATTATTTATATCATATTTGTAGGAATTGCTCCATTCTTAACGCTTGATTTAATATGGACAATTTCATCAATCTTCAATGGTTTGATGGCTCTTCCAAATCTTATTGCGTTACTGGCATTAAGTCCAGTTATTGCAAGAGAAACCAAGAAATACTTCAAGAAAGTTCCTGAAGTAGAAGTAGTAGATAATAATAGTTCAAACAATTAATAGGAAAAATTTAAAAAGTAAATTAAAAAAATAGAAAAGTGCTTTTACGCCAAATAGCGGTAAAAAAGCACTTGTTTTTTTCTTTTGTTGTATTAGCTTTGTAAAATTATGAAAAGTATGATAGAATATACAAACAATAACTAGATAATAAAAAATAAACAAATTTATTTATTAATTATTATTTTATTTAAGGGGGTAAAGAAATATGATATTTGGAAAACATATAAACAAGTTCTACAAAAAATATTTTTGGTATTTCTTTTTTGGTATTATAACCCTACTTGCCGTTGACTATATTCAACTATTTATTCCAGAAATTACCGGAAGAATTGTTGATGAAGTCTTTGATGGTTCCATTTCTAATGGTAATTGGCGAGTACTTTTAAAAGAAACATTATTAATCGGGCTAGTTGGTGCCGGAATGTTTGTAGGTAGATTCCTTTGGCGTATTTGCATTTTTGGTGAAGCCGTACGAATTCAAGCCGATTTAAGAACGGAAATGTTTAGAAAAACAGAACTTCTTTCACAAAGATATTATAAACAAAATAAAACTGGGGCGATTCTTTCTTACTTTAGTAATGATCTAGAAACTCTAGAAGAATCATTTGGTTTTGGTATTGTTCAGTTTATTGATGGAGTATTCTTATTAATTTTATCATTAATTAAAATGTTAGTATTACAACCTATCCTAACCTTAATTTTACTAATTCCACTTATTGCCCTTGGCCTTTGTGCTTTCTTCGTCGATAAAATGATGGAGAAAAAATATGAAAAACGACAAAAAGCATTTGAAGATATGAGTGATTTTGCTCAAGAAAACTTCACTGGTATTAGGGTTATTAAAGCTTTTGTTAAAGAAAGAAAAGAACTAAAAAGATTTTCAAAAGAAGCTAAAAATAATAAAGATACTAATATAAGTTTTGCACGTACAAATGCAGTGCTTGAAGTAGCCTTTGATTTACTAATCTACATTGTATTTGGTATTATTTTATTTGGTGGCAGTTATCTTGTTTATTTACACGTAAAAACTGGTGGTGAAAGCGGAATTTCAGTTGGTTCACTTGTTACATTCGTTGGTTTTGCTGACACATTGATTTGGCCAGTATTTGCCCTTGCTGGTACAATTAATCTTATCGCAAGAGCTCGTACTTCATATCAACGTATTTCTAACTTATTAGATGAAAAAGTTGAAATTGTTGATGATCAAGTTGTTTGTCCAGCTGATTTAAAAGGAGCAATTGAATTCAAAAACTTTAACTTTGCATTTCCAGATGATCCAAACCGACTTGTTCTAAAGAATATAAACTTAAAAATTGAATCAGGTACTACCATTGGTGTTGTTGGTAAAATTGGATGTGGTAAATCAACACTTGTAAATATGCTTTTTAGGTTATACAATGTTGAAGAAAATACTTTATTTATTGATGGATATGATATTATGCATTTACCAATTAAAATGGTAAGAGAAAACATTGGCTATTGTCCTCAAGATAATTTCTTATTTTCGGATTCAGTAAGAAATAATATAGCATTTTCAAACCATGATATACCTTTAGAAAATGTAATTAAAGCTGCAGAATTTGCTGATGTAAAAAGTAATATTGAAGGCTTTAAAGATCAATATGAAACCTTAATAGGTGAAAAAGGTGTTTCCCTTTCTGGTGGTCAAAAACAACGTATATCCATTTCAAGAGCAATTGTTAAAAATCCTAAGATTCTTGTTTTGGATGATTCCGTTAGTGCGGTTGATGTTAAAACGGAAGAAACAATTATCAATAACATCAAAAAAGAAAGAAAAGGAAAAACCACAATTCTTATTGCTTCACGTGTATCAACAATAATGTCGCTAGATAAAATCTTAGTCATGAATGAAGGCGAAGTTGATGCCTTTGGTACTCATGAAGAATGTTTAGCAAAATCAAAGATTTATGCTAGAATGGTCGAACTTCAAACTTTAGAAAAAGAAATGGAGGGAGAGTAAAATGGCAGCACATGTATATGAAAAAAATGACCGTCATATGGGCGATATAGAGATAATTAAAAGAACATGGCCCTATATTAAACCATATGTAGGCAAAATTGCTTTTGTATTATTTTTAATGATCCTAATGATTGCTTTTGATCTTGCGGCAAGCGTACTACCAGGATATGTAACAAGCTCACTTGGTACAATTGTTGATAAATTTAAAGACAGTGGTACCATCACAATTAGAGATATGAAAGGTGTATTTACAGTTTGTATTGTTTCTATTACGGTTAATGTTGTAAATACTTTATTCATATATGTTGTCACAATGTCACTTCAAAAAATAGGTCAAAGTATTATTTATGATTTACGTATGATTGTGTTTGAACATATTGAAAATATGTCAATTGCTCAACTAAACGAGATCCCTGTTGGTTCACTTGTAACAAGAGTCGCATCAGACACTAATGCCTTAAGTGATTTATTTACAAATACCATAGTAAATATGATTAAAAATTTACTAATGCTTATTGGTGTAATTTGTGTAATGTATATGATTGACTGGCGTATCGCAAGTATATTAATGGCCTTTCTACCAATTATTGCGGTGAGCTCACTTATTTTTAGAAAAATGTCTCGTAGTAATTATCGTAAAGTTAGACATAGTTTTTCGGTAATGAATGCCTTTCTAAATGAAAACATATCGGGTATGAAGATTACGCAAATCTTTAATCAAGAAGAACAAAAAGCAGTAGAATTTGAACGCTTAAATAATGATATTGTTAAAAGCCGTAAAAAAGACATCATGATTTTCGCAACCTATCGTCCGTTTATTACGTTAGTTTATTTTACAGCTCTTGCTTGTGTATTTGGTTTTGGCACTTACTTCTGTATTAAAGATGGTATTGTTAGTGCAAAAGTGTTGGAATCACTCATGGCTCTTTCTGTTATTGGGGTTATTCAAGTGTTCTACTCACTTGTTAGTAAATTCTTCAATCCAATTCAAAATTTAGCTGACCAACTAAATGCCTTACAAAAAGCCTTCACATCATGTGAAAGACTTTACAACTTACTTGAAACAAAACCTGATTTTATGGATACTCTAGAATCAGTTGATATTGACCACTTTGATGGTGACATTGAATTTAAAAATGTTTGGTTTGCTTATAAAGATGAAGAATGGATTTTAAAAGATGTTTCGTTCCATATTAAACCAAAACAAGTTGTAGCCTTTGTAGGAGCAACAGGTGCCGGAAAGACAACCATCCTTCAGTTAATTGTTCGTAACTATGACATTCAAAAAGGTCAAATTTTAATTGATGGAAAAGATATAAGAACAATTAAAATAAAAAGCTTGCGTAGCAAAATTGGACAAATGTTACAAGATGTCTTCTTATTCTCTGGTAGTATTCGTTCTAACATTAACTTATATGATGATGAAATTAGTAATGAAGAAATACTAGATGCTTGTAAATATGTTAATGCTGATTATTTAATCAATAAACTTCCAAATGGTCTTGATGAACAGGTTCTAGAAGGTGGTAGTAACTTCTCAAGTGGTGAACGTCAATTACTATCATTTGCTCGTACAGTCGTACATAAACCTGAAATACTAATTTTGGATGAAGCAACTGCCAACATTGATACGGAAACTGAACAATTAATTCAACAATCTTTACTTAAGATGATGAATATTGGAACAATGCTAATAGTTGCTCACCGTTTATCAACAATTCAACATGCTGATAATATTATTTGCCTTCAAAAAGGTCAAATAATTGAGCAAGGTACTCATCAAGAATTATTGAAGAACAAAGGTTATTACTATAATTTATATCGCCTTCAATATCAAGATCAAGAACAAAAAACAAATCAATAAAAAAAGAGATTATTTTACAAATCGTAAAATAATCTTTTTCTTAGAAAATAATAATTGATAAAATAAAACCAAGGGTAGTACACAAAAAACCTAGTAAGAATTGTTTTAAAGTATGTCTTTTTAAATATAAAGATGCCCACATTGAAGAAAAAAGAATAATTGAACACGGAATGCAGTACCAAATATTTATAAAGTAACATACATAAATTAATGGCCCAAAGATTCCTGCCGCATGTCCACTTGCTTTAATTTTAAAAAGGTTAAAAATACTTAAGAAACATACCGTGAAAAAGTATGTACTAATAAATGTCATTTCAAGTCTTGAAAACTTACAACAAATACTAATAATAAATGCAGCTAAATAACCAATAAAACTAAAAATAAAAGCAAGAAAACGTTGGCAACGTCTTAAATCTAAATTTGGTTTTTTCTTTACAATAATAAATGATACTAAATATGAAACTAAAACTACTCCTCCAATTAGGATTACAGGAATAATTACGGAAAAAGCGGTTGGAAAACTGTCACGATTGGTAAAATAGATAAGTAAGAATGCGGCAAAAAATAAATTTGTAGGAATTGTAATTAAACGAATAATTTTAGCTAAGCGTTTCATTTTATTTTTCTGGTGTTCGATTTTTACCATGATAGAAGAAAGAGATAAGTCCAGGCCCAGCATGTGAACCGATTATACTTCCGATAATGGTATAAAACACATCCTTAAATCCAATTTCATTTTTAACAATTTCACCAAGTATTCTTGCTTCACTATCTTCCATTGTATGTGCAACATATAGAATTTGTACCTCAGGGTTAGTGACTGTATCTTTAATATATCTTTTTAATTTTTCAAAAGTATGTTTTTTTCCGTGCCCAGTTGTCTCAACAAGTAGATGTCCCTCGATATCTAGCCTTAGAATTGGTTTAATGCTTAAAATACTTCCAAAAACATTTGCGACCTTACTTACTCTACCACCTCTTGCTAAATATTTAAGAGTAGAAGTCGTATAATAAGTATTAATACAACCTTTATATTTTTCTAAATATTCAGTAACTTCTTCAAAACTCTTACCAAGTGAACGCATAGTACTTGCTTCAATGGCTAATACTCCGTAACCAGCTGATGCCAAAGTTGAATCAACAATGTTTATAACAGCATTTGGATATTTCTCCAAAATCATTTCTTTTGCTTGAGTAAAGTTATTGTAGGTGCTAGAGATAGCACTACCTAAACTGATATAAATGATTGGTAAATTCTCTTGTTGTAACTCTTCTAAAAAGTCATATGCTTGTTTAATATTAACAGCAGTAGTTTTAAAGATAGTTCCATTCTTCATATCAGAATAAAACTTTTGTTTATCTATATCATTCATTGTATCTTGATATATATTATTATCACTAGAATAACTCATTAAAAATGGTCTAATATCGTATTTTAAGCAGGTTTCATAATTTAGATCGCAACCTGAATCTGTTGAAATAATAAATTTATTGTTCATATTGTTCCCCCTTTTATTATATATCTAATCAGATTAGATATATAATAACACAAATCTATTAAATGGTCAAGCAAAAAGAATTAAATAAGCATAACTATAATAATACTATTTAGTAAAGTACTAGTTTAATAATAAAATGTAAAATAAGTCTATTTTCCAAAATTAAAAATTTTCGCTTTTTGGGAAATAGCGCACATAATAATGAGGAGCTAAGAACGGGGCCATTGTACTTGTTTTATTTATAATCCTTGACAATAAAACATAATAAGGGTATAATAATAAAGTAAAAGAACAAACATATAGTTATAAACTATTTTATTTTAATATAAAAAGTTAGTTATAGCTAACTTAGGGGGAATTATGAAAAAAATATATTTAATTCTTGCAATTATTAGTATTTTAACTACAGCATCTATATTTTTACCTGCCATAACCAAATCAGTAACGGTTGATACTGAAACCATGGAATATGTTTATTATGGATATGATGTTACCTTTGGCAAGAGCAATATTCCTGATGCAACTGGGGATACGTATGGTGCTAGTGTAACTACTAGTATTCCATTTTCCATTTTTGCATTTTTAGCTTACTTTTTACCTTTAATTGTTTTAATTGTTGAAGTATTATCTAAAAAAAATAATCAAACTGCTTTAGTTATACTATCGTTATCATTTTTAATTTCTGCGATATTGTTAGTGATTATTACAAGCATTACTAACATTAAGATAGTAGTTGATAGTGGAAATTACTATGATATTCAAAAGATTTCTTTCTCAAGACTTAAATTTAGATTTAGTTATAGTACGATTATTGGTGGTATCATTTCCCTTATTGGTTGTATACTAGCTGGCTTTAAAGGTATCGAAAAAAAAGGGGATGAGGCTAAGTGAAAAGAAAATATCAAGTAAAAAATATGATGTGTGCTAGTTGTGTTAGCCATGTTAAAAAAGCTGCCGAAAGTGTAAAAGGTGTAGAACTAGTTGAAGTTAATTTGTTAACGGAAACAATGAATGTTATTTTTGATGAAAATGTTACAAACGATGAAGCTATTATTAATGCGGTAACTAAAGAAGGTTATGGATGTAAAATCTATAAACGAGAAATAAAAGTTGATGACGCGAAAAGCTTGCTAAAAATGCGAATTAGAATCATTACTACTTTCATTTTGATGATGTTATTAATGTATGTAACAATGGGACATATGATAGGTCTTAAATTACCATTTGGTTTAGATGACATGGATAAAAGTGTTTATTATGCAATTGTTCAAATTATTATTTTGATTCCAATTGTTATATTAAACTTCTCATATTTTACAATTGGCTTTAAAAAATTATTTACATTAAAACCTAATATGGATTCACTAATTGCTCTTGGAGCCACCACTTCAATTATTTATAGTTTATTTTCAACGGTTATGATTATTATATATACGGCCAGTGGTGATATGGCTAAAATGATGCCATATCGTCATAATCTTTATTTTGAATCAGCAGGAACAATTTTAACCTTAATTACTATTGGAAAATACTTAGAAAGAAATAGTAAAAAGAAAACAACCGAAAGTCTTGAAAAAATTATGGCTTTAACACCTAAAACAGCAATAGTGTTAAAGGGTGATGTAGAAGTTGAAGTTCCACAAGAAAATGTTATGATTAATGATATTGTTATTATTAAACCAGGCATGCAAATACCAGTTGATGGAGTAGTTATTAGTGGTAATGGTACCATTAATGAGTCAATCATTACCGGTGAAAGTATTCCGATTGATAAAACCACAAACGATAAAGTTATAGCAGGAAGCACCAATCTTAGTGGATACTTTAAAATGAGAGCCGAAAGTGTAAGCGGCGAAACCACAGTTGACCGCATCTTAGATTTAGTTGAAGAAGCCGCATCATCTAAGGCTCCAATATCAAGACTTGCGGATAAAATAAGTGCCATTTTCATTCCGGTAGTTATTACCATCGCGATTGTATCAAGCGTAATTTGGTTAATTGCTGGTAACAAGGATATGGCTCTAAATACCTTTATCTCAGTACTTGTTATTTCATGTCCATGTGCCTTAGGCCTTGCGACTCCAGTTGCGATAATGGTTTCAACGGGTAAAGCTGCTGAAAATGGTATTTTAGTAAAATCAGCAGAAAGTTTAGAATTATGTCATAAAATAGATACCATTTTATTAGATAAAACTGGTACAATTACAAAAGGCGTTATGCAAGTAAATAATATTTCATCAGAAATTGATGAAAGTGAATTTCTTAAAGAAATAAGTATTACCGAAAGTTTGTCAACACATCCATTATCAAAAGCCGTACTTGATTATTGTGCTAGTAAAAATGTTTCAATTACTCAAGCTGATGAAATTGAAATAATTCCTGGTAGAGGTTTAAAAGCTAAAAAAGGAAATGATATTTATTACGCTGGAAACATGGAGCTTTTAAATGAATTAAATGCTCACTATCATAAATTAGAAGAAGAAACCACGAAGTTTTCTAAAAATGGTGAAACGGTAATATATTTTGTTAAAAATGATAAATATATCGGTTATGTATCATTAAAAGATGAAATTAGAGATACCGCAATTCTTGCGATAAACGAATTTAAGGAACATGGTATTACCCCAGTTATGGTAACAGGCGATAACCACCTTACGGCCTCTGCTATCGCAAATGAAGTGGGAATTACTGAGGTATACGCGAAAAAAACGCCAAATGAAAAAGCTATTATCTTAGGTGAACTTCAAGAAAAGCATCACCTAGTTGCTTTTGTTGGTGATGGCATTAATGATGCGGTTGCCCTAACCAAAAGTGATGTAGGTATTGCGATTGGCACGGGAAGTGACGTTGCGATATCATCAGCTGATATTATCCTTCCTAAAAATGATTTAAGAAGTGTTAATACTTTAGTAAGTTTAAGTAAAAAAACAATTAATAATATTAAGATGAATTTATTCTGGGCATTCTTTTATAATTCAATTGGTATTATTATCGCAACCGGATGTTTGTATCCATTATGGAAAATTAAACTTAATCCGGAAATTGCTGCACTAGCAATGAGCTTAAGTTCATTTTGTGTAGTCATGAATGCCCTAAGATTAAAACTATTTAAGAAGAAGGAGGCAAAATAATGAAAAAAGTAATAACCATTGAAGGAATGCACTGTGATCATTGTGCTCAAAAAGTTATAAGTAGTTTAGAACAAATTGATGGAATTAAAAAAGCAAAAGTACATTTAAAAAAGAAACAAGCCATAGTTGTACTAGAACACGATGTTGATAATAATAATATTACATCTGCTGTTAAAAATGCAGGCTTTGAAGTAATTGAAATAAAATAGGAGGAACAAAAAGTGAAAAAAGCATTAGGCGCTTTAATAGTAGGTTTAGCATTAACCTTTAATAGTGCATATATTACCAATGTCGAAATGGTAAGAGAAGAACAAATGAATTCAAATGTGTTATTCCAAGAATATAAGATGGATACATCATATATTGCAAATGACCAAAAAGTAACAAGAAATGTTTACACATACACTTTAACTCAATCAGAAGATGTACATCTTGCGACATGGACATATGCAAGTAAAGAAAACTACTCATTACGTTCATTACTTGATATTGCTAGAAATTATGAAGAAAATCACCCAGGTTGGATTGTCCTTGGTGGAGTAAATGCTGAAGGATTTTACGAGGGTGAACTTACCAATGCTTTTGTTCAAGATGGCGATGTAATTAGAAAAGATGTAAGTGCTGAAGTATTTAAAGAATTAATCGGCTTTAAAAAAGATGGTTCACATGTAATTAAACAAATTCCAACCGCATCAGCATATCCTGCTTTAAAGGTTAATAATCATAGTTATAACATTACAAGAATTAACGAATTGCCTGAAAATGGTGGAATTAGTTTATTAACAAAAGAACTTACTAAAACACTTAATATTAGTCAATATACAGTTATTGAAGCAGATTATACAATGTACCGTAAATCCTCTAAATTCCCTGGTGGAACCTTAAGCGGAAATAATCTTGGTATTTTTGTAAAAGGAACTTCAAAAGGAATTGTTAATATTGCCGAAATTAGTAAAGTTGAAAATGGCAAGTTTTATCTTGTAACTAATAATCAAACTGTTATTAATGAATTCGAAAAAACACCAGTTACTCAAATTAAATGCCAATATGATTATATTGACGAATTTAAAGATGTAGAATCAATGGTTGGATACATGTATAAATATGTTGAAAATGGTGAAGTAATTCCTGCAAGTTATATTGATACTAATGATCATGGTGATCAAGTAGTGTATGATTGTGCGTACTATAAATCAACTTCTAAACAACGTTGTGGAATTGGGTTTACTGATGATGGTAAAGTTGTATTATTAACAACTAACACTGGTAAAGGTGGTCCAACACAATATGAAGTTGGTCAAATGTTTAAATCATTTGGTTGTAATAATGCTTATCAATTTGATGGTGGTGGTTCTGTAACTTTTATCAAGCGTAATGGTCAAGGTGAACTTGAAATGCTTAATACTCCAGGTGATGGGGTTACTCGTTCGATTATGTCTGGTTTATTTATCGTGGCGAAAGATCCAGGATATGCTCAATCAGTAGTTGATTCAACTTCATCATCGATTACTTTTAATCTAGATAATACAGATTTTGCATCACAAATTACTAATGCATCAATTACTTATAATGGTGAAACCTTTAAAGATGAAAATGGTCAAATCACGGTAACTAACTTAGATCCGGAAACATCATATGTGTTTAATATTACATATACTGTCGATGGTAAAACATGGACAACTGAAGTTAAAGGTCAAACTAAAAAGTATAAACCAGGCATTTATTTTACTCCAACTAGCAAAGGATTCGATGTAAGTGTTAATGAAAATGATAAGACATTTATTTTAACAGACATAGTAGTAAATATTGATGATACTTTATATAAAGTAGAAAACTTGAAAGAATTAAGCATTAATGATTTGAATAAAGATTATACTTATGAAGTAAAATATACTTATACTTATAAAAACAAAAATACAAATAAAGAATATACGGAAACATCCACACCACAAATGCTTTCAACACTAAGCTATGCTAAACCAGAAATTATAGAGTTTAAAATTCAAAGATATACAAAGAGTAAAATCCTTATTGAATATTCTATTACGGATGAAGATAGTTTAATAACAAAATACTATCTAAATGTTAATGGTCAAAAATATGATTTAGATAATTTAAATAATATTTATATTATAGAAAATGTTGATACAGAAGTTAACGATTATCAAATTCAATTAATAGTTGAATATACAGTGGAAAATCGCTCACAAATTCTTGAATCAACAACGCTAAAAGTTGAAAGTGAACATGTTCATGAATGGAAACCAGCTACTAAGGATAGCCCTAAAACTTGTCGTATTTGTGGCGCCACAGAAGGTGATCCATTACCAAGCACTACTCCAGGCAATAGTTGTATGGGAACTAATATAGCTAGATTAATGACAGTTGTTTCTCTTGTAGCAATTAGTATTTATCTATTTAAGAAAAAACAATTTTAATTTATAATAATAAGAAAAGCAAGTTTACTTTTTAGTAGATTTGCTTTTCTTATGGTGACTTAACGCTTATGCTAATTATTACCATTTATATCATAAATTTAATGGTAAATAATAAGATTATGAAAAAAATATTATTTATAATTAGTTTATGTGTCATACTTCTAACATCATGTCAAACCCAAATGCAAAATGTGGTAGAAGTATCAGAAAAAACAATAAAGTTAACAGAAGAAATTACCATCAATTATCCAAGTATTAACGATTTTGTAGATAATGAATTTTTGACAAGTGTTGAGTCAACGTATAATTATGTAATAAATAATTATGATACAATACCTGAATTTTCATACCAGTATTACAAAAATGAAAACTACGTAAGTTATCTTGTAAATTATAAGTATTTAGATAAAACCTTAATAAAAACTTATAATTATAATTTAAAAAGTAATAAACAAGTGTATTTCAATATTTCTAAAGTAATAAACAAGATAAATAGTGCACCTAACTTTAAATATCATTTAACTAATGTAGATGGAGGATTTTTAAATGTATTGGTTAATCATCAAAATCTAGAGATTTATTTGTCAAAATATCTAACCAATAGTAAAGTAGAGGTGTTTAGTTTTCCATTTGATGAAGAGTACTTGACAGATGAAAAGTTTGAAATATTTCCACGTGGTTATAAAAAAATAGCCTTAACGTTTGATGATGGACCTAGTTCAAAAACTACAGAAATAGTGGATTTATTAAGTGAATTAGAAATAAAAGCTACTTTCTTTGTGTTAGGTAGTAATGTTAAGTATTATAAAAATGAATTAAGATATATATATGAACATGGTCATGAAATTGGTAATCATTCTTACACACACCCTAACTTTAAAAAAATTTCTATTAATGAAGGCTTAGAAGAAATTGAAAAAACTCAAAATGCTATTTATGAGGTAATTAAACATTATCCCCGAATTTTTCGCTTTCCATATGGTGCGATAAATAAAGAAATATTAAAAAACATTAATCTACCAACTGTTCTTTGGAGTGCTGATTCATTAGACTGGAAACGTGGTGATAGTAGTACAATCATTAAAAGAGTGGAAAAAGAAGCCCATGAGAATGGAATATTGTTATTTCATGATTTTAAGTATTACAATTATAATGCTATTAAGACAGTAGTTAACGACTTAAAAAATAAAGGATATGCCTTTGTTACACTTTCTGAATTATTGGATTTTGCATCAGATGAAACGATTAAAATGGGAAAAGTATATTACTATAAAAGTAACTAATATTTAGATGAGGCCTTAGTAGGCTTTTTCTTATATTGTCTTTTTCTTTAAAAAATGTCGAATTTAGTGTATAATATGTAAATGAGGAAAAAAATATGAAAAAAGAAAAACAAAAACATATAGAGCGTTCGGAACGTGCATCACTATCAGTTTTTAAAAGAATAGTTTTATTTATCTTTTCTTTAGTATTACTTATTATTCAATTATTACTCATTTACATAGTATTTTTTAAAGCCCCACGTATTTCGTGGATATACATTATTGTAAGAATAATTGGATTAATCTGTGTAATAGCGATATTTGATAAAAATATGGTTGGTAGTTACAAATTGTTATGGACCATTTTAATCTTAATTGCTCCTTTCATAGGCACTATTTTGTTTTTATTATATGGTGACGAAAGAAGTTTTCCTAAACATAAAAGTAGGAAGATTCATAAAACAATTGATAAATATTTACCAGTTAATAAGTATGAGACTTTTATAAAGAAAATAGACCCTATTGCACATAAACACATAACCATAGTTAATAATAGTACACAACTTCCTATATATACTAATACTGACGTTGTTTTCTATAGTGACATTGGAAAAAAAACACTGGATTTGTTAGAGGATATGAAGAAAGCTAAAAAATATATTTTTATTGAATTCTTTATTATTTCTAGTGGTAAAATGCTTAATGATGTAATAGATGTGTTAAGCAAAAAGGGTGAAGAAGGAGTAGAAATAAAAATATGTTATGATGCTTTTGGTAGTAAGAGTGGTCTTAAAAAAAGAGATATTAATCGCTTGAAACAAATCCCTAATCTTACAATTGTTAAATTCGCTCCATTTGGATTAACCATTAATATTGCGGTTAACTACCGAGATCACCGAAAACTTGTTATAATTGATGGTAACATTGCTTATGTTGGAGGAGATAACCTTGCGGATGAATATGCTAATTATAAAACAAGGTTTGGTCATTGGCGCGATAATGCTATAAGAATTGAAGGAGAAGCCGTAGAAAATTGTTTATTCTTGTTTGCGGAAACATGGTATTTATCGACAAAGACAATTATTAATATGGAAAAATATAAGGGTGATAGTAGTATGCCTAATACAATGAACCTTGTTATGCCATTTGGGGATGGACCAACTGATAGTAACAACCCTGCTTGTGATTTGTATAACTCTATTACCGATAATGCAAAAAACTATTTATATATATCAACACCTTACTTTATTATTGATAGAGAATTTATCAATCATATTTGTGCAGCATCAAAATCAGGAGTTGATGTAAGAATTTTAATACCAGGTATTCCTGATAAAAAGGCAGTATACGTTTTATCACAAAGCCATTTTGGCGACTTATTAAAAGCGGGTGTAAAAATATATCGCTATAAACCTGGTTTTAATCATGCGAAAAATTATATTTGTGACGATAATTATGCTGTGATTGGTTCTATTAATATTGATTATCGTAGCCTATATCTTCATTTTGAAAATGGTATATATTTATCGAATGATCAAGCCATTTTAGAAATGAAAAAGAATTTCTTAGAAGATCTTGAGAAGAGTGAAGAGTTTAAACTAGAAGATTATAAGAAACGTAATATTTTTGTTAGAGCAATTGCTTTTATAATGAAATTATTTTCACCACTTATGTAATAAATTAATAGTGCTTTTGATTTAGGCACTATTTTTTCTTGAACAAAAATGTAAATAATGTTATAATAGTAGTGATAAGAATGGAGTAGTAAATATGAAATATACTGATACAAATATAAAAACAATAAATGCGTGGATTGAAGAAGGATGGAAGTGGGGAATTCCAATTACACATGAAGAAATCCTTAAAGCTAAAAATAATAACTGGGAAGTATATCTTACTCCAACCAAACCTATGCCTCATAACTGGTTTCCAACATCTATTAAAGGTCTAAAGATATTAGGACTCGCATCAGGTGGGGGACAACAAATGCCCATTTTTTCTGTACTTGGTGCATTTTGTACTTGCCTTGATTATTCAGATAAACAACTAGAAAGTGAGAAAATGGTTGCTGAAAGAGAAAATTATGAAATTGAACTTGTTAAATATGATATGACAAATGGAATACCATTTCCAGATAATACTTTTGATATTATTTTTCATCCGGTATCTAACTGTTATATTGAAGAAGTAGAACCTTTATTTAAGGAATGCTATAGAGTTTTAAAAAAAGGTGGAATTCTTGTTTCTGGTCTTGATAATGGAATTAATTTCATATCAAATGATGAAAAAACAATAGAAAACCATTTGCCATTTAATCCGTTAAAAAATTCGGAACAATTAAAAAACCTCGAAAAAGACAACAATGGTGTTCAATTCTCTCATACTATGGAAGAACAAATTGGGGGACAATTAAAAGCAGGATTTACTTTAGTTGATATATATGAAGATACAAATGGCGAAGGTTATTTACATGAATTAAGCATTCCAACCTTTATCGCAACAAAATCAATCAAAAAATAGGAGGCATTTATGCTATTACCAAACACTAAAGCTCCAGATTTTACATTATGTGATCAATATGGAAATAAACACTCACTTGTAGACTTTTTAGGCCAAAAGGTTGTGCTATACTTTTATCCAAAAGATTTAACAACCGGTTGTACAGCTCAAGCCTTAGGCTTTAAAGAAGAATTTGAAAAATATCAAAATCAGAAAATAACGATAATTGGAATATCAAAAGATAGCATAAATTCTCATTTAAAGTTTGTGGAAAAATATAATTTACCATTTATTCTTTTATCAGATGAATCACTAGAAGTAATTAAAGCCTATGATGTATGGCATGAAAAAAAGTTATATGGAAAACTTTATATGGGAGTAGTACGTACAACTTATGTAATAGATGAAAATGGTTATATTATTGATAGCAATGATAACGTCCAGGCTAAAACTAATGCGAGTGATACTTTATGCAAGATAAGATAATTAATTTTGTTAAACAAGAATTAGGAAATGATAATACAGGCCACGATTTAAATCATACTTTAAGAGTAGTCAAAAATGCGAAAAGAATTCTAGAAAAAGAAGATGGAAATGCAAAAATAATTATTACTGCTTGTTACCTTCATGATACAATTGATCATAAACTTTTTAATGATCCCACTATTCAAATTAAAAAAATAGAAAAACTTTTAGAAGATGACTATACCACGCAAGAAATAGATGAAATAATTGATATTATTACTTCCATATCGTTTAATAATAATAACTATAAAGAACTAACCAATAGAAATGCTATGATAGTGCGAGATGCTGACCGTCTCGATGCTATTGGTTCAATTGGAATTATTCGAACTATTCAATATGGAACAAGTAAAAACCGCCCTTTTTATGAAGATATAAATATCAAAAAAGTAAATGGAAAATATACATTTAACGAATCTACAAATTCAACTCTTTCCCACTTTTATGATAAACTCTTAAAACTTGAAAATTTAATGCATACACCTTATGCAAAAACGATGGCACGAGAAAGGACTAAAATTATAGAAATGTTTTTAGAACATTTTTATGATGAATTAGAGTAAAAAATATGGAAAAAAAGAAAAGAATTTTTGAACTAGATGTTTTAAAATCAGTAGCGATACTAGCTATGATATTTGACCATTTCACTTATCTTTTTTCAATTAGTTTAGGATATATGGGATGGGCAAGTTATCTTTTTAAAAACTATTATGAAATAAATGATTCTCATTTAAATAATTTTGTTTCATTTACTGTACGTTTTCAAGATAGTAATTTAAGACTTGCTGGTCATTATATTTTTGTTACTTTGTTTTTATTTCTATGTGGAATTAGCTGTACACTAAGTAGATCTAATGTAAAACATGGTTTAAAAACTTTAATAGGAGGATTAGTCATTACCGCCGCAACCATAGTGTTGTCACTAGTATCAGGCGAAGATATGTATATAATATTTGGTATTTTAACTACATTAGGAGTATCTATTTTAATGATTGCGTTGGTGGAAAAGATTTACGATAATAAATGGCTCTACTTAGCAATTGGTTTAATCTTAATTATTTGGGGTTTCATCATTAAGTGGTGGGATGTAGAAAGATTGCATTATCTTAAAGAATTATCATTTTGGGAAATTATTCAAGTAATATTAGGCTATAAAGTGTATGGCATGGATCACTTTGGAATAATACCTTGTACTGGTGTTGTTTTCTTAGGTGTATTTTTTGGAAAAACTGTATACGCAAATAAAAAAACATTACTGCCAGCTCTTGATGGAAAATGGACTAAACCATTTACTTTTATTAGTAAACATGCCTTACTTGTTTATTTGCTTCATCAAGTAATTTCTATCATCATAATCTTTTTAGTCTTTGTTAGTGCGGGATATCGAATATAGGGGGAACATATGAACTTAGATAAATCACTTTATGAAATACTTTTACAAACAACTCAAACTTATCCTGGTAATTATGCTATTTGTTTTGAAAATAAGATAATAAAATATCAACAATTACTAAAAGAGGTTGATAAACTAGCCGAATTTCTCCATTTAAATGGTGTTAATGCAAAAGACATTGTAACAGTATCAATGCCTAATATGCCTATGAGTATAATATCATTATATGCTATTAATAAGTTAGGGGCAATATGTTATGAGGTTCATCCTAAAACACCTTATAATTTAATGCGAGAATACATGAAAAAAGTTAATAGTAAAATTCTTTTAGTCATTAACATTTTCGCTAACAAATACATATCACTTGTTGATGAACTAGGTATAAAGATAATTACTTTTAATCCATTTTATCAAAACAATCAAGTAATGCGATTAATATGTGATATCAATTCACCTAAGAAAAAAGTACATAGATATGAAAAAGTAAAAATTAAAGACATTAAACTTAAAGCTTTTAGATGGGATATGCAAGATACTGCTGTGTTACTTAATACAGGTGGTACAACTGGAAGTTCAAAAATTGTAGAAATCTCAACCAAAGCAATTAATGCTCTTGCGAGCACAGGTACTAGTATTCTTGGTATAACTGACCCTCATGGAGTGTATATGCTTGGAGTACTACCACTATTTCATGGGTTTGGCTTATGTATGGGCGTTCATTCACCAATAATGTATGGGGCGTGCGTTAGTCTTATGATGAAGTTTAATGTTGATAAGACAATTAAACTCATAAAACATGATCGTTTAACCATTATAATTGGGGTACCAACCCTTTATAAATTATTATTAAAGAATAAAAAGTTTTATCATAAAAAACTCCAAAACCTTACCGCAAGTTATGTTGGTGGTGATGCCGTACCTGAAAAACTAATTCATGATTATAATGAATCATTAGAAAAATATGGGTCCCCATCAAGGCTATATGAAGGATATGGTTTAACCGAAACTGTAACAGTATGTTCTGTAAATACTAAAGAACAAAACTGCCACTTAAGTGTTGGTAAGGCAGTTCCTGGAGCAGTAATTAAAATTGTTGACCCTCAAACTCATGAATTCCTAGAAAACGGAAAACCAGGTGAGATTGTAGTAAGTGGAGACATTTTAATGAATGGCTATTTTAAGGATGATGATGCTACAAATAAGATAATGTTAATAAAGGACGGGGTTAAGTATCTTTTAACTGGTGATTATGGTTATTTAAATGATGATAATTATTTATTTTTCAAACAACGTCTAAAAAGAATTGTTAAAGTATCAGGTAATATTATTTGCCCATCTGATGTTGAAAATGTTTTAAGTAAACTAAATGGCATCCATGAAGTTTATGCAACAAGTATGCCTCATGAAATAAGAGGACAAATGATAAAACTATTTGTGGTAAAAGATAAAAACATAAATATTACTGAAGAAAAATTAGATGAAAACATTAAACAAGCAATTATGGATAATATATCTATTTATGCTCTTCCTGAAAAAATAATCTATCTTGATAGTTTTCCAAAAACAGAGATTGGTAAAATTGATGGTAAACGCATTGAAAAAGAAAACCCAGATGCTTAATTAACACAATATTAATGAATTAAAATAGACAACTTATAAATAAAAAACCGCAAGTTTTCTGCGGTTTTTATTTTGAAAGCAAGTCAGTTATGGATAGTGAGGAGGGAAATAAGTATTTTCCCTCACCACCATTTTATCCCACTACTGGATAACAAGTCGTTTCACAGTTAATAGGATCAAAACATTGTACACAACAAATACATGCAATACGTACTACAACAGTATAAGTAGTACAAGTGATAACACCATTAGTATTTTGAAGTAAACGTAATACTACGGTTTCGTTACCACGAACAGCTTCAACTCTAAATAGATTAGCAGTATCTTCTGATGTTGCACCTAGTGGACAAGCAAGACGACCACAATTACTAAATATCGCAATAGGTTTAGTGTTATACATTGAAGTTAACATACAATTTTCACATGTGTCTGCTTCATTTGCGATAACAGCATCTCTTTGCATTTTATCAAGACGACGTAGTAAGTCTGCGATACCATTGGTGTTTGTGGTAGTATTAGTATTTGTATTGTTGTTACGTGTGTCATAACAGTTCATAACTGAAAGCACCTCACTTTCAGTATATCATATGATAATATTATCATACTAGTTATATTTTTTGCCTATAAAGTTGTAAAATAAATAATAATATTAACTGTACTTACTAAAAAGCAATAAATCATAAAGAACTTTATTAATCTTTTGTTTAAGTGATTGTAGAAAATTCTAATAGAAATACTAGTCCCAATAAAGGCGCTAATTCCAGATAGTATAGTTGGAAGAATGTCAAAATTTGTGTTTGGCAACTTAAAAATAGAAAGCACTAAGGCTCCAATACTTGCGATAAGATATAGGAAAAAAGAAAACTTTAAAGTGCTTTTAAGCTTAATATTTTGAGATAATCCAGCGGTTAAAGTAAGTCCGCTTCGACTAAGTCCTGGGATCAACGCAACGGCCTGAAAGGTTCCGATAAATAGTGCATTTTTATAAGTTATGTCTTCTGTGAAACTTTTTTCTTTTTTTAAGAAGAATAAGCAAAGGCATAAAAAAAGTCCAGTTATAAAAAGAAAGATAGAACAACTAAAAAAAGATAGGAAGTATTCGTCAATTAATTCATGGCATAGGAATCCAATTAAAGCCGCTGGAATACTCGCAATGATAAGTTTCACCGTATAAGTATGATTATAAATGTTGTGTTTATTTTTTGTAAAAGTGTTGATTATTAAACCCTTCAAATCCTTAAAGAAGAATATAGCAATAGCAAGGGTTGAGGCAAAATTTATAACAATTTCAAAACTTAAACTCATAGGTTCTAACCCTAAGTAATGATTAATGAAAACCATATGGGCACTGCTTGAAACTGGTAATGGTTCAGTAAAACCTTGAATTAATCCTATAATAATGTATTTAATAACTTTCATAACAATCCCCCTAGTTAAATTAATATATGCAATTTACGAGTAAAAAATGTTAAATTAGAGTATAATAATACAAGTGGAGGACGTCATATGTATAATTTTGGATATATTTTAGAAGGAATGCCACCATTTATGTTACCATTAATCATCGCTTTAATTTTAATGATTGTACCAATATCGGTACTATTAATAATTGCGGTTGTTAAGTTTATTGTTAAAAATGTAAAACGCAATCACAATAAGGCTGAAACAGATGAAGATATTAAGAATAAATATCTAGCATTATTTGGTGAAGAAAATATTATATCTATTTCAAGTAATATGAATAGAGTAACTGTAGATGTTGCAGATATCAATAAAGTTAACTTTGATGGCTTACGTAACCTTGGAGTTGGTGTATTAATATCAGGAAATACGATTAAATGCTCATCAGCGAAATTCGCGAGTATTTTCGCAACAAAAGAATAATCACCAGCGATGGTGATTTTATTTTTCGAAAGGAGAAAGTATATGAATAAAGACTTTACAAAAGTAGTTAATGATAATAAAGAATTGGTAATTAAAACACTTCAAGAACTATTACAAATAAGAAGCGTTTTAGATGAAGCAACTGCAACAAAAGATATGCCTTTTGGTAAAGGTATTAATGATGCACTAGACTATATGATGAACCTAGCATCAAAAGATGGTTTCAAAACTATTCGTGATGGTGGTTATGCTGGTGAAGTTTCTTATGGAAATGGTGAAGAAGTAGTGGGGATTTTATGCCACCTAGATGTTGTACCAGAAGGAAAAAACTGGACATATCCACCATATGAAGCTAGAATCGTGGATAATAAAATTTATGCTCGTGGTTCAACTGATGATAAAGGCCCAACCATCGCCGCATACTATGCTTTAAAATTTATTAAAGATGCTGGCATTAAATTGAAAAAGCAAATTAAAATAATATTTGGTACGGATGAAGAAACCGGATGGCGTGGTATCCATCATTATCTAACTAAGTACTCAATGCCTAGTGTTGGTTTCGCTCCTGACTGTTCGTTTCCACTAGTGTATGGTGAAAAAGGCCGTATGGCAATTGATGTGTCAATTGATAACGCCAATAAATGTGCATTAAGTACTGATGCAGTAATTAGCATTCATGGTGGTGAACGCTATAATGTAGTTATTGATGAAGCCACTGCTCTTGCTAGAATTGATAAAACTAAAGAATTTAGTAAATACCTTGAAGAAAATAATTTAACTGGTGATGTAGTTGCAGAAGGCGATTACTACAAATATTTTATTAAAGGTGTTGCAGCTCATGCTATGGAACCTGAAAAAGGCATTAATGCTGGTACACATATGTGTAATTTCTTTAAAGATTACAGTCAAAATCCATTAATCCATTATGTAGCTAAATATCATCATTTAGATTACTATCTTAAAAATATGAAACAAGATTATACAGATTATGAAATGGGTCCCCTAACATGCAATATTGGTATTATTGATATTACAAAAGATGCTCAAAGAGTATGTTTAGATATTAGATATCCAGAACGATTCAATCAACCTGTTTTTGAAGAAAACTATCAAAAACTAATGAAAGAACTAGGATTAAAAGTAACTAATATGACTAATAAAAACCCTCATTATGTTAGCCCTCAAGATGAATTAGTTCAAAAACTATATGAAGCATATGTTAAGCATACTGGTGATACAGTTAATAAACCATTTACTGTTGGTGGCGGTACTTATGCAAGTATTCTAAATAAAGCAGTAGCATATGGAATGGGCTTTCCTGGTGAAGAAGAACTTGCGCATCAACGTGATGAATTCTTAAATATTGATAGTTTAATCAAAGGTATTTTAATCTACATAGATGCAATTATTGCTTTAGGTGAAATAGATGCGTAGAAGAAACGTTAAAAACGCTCATGAACGTTTAGTAAATAATAGTGCCATAGTAATTCTAGAACCCAATCTGTATAAAGGTAAATGGCATGCACTATTCGGTAATAATCATCCAATTCATTTAGAAATAGGAATGGGAAAAGGCGACTTCATAAAAGGTCTTGCATTAAAAAATCCAGATATAAACTATTTAGGCCTTGAAAAATATGAGAGTGTTATTGTTCAAGCGGTTGACAAAATTAAAGATATGAATATTCCTAATCTAAAACTTGTTTGTGCTGATGCGACTAGCTTACTTGATTATTTTGAAAATGGAGAAATCGATAAAATATATCTTAATTTTTCAGATCCATGGCCAAAAGCAAGACATGAAAAAAGAAGACTTACTTCTAGTAATTTCTTAAATATGTATACGAAGATTTGTAAGGCTCCTGTTGAAATAGAGTTTAAAACCGACAATCAAGGATTATTTGAATACAGTCTTTGTTCATTGAATAATAACAATTGGAAGTTTCTAGATTTAACATTTAATTTACACGAACGAAATGAAGAAATTATTATGACTGAATATGAAAAGAAATTCCATAATCTTGGTCATCCTATTTATTATGTTAAAACCATTTATAAAGGTAATCTATGAAAGCATATATTGGATCAACAAATATTGTAAAAGTAAATGCTGTAAAAGAAGTGTTAGAACCCTTTGGCTATGAAGTGATTAGTATGAATGTAAATAGCCTAGTAGATGCTCAACCTAAATCTGATAAAGAGACTATTACAGGTGCGAAAAATAGAGCTAAAGCTCTTCCGGATGATGGTGTGCGAATTGGCCTAGAAGCAGGAGTTGAATATTTAGATGGTACGCTTTACCTCACTAATTGGGGTGTACTACTAGCAAATGACAAGGAATTTATTGCAGGGGGAACTAGAATTCCATTACCCAACGAAATTACAAATCTAATAATGAATGAGCATTATGAGTTAAGTGAAGCAATGGAAAAATATTTTAAAACCAAAGACATTAAACATCATAATGGGGCAATCGGTTATTTTACTTGTGATATGGTCAAAAGAATTGATATTTTCACCCATATTGTAAAACTCTTATATGGAGAATACTTATATAATGGAGGTAACAAATGAAAGGATTAATATTACTTGCTAATCATTTTGAAGATGTTGAGGCATTAATTACCATAGATATGTTAAGAAGAGCAGGCATAACCATTGATATGGCTAGTATGAATAATGATTTAAATGTTATTACCCAATCAAATATAACAGTAAAAGCAGATATTTTAGCTAGTTCTATAAACCTTGATGATTATACTTTTTTAGTAATTCCTGGTGGAAAAGCAACATTTGAAACCCATCATAAAAGTGCTTTGACTAAAAACATTGTAAAACACTTTTATGATAAAAAACAACTAGTAGCCTCAATTTGTGCAGCACCAAGCATTTTGGGAATGATGGGACTATTAGATGGTATAGAATATACATGTTTCCCTGGCTGTGAATCATATATGCCGAATGCCATTTACAAAAATCAAGATGTAGTAGTAAGCAAAAATATAATTACTTCAAAAGCCGCAGGTACAACCTTTAAGTTTGCTTATGAAATAATCAAATACTTAACAAATGAAGAACTCGCCAAAAAAGTAATAAATAGCGTGTACTATAAATAATACAAAGTGTTATATCTAATATTAGGTATAACCCTAATGTCCGTGTACCTCAGTTGGATAGAGGAATCGCCTCCTAAGCGATCTGCCGTTGGTTCAAATCCAATCACGGACGCCACTAAGAAATATGAAGACTATAACAGTGATGTGGTAGTCTTTTTTAATTTTTCGAAATCACTGATATAATTATGATGAAAGCAAGGGATAATAATGAAAATTATAACAAGAGAATATCTAAATGAATTAATAGAATATATTGGAACGCCTGATATTAAAGTGATAACAGGAATCAGGCGTTCAGGAAAATCAAAATTATTAGAAAGTTTTGTTGAATACATACTTAAAAATTATAGTGATGTAAACATTATACAAATAGACTTTTATAAATTGGAATTTGAAGAATACCATAAATTATATAATTATATAGTGTCTAGATATGAAGAAAATAAAAGAAATTTTGTCATTATTGATGAAGTACAACTATGTAAAAATTTTGAAAAAACAATCAACAGTTTATATACTGATGGCAAATATGATATTTATATAAGTGGTTCCAATGCATTTTTGTTAAGTAGTAATTTGGCCACATTATTTACGGGAAGAACAATTGAATTAAAAATATTTCCTTTTTCATATAAAGAATATATGACTTATCATGAACTTAATAATGCAATAGATAGCTTTGATGATTATGTCCTAAGTGGTGGCCTCGCAGGATCTTATTTGTATCCTACAGAAAAAAGCAAATTAAATTATATTGCTAATGTTTATGAAACAATAATTGAAAGAGATTTAATTAAAAGAAAAAGGATAAAAAATGTTGTGCTACTTAAAAAAATATCATCCTTTTTGATTGACAATGTTTCGAATTTAACATCAATTAATAATATTACTAATATTTTAAGTGATAAAACAATGCCAACTAATGACAAAACAGTTGGCTCATATATAGAAAATTTATGTCAAGCATATTTATTTTATCGTGTTACAAGATATGACATAAGAAGAAAAAAATATCTTTCATCATCAGAAAAGTATTATTTAAGTGATCATGCTATCAAATATGCTGTTTTGGGCAAGAAAGATATGAATTACGGAAGAATATATGAAAATATCGTGGCTATAGAGTTATTGCGTAGAGGTTATGAATTATATGTAGGAGTTCTTTATAAAAAGGAAATTGATTTTGTCGCAATGAAAAGAGATGAAAAAATTTATATACAAGTCGTAGATAATATAAGTGATGAGACTACATTCAAAAGAGAAGTTGAATCATTATTAAAAATTAAAGATGCCTATCCAAAAATAATAATTGCTAGAACGAAACACCCAGAGTATATGTATGAGGGAATAAGAATAATTGATATAGGTGAATGGCTAATAGGTAAAACTAACAATTAATTAAGAAAATAATTTATTCAACTATCTTTAGATAAAATATATAATTAAGTATGAGAATTGACAAAGTTATTGTAATACGATATAATTTTGTTATAACATAATTATCTAGGTGGTTAAAATGAAAGAAAATATCGATATACGTGTTCAAAAAACTTATAACATGTTAGTTACTGCTTTCTTAAAAATGTTAGAAGAAAAAAAGTATGAAGAAATTACAATTAATGATTTATGCAAGGAAGCAGGAATTAGGAGAGCAACATTCTATCAACATTTTAATGATAAATTTGATTTTTTTGTATTTACGGTTAAAACAATTCAAAAAAAGGTAAAAGAAAATACCAAAGAATTATATAAATCAGATAGTACGGAAACATTCTATATTAATTTATGTAAATATGCGATTCAACTTTTAGAACAAAATGAACAAATAGTTTATTCTATTTTTCAAAGCAATATGTTTTCACTAATGGCAGATATTTTAGTTGATGAAATTGCTAAAGACGTTGAAATGCAATTAAAGGAAGATAATATTGATAAATACAATCAAACAATGCTTGCTCAAATTATTACAGGAGGATTCCTTCAACTTGCTAAATGGTGGTTTTTGAATAAAACAACTGTTAATAAAGAAGAAATGTTAAAAGAAGTTGAAACATTAATTAAAAACAATCAATTTTTAAAATAAACAAAATATATTTAAATTGCTATTTTGAGGGAATTGTGCTATAATAATAGTGTATAAAAAGAAAGGTGTGAATTTTATGGCTTATATTAATTTTTCTCGTGAATTACTAGACAAATTTTGCATGGAAGCTTTCCAAAAATTTGGCTTTACAAAAGATGAAAGTAGAATTATTTCAGATGTACTACTAATGTCTGATGACTTTGGGATTGAATCTCATGGTATGCAAAGATTAGTAAGGTATCACAAAGGAATTGAAAGTGGACTAATTTCAGTTCATGCAAAACCAGAAGTTGTATTTGAAACTCCAGTTAGTGCAGTAATCGAAGGTCACTCTGGTATGGGACAATTACTAGGACATTATGCAATGGAACTTGCAATTGAAAAAGCTAAAAAATCAGGTGTTGGTATTGTTACTGTACGTAACTCTAATCACTATGGTATTGCTGGATATTATGCAAGAATGGCAATGGATCAAGGTTTAATTGGTTTTTCTTGTACAAATTCAGAAGCAATCATGGTTCCTACATTTGGTAAGAAGGCAATGCTTGGTTCTAACCCTATCGCATGTAGTGCTCCTGCTGACCCTTATCCATTCTTCTTTGATGCATCAACTACAGTTGTAACTCGTGGTAAACTTGAAATGTACAATAAGATGAATAAACCTATTCCTACTGGTTGGGCAGTTAATAAAGCGGGTGAATCATCAAATAGTGCAAGTGAAGTTTTAGGCAATATTAAAGCTCATGAAGGCGGCGGTATTGTTCCTCTTGGTGGAGATACTGAATTGCTAGGTGGACATAAAGGTTATGGTTATGGTATGCTTTGTGAATTATTCTCATCAATTTTATCACAAGGTGTAACCTCAGCTCATACAATGCAAAATGGTTTCTCTGGTATTTGTCATGGATTTATGGCAATTAATCCTGCATTCTTTGGCGATCCAGAAGCTATCAAAAAACATTTTAGCCAATATTTAACTGAACTTCGTGAAAGCCCTAAAGCAAATGGTGCTGAACGCATTTACACTCATGGTGAAAAAGAAATGGAAGCTATCAAACGTGTTGAAAAGAATGGTATTCCAGTAAATGAAAACACAGTTAAAGAAATGATTGATATGGCAAAATACTTAGGTATGGATGTTAAAGCATACTTTGGAGATTTTGAAGTAAAAGACAATAATTTTAAGAGTAGTTATTAATATAAGTAGAGGTATATAATATGGCAGAAAAAACAGTATATGAAAGAAGTCTAGAACTTCATGAAAAAGGCCCAGGAAAAGTTGAAGTTATTTCAAAAGTAAAAGTTGAAAATCGTGAAGATTTATCACTTGCATACACTCCAGGTGTAGCAGAACCTTGTCGTAAGATTCATGCAAATCCTGATGATGTATATAAATATACTGCAAAAGGAAATCTTGTTGCGGTTGTAAGTGATGGTACTGCTGTACTTGGTCTTGGTGATATTGGTCCACTTGCTGGTATGCCAGTAATGGAAGGTAAATCAATTCTATTTAAGGAATTTGCTGGTATTGATGCATTTCCAATTTGCTTAGATACTAAAGATGTTGATGAAATAGTTGAAACAGTAAAACGTATCGCTCCATGTTTTGGTGGAATTAATCTAGAAGATATTTCAGCACCTAGATGTTTTGAAATTGAAGCAAGATTAAAGAAAGAACTTGACATTCCTGTTTTCCATGATGACCAACATGGTACTGCTATCGTTGTTTGTGCTGGTTTAATCAACGCATTAAAGGTTGTAGGTAAAGAATTTAAAGATGCTAAAGTTGTAATCAATGGTGCAGGTAGTGCTGGTATTTCTATTTGCAAATTAATTCTTCAATTTGGTATTGGCGACATTGTTTTAGTTGATAAACAAGGTGCATTATGTCCAGGCGAAGAATGGATGAATCCTGCTCAAAAGGCTATGGCTGAAATTACAAATAAAGAACATCAAAGAGGTCCTTTAAAAGAAATCATTAAAGGTAAAGACATCTTCATTGGTGTGTCAGCTCCTAACTTAGTTACTGCTGAAATGGTTCAAACAATGGCTAAAGATCCTATCGTTTTCGCAATGGCTAATCCAACTCCAGAAATTATGCCAGATGTAGCTAAAGCTGGTGGTGCAAAAGTTGTTGCAACAGGAAGATCTGATTTCCCTAACCAAATCAACAATGTACTTGTTTTCCCTGGTATCTTTAGAGGTGCCCTTGATGTAAGAGCTACTGATATTACTGAGGAAATGAAACTTGCAGCAAGCCGTGCAATTGCTTCATTAATTACTGAAGAAGAATTAAATGAAGAATACATCATTCCTTCTCCATTTGACAAACGTGTTTGTAAGGTAGTGGCTGAAGAAGTTGGTAAAGTTGCGAAAGCTCAAGGTATTGCTAGAATATAAAAAAATAATGTGCAATCAATGATTGCACATTTATTATAAAAGGAGAAAAAAATGGCTGAATTTAAATTACCTTATTATAAAGGGCATATTAATTGTACAATTCCTGATGAATTAGTAGCAGGTGTACTTGTTTCGAAAACTGAAGATTATAAACCAACAATGAGTGAAGTAGAACTCGTTAAAGATGCCCTACTTCATCCAATTGGTTCACTTCCTCTTGCAGAACTTGCGAAAGGAAAAAAACATATCGTTATAATTTCTAGTGACCACACAAGACCTGTGCCAAGTCACATTACAATGCCTTTATTATTAGAAGAAATTAGAAAATATAATCAAAATGTAAAAATCTCCATTCTTATCGCAACAGGAATGCACCGTCCAACTACTCATGAAGAGTTAGTTAACAAATATGGCGAAAAGATAGTAAAAGAAGAAGAAATAATAGTTCATAATGCTTATGAAGATGAAAACATGACATTTAAAGGTATTTTACCTTCTGGTGGTGAATTATGGATTAATAAACTAGTTGATAGTGCTGATTTACTGATTAGTGAAGGCTTTATTGAACCTCATTTCTTTGCAGGATTTTCAGGTGGTAGAAAATCAGTACTTCCAGGTATTGCCTCTAAAAAAACTGTACTATGGAATCATAATGCTAGATTTATCGCCAATAAAAACTCAAGAGCAGGTAATCTTGAAGATAATCCAATCCATAAAGATATGCTTTTCGCAGCGAAAGCAGCAGGGCTTGCCTTCATTTTAAATGTTGTAATTAATGGCGAAAAGAAAATCATAAAAGCCTTTGCGGGAGGACTTGAAGAAGCTCATGCTCATGGTTGTAAGTTAGTAAAAGAAATTGCTCAAGTAGAACCAATTTATTCTGATATTGTTATTACAACAAATGGAGGTTATCCACTTGACCAAAATATTTATCAAACTGTTAAAGGAATGACTGCAGGGGAAGCTTGTGTTAATCCTGGTGGTGTAATTATAATTTGTTCATCATGTGCTGATGGCACTGGGGGAGACTTCTTCTACAAATTACTTGCTGAAAGTGCATCAGCCCAAGAAACTTACCAAAAACTAAATGATGTAGATCCAAAAGATACGGAATTTGACCAATGGGAAGCCCAAATACTTGCAAGAATTCTATGTAAAGCAAATGTAATAATTGTGTCTGATAAATGTGATCCAAGCATTATTACTAATATGCATATAATGCATGCTTATAATATTGAAGAGGCACTAGAAAAAGCCCGTAATATTGTTGGTAATAAAAAGATTACTGTTATTCCTGATGGAATTAGTGTTATCTTTAAATAAAGTAGTTGAATACATTATTAAAAGATACATAAACTATAAATGGTGATTATATGAAATATATAGGGATATTTCAAGGTGGTGGGGTGAAAGCTATTGCTCATGTTGGGGCAATTAAAGCCCTAGAAGAAAGAGGATTCTTTTGTGTGAAAGCTGCAATTATCGCAAGTCTTGTTGTGGCAGGCTATAATGCTGATGAGTTAATAGAATTTTTCCAAACTTTAGATATTACTACTCTAAAAGAAAAAGGAAAAGCAATGCGTATAATTAAAGAATTTGGTATTTATTCATCATCGCCTTTAGAAAAATATTTAGAAGGACTTTATAAGAAAAAAGGAATTAGCACATATCTAGATGTCAAAAATGGAAGAGACTATAATTTAAAAGTTATCGCAACGGATATAATTAAACGAAAACAAGTAACATTTCCCAATGATCTTGTTAAGTATGATATTAATCCGGATAGTTTTCCTATATCAAAAAGCGTTGTTATGAGTGCGACTTATCCTCTTTTTTATAAACCTTTCAAACTTGGTAAAAGCCTAATTATGGATGGCTGTATTGCTAATAACTTTCCACTTGAAGTTTTTGGTTATCAAACCAAAGAACCAATTATAGGATTTAACTTAGTTACGGGTGGAGAACACAAAGAAAATATGTATAGACCTTACATTATAAGAATTCCAATTAAAAAAATTTATAGCATGAATTTTAATATTGATAATAACACTAAACAAGAATTATTTAAAGCAGGTTATGAAGCAGGTAAAAGATTTATAGAAAGTTATTTTGAACGAGAAAATAAATAATAGGAGCAATATGAGAAATAAAGAAATAGTTAAAAATACCTTATTATTAGATGAAAATGGTAATCTAAAACAAAAAGGGTTTGCTAAAAGCCTTATTCTTGATTATAAAAAAGATATGATAAAAGCCAAAAAATCAAGAATCAAAGAATGGGATTACTATTTAGTATATAATAAAGAAATTGCTTTATGTTTTACTATCGATGACAACACTTATATGGGATTAACAAGTGTTTCAGTAATTGACTTTAAGAATAAAAAAGAAAAGACCACATCGCTAATTAAGTTTTTTACGGGTGGAAAAACAAACCTACCAGAATCATCAAAAGAAGGTGATGTCGAAGTTAAAAATAAAAAAATTTCAATCGCCTTTTTAAATGATGGAAAAACTAGGAACATAAAAGTAACAATGCCAAAATTTTATAAGGACATGAAGTTCTCATGTGACCTTACCCTAACCGAAGAACCAAATGAATCACTTGTGATTGTCACGCCTTTCGAAAAAGATAAACACTTCTATTATAATCAAAAAATCATAGGTATGGTGGCTGAAGGTATATTTACGATTGGTGATAAAAAGTTTCAATTTGACAAACAAGATACAAGAGCTCTTCTTGACTGGGGGCGTGGTGTATGGACATATAAGAATACTTGGTACTGGGGTGCTTTGTGCACTAGAATTAATGACCATGAAGTAGGCTTTAATATTGGTTATGGATTTGGTGATACAACTCATGCTAGTGAAAATGCTATATTCTATGATGGCGTGATGCACAAATTAGATGATGTAGTTTTCAATATTCCTAAAAATGCAAAAGGTAAAGATGACTTTTTAAGTGATTGGACATTTACATCAAGTGATGGTCGTTTTGAAATGGATTTTAAACCCATTATTGATAGAGCTGCTGATACAAATGTATTAATCCTTAGATCTAATCAACACCAAGTTTTTGGTTTTTTCACTGGTTACTTCATACTTGATGATGGCACCAAAGTAGAAATTAAAAATGAAATTGGTTTTGCTGAAAAGGTATTTAATAAATGGTAATTATATTAAGTCAAATATCGGTTCTTCAAAGTTTTTTGTGTTTTTGTGTGATTTAATAAAAATATTAATAAATT
>SAMEA104315439__coassemble_94_pt1 | contig 58674 bp, 49 predicted proteins | sample SAMEA104315439__metabat2_low_PE_048 | metagenome-assembled genome bin SAMEA104315439 (sample SAMEA104315439) | gut metagenome | biome: Monkey gut; feature: monkey-associated habitat; material: faeces | place: China | collected 2013 | reverse complement strand
CGCGAGCTGGGTTCAGAACGTCGTGAGACAGTTCGGTCCCTATCTGTCGTGGGCGTAGGAAATTTGCAAGGAGTTGTCCCTAGTACGAGAGGACCAGGATGAACGCACCGCTGGTGTACCAGTTGGCTTGCCAGAGCCACCGCTGGGTAGCTACGTGCGGACGGGATAAACGCTGAAAGCATCTAAGCGTGAAGCCCCCCTTAAGATGAGATTTCCCATTAGCAATAAGTAAGGCCCCTTAAAGATGATGAGGTTGATAGGTCAGGTATGTAAGCACAGTGATGTGTTGAGTTGACTGATACTAATAAGGCCGAGGACTTAACCTTAAATTTTGTGAACAAGTATATTCAATTTTGAAAGAGAGTTTGGTGATAATAGCAAAGTGGACACACCTGTTCCCATGCCGAACACAGAAGTTAAGCACTTTCGCGCCGACGATAGTTAGAAATAGCAAAAATAGGTCGTTGCCAGCTCCTTTCTATATTCATTAAAATGCGCCTCTTTAGCTCAGTTGGTTAGAGCACATGACTGTTAATCATGGGGTCCGGGGTTCAAGTCCCTGAAGGGGCGCCATTTTTTATGGTCAATATATATGGTCTGTTGGAGAAGCGGCTTAACTCACATGCCTTTCACGCATGCACTCACGGGTTCGAATCCCGTACAGATCACCATTAGAGTACATTAGTCTTGATACTTTGAATAAAAGGTGTCAAGACTGTTTTTTTATGCTTTTTAGGGGTAAATTGGCACTTTTAGAGTGAAATTTGTTTTGAATTTTCGTTCTTGTGTGACGCTTCTTGTTCCTTTTGTATTAAAATCATATCGCTACTTTCATAGGTGTTAGAACGATTACTGAGGTAGCAGAACGATTAGTAGGCAAAAATCAGTGTCAGAACGATTACTTCCGACACCCATTTATTATTAATAAATATAATAAAACATTACACGATTGTAGCGAATGTTGTAGCGAATAGATTGATTTTTTTAGAAATTTATGGTAAAATTTAAAAAACAAAACGTACAATATATTGATATATAAAACTATCAACCCCGCAAAACCTGCGGAAAATGAAAAATACAGGCAAAAGGAGTTGACAAGGTATGACAAGTTTAGACAATCATTAGTAAGCAAGGCGTAATACAGCCCTTTGGGGCAAAAAAACTCAATAAAAGAGCGTTCAACCCGAAAGTAAAACGCACTAAAAACGGTTTTAAGTTGCATAGCGACACAGAACATATCACAAAAAAATTGAAAGGAGATAATATTATGACACACACTAAGGCAAATAAATCAAAGATACTTACGCTGATACTCGGCCTTATAATGTGCCTTCCACTTATGCTGGGCATAGCAATGGCAAGCCCGACGAGTACGGTATATGCGGAAGGCGGAACGGGAACGACGGACGGACTTACAATCGGCGGAACAACATCATCGTCCGGCGAAGGGTATTCCTATGACGGCGCAACACAAACGCTGACTCTCCAAAACTACAACGGCAAGGAAATTGATTTTAGCGGTTCGACAATTAAAGTTGAAGGGAACAACACCATAACGGTTGACAAAACTTCCAAGAAGTTTGGCAGTTCGTATGCCGGTATTAATTCTCGTGGCGCAATCACTATTACGGGTAGCGGTTCTTTGGCGATTAACGTGGAAACGAGCGACGTGGAAGAAAGTTGTTATGGTATTGACGTCGAAAATGGCATGACCATAAACGGCGGTAACATTTCCATTAACATCAACTCATTTTACGGTAAAACAAGTATCGGGCTTCTTTCAAGTAATGGTTCTATCAAAGTAGAAGGGAGTGCGACACTTGATATTAAAGCTAAAACCGGAGCGATGAAAACAACTAATGGAGATATCATACTGTCCGGAGCGGGTGAGAAAAAAATACTGACAAATGTAGGTGAGGACACGTGGCAATGCTATGGTATCTATGCCGAAAAGGGCGTTATAGATATTTCCGGTTCGGGAAAGGTAACCGTTGATTTTATTAACGGAAGCAAGTCGTATGGAATTCAATCAGAAGAAAGAGCTATCAAAATATACGACAATGCAAACGTCGAAGTAAACGGGGCGTTTTTAGGACTTTGCAGTCAGTACTTTTATAATCTGCCTGCAAATCATACCGGAATTGAGATTACAGATAGTACCGTAAAAATTATGTCTTCTGTTGACAATAGCGGTACGGCTGCTTTTTTAGCCTCAGGCAATCAAAAAATAACTATAAAAAATAGCGTGGTAACGGCAGAATCACGAGAAAAGGTCTTTTCGTGCGAAAGAGAAGCTACTTTGGAGCTATTGGGTAGTTCTACGGTTTATTTTAAGGGAAGTTATCCTGCAATATGGGACAGTGAGAACCATATATTTGATTTAGCAACAGGAGGCAGCATAACATTCGCAAGCACCTTTTATACTGTGCCTATTCGTGCAAAACTCGGAACGAATACAAGTGTGGAAGCCGGAACAAAAGGCGATGAAGTAACTGCAGGGGCAGGGATATTCAAATATGATCCATTCGCAAAATACGGCCTTCGTTTGTGGCGTTTCGTTTACGGCGATACCACGGTTGCTTCTGCCGTTGCGGACGACGTTACGATAAGCGGAATTACGGACGCGGCTTTGACGGAACAAGATGTAAAACTTACGATTACGGGCGATACGTTCAAAGCGATTGCAAAAGATACGGACGTAACGGCGTGGTTTAAGAATATGCCGAAAGGTCTTTCCGCAAAGGCGAAGGCGGACGTTGCGGACAATACTACCGAAATGACGATTACCATAAGCGGAACACCTACGGAAGCAAAGTCTGAATCCTTGTGGATAGAAATCCCTGTCGGTACATTGAAAACGACAAATTACGGAATGACTGTAGGCTTAGAAAATGCCAAATATGACATCGTTTCGGGTACGCTCGTTGATTGTCCTGAAGGAATTAAAGGGCTTGTTTTCAACAAATCTGAGCAAAACGGAATTCCTGCAAACGAAGCCTATACCGTACAGAACGGCAGAAAAATAAATGCAGGAAAATATACGGCAACACTGACTCTTAAGATAGGTTATAAATGGTCTGACGGCACTACTGCGCCGAAAACGGTTGAATGGGAAATCGCACGACGTCCTATTGAAGTGGAGTTAACGATTGAAAAAGATACGTATGAATATACGGGTTACGCCATTACACCTTCGCATACCGTCAAGGATAAAGTTTCGTTAAGCGTATTAGACACAAGCGAATATTCTGTGTCCTATGAACACAACAAAGAAATCGGTACGGCAACGATGACTGTAAGTGACAAAGACGGCGGAAATTATCAAATCACTGCTCCTGTTTCAAGGACGTTTAAAATTGTCAAAGGCACAAAAACTCCGCCTTCGGGATTGAAAGGCATTGCTCCGTCGGTTGACGGCGCAAAGGACGGTAAAATTACAGGCACGACCATCGGGATGGAATATTCCACCGACACGGAGTTCACTTCACCTAAACCTTGCGGGGATGGCGAAACGGCGGGACTAGCCGAAGGAACGTATTACGTTCGCTATAAAGCAACCGCTACTACCGAAGCAAGCAATTATGTTGCCGTTCACGTAAGACTGAATACTGTTACCGTTGTTGACGGCGACGGCTCTAAGGTTACCAAACACAAAAGCGGAACAAGTGTTACCGTCACGGTTACGATACCTACTGGCAAGTCGTTTATCAAATGGGTTTATGAAGGCGTTACCATTCCTACGGAGGACGTAACGAAACAGGAAATCACTTTCAATATGCCCGAAAATGACGTTGTGTTGACCGCTTTGTTTGACGATATTATTTACAACATAACGGTGACAGACGGAACGTCGAGTGCGCCTACGGCAAAATATCAAGAGGAAGTCACCGTAACGGCAAACCCTGCTCCGGCAGGAAAAGTCTTTGACAAATGGACTTGCGAAACGGCGGGCGTAACGATTGAGTTTAAAAGCGCGACAAGTTCTACGACAACCTTCGTAATGCCTGCTGCAAACATTGAAATCAAGGCGCATTTCAGAGATATAGAGGCGGCTCCATCGATTGAAATTAAAGTCGAAGGAGGCACGGGCGGAGGAACGTATAAAGAAGGCGACAGCGTAACTATTACCGCAAACGATCCGGCAGAAGGAAAAGTATTCAAGGGTTGGCAGGACGCAAGCGGAAAAATCGTAAGCACTGAAAAGAGTTATACCTTCAAGGTAACTGGCGCAACAACTCTTACGGCTGTGTATGAAGATGCTCCCGCGGCAAAGAAAGGACTTTCGGGCGGCGCGATTGCGGGTATCGTAATCGGTTCGGTGCTGCTTGCAGGAATCGGCGGATTTGCGATTTTCTGGTTTGCAGTCAAGAAAAAGACGTTTGCAGACCTGGGCGTAGCTTTGAAGAAAGGCTTTACGGCAATGGACAACGGTATAAAAACCGCTTGTCGTGCAATCGGAACCTTCTTCAAAAATATCGGAACAAAGATTAAATCATTGTTCACCAAAAAGAAATAATACTGAGTGATTAGACAAAATTAAATATCAACAAAGGCTAGAGGAACTAAGTTCTTCTAGTCTTTTTTAGCTGTACGCATTTTCAGCAAACTGTACGCACTTTTTAAGGGGTGTACGCAAATTGTATCAAAATAGGTTATTCCACACATTTTTCGAAATTTATAAGTCTTCTAGTAAGGCTTATTTTTTTTGCGTTTTATAGGGTATTTTAACTAAAAATGGTTAGAATACCATATTTTTTATATAAATATAAAACATTTAGATTTAAACAATAGGGGAGACTGACAACTGACTCGAACCATTGTTTTACGGGATTCTAACCTATAAGAGATAATGGTGGAAATCAAAACGGTTAACTGATTTTTCTTATTAAAGCACGTATCATTCATGATGTGATGAAACAGTAGGTACTATCAAATTTCAATTTGGTCTTTTAAATTGTTAATAAGAATAGTATTGTTTGTAAAATTTTTATATAATCAAACGTAAAAGACAAATTACTTAATCAAAGTACCACAAATCTATTAAGTAAAATTTCACAAATCTCTTAAACAAAATGCTTTACATTTAATTATTAATAATGTATAATACTAATGTAAGAGGTGATTTTATGGATTACAAGAAGAGAATTACTGATGAACTTTTGAAAACAAAATTAGATGCATTTGGTGCTGCATTGATTGTTGGACCAAAAGGATGTGGAAAAACAACAACCGCAAAGCAAATTTCAAATACTATAATTGAATTTGAAGATGAAGATAATAGGGAATCTTTATTAAAAGTTGCAGAAACAATGCCATCAAAACTTTTAAAGGGTGAAAAGCCAATTCTTTTTGATGAATGGCAAGATGCTCCGAAAATTTGGGGTGCTATTAGAAAATCAATTGATGATACAGGTGATGTTGGTATGTATATATTAACTGGATCCTCATCGCAAGAAGTTGACACACCTCATACTGGCACAATGAGAATTTCTAGACTAAAAATGTTACCCATGAGTCTTTATGAATCAAGTGAATCTAATGGAGAAGTTTCACTTATTGATTTGTTTAATGATCCTAATTCTTTTGAAGGATGTATTTCCAATCTAACAATAGATGATTTGATTTTTGCAATATGTAGAGGTGGTTGGCCACGTTCGTTAAACTTGAAAAACGATAAAGTCAAATTGGAAATTGCAAAAGATTTATTCATACAAACATATTCTGTTGACATAAATAAAATTTCAAATATAAAAAGAAATCCTCAAATTGCTCAAGCAATCCTAAGATCTTATTCTAGAAATATTTGTACACTTGCTGAAACAAAAACAATTTACGGTGATGTTGCAGCTAACTATGATATATCAGAACCGACTTATTATTCTTATATTGAAGATTTAAATAAATTATTTATAATAGATGATATTGAACCATGGTGTCCTGCTATTAGATCTAAAACTGCTATTCGTTCATCTAAAAAAAGAAATTTAATTGATCCATCTATTGCAGTAGCTGCAATGGGTATTTCACCTGAATATTTTGATAGAGATTTTAAAACATTAGCATTTCTATTTGAGTCTTTATGCATAAGAGATTTAAAAATATATTCACAATCATTTGATGGTAGAGTATCATATTATCGCGATAGATACGGATTAGAAGCTGACTGTGTTTTACATTTAAATGACGGAAGGTATGCATTAATAGAGTTTAAACTTGGTGAACATGAAATTGATGACGGAGCAAAGCATTTATGTGAAATTGAAAGATTAGTGAGTGAATATAATCGGTCTAAAAAACAATGTAAATTAAGATTGCCTGATTTGAAAATAGTTATTACAGGAACTAAGTACGGATATAAAAGAGATGATGGTGTTTTTGTAGTTCCTATTGGATGTTTAAAAAATTAAAGCCATTTTTAGTTCTATATTGAAGGTTATTACTGCAAAAAGATACATTTGATACTTTATATCTTTCTAAAATAAGACGAAAATGTCTGAAGTTTATATTAATAGTTAATAAACAAGTATATTGTAAAATTGATAAAATTCAGCAAAATTACACAATAAATGCATTTATATATGTACCATTTTTGATAAAGGCGAAAAAGTGGTACATTATAATTGGCTTTACTTTTCCCCAAAGTTTTTAACAACACTTAATATTTTAAATGAAATGGCAATTATGGCTAGATATCTAGTATCTAACTATGATTGCCTTTTCTAATTTTTTTAATAATATGTTTTTATGGAACTTTTTGCATGAAGTTTTATTAATGTTATTAATATTGTTCTTAAAAATACATAGCCTATAATTTTTGTTTATAAACATTATAGATATAATGCAAATTATTTTGTGAAATTTGTAGATAATGGTATAATTATCTCATATATTAAAATGAAACGGGAGAAAAATATGGATGAACTGACAATATTCGCAGATGGATATAACGTAGAAATATGGGAACAAATAGCAAGAGTTGTACTAGCAATGACTTTAGGTGCGGTAATAGGACTTGAAAGAGAACTAAAAAATAAACCAGCAGGTTTTATAACCTTTATGCTAGTATCAATGGGGTCTTGTCTATTCGCACTTGTACAAGTAAATTTGATTGCAATGAACTTAAAAAATATGAGTCCAGATACTCAATATGGATTAGATACTTCAAGAATTGTTGCTCAAATTGTGCCAGGTATAGGCTTTTTAGGAGCAGGCACTATTCTACATAATAAGGGTGCCGCAAAAGGAATTACGACAGCAGCTTTATTATGGGTATCAGCTGCTATTGGACTTTTGATTGGTATGGGTGGAGTTCCTAATTATATTATTGCTTGTGTTACAACTATTGTTATTTTTCCTTGTGCTCTTTTAATTAGAAGAATAGGAAGAAAATATGTTGAAAAACATCGAATTTACCGAATTGACGTTGTAATACTAGCTGACAAAGAACAAGAATTATATGATAAAATAAAAAATAGTGGTGGAAATATTAAAAAAGTTTTCTTTCATAATAAATCAGTTAAAGATGATAAGAGTATAAAAGAACTTTATGTATATTTTTCAACCTTAAAAGGTTATAGCTATAATGCAATTATAAGTGAAATTATTAATGAGAATTATATAATTTCGTTAGAAGATTCTTAAATTAAAGAATAATTGAAAGAAGGATTTTATGAATAATATAAAAAAACAATACGGGTTATGGACAGGGATAGCAATGGTCGTGGGGATAGTTATTGGTTCTGGTGTCTTCTTAAAGGCTGGAGGTGTTTTGAAACTATCTGGCGGTGATCTTAGAATATCTCTGCTAGCCTGGTTTATTGGCGGTATTATTATGATTGCATCGGGCTTTTGTTTTGCGGTATTCGCAACTAAAATAACAAAGTATAATGGTGTAGTTGACTATGTTGAAACTGCAACTAATAAAAAAATAGGATACTATCTTGCTTGGCTTATTACAACTTTTTATTATCCTATTATTGCATCAATTGTTTCATTATTTGCAGGTGTTTATTTCTTTAAAATGTTAGGATTAAATGTTGGTCTAACCGATTGGCAAAATTTCTTATTTGCATTTATTTTAGTAACTTTAATCATTTTAATGAATTATTTTTCACCTATTATATCATCAAAATTTCAGATTTCCGCAACCATAATTAAATTATTACCAATAGGTATTATCGCAATAGCTGGTCTTTTCGCCTCATTTATTCCTAAAAGTAATAGCACTATGATTGAAGCACTCTCAAATCCCGCTCCTGGTTATGTGGTTAATTTTGGAGATGCCATTAAAAAAACAGCTTTTGCGTATGAAGGTTGGGTTTGTGCTACCGCCATTAATGCGGAATTAAAGGATTCACACAAGAATCTTCCAAGAGCTTTAGTTGGTGGAACAATAGCCATTTTGGTGTTTTATATTATCTATTACATTTCATTATCAGCTTTTTTAGGTAATGCTGGTACAATTAATGAAGATGAAAATGCTCCAATAGCGGTATTTACAATGCTAATGGGAAAATTTGGGGGAACTGTATTTGCTTTCTTTATTTTAGTTTCTTGTCTTGGAACTGTAAATGGCGTTTCAATTGGATGTTGTCGCGGTATGTATACAATGTCATGCCGTGGTCATGGAATCTCTCCTCAGAATTTTTCTAAGTTAGGGAAGAATAAAAGTGTATCATTATTATCATGTCTATATGGTTATGGCTGTATAATTTTAATGCTTGGCGTATGGTATCTTGCAATGCATAATGTATGGCTTTTTGGTCATTTAGGTGCTATGGATGAGATTGTCTGTGCAATTATTTATGCAGTTTATATTGCTATGTATATTTATATTATGAAAAACTTTAAGGATTTAGGAGTTATAAAAAGGTTCATAATGCCTTGCTTTGCGATAATGGGAGCACTATTTTTTACCTTCTGTGGCACTGGTTTGTATCAATTGATAGTTTATCAGGACACTAGTAGCCTTATAGATTTTGTGGTATTTTTAGGATTATTTGTTATTCTTATGCTTCCTTCTGTGTTCTTTTATAATAAAGAGAATAAAGAAAGCATATAAAAAAATAAGTGTATTTCTTGTATTGTTAGTACAAAAAATACACTTTTTTCTTGATGATTATTTCCTATAAATTATTTTCTTTTAAGAAGTCTTGAATGGCTTTATCATATAATTCAGGTGTAACCGCACGAATATGAGAGTGAGCACCTTTATCAAACCATACAAGTTTTTTGGATTTACTACCACACTTATCATAAAGCTCTTGAGCTCTTGCAGGTAGTGAGTATAAATCCTCTTTACTATGTAAAAGTAATAGTGGTTTATCAAGTTTATCAATGCAGTCTTTTGGCCCATATTTCATTGTATGATGGGTAAAATGACGCATCCAAAAATCACATTCTTGAAGTACTGGAAAGAGTGGACGTTTATCAACAATCATATGATTTTTAAATGAATCATAGAAGTCAGGGTACATTCCTTCAGCAATTAAAGCTTTAATGTTGCTAGGGCAATCTTTCCTAATCATTGCGTATAATGATGCCGCAGAACCAATACATATACCATGCATAACAATGGTATCTATATGGTAGGTATCATATAAGAAGTTAGCCCACGCGATAACATCTTTGCATTCTTCAAAACCAATCGTGTTATATTCTCCATCACTATAGCCATGAGCTCTAGGATCAATAACTAAAATATTGTAACCTGCATCTTGGTAAGGTTTGGCAAAGAAATAAGAATACATACAGGCTTCAGTTCTACCTTGATGGATGAAAGCAACCTTGTCATGACCAAAATCAAAGTATTCACCATAAAGGTTTAGCCCTTCATTTATGATGTGAACATCCTTTTTATAATCTTTGTTTTTTTCACCCCACTCAAGTCCAATTTCATACATTCTAACTTGAAGTTTGTTAGTCATCCATGAGCAATGTCTTCCCCATGTGTCTTTGTCTTTCCGATGAAGATGTTTTAAATAAATTTTTCTTGCAAGAAAAAAAGTAAAAATAAAATATGAGATTATTGATAATACTAATATTGAACCAATAATTATTGGAATTATTACATAAAGTGGCATTTTTCCCTCCTAAATCGATAATATTATATCGTAAAGTAAGTTCTTTGTCAAACCATTAGAAAGCCGTGAAATGTTAATTTTTGTAAGAATTGGTCGACTCAAACAATTATTTTGCTTTTTATAGTATAATATGCTATAATAATAAGTAAAATGCTGAAAAAATGCAAATTATGGAGGACATATGAAAAAAATAACAATTATTACTGATTCATGTAGCGATTTAAATAACGAATTAAGAAATAAATATGATATCGAATATTTAGAAATGCGTGTTTTATATGATGACAAAGATATACCTGCAAGCCTTGACTGGGAGTATATGCCTGCAAAAGAATTTTATGATGCAATGCGTAATGGTACAAGATTCAAAACTGCTCAAGTAAATATGGAAGTATACCTTGAAAAATTTGAAGAAGAAATTAAAAAAGGTAATGATATATTATCAATTTCATGTTCTTCAGCATTATCAAGCTCATATTATGGCAGCATTAGAGCTTGTGAAGAATTAAAAGAAAAATATCCTGATGCAAAAATATATTGTATTGATAGTAGAAATTCAAGTTTAGGTTTAGGCTTAATGTGCATAGATGCATCCATCATGAGAAGTGAGGGAAAAACAATCGAAGAAATAGCAGAATATCTTGAAAAGCACAAACAAGAAGTAAATCAAGTTGCAACAGTTGAGGACTTGAACTATCTTAAACGTGCAGGCCGCGTAACTGCTGCAAGTGCGGTTTTTGGTTCAATTTTAAAAATTAAACCTATTATTATTTCTGACACATTAGGTCAAAACGTAGCAATAAAAAAGGTAAGAGGAAGATCAACTTCCCTTAAAGCTATTGTTGAAATGTTTGTTGAAAATTATACAAATGATGATAAAAAAATGATAGGTATTAGTCATGCTGATTGCTTAGATGATGCTCTTGAATTAAAAAATATGATTATTGAAGCTGTACCTGCCGCTAAGGACATTGAATTCTTAATTGAATACATTGGACCAATTGTTGGAGCATCAGTTGGGCCTGGTACTGTTAGTGTTTATTTTTATGGAAAGGAAGTTACTTTTTGTTCAACTGAAAAGTAGGTAATAGGTATGAGAAAATTTGTAATACTTGCTGATAATGGTTGTGACCTATCAAAAGAATGTCGTGATTATTTTGATATGACTGACTATGTGACAGGACACTTACATCTACCAGATGGTAGAGAAATTACTACTAAATTAGAATGGGACTTTATGAGTTCAAAAGAATTTTATGCAAAACTATCCCGTAAAAATAGTGGAATATCAACGTCTCCTTCAAATAGTGAAGAGTACTATAAAAAGTTTGAAAGTTACATTAAAGAAGGATATGATATTTTAAGTATATCTTTATCAAGTACAATTAGTGCAACATACCGTTTTGCGGTGGTGGCTGCCAATAACTTGAAAGAAAAATATCCTGATTGCCGTATATATTGTGTTGATTCGTATCGTGTATCAATGGGATTTGGACTTCTTGTTGCTTATGCTCATGAATTAAAACGACAAGGTAAGTCCATGGACGAAATAATTGATTGGCTTGAAGTTAATAAATATAAAGTACACCAAATGGGACCAATTGACAACTTATTTTTTGCAGCAAAACGTGGTCGAATTTCAATGGGGAAAGCCATTTTCGGATCATTTGCCGGAATAAAACCAATGGGTGATTATAGTCCAGATGGGTATACCTCAGTAATTACTAAAGTAAAAGGAATTAATAAAGCTTTAGATATAACTGTACAGTATGTAAAAAGAACTATTATAGATCCTGAAAATCAATACATTTTCATTGCTCATTCAGAAAGATTTGAAGCAGCTAATGAACTTAAAAATAGATTAGAAAAAGAAATTAAATGCAAACACATTTTTGTATCAGAAATATATTGTAGTTGTGCTACTAATATAGGTGATGGGATGATTTCTGTTAATTATTTAGGTGATAAAATTTCGGCAGGACTTGTCAAAGAAAATGAAGTAATGAATGCAATTTTACAAAAATAAAGACTAAGAATAGGACAATTAAAATGAATACTTTAAATGGAACCTTATATAAACAACTTATCTTAAACGGGCTAAATAATTTATCAATACACTGTAAAGAAGTAAATGATTTAAATGTATTTCCTGTTCCAGATGGTGATACGGGAACAAACATGCTAATGACACTTCAAAATGGTTATTCAGCAATTAGTGGTGTTGATAAAACTAATCTTTCTGAAATAGCTATGCTTTTTTCAAAAAGTGCAGTACTTGGCGCTCGGGGTAATTCAGGGGTAATTTTATCACAATTTTTAAAGGGAATATGTAATTATTTTTCTGATTATGAGGAAGTCGGTGCTATACAGTTTATTCATGCTTTGGAAAAAGGTGTTGAATATGCATATAAAGCTGTAGCAATTCCTGTTGAAGGAACGATGTTAACAGTTATGCGTGAAGCAACTGAATATGTTGTTAAATGTATTCAAGGTGAAAAAATAGCAACAATTGATCAAATAATTTCATTATTTATAAACCAAGCAAAAGTTTCGTTAGAAAACACACCTAATTTATTACACATTTTAAAATCAGCAGGAGTAATTGATAGTGGTGGTGCAGGCTTAATTTATATTTTTGAAGGAATGGACAAAAGCATAAAAGGTGAAATTATTGAGCCATATCAGTCAAGCCCACAAGCAACGTATATCGACTATTCAATTTTCAATAGTTCTAGCAAATTTGAATTTGGATATTGTACGGAACTTTTAATTCAATTATTAACTGATAAAGTTGATGTTTTAAAATTTAACATTGATGATTTTACCGAAGTACTTGGAGTATTTGGAAATTCAATTGTAACTTCTCTTAATGATGATAAAGTAAAAGTTCATATTCACACGCGTACTCCTGAAAAAGTATTAGACTATTGCCACACATATGGTGAGTTTTTAGCTTTAAAAATTGAAAACATGGATGTTCAACATGATAATAAAGTACAAGATACCACTAGAATAGTTCAACCAAAAATTAAAAAAGAAGAAAAGAAACACCAAAATACAGCAAGTGTTGTGGTAGCTTCAGATGAAAAAATGGCACAATTATTTGAAAGCATGGGAGCTTCATATGTAATTTATGGCGGAGATACTTGCAATCCATCGGTTAGTGATTTTGTTGATGCTTATAGTAAAGTTAATGCAGATAATATAATTGTATTTCCAAACAATAGTAATGTTATTTTGACAGTTAATCAATCTGCCCAAGTGTTTAACAAAAGTAACATAATTTGTATTGAAACTAAATCTTATTTAGAATGCTATTCAGCTTTAACTTTAATTGATTATGAGTTAGCTGATGTTGAAGAAAACATAGAAGCAATTAATGATGCAATTAAAAATATAACTAGCTTTATTATCACAAAATCAGTAAAGGATTCTTCATATGAAAATAGTAATATTCACAAAGATGATTACATCGCGATTAAAGGTAAAGATTTACTTGGAATAAGTACTGATTTAATAGAACTAACAGTGGATGTTGCTACAAAACTAATTAAAAAAGAGAAAAAAGATATTATGACAATATTTGTTGGCAAGAATGTGTCAAAAGAAGATATTGAAAATATTAAATCGAAAATTCATAACGCGGTTGGTTTAATTGACATTGATGTTATTGAAACAGATAATAATGTTCATAACCTAATGATATCACTTGAATAGTATGAGCAGTAAAGAAAAGTGTTGTTTGGTATTAGAAGGTGGTGGCGTTAAATGTGCCTACCAATTCGGAGTGCTAGATGTCTTGACCAAAGCAGGTTTTAGTTTTGATGCAGTATCAGGTACATCATTTGGTTCTTTGAATTGTGCCTTATATCTATCTGGTGGGATTGAACGAATGAGACAATTTTGGGAAACTTTGTCAGCCGAAGAGATGTTTAACGAACCACGACTTGATGAGTTAACTGATAAAATTTACAAAAAAGAATCATTATTTGATATTAAGACTTTAAGCTTTATAATTTCTGAATGGTCTCATCCTCAAAAAAAACGTGAAGAAATTTCAAAATTATATCGTGAATTAGTAATGAAAAATGTGGATGAAGAAAAAATTAGAGAAAGTAAAACTGATTTTGGATTTGTTACACTGGAAATACCTAATTATAAAAACTTGGTATTTGAAGGAGGAATGTCTCTATTATTTCCTCTTACAACTATGGCAAGAATGATGTTCAATAAAAGCCAAGGTAAAACCTTATTAGAGTACTTTTCGTTTGTTCCATATGAATTAATGGCAGATGAAGTAAAGCAAGGAAAACTAGCTGATTATATTGCTGCAAGTGCTAATAATTTTATATTCACACCAATGGAAATAGATAACAAGAGATTTACTGATGGTGGTGTATATGATAACTTGCCAATTAAAATGATGAAAGATAAGGGATATCGTAAATTCTTTTGCATTAGAGTTTCAACAAGTGATTTAAAATTAAAATGTAGTGATAATTTAGATATTACGATGATTACCCCAACTGAAGATACCGGTAATTGTGCTATGTTTAATGTCAATAATATCAAGCATTTGATTGAACTTGGAAGAAAAGATGCATTAGCATTTATTAAAACATTAAAAGGAGACTCATATGAAAAAATTGAATTCTAAATGGAAAATTATACTTTACGGATGCTCGGGTATGGGCGTAAATATGTTAAATTTGATAATGGGCTCATATATTTGTAGTGCATTACTTACTGGTGGGTTTAATCAAGAAGATATTGGTGTGTGGACCTTTGGTAAAGAAAATTTAGTTATTGCCGCGGTTTGGAGTGCTATTGTTGTAGTAGCTAAAATCATTGATGGTGTTGTTGATATTCCTATGGCATCATTTACGGATAATCTAAAAACTAGATGGGGAAAAAGGAGACCAGCAATTTTAATTGGTATGATACCAATGATTCTTGCATATCTTGGAATGCTACTTCCAATGAATAATACTGCCACAATGTTCAACACAGTAATGTATGGCATATTTTTATGTATTTTCTATTCATTCTATACGTTAACAATGGTTACATATTATGCGACATTCTCAGAAATAGTTGATAATGAAAAAGATAGATTGTTTTTATCAAATGTAAAATCAGTATGTGATATTTTCTATTTTATTTTAGGTTATGCATTAATACCTATATTTATTGGCCTAAGAATTAATATAAGAATTGTATCATTAATATTTTTGCCATTTGCTTTGACAATGTTAATACCACTTTTTATGATTAAAGGTGATGATAATAGAAATGAAAAAACAGAAAAAGTTAAATCAATAAGTTTAATTAAATCACTAGTTTATGCATTTAGAAATAAAACATTTATTATATGGATGTTAGTATATTCATTTATGACTTTTGGTGTACAATTGTTTCTAGGTGGTATTAATGAATTTTTCTCTTATCACCAATTATCAATGTCAATAATTATGGCCGCATCTTTTGCACCTGTACCATTTACTTTAATACTATATAATTATATAACTAAGAAAAAAGGATTTGGCTTTTCTTTTGGTTATACGTTAATTATATTTGCTGCCGGAATGCTTATGATGTTCGGCTGTAAATTTATAGAAGATGGAACTGCAAAATTAATACTTGGACTAGCATCTGGATTAGTATGTTCGTTTGGTGTAGGTTCATTATTTTCAGTTGCTTACTCGATCCCATCATATCTTGCAAGTAAAGAAGAAAAAGAAACAGGTATAGCACATTCTGCAATGTATTTTGCGGTACAAGGTTTGTTTGCAGGGGTATTTACGGGCCTTGCTACTGGTGTAGTTTTAGTATTGTTAAAGGAAACAGGCACAATTTATTTATTAACTGTTGTTGCAGCATTGTCTTGTATTATTGCTTTCCTTTTAATGAACATTCTTCCTGTTTCAATTAAAAACTTTGGAAAAGAGTCAGATACGGATAATGAAGAATAAGAAAATAGTGATAGACACTTTAGGTGCTGATATGCCTCCTGCTGAAATATGCGAAGGTATTAAATTAAATAATAGTAAAGATTATCACTTTGTTGTGGTTGGACCTAAAGATGAGATTGAAAAAGTTCTAAATAATAGTGATTTGTCATATGAAATAATAGATACTTTTGATTATATAAGCAATAAAGAAAATCCAATAAGTATTATTAGAAATAGAGAGAGTTCATCACTTTATCTAGCTTTAGCAAATACCAAAAAAGATGACACAATAGGACTTATCAGTGCAGGTTCTACTGGTGCTATTATGGTAGGAAGCATGTTTATTCTAGGCTTAGAAGAAAACTTGCAATCAGCTATTCTTGCGTGTGTACTATATAAGTTTAATCATCAACCTTTTTGCTTAGTAGATTGTGGAGCAAATGTTAATCCTCTACCTACGGATATGAAAGTATTTGCTGAACTTGGTTCAAAATTTATGAAAAGTTACAGCAATATAACAAATCCAAAAGTTGGACTATTGTCAGTGGGAAAAGAAAAAGGAAAAGGTAATGAACTTGTAAAAAAAGCATATGAACTACTGGAAAATAGTGACATAAATTTTATTGGTAACATTGAAATAGATAATGTTTTTAATAGTGATGTTGACGTTCTTGTTTGTGACGGATTTAGTGGAAATCTTTTATTAAAAAACACAGAAGCTATAGCACTTATGATTTCAGAAAAGATAGTGAAAAAATATTGTACAAATAAAGAGGATTTAGAAAAAATTAATAACTCAATCTTTAAATTATTTGCGTATAATGATCAAGCTGGTGCAATTCTTTTAGGAGTAAAAAAACTAGTAATAAAAGTGCATGGTAAGGCTAATCGTTTAACTATTTCATCAGCAATAAATCAATTAATTGCTTTAAATGACGGTGGTTATAATAATAAATAAAAAATAAAGAGGAAATTAATATGGAAAATATTAAAAAAATAGTCAAGGACCATATTAACAAATTAAATACTAGCGAAAAGAGTTTTGCTAGTATTTATGATATTATGTTTAGTATTCCTGACAACGTAATGGTGGAAAGTTCTGATGGACTAGAAATTAAAAAAATTACATATAGACAAATGGAACTACAAATTAAGCTAGCCGCAACGGCTCTTAAAAAACGTAATATTAAAGACCAATTTATAGGACTAGCATCTGACAATGGACCAGAATGGATCATTCTATTTTGGGCAATTCTCATGAGTGGAAATAAACCATATTTAATTAATTTAAGATTTCCAGCGTCTTTTACGGGCTCTATCCTAAAAACACTTAGTGTTAATTATGTAATTGAAGTTAACCAAAACATCGATTATGGTGTCACAATAATTGATTTTGAAGATTTGATGAGAGAAAATAGTTTATGTGATGATTTTCATTTTGCCAACGAAATTGCAATATCAACCAGTGCCACTACCCTAAACCAAAAAATATGTATTTATACTGGTTCAGAGTTTTCAGAACAAGTGCTTAATACCAATTATGTTTTAAGTAAAAACAAGTTAATAAAAACCCATTATAATGGATCATTAAAATTACTTGCTTTTTTACCTTTATATCATATTTTTGGCCTTTCTGCTATGTATTTTTGGTTTTGTTTCTTTGGTAGGACATTGGTTTTTCTAAAAGATTATTCACCAAATACAATCCTTAATACTGTTAAAAAACATAAAGTTACACATGTTTTTGCGGTACCACTATTATGGCATACTATTGAAAAAAATATCTTAAAAGAAGTTAATAGTAAGGATGAAAAGACCAAACAAAAGTTTTATAAAGGTCTTAAAGCTTCAACAAAACTTCAAAAAATATTTCCATCATTAGGTAGAAAAATTGTTAAAAGAAAATTTGCTGAAGTAAATAACAAACTATTTGGTGACTCAGTTGCTTTTTGTATTAGTGGTGGTAGCTATTTAAAAGACTCAACCATGTATTTAATGAATGCCTTAGGTTATCCAATGCATAATGGATATGGAATGAGCGAAATAGGTATAACATCAGTTGAATTATCAGAAAAAATAACTGATCGGAATAAAAATAGTATTGGTAAACCATTTACTTCAATAGAATATAAAATTAATGAAAATCAAGAATTATTAGTACGTGGTAAATCAATTTGTCATAATATCATTATTAATGGTACTCATCATCATATTGATGATTGGTTTAATACTAATGATGTTGTAAAAATTGATAAAGATGGAAGGTACTATATTGTTGGTCGAAAATCTGAATTAATCATTGGGGAAAATGGTGAAAATATAAGTCCTGATGAAATTGAAAAAGAGTTTCTAATTCAAAATGTCATTAATTTTTCAGTGATGGGTGACCAACGAAAAGAAAAATTAATTATGGTAGTACAACTTCCAAAAGATGTTTTGAAAACAACTTTGTTTCATATAAATGAAAGTATTAATGAACAAAATAACAAACTTCCGCTAAGCAGTAGGATTAGTCAAATTTATTATACATATGATCCTATAATGTCTGCCTCAGCCATAAAAGTTAGTCGTAAATATTTAGAAAATCATATCCTTTCTAACGAAATAAAACTTTTAACTATTAATGAAATAGGAGTATCTGAATTTACAGATGAAAAAGTAGATGAGGAGTTACAAGCAATAATTTTGGATTTGTTTAGTAAAACGTTAGGAATACCTTCTCAAGATATTGATTTGAATGCTAATTTTATGCTTGATTTAGGAGGAACTAGTTTAGATTACTTCAGTTTAGTCTCGATTATTAATGAAAAATTTAATATTGACCTTAAAATGGATTATGAACACATGGCATATAGTGTTAATGATTTTGAAAAGGTTATTAAGGAACTATTATGATTAAAGAAATATTGCGTGTTTTGGCTATTATTACAGGTTGGCCAGTCCAACTTATATTCTTTAGTCGTAAAACCTATTATGAAGATAAAAAAAGTCAAGGAAGAAGAGTAAAAGGTGGAGCTATTATAATTTCTAATCACACAAGTATTATGGATTATATGGTAAATCTGTTTATTTTTCCCTTTCGAAAGCTGTATTGTTTGATTGCTGAAGTAATATATAAAAAAGGTTTCTTTATGCGCTTTTTAGTAAATTGCATGGGTGGAATTAAAGTTGATCGCTTTAGTAAGGATTTAGGATTCATAGATGAAGGAGTAGCAGTACTTAAAAAAGGAAAACTTCTACAAATATTTCCAGAAGGTAGAATTTCTGATGATAAAAAATTATTACCATTTACTCCATCTTATATTCTAATTGCTTTAAGAAGTGGGGTTCCAATTATTCCTGTTGTTACGGATGGCAATTATGGTTTATTTAAAAGAGTACATGTTTTAATAGGTAAGAAGATATATCTTAGTGATTACTGCAATTCTACTAATCCAACAAAAGAAGAACTTGAAAAAATAAACAAAATTATTAGTCGAAAAATTACATTATTAAAAAATACTTTACAAGAAAAAATCGATCAAGATAAATGCAAATTTGGACTTTTAAGTAAACTTGCTTGGGATTTTGGTAGATTAACGGCATTTACATTTAACTTTGGATTTAGAATTAAAGTTTTTAATAAAGGTGTTAAGAAAAAAAACTTAAAGATTAAAGGTCGCTATATTATAGTTGCTAATCATGAAGCCTTCTTAGACCCGATAAAGTTAATATGTGTGTTTTGGCGCCGCCGTGTTAGAATTTTAACCGCTGAAGCAGTGTTTTCGAACAAAAAGTTTAGAAGTTTCATGATGGAGCGAATTGGTTGTGTTAAAATTGATAGAAATAAAAATGATATAGAATCGTTCAAAAAATGTCTCAATATTCTTAAAAATGGTGAAGTATTAATAATATTTCCTGAGGGACATTTGTCAAAGGATGGTACTCTCGATTCATTTAAATCTGGTGCTGTTTTAATGGCAGCTCTTACCAATACTCCGATTCTTCCTATATATATGAAGAAAAGAGATAAATCAACAACACGTTCTAAAGTTTATCTTGGCGAACCAATAAAAATAGATATTCCTGATAATAGGATGGCTAGTATTAATCACTTAGATGAATACTCACATAAATTATATCAAGCTATTACCGAATTAAAAGAAAAGTATGGAGAGAATAATTATGAATAATGAAATACTTGAAAAACTAAAAGTTGTTGTATCAAATATTAAAGGAGTAAGTCTAGAAGACTTAGAATTTGTTGATGAAACAACGAGAATTAAAGAAGATTTAGGTTTAAATTCAATTGGAGTATTATACACAGTATTTGCGATTGAACGCACCTTTAATATTACGTTTGAAGATTTAGATTTTGATTCTTTTCAAACTGTTGGTGATGTAATTAAGTATATTGAAAAAAACATTTAATATGAAAAATCTTTGGGAAATAAAAGAAGTAAAACCTGGTGATATGATAAGAATCTATAATGGAGTTTATTATCATTATGCAATATATTTAGGGAATAATCAGGTAATTCAATTTGGTTCACCCGTTTACACATCAGATACTAAAAATATAAAAGTAGAAATTGTAAATAGTAGTGAATTTACCAAATATGGGTTTATTGAAGTCAGGAATTATACGTTGAAAGAAAAATTAAAAAAACGTAAACCTGAAGATATTATTACACTTGCAAAAAGCAAATTAGGTCAAACTGGATATGATTTTAAAAATAATAACTGTTTAAACTTTGTTGAAGAATGTGTATTCAAAAAATAAGTATAATCCGAGACTTGTCATACTACTATGGCAAGTTTTTAGTTGTATAAAAATAAAAAGAAACATTATATAACTTGAAAAAAAATAATGAATGTGCTATAATTTTAACGAATTATTTATGAAAAAGGAGATAATATTGTGATTTACAAGACAATAACAAATTACAAAGAAGCAACAAAAGATTTTCTAGAAAATGAAAAGCAATTCCATTTAGGTGTTATACCTACTGAACAATCAAACCCTTTAACTAAAAACTTAAGTGCAACAATCGCTAAAGATACAGCTAAAGGCGTAAAAATGATTTTTAGTGCTGATAAGTACATCGCTGATGTAGCACGTGGACAATTTAATACTCCTGAATTTCAAGCATTTGTTGATGATATCAAGAGATGTATGGATGAAAGAAAGAAAGTTGTTTTCTCAAGTGTTGGTGCATCAGGTCGTATGGCTATCCAAATGGATGGTGCTTGGAGAAGTTTCTGGCAAGGCTTAGTAGATAAAATTCCTGCGCATCGTTTTGAATTCTTAGAAATGGCAGAAGTTGTAAGCAGTTTTACAACTGGTGGTGATCGTGCATTAGTACGTTCTGTTGAAAATTTTGAAGATTACATGACTTTTGGTGCAAAGCAAGTTGATGAAGCTGAAATGGGCCCTGGTGATGTTTTAGTAGCATTATCTGAATGTGGTCTTTCCGCAAGTATTAATGGTTCAGCTGTACGTGGTTATGAACTTGGTGTTAAGACTTATTATTTATTCTGTAATCCAGAAAAAATCTTAAGAACTCACCTTGACCGTGCTCGTGCTGTATTTGAATGTTTAGATGAATATGCAGCTAACAAAGCTAAAGGTATTGACAATGGTAAATACATTGTTAAAATCCCACTATTTGTTGGTAATATGGCTGTATCTGGTTCAACACGTATGCAAGTAACAACAGTTGAATTATTAGCTGCAGGTGCTGCCTTAGAAGTTGCTGCGAATCGTTGGTTAAAAGAAAATTTAACTGAACAAGAATTAGCAGTAGTTGGTGGTGAAGTATTAACTCTTGACCAATATGCTGATGCATTTGTTTCATTAAATAAACAATTATCAAGTGGTAAAGCTCTAAAAGGTCTTGCGAAAGCTGTAGAATTTGAAGTTAACACATACAACCAAAAAGGTTTAGTAACTTACATTACTCATGATTATCTACTAGATATTATGACAGATACAACTGAACGTCAACCAACGTTTACACTACCTCCATTCAGAAAGTTTAATGATCATACTAGTGAAGTATCTTGGGCATATATTAAAGACCCTCTATACCCTAATGAAGTTGCATGGCAACAAGTATTCCGTCGTCCTATTAAAGGATTAGAATGGACTAAAGAAGATTATATCGAAATGAAAGCCAGTCAAGATATTATCAATAATCCTCCAAAAGTTAGTGGTAGTGAAGTATTAGAATATGTAATTGGTAATGAAGATGATCCATCAAGATATTCTCGTCCTTGTTCTCAATTAGTATTAATCGATGTTAATGGTTCAGCAACCCCTGAAATTGTTAAATGGTATAATAAAGAACTTGCTAAATATAGTGGTGGTATCGTATTAAGATTTGGTCAAATCCCTGCTGAAAAGATTTCAAAAGATGAAATTAGAATTCCAGTTGAACTTCCAAGAACATGCACAGACATTCTATATCATTTATTAGTTAAAGTTGCTTTCAATGCTTTAAGTACTGGAACAATGGCTAAAATGGGTAGAGTATATGGCAACTGGATGGTTCAAGTTCTTCCAACTAATAAGAAATTAATTGACCGTTCATCAAGAATTATCGCAAGTCTTGCGAAAATACCTTATGAAAAAGCAGTTGAAGAATTCTTCATTTCTTATTATAATCGTAAACCAGAAGATGAATATCGTGAATCATATGTAGTTGAAACATTACGTCGTTTAGGCTTTGACCCTAATGCTGATATAAAATAATAAAAAATGGCGGTAATAGACATCTATTATCGCTTTTTCTTTTAAGAAGGTGAACTATGAAAAATAAAGTTTTAGTATTTGGTTTAGTTGGTGAATCTGTATTTATGCAAACTGATCACTTTCATTGCAGTGGTGAAACCATAACTATTGATAATATTCATAAAGAACCCGGAGGAAAAGGCTTTAACCAAGCCATCACTCTAGCAAGACTTGGTATTAAAACAACTTTTATTGGTGTAATTGGAAATGATTACAAAAGCGTGTGTGAAGATTTTTTAAATAGTGAACAACTTAGTTATCATTTAGTGATAAAAAATGGTATGAGTGCTTATGCAACAATCATAACGGATAAAAAAGGTGAAAATGAAGTTTCAGTCTATCATGGTGTTAACAAGTTATTTAGTCGGCACGATGTAAAAAAGTATGAAAATGAATTTCTTGATACGGCTTATGTTTTAATTCAAGCTGAACTTCCAGAAGAAGTAGTAGATGAAGTAATAAAACTTTCTAAGAAGTATGGTGTAAAAGTCATAATAAATCCTGCTCCGGCTAAACCATTCATCAAAAAATATTTAAATGATGCATTTTTAATTACTCCTAATCTTCAAGAAGCTAAAACTTTATTTTCTTTAGATGAAATTACGATTGATAATCTAAAAGAGCAGTTATCAAAATTTTCATTATCACGTGTTGTTATAACTCTTGGTTCAAAAGGCGTTATTATAAAAAACGTTAATAAAGTTACTTATCTTTCAGCTTTAAAAATAAAAAAAGTAGTGGATACTACTGGAGCAGGCGATGTTTTTAATGGAGCGTTAATTACAAGTTTAATGAAAGATAATGATTTGATTGAAGCTTGTAAGTTTGCGGTGAAAGTATCAGGAATGAGTGTTCAAACTCCATATGTAATGCCTTCAATTCCAACGCTTAAGAAAGTAGAGGACTATACAGATGAATAAAATAGAAATACTTCAAAAATTAATTAGTGCCTCAAATAATATTGTCGTAATGACTGGGGCAGGTTTTAGTAAGGCATCAGGTATTCCTGATTTTAGAAGTGCAGATGGATTATATAATGATAAAGGTAAAGGCGTGATATCTCCTGAAGAGATTCTTTCTCATCATTATTTTATGGTCCACCCTAAAGCATTTTATAGTTTTTATTTTGATAAAATGATTTATCCAAATGCAATGCCTAATGCTGGTCACTATAAACTTGCAGAACTTGAAAAATGTGGTAAGTTAAAAGCAATAATAACCCAAAATATTGATGGTCTTCACCAAAAAGCAGGTAGTAAAAATGTCTTAGAACTTCATGGCTCAGTATTAAGAAATCACTGTATGAAGTGTCATACCATGTATAGTTTAGAGGATTTACTTAATAATAAACAAATGACAACGTGCCCTATTTGTGGTGGACTAATAAAACCAGATGTAGTACTATATGAAGAAGGCCTTGATATGACTATACTAAATGAGGCCATTAAAGCCGTAGTCAATGCGGATTTACTTTTAATTATTGCTTCATCCATGTTAGTAAACCCAGCCGCAAGTCTTCCTTATTATTATAGAGGAAATAAAATGGTAATTATCAATTTAGAGCCTACGCCTCTTGATAGTTATGCAACATTAATTATTAATGAAAAATGTGAAGAAGTTTTATCACAAATAAAAGTAAAGGAATAAGAAAATGGAAACAAAAATGACAAAATTTGAAAAAGTATCATGGAATGAATTTAAAAAAAACCATCAAATAGAACAAGATTATCATGACATAATATTACCTAAACGTGCAACTAAAGGTTCTGCCGGATATGATTTTTTCGCACCTTATGATTTTAGTTTATGCCCTGGTGAAACAATTAAAATTGCAACTGGAATTAGAGTAAAAATTGATGAGGGTTGGTTTTTAGGCATTTTTCCACGTAGTAGTTTAGGTTTTAAGTATCGTCTTCAACTTGATAATACAGTAGGAATTATTGATAGTGATTACTACAATGCTTTAAATGAAGGACATATTTTCATTAAACTCACCAATGACTCACATAGTGAATTAACAATTACCGTTAAAAAAGGTGAAGCATTCGCCCAAGGCATTTTTATTCCTTTTGGAATAACTATTGATGATGAAGTATGTACTAAACGAACTGGTGGAATGGGTAGCACTAATAAAAAGAATTAAAACTATTGAGGTAGTAGGATGAAACCATTTAATTTAACAACAGTTAATAATGAACTATATTTAAATAATTTTTCTTTGAAAGAACTAGCAAAAACCTATCATACCCCTCTTTATGTATATGATGAAAAACATATCTTAAGTGTTATTGATGAATATTTAAATAATTTTAAGTCATCAAAATTTGAAACCAAAATTGTTTATGCTTCAAAAGCTTTTTTAGTTCCACAAATTTGTAGTATTGCTTCATCAAAAGGTTTAATGCTTGATGCGGTTAGTGTTGGTGATTTATATGTTATTGAAAAATCAGGTTTTTCGCTTAAAAATGTAGTTTTTCACGGCAATAACAAAAGTAATGATGAACTTGAATACGCTGTGAAGCACAAAGTAGGGTTAATTGTTATCGACAATTTAGATGAACTAGATCGCTTGGATAAAATAACATGTGAAAAAAAAGTGTCAGTTAACACATTATTTAGAGTAAATCCTGGAATTGATGCCCACACGCATAAGTTTATTCAAACAGCACTTTATATCAGTAAATTTGGCGAAAGCATTTATGATGATGAAACCATTGCCAAAATTATTAAAAAATACCAAACTTCCAATTATGTGAAATTATTAGGTTTTCATTCTCATATTGGTTCACAAATTCATGATCAAAAGCCATTTTTAATGAACATCGATAAAATGGTTGAGTTTACTAAAAAGATTGAAAATAAGTATCAAATTAGGCTTCCATACTTGAATTTAGGCGGTGGTTTTGGCATTCAGTATCAAACAACGGACAAGGAATTAGACCTTGAGAATCTTTTAAAAAAGATGATAAAAAGATTATCAAAAAAGGCGAGTGACTTGGATTACAATTTAGAATGTGTGTTTATTGAACCAGGTAGAAGTATTGTTGGTGAAGCTGGAATCACTCTTTATGAATGTGGAACAATTAAACGCACATATGGTGGTAAAAACTTTCTATTTGTTGATGGTGGAATGACTGATAATATTAGACCTGCCTTATATAGTGCCTTATATACCGTTGATGTTGTAAATAGAATTAACGATCCTAAAACTGTAACTGTTGATATAGCTGGCAAATGCTGTGAATCAGGAGACATTATCGCTCATAATCAGTTAATACCTGAAACTACGCCAGGTGATATTTTAGTAGTTTATGATACTGGTGCTTATACTTATTCAATGTCTTCAAATTACAATGGACAATTAAAACCTACCGTAATTTTAGTTGGTGATAATGTTAAAGTTATTAGTAAAAAAGAGAAACTACATGACTTGTATCGGCACTTTGAATAGGAAAAAATCAATAGTCAAATATTGAACACAAATAATTTTTTTACATTGTTATATTGACTTTAATAAGATAAAATGTTATAATAATCGTATATTGTATATAAGGAGTTTTGTAAAATGACTAAAGATGAAGCCTTAAAAATATGGTTACGTGAATTTGGAGATGTAGATTATGCTCACGACTTTACGGGTAGAAAAATTAAACGTGATGATTTTGGCGTTATTAATCAAGTAGGTTGGGTGGTTGATTATATGAAACCACTATCTTTAGGGGGACTTCAAAACGAAGACAATGAAATGATTGTTCATCATGTTACTGCTTACGAAAAAGGTGATAATTATCCCGATTTTGAAGTAGTTGGTGTTCAATATCACGTAGGACATGACGAAAAAGATGATTATTATTTTATTGAAAAAATAGTTGATTAAAAAGCAATATAAGTAAATTATATTGTTTTTTAAAAGATAAGAGGAAATAAATATGCGAATAATTGGCGGAAAATATAAAAGTAGAAAACTTGCAACATTAGAAGGACTTGCGACAAGACCAACATTAGATGGTACCAAAGAAGCAATTTTTAATAGTCTTGGTAATTATATTCCTAACTTTGTTGTTCTTGATGTTTTTGGTGGTAGTGGAGCTTTAAGCTTAGAATCCATTAGCCGTGGTGCTAAAATGGCTTATGTAATTGATAAAAGCCCTGATGCAGTGAAAATAATTAAAAAAAATGTTGAGAGTTTAAAAGTAGAAAATCAAGTAGTAGTACTTCTTGGGGCGTATGAAGATATTCTTAAACGTTTTAAAAATATGAAATTTGACTTAGTTTTTTTAGATCCACCATTTAGGATGAAAGTAATTGATGAATTAATTACTTATCTAATTACGAATGATATGATTAGTGATGGTGGTTATATTATGGCAGAATATCCTAAAGAGGATATTGTTCAAAAAGAATATTTAGGCTATAAAGTTAAACTTTGCCGTAAATACTCAAGTAGTGAAGTGCTAATATTAGAAAAGGAGTAATAATATGAGAATTGGCGTTTATCCAGGTACCTTTGATCCAGTTACAAATGGTCATCTAGACATTATTAAAAGAGGATTACATTTATTTGATAAACTATATGTGGTAGTTCCTAAGAATATTCAAAAGAACGCTTTATTTACTACAAACGAAAGGGTTGAACTACTAAAAGAGGTATTAAAAGATTATCCAAATATTGAAGTAGTATCAACAGATGAACTTACGGTTAATTTTGCAACAGAGGTTCATGCAACTGCTATGCTTAGAGGTCTTCGGATGGTCAGTGACTTTGAGTATGAACTACAACTAGCTACTCTTAATCGTCATCTAAATAATAAAGTTGAAACAATATTTATTATGAGTTCTCATGAGTATTCTTTTCTATCTTCAAGCAGTGTTAAGGAAATCGCATCTTTTGGTGGTGATGTAAGTGAATTTGTCCCTCAAGCCGTAAAACTTGCTCTAGATAAAAAATATCAAAAGAATTAAACTAAAAAGTATCGCAGTAATTATTCCATGAATAATTCTGGCAAGAATTAAACTAGTTATGTTAAGACTAGTTTTTTTTGCTAGTGTAGTGATTTGTAGATTTATAGCGATTCCGCCAAAAGACATCATAAAACTACAAATAATAAGTCTAATAAATATTGAAACGGGGTAATGTATAACACTATTTAGACCAGTAGTTAGTTCAAACATATCTAAAAAAAAGGAAACAATAGTTTTAATAATCGTATTATTATTTATAATACTAATATTATTAATTAAGATATTTAATGGAATTTTAATAACACTTACAAAGAGCATAGTTGATAAGATATTTAGCATTACCATCGGACAATTATCAATAATATCAACTAATGATTTATTTATTAAGTTATTATTTTGATTACATAGTGATATTTCTTTTTTTGGTCGATTGATAATGTAAAATATAATAGAAGTAAAAACCTGAACGGCATAAACAAAATATCCAAAAGGTTTTGGTAACATCATGATTGTAAATAAAGGACTATTAAGTACTGCTCCTTTTAACAATCTTAGCCCTTCTTGTTTACTAATTCCATTGTTAATGCTAGTTATGATCAAAATACTTGATGTGGGATTTCCTGTAATAAAGCTTAATAGAAATAAAGAACATGCCTTTTGACTTTCAAAATGCATGATCTTTGTTAAGGGAAAGTACAATAATTTACTAAGAAATGGAAAAGTTAATAACAGATTACTTATTAGGTAAAAAGGAACTAAAGACACTAAAACCTTTGATAGCCAAAGATAAAGAGTATCATAAATTACATTCTTAGTGTAAGTGGGGAAGAAAAAAAAGATTATAAGGCAAGAAAAAAGGAATAAGGAAATTAAAAAATAAATTATTTTTTTCATCAGATAACTAGTTCCATTCTAGGATAAATGGTATCGCTAGAAAGATTATTTTTTTCTTTTATTGCCTCAACTGTTGTATTATGATCTTTACTGATGCTATAAAGGGATTCGTTAGGTTTTACAACATGTACTAATTGTTTAGGAGGAGTGTATGGAATTTGATAATAATTAGTAATGGCTTTAACGACTCCTTCAGCTAGGTTAGGCCATTCATATACTAATCGGTTAGTATCATTAGGATTGTCTGCGAAACCATATTCTATGATCATCGCGTTATTAGGGGTTGTACCACGCAAAATAAAGTAATAATCTTTTCCAGTTTTGCCGATACGTTGATAAACATTGCGGATGGGCACACCATTTTTGTTCAATTCATTTGCGATCATTTGGGGAAGTTCATTGTTACCTCTAATTGAATAGATAACCTCACCGCCCCCACTACCACCATTATTAATATGATTACTAATTAAAACATCGTTTTTAGTAGCACCTAGGTTTTGAATTCTTGTCAAACGGTCACTTGGCGATAAAGTTGTGTCTCCATCTCTAGTTAAAACACTAGGGAGTCCAAGTTCCTTAAAGCGTTTATTTTGGTAATTACTGATTTTTAAAACTAAATCTTTTTCTTTAAAATAGTTATTACTACCACCTCCGGGGTCCCAACCTCCATGACCTGGATCTATAATAATCATAAAATCACCTCGATAAATTATATGATTAAGGTAATAAAAAAATACTTGTCTTTATCAACAATAAAAACAAGTATTAGAAATGTCTTGATATAGTAAGTCCTGGATTTAATAGCCTTACAATATAAAAGCATCCAACCGCAATTGCTATTCCACTAATAACATCAACAAAATAATGTTGTTTAACAAAAAGAGTAGATAAACAAATAATAATCCATCCAACTAGTGTGTAAATTCTAAAAGATAGTGTAAAAACTTTATTTTTCCTAGCACCTAAATAACAAAAAGTACTAAGAATGCAGTGATAACTAGGAAATAAATTATGACCATATTCACCACCATCACTATTAAAAATAAATTTACATGCCCATCCTAAAAAATTATTGCCTAGAGAATCAAATACTCCTTCATTTGTTCTTGACATAAATGTTGGAAAGAAGATAAAGATTAAGAATCCAATTACACAAGCAAGAACATTAGCTAACATATAGTTAATAAAAGCCCGTTTAGTGTCTAGTGACATTGCAAGGGCGCCAACTACCCAAAAAGCATATGAACTTACGTAGGGGAGAATAAAGATGGGAAGAAAAACAAATAAATCATCAATCATAGATATTTTTGGACAAAATGGTTCTATCCCAATAGCTTTACCTACTACCCCTGCAAGAAGATAAAGTACATATTCAAAACTGAGTAGTCCAAAGCCAAATACCCATCCATACCAAGGAAAAGATTTTATGACTCTAAATAACTTTTTCATATGTCACCTACATTTCTAAAATAAACGAAAAAAAATGGCGTCCCAGAAGGGATTCGAACCCCCGACACACGGCTTAGAAGGCCGTTGCTCTATCCAACTGAGCTACTGGGACACAATTGACGCTATAATATTATACACTATTTTAAATTAAAAGTAAAGTAAAATAGAATAAAAAAATAAAAAACATCAAAATTAATAATAATAAATACTATTACTTGTAAAAATAGAACAAATATTATATAATATTATAAAGGGGGAAATACAAAATGAAGAATTTGTGTTTTAAATTTAAATATGTATTTTTAGTAATGATTACACTTGTTTCGGTGTTCGTACTTGCAGGATGCAACGTTAAACAACCAAAGGAAAACTTTGATATTTTTACAAATAAAATTTTCAAAACTATTATTGGTAATGATGAACTAACATCAAATTTTTTGTTTAATGATCCTACAAAATTTGGACTTGAAAGGTATGAACCTTCTCTTCCAACACCAGGAAAGACACAAGCATTGGGACTATTGATAATTAATTTATACTTTGGTCAAGTTAAAAACTTTGATTATAGTGAACTTAATGAAGATCAACAAATGACTTATGACATTATCGTTGATATGTTAGATAATATAAATGCGAAAACACCAGAAATGAGTTATTTAAGTAATAACTATTTAGGCTCGTATTTAGGATATCAAGCTCAACTTCCTTTACTGCTTGTAGAATACCATTTTAAGGATAAACTTGATGTCGATAATTATTTCAAATATTTGGATTTAGTTCCAGAAACCTTCAAGAAATACGTTGAATTTGAAGTTGAAAAAGCTGATAATGGTTATGGTATGCCTGACTTTGTCATTGATAAGGTTGTTGAACAATGTGTTAATTTTATCGGTAAAGCAAGTGAAGAAGATCATTTTATGATAAACGTGGTTAATAATAAAATTGATAAATTGGATTTCTTAACTGATGAAGAAAAACAAAATTATAAGGAAATAAATAAAGAAAAGGTAAAAGGACCATTAATTGATGGCTATGCTTATGTTCGTGATAACCTACCTGCTTTAAAGGGGAAGGCGACAAATAATATGGGACTTGCACATTACTTTACAACCAAAACAGACTCAACTGAAAAAGTTAATATTGGACAAAAATATTATGAGCTTGCTTTCCAAAAAGCAGTTGGTTATAACTTTAGTATGGAAGAGGCCATCGCATATGTTGAATCAAAATTAAGCAAATATGAGAAAGAACTTGCAACATTTAGACAACATACCAAAGATGATTCTACATTCCTCACAAGAGTAGCTGAAACAAAGTTTATGAATCAAACACCAGAGGAGCAACTTGCACTGTATCAACGAATCATATATAGTGATTTTCCAACACTTAATTTAGAAAATGAATTAAATGTTGAAGTTAAGTATATAGATAAGGCTATGGAAGACAATTTTAGTCCGGCTGCGTATATGACTTCACCGATTGATGAGTTCAAGAATGAGTATATTTACTTAAATAATAAATCAATTTTGATAGATAAAGAAGATGATGATGGTAACATTGCTAAGGTTTATGATTACAATTATTTATTTACAACTCTTGCCCATGAAGGATTTCCTGGCCATTTGTACCAAAATGTGTACTTTAAAAATCAAAAAACAAATGTTTTGAGAAAAGTCATTAAGAGTTCTGGTTATATGGAAGGTTGGGCAACATATGTTGAAAACTACATGTATAATTTCTTAGAGGGATATGATCAAGATGTAATCGATTTTTATCTTTTCCAAGAAAACTATCAAGCCGCAATCTATTCTCGTCTTGATATGGGAATCCACTATGATGGTTGGACTCTAGAAGAAACATATAATTATTTATCAAAATATTACAATGTAACTATCGATAGTACAAAATCAGTTTATGAAAGACTAATCGAAGTTCCAAACAACTGTCAATATTATTATTTCACATATTTCAAACTTTGTGATATGTATGAAAAAGTGAAAACAAAATTAGGTAATGACTTCAATCCAACTGAATACCATAAACGAATTCTTGATTGTGGTCCACTTCCACTAAGATTTGTGGAAAAAAGAGTCTTATCATCCTATGGATTATAAAAGCAAAATAAAAGCAATAATTTAGATAATTTGATATAATATGTAAGATTAGTAAAGGAGAATTTATTCATATGAGTGAATCAAAAGTAAAAGTAGAAAATGTTTCAAATAGTCAAGTTAAATTGACAATTAAAGTAAGTGCTGAAGAATTTGACAAGGCTTTAGATATGGCCTTTGAAAAAGTAATTAAAAAAGTTAAAATCGATGGTTTTAGAGAAGGTAAAGCTCCTAAAAACGTATTTATCAACCACTACGGTTGGGAAAGCTTATATCAAGATGGTATAGAATATGCATTACAACTTACTTACTATCCAGCCGTACAAAAGGCAAACATTATTCCAGTAAGTGACCCTAAAATTGATTTAGATTTTTCTAAAATTAAAAAGGGAAGTGGTTTTACATATACTGCTGAAATCGAAATTTGGCCAACACCAGAACTTGGACAATATAAAGGTTTAACAGTTAAAGCAAAATCAACAAGAGTAACGAAAAAGATGGTTGAAGATTACATCAAAGAACAATTAAAGAATAAAGCTGAAATTGTTGTAAAAGATACTCCAGCTACACTTGGTGATACTGTGGTTATTGATTTTGAAGGATTTGTAAATGGTGAAGCATTTGAAGGTGGAAAAGCAGAAAACTATCCATTAGAACTTGGTTCTCATGCTTTTGTTCCAGGATTTGAAGATCAATTAGTAGGAACTAAAACTGGTGATGAATTAGATGTTAATGTTGTTTTCCCTGAAAATTATCATGAATCATTGGCTTCTAAACCTGCAACATTTAAAGTTAAAGTGCACGAAGTAAAAGGCCGTGAAGAAGCTGAATTAACTGATGATTTAGTAGCTGAAATGGAAATTGAAGGCGTAAAAACTGTAAAAGAATACAATGAATATGTTAAAAAACTTTTACAAAACCAAAAAGAACAAGAAAATGAAAACTATATTATGGATACGCTAATGAAGAAAATTGAAAAAGGCTCTAAAATAGTTGTTCCACAAGCAGTGGTTGATGAAGAACTAAATAAACAAGTCGAAAGAATTGAAAATCAAGCTAAACAATATAAAGTTCCAACTGAAGTTTTATTACAATATAGCGGTTACGCTAATATGGAAGCTTATAAAAAGGCTGGAGCAGAATACATTAAACGTCAAATTACTGAAGAAGTAATTATTGAGGAAATTGTAAAAGCTGAAAAATTTGAAGTATCCAAAGAAGAAATTGAAGCTGAATATGCAAAACTTTGTGGTGACAAACCTGAAGAAACTGAAGCTGATAAAGCTAAGAGATTAGAAGATGTTAAAAAGAAATTCAGTGCAGAACAAGTAGAACATCATCTAAAGATGACAAAAGCTGTCAACTTAATTAAAGATAGTGCAGTAATTGAATAATTATTTTGATTAATTTAATAAATTCGCTCCATAATAAATATGGAGCGTGATTATTATGGAAAAAATATATTGTTCATTTTGTGGCAAAGAAATAACTTGGGATAACCTAGGTGTTGAAGGCAATAAAGCGTGGATATGTCAAGACTGTCTAAAAATATATTATGATATATTAAATATTGAACAAAAAGAATTGTTTAATAAGCAATTTATCAAAAACTTTAAAGATGAAGTGATAAGTCCAAAAGTTATTTATGATAAACTTGATGAGTGTGTTATAAGTCAAAAACAAGCTAAAAAAGTTTTGTCAGTAGCGTTATATCAACATTATAAGAGAATAACTTGCCCTGATTTAAAGGATTTAGAGAAGCCTAATATTTTAATGATTGGTCCAACGGGGGTTGGTAAAACACTACTTGCGAAAACTATGGCATCAATCTTGAATTTGCCGCTAGCTATTTGTGATGCGACAGTATATACTCAAGCAGGATATGTTGGCGAAGATGTTGAAAATATTTTATTAAAGCTTCTTCAAAATGCTGATTATGATTTAGACCTTGCGGAAAAGGGCATTGTGTTTATTGATGAATTTGACAAACTTGCTCGTAAAAGTGAAAATGTTTCAATCACAAGAGATGTGTCAGGAGAAGGAGTTCAAAACTCTTTATTAAAAATAATTGAAGGAAATATTATTAATGTACCTCCACAAGGTGGAAGAAAACATCCATATCAAGAGTACATTAAATTTGATACATCAAAAGTCTTATTTATTTGTGCAGGAAGTTTTGAAGGGCTTGATGATAATAAAACTAAGCCAATGGGATTTGAGAATAAAAAAGTAGAAGATATATTACTAGATACTAAAAAACTTCAAAAATTTGGAATCATTCCAGAAATTCTAGGTAGACTTCCTGTGACGGTTAGACTTGAAAAACTAACCCTTGAAGATCTTGAAAAAATATTAACTATGCCTAAAAAAGCTATAATCAAGGAATATCAACAATTATTTAACAGCGACAAAATTGAATTAATATTTAATAAAAAAACAATTAAGATGATTGCGGAAAAGGCGTATGCTGAAGGAACGGGAGCTAGAGCTTTACGTAAAATTCTTGAAGAACGAATGCTTGATCTAATGTTTAAACTACCATATGATGAAAACATTAAATCAATAGAAGTAATTGAAAATGAAGAACTATATAATGAAAAAAGTGAGGAAGTAATTCCTAGTGCTTAGAAAGGAGTAAATATGTTTGAGTTAAATGAACAGGTAACAGAACAATTACCAGCAATAGTTGTAAGCGACATTGTGCCACTTCCAAATAATGAAATTAGAGTAGAAATAAATAGGCCTGAAGATATTAAAGCTTTAAAAAGCGCAGAACAATATCGAAACTACATATTTTTAATGTTACCATCAAAAAATGATACTCAAAATGAGGTTATTGACAGCTATTACAAAAGGGGAGTAGTAGCGAAAATTGTCTTAAATATGACCAATCCTAACGGGTCTAGAAGAGTTAAATTACAAACTATTGTACGTGCTGATGTAGAAGAGTTTGTATTGACCAGTCCCCATTTACTAGTAAAATTTACAACCCAACCATCAATTAGTAGTGATAGTGATAAGGAAGTTGCAACCTTAGAATTAATTAAGCAAGAATTAGTATCAAATAATAAAATGATGCCAGTTCTAGAAAATAAAGATGTTATTCTTAATAGTTTAAGAAAAGGTATCTCATCAGCTGAATTTTCTGATGTTATCGCTATTAATATTATCGGTGATTTTAAATCACATCTTAAGTATCTATTTGAACTTGATATTACTAAACGTTTACTTATGATTTTAGAAGACCTAAGAAAACAAAAGTATTTTGCAAGTCTTGAAAGCAAAATCGATGAAGAGGTAAAACGTAGTATTAATGAAGCTCAAAAGGAGTACTATCTAAGAGAAAAAATGAAAGCCATCCAAGATGAACTTGGTGATAAGGCTAAAAAAGAAACAGATATTGATACATTAAGAAAGAAAATTAAAGAAGCAAAGATGCCAAAAACAGTTGAAGAAAAAGCATACAATGAATTAAATCGTTATATGTCTACGCCAAGCACTTCACCTGAATCTGGTATTATAAGAACATACCTAGATTTTCTTATTGCATTACCATGGAACACACAGTCAGTTGATTCTGATGATATTAAAAAAGCAAAAGAAATTCTTGATGAAGATCACTACGGGCTTGACAAAGTTAAAGAAAGAATTCTTGAATATCTTGCGGTAAAGATTATGACACAAAAGAATCCACAAGCTATTCTATGTCTTGTTGGCCCTCCAGGTGTTGGTAAAACTTCACTTGCAAAGTCAATCGCGAGAGCTCTTAACAAGAAGTTTGTTAAACTTTCTTTAGGTGGCGTTAAAGATGAATCGGAAATTAGAGGTCATCGTCGTACTTATCTTGGAGCACTACCTGGTAGAATTCTTCAAAATTTAAAACGTGCAGGCACAAATAATCCAGTATTTTTACTTGATGAAATTGACAAGATGAGTAGTGACTATAAGGGAGACCCAACAAGTGCAATGCTTGAAGTATTAGATGCTGAACAAAATCAATTTTTCAGTGATAATTATTTAGAAGAACCATTTGATTTATCCCATGTTTTCTTTATCGCAACTGCCAATTATTTAGGTAATATTCCTGAACCATTACGTGATCGTATTGAAATAGTTGAAGTATCAAGTTATACTGAATATGAAAAATTCGAAATTGCCACTCACCACTTACTAAAAAAGCAACTTTTAGCAAACGGACTTGATGAATCCAAATTTAGTATTAGTGATCAAGCAATTTACTCAATTATTCAAAATTACACACGTGAAGCTGGTGTGCGTGAATTAGAAAGATTGTTAAGCTCAATTATTCGTAAGGCCATTAAAAATATTTTATTAAATGGCGCATCAAAAATTGAAATTAATGTAGATAATTTAGAAGAATATTTAGGAAAACCTAAATTCACTAATAATAAAACTGAGGAAAATGATTTAGTAGGAATTGTTACTGGACTTGCTTATACACAGTTTGGTGGTGATACTTTATCAATTGAGGCAACTCACTATAAAGGTGAAGGGAAACTCTTACTTACTGGTCAATTAGGTGATGTAATGAAAGAATCAGCTCAAGCAGCTTTTAGTTATGTTAAAAGTAATGCTGAAAAATTCAATATTAATATTAAGGATATCAAAGAATCTGATGTTCACATCCATGTTCCTGAAGGGGCTATTCCAAAAGATGGACCTTCAGCAGGTGTTACAATTACAACAGCTTTAATATCAACATTTACTAATCGTCCAGTTCATCACGAAATTGGTATGACTGGAGAAGTTACCTTACGTGGTCAAGTTCTACCAATTGGTGGATTAAGAGAAAAATCAATTGCGGCTCATCGTAGCGGACTTAAGAAAATTATTATTCCATATGATAATTTAAAAGATATTGATGAGATTCCTGAAAGCGTAAAAAATAGTCTTGAAATTATTCCAGTTAAATCAGTAGAAGAGATTGTTAATATAGTCCTTAAGTAAAACATTTGCAATAAATATCATTATATGATATAATTATAACGTTATAGTATCAAAATATAAAATTAGGAGGCCCATATGAGTGCTTTAAGTTGGTATGATTATATATTATTAGTCGTTTCAATTATTATGATTTTAATAGTAGTGTTACAATCATCTAAAGAAGATGGTATGAGTGCATTTACTGGTGAGAAGTCAGATCTTTTCGCAAATCAAAAACAAAGAGGTTTAGAAAAAGCTATTAATACTACAACAACAGTATTATCAGTAGTATTTTTCGTATTAACAATCTTAGCGGCTGTATTACCAAGAGTTTAAAAGATTAGGGCTTAAATGCCCTTTTTTCATACTTTAAGGAGGGGAAAATGAAAGAACAAATAATTAAATTATTAAGTACTCCCAAACACCAGTTACTAAAAGCTAATGAAATATATGAAGAACTAGGTCTTACGACCGAAGATGAATACGATATATTAGGAAATGCATTAGAAGAATTAGAGAATGAATTTGTAATTACTCATAATAAACAAAATGCTTTTGCCTTACTACCCTATTTTCAAATGCTTAAGGGCGTTATCAATATTAAAGAAGGTGGATATGGCTTTGTTGATGGTGATGATTTTAGTGTACATGTTGATGACGGGAAAACTGGAACGGCCATTTCTGGTGATACAGTTATTGTAAAGTTTACAAAATCAAAAAAAGCAAGTTACGAGGGGGAAGTAACAAGAATAGTAAAAAGATGTACTAAAACTATTGTTGGTCCATTAATTAAAAGAAAAGGACGTTATTTTGTAAAAGCAACTATTAATAAGAATACTATCTGGTGTGTCATTCGTGATCATAAAAATGCGAAAACTCATAATGTTGTAAAAGTAGAAATCACAAAATATTATGCTTTTAACCAAATTGAAGGTAATGTAATCGAAGTATATGGTGATGAATCAGAAGTAGGTATGGATATTACTATGCAAGTTCTTGCGAGTGGTATAAAATATCAATTTGATAAGGAAACTTGTGATGAAGCCGCATCCTTACCTCAAGTGGTTGACCTAACCAAATATAAAAAGCGTAGAAACTTAAGTAACGAATTGATTATAACAATAGATGGTGATGATGCGAAAGACTTTGATGATGCGGTTAACGTAAAAAAACTTAAAAGTGGTAACTATCTTCTAACTGTATGTATAGCTGATGTTAGTGAATATGTTAAAGAAAATAGTTATTTAGATATTGAAGCATATACAAGAGGAACAAGCGTGTATTTACCTGATCGCGTAATTCCAATGTTACCATTTGAACTTTCAAATGGTATATGTTCCCTAAATGAAGGACAGTACCGTCTTGTAATGGTTGCGGAAATGGAATTTGATCACCTTGGTAATTTAGTAAATAGTGATCACTATGAAGGAATTATCAAAAGTGCTCATCGCATGACATATCAAAATGTAAACAAAATACTAGAAGAAAAAGATGAAAAATTAATTAGTCAATATCAAGACATTTATGAAATGCTTATTGATATGCAAGACCTTGCTAAAATACTATATGATAAGCGAATCAAACGAGGTTCATTTGATTTCGAGACAAGTGAGGCTAAATTAAATTTAAATCCAGATGGTACTGTTAAAAGTATTGAATTAAGGGAAAGACGTACCGCTGAAAAACTAATTGAAGAGTTTATGCTTGTCGCCAATGAAAGTGTTGCAGAAAAAATGACATGGCTTGATGTACCATTTTTATATCGTGTTCATGATGAACCAGATGAAACAAGATTAAATCTATTTATGAATCGCTTAAAAACCTTAAAACAAGAGTTTTCATATAAAAACAAAACTGCTCTACCAAAAGCTTTACAACAGTTTTTATTAGATACTAATGCAGAAGAAAATACTCTTGAAAAAACTACCAAAAGTGTTATTAGTAATACTCTACTTAGAACTATGGCAAAAGCTAAATATCAGGAGATTAACATTGGCCATTATGGTTTGGCCAGCAAATGCTATACACACTTTACTTCACCAATTAGAAGATATCCAGATTTACTTGTTCATAGATTAATGAAACAATTTTTATTTAATCATCAAGAAACTACGGAAATTGATCCTTTAGGTTACTTTACAATTAAAGTTCATGAAACAGGACTTTCTTCAAGTGCTAGTGAAAAAACGGCAGAAAATTTGGAGCGTAGTACTGTTGATATGAAAAAATGTGAATATATGGAAAAGTATATTGGAAACGTGTTTACAGGTATGATTTCATCAGTGGTAAACTGGGGATTATATGTCACCCTTGATAACACTGTTGAAGGATTAGTTAGATTTGATGATTTACCACATGATTACTATGAGGTTGATGAAACTGCCGGTATAATTTATGGAACTAGTAAAAATCATACTTTTAGATTAGGTGATATTGTACGCGTAAAATTAGTTGATGTAAACTCAAGCAAAAAACAAATCACGTTTAGAATGATGAGGAAATTAGAAAATGAATAATGAAAAAATCGTTTGTCAAAACAAAAGAGCATATCATGATTACTTTATCGAAGAAGAACTTGAAGCAGGTCTTGTTTTAACTGGTACAGAAATTAAATCAATTAGAATGGGAAAAGCCAGTATTCAAGAAGCCTATTGTGATATTAAAGATGGTGAACTTTTTGTAGTGGGAATGAGTATTTCACCATATGAAAAAGGAAATATTTTTAATCACCAAGAAAAGAGTAATCGTAAACTTTTAGTTCACAAAAAAGAAATCTTAAAACTATCTAATAAAACAATGCGTGAAGGTTACACAATTATTCCTTTAAGAATTGTACTAAGAAATGGAATAGCAAAAATGGATATTGCGCTTGCAAAAGGTAAAAAGTTATATGATAAAAGAGAAGATATGAAAAAATCAAGTGATTTAGAATACATAAAAAAAGCAACAAAGGAGTCAAGGTATGCCGACTAAATATGAAGATGCTATAGAAACTCTTAAAAATGGAGAATATGAAGAAGCATATCAAAAGTTCTCTAAAATATATGAAAATGATAATAATGATTATTTAGCATTATTTTACCGAGCAGCAACAGCATTTACACATTTTGTGGACAAAAGGAAGCAAACAATTGAAGATTTTGAAAGATTAATTGCGATTAATTCTCCTTTTAAATATCAATCAATGGCATATTTAGTGATGATTTATTGTAATAATGAAGTGGAAAAAGCAATTAAATATGCAGATGAAGCAATCAAGCACAATCCTGAATTATACTTAGATTTAAATTTTGCACTATCAAGAGCATATTTTGAATATGGTGATGATGCATCATTATGTAAATCACTTGAGTACATCGATAAGTGTATCGAAAAAGATGAAGGAGAAACTTCGGACTTTTACATTTGTAAGGTAGAGATTCTTACAACCCTTGGTAAATTTGAACAAGCCGAAGAAATTCTTGATCTTGTTTATACAAAATTTGGTGGTTCCCTTAACTACTATTATTTAACCGCAAAACTTAAAATTGCCATATACTACAAAAGAAATGACCCTTGGTTACTTGATAAAGCCCTTTCTGATTTAGCACTTGCTAATCAATATGAAGAAAATAATTGTAGCGTTGTTTTACTAAAAGTAGAGATTTATTCATTAAAGAAAGAAAAAGAAAAAGCTCTAAAAGAACTTGAAAATGCTAAAGAATATTTTGATGATGAGTCTTATTTAGTTGAACAATTCAAAATATATGAAGAGTTAGGTGAAGATGACACCATAGTCAAAATTGCTTATGAATATTTGAAGGAACATGAATCATGGCGTATTTATTATTCACTAGGATTCTTTCTTGCGAAAACGGCAAAAAGTCTGATTGAAATAGAAGAATTAAAATCAGTATACTTAAAAGCATACAACTTAAACAAAGAAATATTTATTTTTGATGAAATCTATCGTCTTAATTTTATCTTATCATGTGATTATGAAAATTTAGAATTACTAGAAGATTTAATAAAAATTTATCCTGAAGATGGTCGCTTGCGTTTTCTTTTAGGTGAAACTAAGCATCGTTTAAATTATGAATATGATGAAGTCTTAAATGAGTTTAGTGCTTCATATGAACTTAAATATTTAGATGAGTTTAAATACTTAACCTTGATAATGCCACTAACAATTGCACCTAAAAAAATAGAAAAAAAACTAAAAAAATACAAGAAAAAGGATTTTCATCCATCTGATATTTGGTTATTGCGTAAACTTGGAATAATGTATTTATATGGTGAAGATGGTTTTAAACAAATGCCTAATTTTGCTGAATCAATTCTTGAGTACTGTAATACTGTGGTTACTGATGATGCTTGTATGAAAACTTCCCTTGGTAGAGCACATGAACTTAATCGCTCAAGTATGGCTGCCTTTAAATGTTATGAAGAAGCGTATCAAGCAGAACTAGCTGAAGCATTACCAGTTTGTAATTGTGCAAATGGTTATTTAGCTCATGCTTACATAAATGGTATTGGAACTAATGTTGATGAAGAAAAAGCTAAAAAATTAATACTTGAAGGAATATCTTTCCTAAAAGAAAAGTCTAGTAATATCGTAATATACCTTTATGCTTACTTTGCCTTAAAAGGGGATAAACGTTTTAGCTTAAGTACTGCACTTTCTTATTTAGAGACAAAATATCCATTTTATCGTTATGAAATATCAAGAGCAATAATGATTAATATTATTCGTAAAAAACTTAGTTTATCAACTAAAAATAGTCAAGAATATATCAAACTATGTTTAAAACAAGGAAATAAAACGGTAAAAAAATATTATAACGAAAATAAAAATAAAGATTTAATTTATCCATTATTTAATAATTACTAAAATCTTCGATTATTCTTTCGCATTAATTCATTAATTTGTTGTTGTAGATTGTTAATATCTTGATAGGTTGGCTGCTTAATTTGTCCGCTACCTTGAGCGTTGAAGGTTAAAATTAATTGTCCAACCAGTTCAAGCCAATTTCCGAGTGAATTTTGTTGACTTATGGTTAGGTTACATGATAAAATATATCCGATGATCACACCTAGAGTCGCGAACTCAAAGGGGGTTAATGTCATTAGCCAATCCGCGAATGATCCGATATCTTGACAAGAATCTTGATAATTCATATGATTTCCCCCTTATATAATAATACTAACTAAATATCAAAATAATTCATAAAACAAAAAGGTTTTAAAAGGTGTAGTATGAAAGTATTAAAAAAACAATATAATAGTAAAATGTGCATTATTTGTGGAATGAACAATGAAGCAGGTCTTAAGGCCCCATTTTATGAAATGGAAAATAATACAGTCGTAACAATTGTGACTTTTCGTCAAATTCATCAAAGTTATCCCGAAAGAACCCATGGGGGAATGATTTCAACATTACTTGATGAAATAATTGGTCGTGCCATTTGGATTGAAGAACCAACTTCTTGGGGTGTAACCATGGACATTCATGTTAAATTTAGAAAACCAGTTCCTCTAGATACACAAGTAATGGCATATGGCAAAATAACGAGAAATACTTCCAAATTCTTTACAGGAGTTGGCGCCATTATGACAATGGATGGTGAAATACTTGCGGAAGGAATCGCAAACTATATTAAGTTAAAAACAAATCAGATTGCAACTACAGACATTCACGATGATGTAAATGTTTATGTTGAAGATAATGTTACCGAGATAAACATCTAGGTAACTCCTGCAGCAATGGCGGAACGGTAGACGCGCTACTTTGAGGGGGTAGTATACGAACGTATGTGTGAGTTCAAATCTCATTTGCTGCACCATTAAAGTCGGTCAAAAAGTCTTTTGTAGACTTTTAAAAAATAAGCTATTTTCACAAAAATTCATAGTTTCACTATGATGAAGAGCTGAAAATAGCTCTTTTTTTATTCAAAAAGCGTAGAGCTGTACGGGGAGTTGAACTTTCTTTTTTTACGGCTAGACTGGGGGAGTTGAACTAATTTCAAATTTTAGGAACAAGGGGATTTGAATATTAGTATCATTACCAACTTTTAAGCAGGGTTTAAGGCCTTTGTCAGTTCTTTATTCAAATCAGGAGTAAATATAGATAAAAGCATATGAAGAGGATGCTCACAAGATTTTGAACAGATTTTTATTTAAATCTATCAATAAGTAAAAAATGTTGTGAACCTACCCAAAAATATTGGACACATTTTTATAGAATTCTATAGGAAGTGATAGTTTATCAAATTAGTGGATTTTGAGTAAAAAAACAAATATAATTTACTCAAGAAAGGAATCACTATTATGAGAGAATCATACACTAAGGATTTTATCCAAACAATTATAGACTTATACAACTCAGGAAAATCAGTAACTGACCTATCAGTGGAATATGGCATAAAAAAGGTAACAATTTATAGTTGGATTAATCAAAACAAACCAGCACTGAAGGTAGATGATGAAGAACTATCAAAGAGTGATATTATAGCTTTAAAGAAAAGAATAATGGAACTTGAAGAGGAAAATGAAATATTAAAAAAAGCTACAGCCATATTCGCGAAAAGAAAATGATAACTGATACTGATTTATTTATATTTATGGATGATAATTCAGATTTATTTGATATTACAAAAATGTGTAAGGTTTTTAATCTAACAAGATCAAGCTTTTATAATTTTTTAAATATTGAACCAACCACAATTAATGTAAAGTGAGTATCTGATATTACCTATGTTTATACTAAAGAGTGTGGTTGGTGTTATTTAGCCACAATACTTGATTTACATTCAAAAAGATTAATAGGTTGGAAATTTGATAAGAGAATGACTTCTGAACTAGTTAAAGGGGCATTAGAAAATGCTATTCAGACGAGAAAATTAAATAAAGTGATTGTCCTACATTCTGATAGAGGTAGACAATATACAGCAGAAGTATATCGCAATTATTGTTCAGAAAATGATTTTAACTTATCCTATTCTGAAAAGGGCTGCCCATATGATAATGCCCCTATGGAATCATTTAACGCTATTATAAAAAAAGAATTAATCAATCATGTAATTTACAATACGTTTGAAGATGCTAAAATATCAATCTTCAACTTTATAGAGAAATGGTATAACAGAGAAAGAATTCATAGCTCAATTAACAATATGACGCCTATTGAATTTGAACAAAACGAATTGTACACTTTTTAAGAATGTGATTCTATAAAAATGTGTCCAAAAAAATTTACTCAGATCCACTTTTCTAAATTAAATGTGTCTTATTTAATGAATATGGAAAAAGGAGGAAATTTTAATGAAAAAAATAATTGCATTTTTAGCATTTTTAGTTGTAGTTATAAGTTTATTGAGCTTTACACGCTGTTCAAGCAAAGAGGTTTCACTTGTTATAAAATACAATGATACGGAAAACAAAACTGATACAATTACTTTGGTAGAAAATGATGAATTGCCAAAACTTGGAACAGTAACAAAGAAATGGTATAAATTTTTAGGTTGGTATGCTAATAAAAATGGAAAAGAGTTTAAAGTTCATGATGGAAATAAATATGTTGTGGATAATGGGGTGTTTAAGAAGAAAACATATGATATTATTTCTAATGAAACAATTTTTGAGGCAAAATTTGAACTTGAAGATGTTAATTGTTTTATCGAACTAAAAACAAATACAACTGCTGTACCAGATGAAAATATTACTGCAAAATATGGTCAAAAGATGCCAGAGTTAAAAAAAATAAATCGAGAAAATTATACTTTTAAAGGCTGGTATACAAAATACAATGGTGAAGAAATTCTTGTAAATAACGGTAATGATTATATATATGGTTATGATACATTACTTGAAAGTTGTTATTTAATTGAAAATTATACAATAAAATTATATGCTAAGTATGAACTTAATAATGTTTCTATTACATTTGTTTATGAAGATAAGGGGGTTGTAAAAAGAGAACTAATTGAAGTACCTTTTATGGCTGAAATAATAGATTATGCTCCTTTAATCAAAGATCAATACAATAATACATCAGGATTCTGTTGGTCTGAAGATCCTAATGGTTCGATTGAAGATGAGGTTTTAGTGGCAACTAAGGATGTGACACTTTATACTGTAGGTACATATACAAAATTTTTAAATAAATATAAAGCTATTTGGTCATTAGATCGAACCGAATTATTAGTTGATTTTAGAACATCAGATTCAACATCTATTGGTTCTACTTATACGGTTGATAGTGGTATTAAAAAAATGATGTTTATTGGTGATCCAAATAAAACTTATAAAGACTTTTCAATTGTTATTTCTGCTTCAGTTTCTCGAGTAGAATTATATATGACTAATTTTAAATATGTAGCACCAAATGGTAAAATAGGGTTAGATGCTTCAGGTTTATCAAATAACTCTGTTTTGGTTATTAATGCTATTGGAAATTCCGAGATAACTGGTGGAAACGGTTCAAATGGTAGTAATGGAACTTCTTATAATGTAAATAATGCAACTAAAACTCCACATTCCGGAGAAAAAGGCACTAGAGGTACAAACGGATGTCAAGCTATTTTAGGAAATAATATTGAAATTAATATTGATTTAAATGGATCTTTAAAATTAGTTGGTGGAAATGGTGGATCTGGCGGAACTGGTGGAAATGGTGAAGGCAGTGCTTCTGATGGAATTGCTCAATGTGGTCATGGTGCAGAAGGTGGAGCCGGCGGTAATGGTGGCAATGGGCTTGAAATAATATATAATCTTAAATTAAATTCATTAGGAAATTTCATTGTATATGGCGGCAATGGCGGCAATGGTGGTAAAGGCGGTGACGGAGGCAATAATAAAGACACAGGTGCTTTTGATCGTGCTGACCATGGAGGCCATGGTGCTAATGGAGCCAATGCTGGTCATGGTGGAACGGCTATTTTAATTCATTCCTCAGCTTTAGTAGAAGTTATAAAAAGCAATACAATTAGTGCTACAGGAGGAAATGGCGGAACTGGTGGCAATGGTGGCAATGGCGGAAAGAGTTGTAAAAATGAATTCCAAAGTGGTGACGGCGGAAATCCAGGAAACGCAGGTTCTGGTGGATACGGAGGAAATGGCGGAAGTGCAGTTACCGGTTATTCATTAAAGGTTATTGATTCTAATGGTTCAGATGGATATGGCGGAAGCGCAGGAACTCCAGGATCTGCACATAAAAAAATTGGTGCTAGTGGAGTGGACCGAAGTAAAGTTGTAGGTAATTCAAACGAATAAAAAAATAAGGCTCTGTAAAGAATTCTGGGCAAAAAAATAATTGATTAATTATAAAAAAATATAACCTGTCAAAAATTCTGGGCATATGCCCAGAATTCTTTACATTACTAAAAATAATTCAAAAACGTAGATACAAGAATAATTAAAAATTGGTGTTTTTTCTTTTTAAAAACTTTATTTGTCAACAGTCTGATAAGTCATCTAAGATGGCTTATTTTTTTAATTTGATTTGGTTGATTAATAATCAACTTTATGGTATAATATGGGTGGTAGGAGGTATAAAATATGAGTAAAATAATTGTTAAAGATAAAGAAATTACTATCACAGGATTTAGTGATGACGATTATGTTAGTCTAACAGATATAGCAAAATTTTTAAATAATGATGATCCAAGATATCCTATTCAAAATTGGATGAGATTAAAGGATACAATTGATTATATTGGTTTATGGGAAACGCTAAATAATCCAAATTTTAACCGCGTCGAATTCGACACCTTTAAAAAAGAATATGGACGCAATTCTTTTGTTATGACACCATCAAAATGGATAAAATCTACAAATGCAATAGGGATTAAATCAAAAGCAGGAAAATATGGAGGAGGAACATATGCTCATAGGGATATAGCTTTAGAATTTGCTTCATGGATTTCTCCTGAAATTAAGTTATATATAATAAAGGAATTTCAAAGATTAAAATCATTGGAAAGCGATAAATTAGAATGGCAAGGGCAACGATTAATCGTTAAGTTAAACTACTTAATAAACACTGAGGCGGTAAGTAAATATTTAATAACAGTAAATTTAACAACCGAACAAAAAAACGAAATTTACGCAAGTGAAGCAGATATATTAAATGTGCTTTATTTGGCATGACTGCAAAACAGTGGCGAGAAGCTAATTCTAGTAAAAATGGAAATGTTAGAGATTACGTTCCTACAATAGAACTAGCAATACTTTCTAACTTGGAATTTTACAATTCAAAACTTATAGAAGAAAATATACCTCCACAAACAAGATTAATTATATTAAATAATGAAGCAAACAAAGAAAAAGAATTATTCAATAAAAATAATGAGAAAGTAATAAAGATAAATAACAATGAGTAAATTAGGCGATAAAATAAAACAAATAAGAATAAATGAAGGATTAAGCCAAGAAGCTTTTGCAAAAGAACTTGGATATACTTCTAAAACAACTATTAATAAAATAGAAAAAGGAATTAACGAAATAAGCTACGATAAATTAATGATACTAATTGATAAATATAATTTAACATTAGATCAAATATTTGAAAATAACTCTAATAAAATTCGATTACCTAAAACTAATACCTCTAATTTATACATTTCTTTTAGTGCAAGATCAAATGGAAATTCTGAAAAAATAATAAAATATATGATGAATGATAACGATACATTTATTAGTTTTAAAGATTTGTTTATTAATTCATGTAATAAATGTAATTATGAATGTATGACCATCAATAAATGCAAGTATCGACATGATGATATTTATAATCTACTTGATAATAGTATTAAGTATAATAAAATAATTTTCGTGGTTCCTATGTATTGTGGAAACCCATCTTCACTATATTTTACGCTTATGGAAAGAATGCAAGACTATTTTAATAATAATGAAACGAATTATCCAGCATTCATTGGCAAATTACATATTATAGGAATATATGGATCTGACGAAGAGTATCCTCTCTTTATTCCTTTGATATCAAATATTTTAAATGATATAAATAAATGTTTGCCTATTCAAAGACATAAATATGAAATTAAAATGAGTGATTCGGTTATGGATAAGAAATGTATTGTTGCATTAATTGATACGTATAAAAGAAATATGGGATTATAGGAAAGACTTATAGCCCCCACGCCTTATAAAAAGATAGATATCGTAGCAATTAGGCATTTGAATGTGTCTATAAGTCATCATATTTATAGTAGGAATATAGAGGTTTTACAACCTATTTTGAAGATTTTTGGACTAGATAGAATTCGTTGGGGTTTTTAAAAATCCTATAGAATTTATGGGGGTCTTAAATAAAAAATAAAACGGTAATAGACAAAAATGATATGATGTCTCTAAAGTAGACAGTGAATAAAAATAAATTATTCACTATTTACTTTGGAGGCATTTTTATTATGGGAAGAAAACCTAAATATACAAAAGAAACAAAAATAAAAGCATTAACTCGTATTCAATTTAAGAAGTTAACTTTTAATAATGTGGAACATTTAGACTTGTAATTTTTAACGATTAGCTCTATTATACTTTTAAATTTATATAGGGAAACTATTATTTTTCAATTATTATGGTTTAAAATAATAGTGTATAATTACTAATAGTATCAAACAGTAGTTGATATTATCAATTTTGTCTCCATTGCTTTAAAACAATAATTGAGTTATAATGTTTATGTAAATTAGTTTACATCGTGACGACTAATCACTAAAATATTAAGGAGGTATTTATGAATATAGGTAATAGAATAAAAGAATTAAGAATTAAAAATAAAGTGACTCAAGAAGAACTTGCAAAAGCATTACAAATTTCTACTCAAGCAGTATCAAAATGGGAAAATGGTGGCTCACCTGATTTAGAATTAGTTCCATCTATAGCAACGTATTTTAATGTTACAACTGATTATTTGTTTGATATGAAGGAAAACAATATTTTTGATATTGAAAAAAAACTTGCAAAGTATATACAAAGTTTTGAACTTAAAAACAGAATGAATGTATTGTATGACTTAGCCTTTAAAATGTCTATTGCGACACATGGTGATGAAATTGAGAATCAAGAAGAATTCAATGAACTTATTGAGAGTGATGATATGTGTTCAAATATAATAGGTCCAGAAGGAATCGCAATTACATCACTTGCAAAAGACAACAAAATATTTATGTGTTTACCAAAAGATGACAAGTCAGATTATTCAAAAATGCTTTTAACTAAAGATAGCCAGAGAAAGTTTTGTGAATGTTTGAGTGATAAGCTATTTTATAATACCTTAGTATTATTATATAGTAGAAATGGTGAAAACTTTACTGAACAGTTACTAATTGATAATTTGAATATGACTTATGATGAAGCAAAATTAGTTTTGCAAAAGATGAAAGAGTTTAATATCGTTGCTAGTTCAAATGTTTTGATCAATGATACAACAATGGAGTTATATAAGGTATTACCAAATCCTCAAATTGTTGGATTAATTTCGATGCTAGATATGGTAGTAAATAGGCCAAAAGATTATTGTTATTACTGTGGTGGTCCAAATAATTATTTCAAACACAAACTATAAAAAATTAAATGTTGACATCGAACTTGAAACAAAAATGTTGAAAGTTATAGATATAATGCTTGTAATATGTTTGACTTATTTACAAATTAATGATATACTTATCTTGAAGTTAAAACAAAAATGAACTAAGTTCGAGGTGAAACAATGATAAAAAGAGATTTTTATTTAAATCGTATAATTCATAATATGTGGAATGGCGAAATAAAGGTAATTACTGGTATTAGAAGATGTGGTAAATCAGTTCTACTTTTTGATTTATTCTATGAATATCTTATAGAACAAAAAAAAGTTAAAGAAGATGAAATTATAAAAATTGAACTTGATCAACGTAGAAACTATAAATACCGCAATCCTATAACTTTATGTGAATATGTAGAATCGATAGTTCTTAAAAATAAAGATAAGCAGTATTATTTGTTTATTGATGAAGTGCAATTTACCAAAAAGATCATTGACGCTGAAAATGATAATATAGAAGTTACTATCTATGATATGCTTAATGAACTTAAAGGTTATAAAAATCTAGATGTTTATGTGACAGGCAGTAATTCTCATACACTATCTAAAGATATAGCAACTGAATTTAGGGGTAGAGCTACTCAAATTCATATTTATCCTTTTTCTTTTGAAGAGTATTATTCTTTTGTTGGTGGTGATGAAAGAAAGGCCTTAGATGAATATATGCTATATGGTGGTCTTCCACGACTTTTGACATTAAAAGATGAGAGAGATAAAAAAATGTATTTGTCATCTCTTTATAATGAACTATATATAAAAGACATTGTTGAAAGATATAATATTGAACGTGAGGATATCTTAAATGATATTTTAGATTTTCTTGCATCTCAAATAGGCTCATTAACTAATCCTACAAATATAGCAAATTCAATTGCAAGTATGAAAAATGAAAAGATAAATCCTGCATTAGTATCTAAGTATATTGAACATATTACCGAATCATTTTTGATAAATAGTGCTAGAAGATTTGATATTAAAGGCAAGAGTTATTTTAATTACCCTAATAAATATTATTATGTAGATACCGGGCTGCGTAATATTAGATTGAATTTTAGGCAATTTGACCCAGGACACATAATGGAAAATATTATTTATAACGATCTTTTACGTAGAGGTTATTCGGTTGATGTTGGCGTAGTATATGATAGAACCAATGGTTCGACGATACAAAAAGAAATTGATTTTGTTGTAAATGATTGTGATAGAAAATTATATATTCAATCGGCATTTAGGATGGATAATGATAATAAGGAAACTACAGAACTATCTGCATTAATGCTAACTAAAGATTTCTTTAAAAAGGTAATCATAAGAATGGATATACCACATCAATTTTATGATGATAGGGGTATTCTTCATTGCAATCTTATCGATTTTCTTTTAGGAAAAGTTGAATTGTTTTAATTACATTAATCAATTATAATTAAAAATACTTCCCACGTATAAAAATTTTGATAGTTTAAAATTTAAAGTTATTTGCTTATAAAAAATAATTAAAATAATTGAAATTAGATAATTTTTTTGATATACTATTAGTGTGGTGAGATTCCACACCCTTGATAGTTTTCAATTAAATTACCTAAGGGATAAATATGATATTAGATATAAACTCTCTTTAGGTGATGACTAAAGAGAGTTTTTTGCATACAATATAAAAAAGGAGTTAAGTTTATGATAAAGAAATTTAGCAAACTATTTTTAGTATTGGGCGTGTTGCTTTTTAGCCTCGTATTGACTTCTTGCTATAAAAAAGAAAGGTTTACTTTTAAAGAAGGAAAATATGAGTATTCGGGAGAAAGTTTTAATTTTTATAATGAAATTAACATTAAATATATATCTTTAGATTTTAGTAAAGACAATATTGAAAACAAAGACACTAATATATTAATCAATAGAAAAAATAATGAATCTTATTATGTTGATTTTTTAATTGAAAACGAAAAGGAAGAAGATGTTTATTGTACTTTTGAATATTATGGAAAAGTTGGCGATCAAATTGATAGGTATCACATTAAATTAGATGTTTCAAATTTAATAAAATGTGAAAACTCCTTTATTATAATGGTTTTAGAAATTGAAAATTCTAATTATTATTTTGAGGACAAGTGTGATTTCAAAGCAGATCAAATATTTTTATCCATAAAAAACTTTACTATAGATGGGAACGTTGTAACTGAATACTCTTTTCCTTCCAGATTATTATTAAAAAATGCTTTTAAGTAAAGATAGTCAAAGAAAGTTTTGTGAATATTTGAGTGATGAACTATTTTATAATACTCTAGTAGTATTATATAGTAGAAATGATGGAAACTTTACGAAACAGCTACTAATTGATAATTTGAATATGACTTATGATGAAACAAAATCAGTTTTGCAAAAGATGAAAGAGTTTAATATCGTTGCTAGTTCAAATGTTTTGATCAATGATACAACAATGGAGTTATATAAAGTATTAGCAAATCCTCAAATTGTTGGATTAATTTCGATGTTAGATCTGGTAGTAAATAGACCAAGAAATTATTGTTATTACTATGGTGCCCCAAATAATTATTTCACACATAAACTATAAAAAATAACTTTAGATTATTACTTTTCATTGAATAGGACATGCAACAGACAATTTTTATAAACTAAGGAGAGTAGTTGAAGAACAAATAGGTAATCTAAAAGTAAAAATGGTTCTTAGAAGTGATTGAAAGCTGTTTAGTTTAAAAAGGTGAATACTGCATTAATTTGGATATAAGATTAGAAACAGCATGGATAATATTAGAAAAAGTGCCAAATGCGTTTATAGAGGGAAAAAATATATTGTGTAGAGGAACAAAAACATTTGGTTGTGAATTTAATACTTTACATATCAAATGATAAAACCATAGTGTTCAAAAATGTAAAAATAAAAGAAAATTATACAAAAAATAAAAATGGTGGCTGGTGCCACTCCAACGAATTCTATAGAGTAAAAAGCGTTTAGCACAAGTGATGCCAACGCTTTTTGTTAATTCTAGACGCGTTTAATTATTTTCTTCAACCGGTATTACAAAACGTGAACAGTATTTTTTTTCTGCAATTTCTCTACCTGTATATGCAGCGATAATTCCAATTACACGAGGGAGACCACATGGTTTTAAATTGCGTTTTTTAAGTTCTGCATTCATTATTAACCAACATTTTTCAAGATTCTCATAATCACCATAATAAAGAATGGATAAAGCCTTGCATGCTGGTAGTACTACTGAATCATCGGTTTTTTCTCTTAGTGGTACACAAACATAAAATGGATATTCTTCATTAGATAAATGACCACTTAAGAAATCTGAACGTTCTAGAATATCAAAAATAGGTTCATTTGAAAGGACACAACCTTTTTTAACGCATTCAGTGTAAAATGAATACATAGCATCATATTTATCTTTAGGTGTTTTACCAATTGCTTTTTTCATTCTACAAATAATTTTAGGTAAGGTAATCACATCAATTATTATATCCCCTTCTTTATGAGATCGAAGTCTTAATTCATCAACGCTTCGTTGCATATTTGAAAGCATCTCTTCTAATGGTATAAGTATGTTAGATATCTGACCCCCTGATTTATAATACTCAATAATACTTTCATTGGAAAGTCCCATATTTTTAAGTTTTTCTATTTCTAGAATACGAGAAATATTATAATTATCATAATATCTACGACCACTCTCCTTTGCTATATAGGCTGGTTTTATAAGTCCTTTTTCTTCTAATCTCATTAAGGTGCTTCTTGATATCCCACAAGCATTTGCTGCCTCAGTAATTTGAAATAAATCAGTCAAATTTTTGCTCATAATTCCTCCATTTTACTTGACTCGTTCACTCATGAACGTGTTATAATATATTGTAATATAATTATATATAAATGTCAATATTTAAACATTATTTTACATTTATTTTATATAATTTACAGCAAATATTTATAAAGATTATAAAAGGAGAATTTTAATGAAAAGGGCAAAACTAATTTATAATTTTTTTGTATTAATTTTATTTATTTTTATTTTTAACTTAGTGGTTTCAGTTCGCACAAGTGCTGCTAGTAACGGGACAAACACAGCTGGAAAATGGACAAGTAATCATGAAACAGTAAATCTTGTTGCGCTAAAAAGTGGTACTCTAACTGAACAAGGTTGGAATTTAACTGATGAAGTAAAAGACAAAGCCGTGTCAACAGAAAATGATGATAATCTTGATGACTTTGAAGATTCATTTGGTATTCAAGCAAGATCTGGTGCTGCCGCATATGACATTGGTGCTAAAGACTATACCAAGGGGGTATGGGTACGTATAACATTATCAGAGGCAGATATTGAAAAAGCCAAAAAAGGAGATTTAACAGTAAATGCTTCTGCAAAATATTATAAACAAACTGGTGCTAATCACTATTGTTCTGTACAAATATTTTTCGAAAAATATGATGGTACTAGTTATGTTGATATAAGTAATATTGGCAACAAAACAAAAATAAGCTCAAATGCTCAAGTATTAAAGATTAGTGGTAAAGTTCCAACAGATGCAACGTCATTTCGTTATTATGTGTCAAATTGGGGAAATTGGGCTGCGAGACCATTTATCGGTGATTTAAGGTGTACTTTAAAAGATACAAAGGCACCAGAAATCAGTTCAATTACTTTTGATAATACAGAAATCGTTGATAAAGAAAATAATGTTGCAATCACAGGCAATAATCTTATCTATGATCTAAATTTCAATGAAAAAATAGATTCAATAGAGAAGTCTAGCACATATACTGGTGTCGCAACTTTAATGTTTGAAGATGGAACAGATACTGATCTTATGGCTGAACCAACGCTAATACATGAAAATGGAAAATCAAAAGTTAGATATGTTTTTACATTACCAGATCTTTATAGATCGGGAAAAGTATACTTAGCAAACATAAATTATCTAAAAGTATTAGATGAAGGACATAATGCAACTTTAATAAGAGGAAATATGGATACTGAAAAAATACAGTATTATAAAAAATTAAAAATCACTGCTAAGGTTACAGATTTAACCTATGGTATTCCTAGAGAAGCAAAGTATAATACAGATTTAACCGCAAGATTAACTCCCAAAAAAGGTTATGATTTACCAAGTTCAATTATAATTTATGCAGGGACAACTAAACTAAAAACTACTCAGTATACATACAATAAAACTACCGGAATTATAGTAATTAATGGAAAAGCTATAACTGATGATATCAAAATCCAAGCAAGTGGTGTAGCCAAAAAAATAAATGTAGTGTTTGACAAAAATGGTGGCACTAATGGCTCAAATTCTGTTACTGCAACCTATTTTGAAAGTATGCCACAAATAACCATACCAACTAGAAAAGGTTATACATTCTTAGGATATTATGAAAATGAGAATGCTCAAGGTAGAAAGTACTATAATGCCGATGGTAGTAGTGCTACAACATGTTATAAATATGAAAATGTAACCTTATATGCCGCATGGGAGGCTAACACCTACTCAGTTATATATGATAAAAACAAGCCCACCAATGCAAGTGGTGAAGTAAATGGTGATATGGCGAATTCTAACCATACATATGATAGGTCTAAAGCCTTAACATCTAATCTATATTCATTAGAGGGTTATACTTTTAAAGGATGGGCTACTTCAAGTGATGGTTTAGTAGTATATGCCAATGAAGCAAATGTTTTAAATCTTAGAGAAAGCGGAAATATCACACTTTATGCAGTATGGGTAGCAAATAATTATCAGATTAAATATAATTCTAATAAACCTTTAGGCAGTACTAGTAACGTATATGGAAGTATGTCTAATTCAAATTATACTTATGATAGCATGGCTGCACTTTTAGACAATGAATATTTTTTAAGTGGCTATACATTTAAAGGGTGGTCAAAAAGTCAAAATGGTGTTGTTGATTATAAAGATGGCGAAATTATTAACAATTTATCAAGTGAGAATAATGACGTTGTTAATTTATATGCAGTATGGGAAGCTAATAAATATCAAGTGCGCTACAATAGTAACAAACCCCTAGGTACATCTAGTGTAATTACTGGGATGGTTGATAGTTCAATTCATACATATGATAAAACAAAAATGTTAAATACTAACAATTATTTTTTAACAGGTTATACTTTTAAAGGGTGGTCAACATCAGCTGATGGTATAGTAGTATACAAAGACAAGCAAACTATTACAAATTTAACAACTATTGATGGTAATGTTATAGATCTTTATGCTATATGGGAAGCAAATGAATATTCAATTACGTTTAACACTGCAGGTGGAAGTTTCGTAAATAAAATGTTAATTACCTACGACGCTGCATTTTTAGAAATTACCCCACCAGCTCGTAAGGGCTATAACTTTAAAGGTTATTACACACTTCCAAATGGTGAAGGAGTCAAGTATTATAATGCTGATGGTACGGCAATCTTTACAAAGTATAATGATGGTGACCTTACTTTATATGCAAATTGGTCACCTATCGTATATAACATAGAATTATATAGTGAAGGTGTGTATGTAGGAATTCTAAAAGATGTAGTATATGGATATATGCATTTACCAACTTGTCAAGATTTAGGTATAACAAAGGCTAATTATGATTTTGTTGGTTGGAATATATATGAGGATCAAAACTGGAGTATGTATAATGCGAATGTTGATTACAAAACAGGATTAGGTGAATATAATGGACAAACTGTAATCCTTCATGCTGCCTGGCTTGAAAAAAATATTTACTCAATTAATTATAATGCAAATGGTGGTATAGGTGCTCCAGGAATGATGCAAGCCCATGAGGATGAAACAATTATATTAAGTGCACTTACTCCAACAAAAGATAATTATAAATTTTTAGGTTGGTCAACTGATTCTAATTCGACAATAGTTGAATATTTACCAGGGGCAACCTTTACGATGAAAAATTCAATTGTGACATTGTATGCAATATGGGAACTTAACCCTTCATTAGTTTATGATGCAAATGGAGGCAAATTTATTAATCAAATAGAAACATTATATCTTCAAGAAGGAACAATAGTAACAATCATTTCTGCGGTACCAGTCTTAGATGGATATGTATTTACTGGTTGGAATGAAAATAAAGATGCAACAGTAGGTACATATAATGATGGTGATGTATTAGTTATGCCAAGTACAAATACCACTTTATATGCAATATGGGAAAAAGCAGAGTATGCAGTTACAACATCAGTTGTGTCTGGGTATGAAATTAATGGATTGTTACTAAGTTATCAATATAACGATGTAGTAACATTTAGCATTTCGGGAGTAAAGCCAAAGGTATACGTTAATGGTGAACTAATAGTGCCAGTGGATAACATTTATTCATTTGTTATTACTAAAGATACGAAATTAATAGTTAAAGATGGTTCAAAAGTTTCATTGATTTATTCTGGAAATGGCGGAATAAATGAACCTATTGACAATGATTCATATGAAATAAATTCTAGTGCATTAATATCAACAATTTGTTCGTCAAGAACAGGTTATGAATTTGTTGGTTGGTCGACAAATTCAGATTCATCAATTTCAGAATACAATCCTGGAGACTTAATTAATTTTTCAGACGAAGATATAATTCTTTATGCAGTATGGAAAGCAAATACTTACCATATAACATATAATGCAAATGGTGGAACTGGAACAATGTCATCTGATTTATTATTATATGATGATACAGTTGCTCTTTCTAATAATACATATAAAAAGAATGGGTATACTTTCCAAGGTTGGGCGTTAGATCCAACTGGTAAAAAATTGTATAATGATGGTGAAGAAGTAGTTAACCTTTCAGCTGTTGAAGGAGATGAAGTGACTTTATATGCTGTATGGAAAAAAACAGTCACAAAAATTAATTTTGTAACTATTGCTGGAATTGAAACAAATACATCGCTTACTGTTGATTATGGTACAGAGGTAAATACAAATAGCTTAGTTAAACCTAGTCGTGAAGGATACATTTTCTTAGGATATTATACGGGAATAAATGGTAGTGGAGAGTTAATGATTGATGAAAATCTTAATTCAACTTTATCAAGTGGTTGGACAATAGATGTAGAGTCTATTACATTATATTCATACTGGAAACCTATTACATATTCAATAATATACATGAATGGTCAAATGGTATGTAATGAACAAAAAGTTGCATATGATTCTCAATTTAGTTTATTACCATTTATGTCAATGGAAATAACTGCTCCAAAAGGTTATCACTTTGCAGGGTGGTCAACTATACCTTCAAGTAAAACAATCGTTTATAATGATAATCAAAATATGACTCAGTCATTAGAAAAAACAGATGGTAGTAAGGTATATTTATACGCAGTATTTGAAATTAACAAAAAGTATAACATCAATTATAATGCAAATGGTGGTATAAACGCACCGATTGATACAAATTCTTATTATGTTGGTGATATTATAACTATTCCAAGTATTATTCCAACATTAGAAGGTTATATATTTGCAGGATGGTCATATGATTATAAGAATAATCCAGTTGATTTTCCATACTTAAATGGAGCATTTGAAGTATCTAATTTGCCTATGATAGAAGAAGGAATAACATTATATGCGGTATGGATTGAAGAACAAACATTACAAAGTCAAATAGATCAAGTAAATTCATTAATTAATCAATTACAATCATCAATTAAAAATATGAATAATGACTTTACTGATAATATTAATCAATTAACAACAAAAATACAAGAAGCTCAAGATATTCTTGATACATTAGGTACCACATATGTTACATATAAAGAATTAACTGAAGCTATAACAAAACTTAAAAATGAATTATTACTTGCAGATAGAGCTTTACAAGACGCAATAAATAAAGTTCAAACAAACCTAGATACTGCGATAACAAACT
>SAMEA104315439__coassemble_93_pt1 | contig 59736 bp, 54 predicted proteins | sample SAMEA104315439__metabat2_low_PE_048 | metagenome-assembled genome bin SAMEA104315439 (sample SAMEA104315439) | gut metagenome | biome: Monkey gut; feature: monkey-associated habitat; material: faeces | place: China | collected 2013 | reverse complement strand
TTTTTAAGAGAATTAAATTTAATAAAATCACCACTTAAAAAAATTATGATTATTGGTGGTGGTAAAACTGGATATTATTTAGCCAACAATTTATCAAAAAATCGCTATAAGGTTAGATTAATTGAGGTAAATAAAGATAAAGCTAATGATTTAGCTGAAAAATTACCAAACGTTTCTGTAATTTACGCTGATGGCACCAAACATGGAATTTTACTTGAAGAAGGAATTGAGACAACCGATGCTTTTGTTGCATTAACCAATGTTGATGAGGAAAATATAATAGTGTCGCTATTCGCAAACAAACTAAATGTTCGAAAAGTAATAACCAAAATTAAGCGTGATACGCTTCTTGGTATGACTGATGACCTTGGAATTGAAAATATCGTCATGCCGAAAGAAGTTGTAGCAAATAAAATTGTAAGTTACGTTCGTGCTATTGCCAACAAGCGTGGTAGTAACGTCATAACTTTATACCGCTTAGTTGACAATCAAATTGAAGCGTTAGAATTTTTAGCTAAAAAGAAAGAAAAATTTTATAATAAGCCTTTAAAAGATTTGAAAGTCAAAGATAATTGCCTAATTGCTTGCATTATTCGTGAAGGCGTCGTTATTATTCCTAATGGTAATGATTATATTCAATTAAATGATAGTGTTATTGTTGTAACAACACATAAGAATTTTGACGATTTGGCAGATGCATTTGAATAGGTGATTATATGAATTTAAAGCTTATTGGCAAAATTATTGGTAAAATTATGGTTCTTGAAGCCATATTGATGTTGTTTCCCATGGTTGTTGCGGTAATCTATAATGAAGGATATTTAAACGTTCTTGCGTATGCGATTCCAATTGTTGTAATTCTAATTGCTGGCATGATTCTTCAAAATATGAAGACTACAAGAACAGGGTTATACCAAAAGGAAGGTTTTGCGGTGGTTGCACTTGTATGGATAATTATGACACTATTTGGTGCTGTGCCACTTGTAATATCTGGTGATATTCCTAACTATATTGATGCAACATTTGAAATTATGTCTGGATTTACTACAACCGGTGCTAGTATAATAAATGACTTAACGAAAATATCACATAGTGGATTATTTTGGCGTAGTTTTACGCACTGGATTGGTGGTATGGGAATTCTAGTGTTCATTTTAATTTTTATTCCTGAAAGTAATGATGGCTCGGCAATGCATCTACTAAAAGCAGAAAGCCCTGGTCCCCAAGTTGGAAAATTGACATCCAAAATGCGAGTTAATGCTCGTATCTTATATTTAATTTATTTTGCGATGACAGTAATTGAAGTAATAATGTTGTTGTTTAGCAAGCCTGTTGTAATTGAAGGAGTTGCTAAAGAAAGTGACCACCTTTTCTATTGCCTACTTGCTTCATTTGGCAGTGCTGGTACAGGTGGGTTTGGGTTTATACCAAATAGTATAGAATACTTTTCGCCATATGCTCAATATGTTATCGCGACATTCTTAATTCTGTTTGGAATCAATTTTAGTTTGTATTTTTTACTTTTAATTGGAAAGTTTAAAACAGTTCTTAAAAGTGATGAATTAAAAGCATATTTTGGAATTATTACTGGAGCTGTTATCATTGTTTTTGTTAGTCTTATTTTTGACAAAGGTGTTGCCTTAAGCAATGTAAACTATGAAAAGTCGTTTAGAGATGCCTATTTTCAGGTTGCCAGTATTATAACCACGACAGGTTATACAACAACTAATTATGAAACATGGCCCGTTGTTGCAAAAACCGTTATTATACTTTTAATGTTGTGTGGTGCAATGGCTGGTTCAACCGGTGGCGGTATTAAAGTCTCAAGAATTGTACTTGCCTTTAAGGGCGTGAAAAGAAATATTTTGCATTTGATTAACCCAAGAATGGTAACTAAAACCAAATTTGAAGGAAAATTAGTAGATGATGAAACGATTAATGATGTGTTTTCATTTATCACGTTGTACTTTGTAATAGCCTTTTTAACTATTTTAGTATTATCGTTTGATAATAGTCCTAGTGTCACCATTGATGGTACAGTGTATGAACTTGACTTTATGACGCATTTTTCGGCAACAATTTCATGTTTATCTAATATAGGCCCAGCGTTTGGAACTGCAGGGCCATATGCCTCATTTGATTGTTATAACCATTTTTCGAAAGTAGTTCTTACTTTTGCAATGTTAATTGGTAGACTAGAAATTTTACCAGTTTTAATTCTATTTAGTCCTAAAACTTGGAAAAAATAAAAAACTGTGGTTAAGTTCACAGTTTTTAGTCATAGTTTATATGTTTTTTAATATCATCAAGACCAACTAGCCTAGATTTAGGAAGGGGGTTTTCTTCGAAATATTTAATAATTCTTTCAGTATTGGTAAATTTAATTTTTGCTGTTTTCTTTAGTTCCTCAAAACCATAGGACTTAATGAAGGAAATGGCACAACGATCAACTTCGCGTCCAGCTCCTTTTAAGAGTTCAATTTTATACTCAATACTCATTTTACGGAGTTCACGAAGAAATGCAGCTCTTGCAAGGATTGATGCAGCAGCTATACCAATATGTTCTTTTTCTCCCTTAACAACTGTAGTTACATTTTTTATAACATTTGCTTGGTTTTCAAGATATTTAAGATAGTTTTCTTTTGGTGTAAACTCGTCAATTAAAATAGCGTCGTACTTTACATCTCCTAGCTTTTTTAGTATACTATTAATAACCTTATTGTGAAGATAAGATTTTACAAAATTTAGATTATCGTATTTACCAGATAGGGAATTAAATTTAAGAGGATCTAAGAAAATAATAGAGTAAGGAACAATGCTTGCGATTTTTAAGGCAAGTGGGATCATTTGCTTATCAGTTAGAAGCTTTGAATCTTTTACTCCTAGTTTGCGTAATTGCTCATTCGCGTTTTGATCAACATAAGTAGCACAAACAACAATTGGTCCAAAATAGTCTCCAGTGCCAACTTCATCTGTACAAATTGCTGTAGCGTTGGAGTAATCAACAATTTTAGTTATCATCACTTCCCCTAAAGGAAGATTGAATTTTTTGGCCCATTTATTATATTCATTTGCTTCATCTAGACCTTGAAATAGTACAACATTTGTGCGATAAAATGTTATCATAACATTTGCAAGTTTTGCCCTAGCAATAGTGTAATTGCTTGAACCATAGACAAGATAACCTTGATAATAATCTATCATTTCTTGTATTTGTTCATTAGTGGCTTTAATTTTGTGAGTTGAGTTATTTATATGCTGCATACGATAATCCTCCAACCTTATTATATCATAAATTAAATTATAATGCAAAGATATTGAGAATTGTAGCCGTAAAGGAAGGAAAAAAATGAATAAAATAATTGAAATTAGCTACCATAAATTAGAGATTGGTCAAATACTAGAAATGTTAGAACAATTTGCGGTATTACCTGAAACAAAAGACAAAATAAAAAAACTATTGCCTACCAATGATTTAGAAAACTTGCGAGAGGAATTGAAAAAGGTTGATGAAGCCTATACCATAATCGTGAGATATGAGCGTGCTCCCATTGTTTTAGAATCAGATTATCGAAATTTACTGATGTTGAGTATGAGAGGTGCCAAGCTTAGTGCTCTTGAGATTTTTGAAACATCAAAGCTATTCGCAACGATAAGGCAAAATTACAAATTACTTGGAACTCTTAAAAATGAAAAAATACCTTGCCCATATTACGAAAGCATTGTCAGCGAGTTACAAATAGTGGATTATCTTGATACCTTAATTACTAAGTCAATTGATGAAACAGGTTATGTGCTAGATAGTGCAAGTTCACTCCTTAAACAAATTAGAGGAAAATTAAACGGAATTGATGCTCGCATTAAGAGTAAATGTCAAGAAGTTTTATTAAAAGAAAGTGATAAACTATCTCAAACATCGATTGTGATGCGAAATGATTGTTACTGTCTTCCTGTTAAAAGTGAATATAAGAACAGCATTAGAGGTACCATACAGGACTATAGTGCCAGTATGCAAACTGTATACATTGAACCTGAAGCAGTGGCAACGTTGATGCGAGAGAAAAATATTCTATATCATGAAGAACACGATGAAATTGAAAAAATTCTTAAAGATATTTCCCATGAAATTGAAAATAATGTAATGGTTTTAATGGAAGATTTTGAAAGAATACTTCAACTTGACTTTACGTTTAGTAAAGCGATTCTTGCAAACCAATATCATGGAGCAATGCCAAGTATTAATGACAATGGAACCCTAAAACTTGTTAATGCACGACATCCACTGTTAAAAGTAAAGAAAGTTATTCCGAATAATGTTGATTTTAGTAGAAATTTTGATGGAATTATCATTACCGGCCCTAATACAGGTGGTAAAACTGTGTTGCTTAAAACGATAGGTCTTTTATCACTTATGACTAAATATGGTTTATTAATACCTGCTGATAGTAACAGCAACATTATGATTTATGATAATGTATATTGTGATATTGGAGATGACCAAAGTATTGAAAATAATTTATCGACTTTTTCTTCACACATGCATAATATTGTGAATATTATTAATTATATTACCCCTAAATCTCTTGTTTTATTCGATGAAATAGGTGCAGGCACTGATCCAATCGAAGGATCAAATCTTGCAATTGCAATTCTTAAATATTTAATTGCTCATAAAGTTAGTTTCATAACGACTACTCATTATTCAGATCTTAAGGCTTTTGGGTTTGAAGAACCACGTATAATTAATGCATCAATGGAATTTGACCAAAACACCCTTTCACCTACTTACCATTTACTTGTTGGTGTAAGTGGCTCTAGTAATGCTCTAAATATCGCAAGCCGATTAGGATTGAAGAATGAAATAATTGAAGAGGCTAACCGTTTAACCATTACTAATGACTCTGAAACAAGAAAATTAATATTAAAATTAGAAAATCTTGTTCAACAAAATGAAAATGAAAAGCGTCGTTTAGCACAATTGATTGAGCAAAATGAGAAAAAACAAGCTGATCTTAATAATGAACTTGCTATAATTGATAAGAAAAAAGACAAAATTATTAGTGAGTACGAAAAGGAAGCCAGTAAAATTGTTTCTGATGCTAAATTAAAGAGCAATGAATTATTAACTGATATGCAAGAAAAACAAAAGAGCAATTTAAAACTTCATGAAATGATTGAATTGAAAAAGCGTATTAATGAATTAGAACCAAATACTCCAAAACCTAAAAAAAACAAAATAGAGTACTCTAATGAAGAAATAAAACTAGGCGATGATGTTTATCTATCTAATTATGATCAATATGGGACCGTAATTAAAGTTGGTAAAGGTGGTAACTACACTATCGCAATTGGTAATATCCAACTACAAGCTGAAAAAGATGAGATAAAACTTATTAAAAAAGTACCAACAAAGCAAAATAATCAAATTTCATCAAATAACATCGCAAGTAGATCTAAAATTTCACTAGTTTTGGATTTAAGAGGCGAAAGATTCTTAGATGCGAAAGATCATTTGGAAAAGTATATAGATGATTTAATTTGTGCAGGCGTTAAACAAGCAACGATTATTCACGGGTTTGGAACGGGAGCATTAAGAGAAATGGTTCAGACGTATATTAAAAAGTGCCCACACATTGCAAGTTTTAGATATGGTGGAGAAAATGAAGGCGGTTTTGGTGTAACCGTAATTCAATTAAAGTAGGTGAAACAATGGAACAAATAAAGAATTATGATGAGCTTATAAAACTAAGTTATGAAAAAATAGTTTTTGTAATGTTTTATACTAATTGGTGTCCAGTATGTAAAAAATTGAAATTTACTTTTTATGAAGTATTGGATAATTATCCTGATGTTTACATTTATCTTGTTGATCTAGCCGACAATGTTGATATTACAAATAATATTAAAATTACCAGTACACCAACAACACTTATATATAGTAATGGCAAATTATTGGATAAACAACTTGGATATTTAGATTATGAAACATTAGAAGAAATTATCTTATCATTAAAACAATAAAAAAGTTAAAAATATGTTATACTAATAAAAAGAGGAGCGTGGTTAAAATGACTTTAGAAGAAAAAAAACAATATGTTACCGACAACCTTAAAGCAATTCCTGAAGAAGAATTAAAACTATTTGAATACAATTTTGCTTGTGTATTTACCAAGAATTCTACATGCATTGAAGGCAATCAAATAGTAACGGTGGAAGATGTTGTATCTATAACGAAAGGTTATAATGTTAGAATTGATGAAACATTAAAGCGTAGTATTTACAACCATTTTAAGGCTTATCATTATATGCTTGATTATATTGCTAGTGGTAAAGATTTTTCTGAAGATTTTGTTAAGGATTTACACGAAATATTATTAGATGGAATTATAAATGGTGGATTATATCGAAATATTAATTTGCGAATTAAAAATTCTGCACATACTCCATGCGATTACATCAAGGTATATGATCGTATGAATAAATATTTCTTTGATCTTGCCAATTATCAAGGTACAACAATTGAAAAAGCTACATATGCACATTTACAAATCGCAAAAATTCATCCATTCCTAGATGGTAATGGTCGATTAGCTAGGTTAATTCTTAATTTTATGTTGATAAAGGGCGGATATTTACCTATATCTATTCCTGCTAAAGAAAAAAATCGTTATTTTGATTTATTAGAAGAATTTAAAGTAAATAAAACTCAAAAACCATTTGAAGAGTATTTAGAGACTTTACTAAATAAAGAATATGATCGAATGATTGATCTTATTGATCGTTATAAAAAGTAAATCTATAATTGGCTAACTTTTAATGTTAGCCTTTTTTAGATTGTTTTTTGCTTTTATATTTTGTTTCAATATGGTATAATTATTGTAGAAAGAAGTGATTATGTGAATAACAAGATTGAAATCATTAGTTATAAACATAATGGTGTACTTCATAGAGTTTGGCAAGCAGCCTATATTATTCGCCAAACCAGTGATATGATAGTAATTGTCAATGACCGTGCTAATGTTATTGATGGAGATGGTAGAAGATGGAAAACCAAGGAACCAGCGGTTTGTTATTTCTTTAAAAAATATTGGTTTAATATAATTTGTATGCTTCGTGGTAATGCAATCTACTACTATTGTAATTTAAGTTCACCTTATGTAAAGGATAGCGAAGGACTTAAATATATAGATTATGATTTGGATGTAAAAGTATTTCCTAGTGGAGACAAAGTAATACTTGATCGTGATGAATTTGACTTTAATAAAGTAGATTATGGCTACTCGAAACCATTGATCGACATAATTGAAAAAGAATTACAAGTTTTACTTAATCGCATTGATAAGGGGTTGTTACCATTTAATTCAGAAGTTGTATTGAGTGATTATGCTATCTATTGTAACTTGAAAGAACAGGCTAAGAAAAAAGCCCAAAAGAAAATGTTGAAGAAAAAAGAAGTGTCTGAAGATTAGATTTTCAGATATTTTTTCTTTTATAACACATATTTTTGAACTTTCTATCATAAATTTAGATAGAAGGAGAATTTAATATGAGTGAGAATATTATACGTGAAGTAGTCACCCGCACAAAAGGGGAGATGTATTTAGGAATTGTCGGTCCTGTAAGAACCGGTAAGAGTACCTTTATTAGAAAGTTTATGGAATTAAAGGTTTTACCTTATATTACTGATGAGGAAGTTTACCATAAAGTTGTTGATGAACTACCTCAAAGTGGTGAGGGAAAGACAATTATGACAGTTGAACCCAAATTTGTTCCAAGTAATCAAATGACCATATCAATTGAAGAAAATTTAAATCTTAGTGTAAGATTAGTTGATTGTGTTGGTTATGTTATTCCTAATGCGAAAGGATACCTAAATGATGATGGTACTAATCGACTAGTCCAAACACCTTGGTTTAGTGAACCCATTCCGTTTGATGATGCTGCAGGAATAGGAACAAGAAAAGTAATTGAATCACATTCTAATATTGGTATTCTATTATCTAGCGATGGTAGTTTTGGTGAGTTTAATCGAGATGATTACGAAAAAGTTGAAGAAAGTATGGTAAATGAATTAAAACAAACTAATAAACCATTTGTATTAGTTATTAATTCAACTAAACCAAATGCTGATGAGACTAAGCAATTAGTAATTGACCTCAAAACTAAATATGAGGTATCGGTTATCGCACTAGATGTTAAAAACTTGTCAACTGCTGATGTTGATAATGTCTTAAAAGAAGCTCTCAGTGAATTTGATATTTCAGAATTAAATCTAGGAGTTCCATCATGGGTAAATGAATTGGATGATGACATTAGTTTTAAACATGAGTTTTCAAAAGTTATTTCAGAAACTACTGGCAATTATCGGAAAATGAAGGATGTTTTTGAAATTCAACAGGCATTAGATAGTTGTGAACTATTTAAAAAAGTCGATATTTCTAATATTGATGCAGGTAATGGGATAGTTGACATTGATTTATCAATCAACGACGAAATTTATAATCAAATAGTTGATGAAATACTTGGTACATCAATAGAGGATAAAGGTGCATTAATTTTAACCCTTCAAAAATTTAGAACTGCCAAAAAAGTGTATGATAAAGTAGGTAACTTAGATAAAGTATATCAAGTAGGTTATGATATAACAGTACCAACAGTAGATGACATGAAACTTGAAGAACCCGAGTTATCCAAACAAGGAAGTAGATATGGTATAAAACTTAAAGCTTCTGCAAGTGCACTATTAATTACAAAAGTTAATGTGGAATCAACATTCGAACCAATTATTGGAAGTATAGAGCAAGCAACTACATTAGTTGAACATATGAAGGAAAATTACCAGACTAATCCTAGTGAAATTTGGAATAGTGAGATATTTGGTCGAAAATTAGGCGATGTTATTAATGATGGCATTAAACTGAAGGTTAGTCAAGTTCCTGAAGTTGTTTTAGATAAATACTCAAAGAGTATTGCTAAGGTTATCAATAACGGTAAGGGCGGCGTTATAGCTATTATTCTTTAAGGTCTTTATAGACCTTTTTTTCCATTTTTATAAAGTAAACGCCGTATTTTTCGATAAGCATTATTGTTGTCATTTGTTGTAAAAAATAGTATAATTATATTGGTGATTAACATGACAAAAAGTGAATTAATAAAAGAAATACATAAGAATAATGATTACAACTATGTAGAAATTGAATCGCTTATCAATCAGACTTTTGAAGCCATCATGAATGCCCTTGCGAAAGAAGATAAGGTTGTTATTAGTGGCTTTGGCACTTTTGAAAAATATTATCAAGATGGCTATAATGGTATTAATCCTGCAACAGGCTCAAAAATATTTGTTGAAGGCAACAACAAGATACGCTTCAATGCTAGTAAGAAATTAAAGTCAATGATAAAATAACCAACAATAGTACTGATGTAGATAGAAATATCTACTTTTTTGTCGTTGATTATATTGAAAATGAAACGCAAAAAAAACCATGAAAATAATTCATGGTTTATGTGCTTTATAGTAAAGCAAACATATAAAACAAATTAAAAATGATTCCTATTGCATTATAAGTTGCATGTACAGCAATGGTAACCCAAATATTATAGTTTGACTTGTAATAGATAAAGCCAAGCATAATACCAGATGTGAAATATGATATAAAGTTAAGTAGTTCCACTACAATTTTTGCCATGCTTAAATCAAAGTTTTGTGAATTTATTGATAGAATAACTTCAATTAGTGACGAAACAGTATGAATAGAGCCAAATATTGCTCCGGTTAAAAAGATTATGCCAAGTCCTTTTTTTCGTGATAAGTTGAAAAAGGCTTTTCTAAATATCAATTCTTCTAAGATTGGAGCACAAACAACTGTCATAAAGAGCATAACACAAAGTGGAAAGGCACCGCTTCTAAGAAGTTCATTAATTGATGATTGATTACCAGAAGTAGAACTAATTTCCTTAAATATAGGAAAAGCATTCGTTAAAGCAAAAATAACAATACTAATAAAAATTGATGAAGCTAGGCTAATTCCATATAGCAAAGCTATCCCAATACCAAAATTTCTCCAAAACTTTCCTTTTTCATTTAAAGATTTTCTAAAATCAGTTATTAGAAATCTTTTCATAATCGGAACTACTGCACCTATTAATGATAGGTAAGTGAACAAATTGATTCCCGCAAGAATGTTATAATAGGCTTTTTGATGGTTAGTCCTTAAATATTCACTAGGATCAGTTATTTGAGATACATCAATATGTTTAACATAAAAGAATATTGATACTACAATTGATGATACAAGTGATGCAACTATATAAAAACCTATGAAATATATAATTATTGAAATAATACTTAATTTTCGCCTATGCCTAAATTCTGGTTCTGATATAGTTACGACATCTGCTAGGCTACTTTGTATAGTTTCATTAATCTCCACATTTGTATTATTATCTAAAGGTTGTCCACAAAAACTACAAAAATTAGTATTATCACTATTTAAGTGACCACAGTATTTACATTGCATAACTATGCCTCCTTGATTTATTTAATTATATCATAGTTTTAAAAAAAATACCATTAAAATATTTTTATTTGTGATATTTTTATTCAACTATGAATACAATTATGTGAGGAGAAGATTATATGAAGAAAAAAATTATTATTATTGGTATTTTAATTGTTGTGGTTGTTGTATTGTTGTTAATCCCACGTGATGTTTACAAAAAAATATTCAAAAAAAATACTACAAACCCTAATCAACCTAAAGAAGAACTTGTTTATCAAACATTATTTGTCAAGAACGATAAAAATTGTTTAGTAGGAATTAAAGTTGGTGTTATCAAACTTGAAGATGATGAAATAGCACAAAAATGGGATTTACTAACAAAAAATGTTTCAAGTTTACCAAGTGGATATACTTCACCAATTAATAGTTCAACTACATTATATAGTCATGTTATAGATTCTACAAGCTTAGTTTTAAACGTAAGTGAAGATTTTGTTAATTCTGATGGAAGAACTGCTATAGAATGTTTAGCTTGGAATTTCTGCAATGACAAAATTAAAAATGTCGTTGTTAAAGTTGATGATAAAATCATTGATGAAGTTGGTAATTTTTATTTTAGTAGAATAACTAAAGAAATGGGAACTAACTTTACCTACGAAGCTCAAGACCTGTTTGAATCGAGTTATCTAACTGTTGTTTATTATGAAAATGATGTCATTAAACCGGTTACTTATTTTTTTGATGATTCAAATAACATTTATGATTATGCAATCGGAAAGATGTTTAAAAATGATAAAGATTTATCGGAATTAGTCAATGCGAAAGGGTATACATATGAAGTAAAAGATACTGAATTAGTCATAAATTTAAGTTATGGTGGCAGCTTTGATGATAATATGAAAAATACCATTCTAGAAACTGTAAAATTAAACTTCAAATTAAGCAATTTATCAATTAATGGTAGTGATACTGTGATGCTCACGGAATCATTTATAGGAGAAAAAGCAGAATAACTTTAGAAAATATTTTCTAAAGTTTTTGCTATGTGTTTTTGAAAATTTCGTGTTATAATTATTACGGTGATAAAATGAAATTATTATTTGGTACAAGTAACAAACATAAAATTCATGAGGTCAAGGAAATTATTGCAAGACATCATATTAATATTGAAATAGTTTCTTTAAATGATATGGAGGTAAAGTACCCAGAACCCATTGAAACTGGCAAAACTTTTCTCGAAAATGCTATAATTAAGGCTAAGTATTATTATGAAAAGTACTCTATGCCTGTTATCTCAGATGATTCAGGTTTGGTGGTAGATGCCCTAAAAGGGTTACCAGGTGTTTTTTCTGCACGATTTGCAAGTACAAATACTCATAATGCAACATCAAAAGATAATCGTGTCAAATTATTGACCGAACTTGGAAGTTGTAAAAATAGAAATGCTCATTTTGTTTGTTCAATTGTTTATTATGATGGTGCACATATTGTGTCTGAAAGTGGAATTGTAGATGGTGTCATAACATATGAAGAGATAGGATCAAATGGTTTTGGATATGATTCTTTATTCTTTATACCGAGCTTAAATAAAACAATGGCCGAGATTTCTGAAGATGAAAAAAATGTGCTAAGCCATAGAGGAAAGGCGGTAAACAATCTATTAGATATTTTGACAAAAAAACATATAATTTTATCTTAAGCAAGCATTAAAATTGCTTTTTTAGACGTAAAATGGTATAATATTTATGAATTTAAGGTGCGAAAGGAGGGACCAAGACAATGCCAAAGACTATCGTTAGAGAAAACGACACATTAGATGAAGCTTTAAAGAGATTTAAACGTGACGTTTCTAGATCCGGTACCCTTGTTGAAGCACGTAAGCGTCAACATTATATGAAACCTAGCGATGTACGTAAAGAAAAAAGACGTGCAGCACGCAAAGCAGGTAATCGTCACTAATTTATTTGCTTATATCAAAAAATGCTCTAACTTATACTAATGTAGGTTAGAGCTTTTATTAAAAATGGAGGAATTATGAAAAAAATTATTTGTGTATTTACCTTACTAATTGTTTTTCTTAGTTTTACAAGTTGTGGTAATATTAATGCTACAACCACGGAACATACAATTTCTTTTGCTGACGAAAATGGAAATGTTTTCGAGACTATCTCAATTAAAAAAGGTGAAGAGGTAGAATATCCTGAAATAACTAAAGAAGAGGGTTATGATTATTCATGGAATGCAACTTTAGATGAAATATCTAATACAGACTCTGATTTGTTTGTAATGATAGTAAAAAAAGAATCAACTAAAGTTGTAAAATACTATATTGATGATAAAATTGTAAAACAAGAAGAAACTGGTTATTTCAAAAAAGTAAGTGAACCAAATGTACCACGCCGTTATGCTAATTATAGTTGGGAAAAACATGTTGAAATTAGAGATAATATTTATTATGTAACATATTCTCTTAAATATGATTATGCAAAATTTGCGATTAAATATTTTGATGGCTATGAAGAATTAGATTTACAACCTAATAATTTTGAATATGGTACTGGCACAACACTTCCTATATATAATAAGGAAGGTATGGTGTTTGTAGGTTGGTTTTTATCAGATATTTCAATGACACGTTATACCGAGATTGAAGGCGACACTGAACATGAAGTAAGACTATATGCGCGTTTTGTAAGCATAGAGCCGGATACTATTTTATCTCTTGGAGACTACACTTACCAGTTTGAAGAACTTCAAAGAATACCAATAGCTAATTATCCTAATGCTATCACTACTAACCCTGTAATTCCAGCTGATGCACCACAAGGAGCAACGCAGTATGATTGGACTAGTGAAGACCAAACTATTGCGTTAGTTTCTGAATATTCATCAATAAGAGGGATAAGAGAGGGTTATACTATAATTAAAGGAGTACACAAACTTAAGCCTGAAATTATTATAAAGGGTATTATTCATGTTACAGCTAATGGTATTAAAATGGCATCTTTAGAAGAAGCTAATAAACGTGAAATGTGTGAAGTTACCTTTGTTGATGAGGATAATACGGTGATATCTAAGCAAAAAATAGTTAAAGGAGATCACGTTTTACCCCAACACCACCTGTTCATAATGGAAAAGCCTTTGATGGGTGGGATCATCAACTTTATGACATCACTGAAGATACTACAATTATGGCTACTTACACGCAAGGAACTAACAAATATGCCGGTAAAAAAATAGCAATAATAGGTGATAGTATTTCAACATATCTAAACGTCATCCCTAATTGGTTTAGCGTCTTTTATCCATATGCTTCAGGTGATATTTATGATTTCTATCAAACTTGGTGGATGAGAGTAATTAATCGTCTTGGTGGTAGCTTATTTGTTAATAATTCATATTCTGGTAGTTTTGTATCAGGTAATGCAAATTCTGCTTCAACTAGTGATGGACGTCTCGCTGAACTTATTATAAATGGTGAAAAACCAGATGTAATTATCATATTTATGGGTACTAATGATATTGGTTCACCTGTTCCTGCTTATAAGTTTGAATATGCCTATAGAGAAATGTTGCGGAAAGTAAACGCTTTATGTCCTAAAGCTGAACTTGTATTATGCTCCCTTCCTACAGGAGTGCTTTATACAAAAGAATCTCAAGCCGAATATCTTGCTGCTATCCGTTCGTGCTCATATGAGTATAATGCAACACTAGTTGATTTGACGGACGTTGATCTTAAAAATGCTCTCATAGATAGAGTTCATCCTAATAGAAAGGGCATGGAACTTATTGCAAATAAAGTAGTAGAGGTAATGTTAAGTAATACAACTATGTAATAAACTATATTTCTAGCCTATTCACAGTTTCAAGTGGATAGGCTTTTAATATGCGATGAGACCATTAATATAACTTGATATTCACTTTTTCGTCTATTTTTATTCAATCATTCATATAATATAATGGTGAATAAATTGAAAGAGATAAACATTTACAAAGCAAAATTATACGTATATGATTGTCAAAAATTGACAATCTACAATTATCATAAGATAATAACATATTTGGATAATTTAATTGTTATTGATAAATATCAAATAAAAGGCAAAAATTTAAGAATTTTAAAAGTCGATGAAGTAAATGTTGAAGTTTTAGGTGAACTATATGAAATCAAGTTTAATGGACAAAGTGATTAATCTTAGATATTTTGTGGAAATGCCTTATGATGATTTTATTTGTTGTGAAAAGATTAAAATGCATAATGTGTCTAGAAAAGAAGAAAAAGTTGAATTTACAACTGATAAGAGAGGTATACAAGTATTAAAAAATAAAAATAATAAAAATTACAACATAATAATTAAGGATAGAAGAATAAAATTAGTTAAAAGTCTTCTTGTAATTCACCTTCCTACGACAATTAGCATGTTGCTAATAATTGCTTTATTGTTGATATCTGGAAAATACATTAGAGAAATTACTTTTGAAAACCCTGATTATTATGATTATGAAGTATATCAAACAATTAATGAGCACTTGATTAAAAAGGGACCTTTTTACAAATTAGATCTTAACTTAAATGATTTGGGACGTACCCTTCGGACTACGTATCAACAATATGCATACATTGGTATAAAAAAAGTTGGGGCGAAATTGATAGTTGAGATAGCTATTCAGGAGGTGCCAAATGTGTCTAGAGACGACGAGAAACTACCCGGTGATATTGTCGCAAAGTATGATGCATATATTGAAGGCATAGAAACAAAGAGGGGAGCAGTTTTAGTTATAACTAGTCAAAGTGTTAAAAAAGGTACTTTGCTAATAAGTGGAAATGTTAATTATAAGATTAATCCTAGTGATACAAGTAAATTAGTTCGTGCTGATGGTTTAATTTTGGGACGTGTTGCTGAATACCGGGAATACAAAGTGAAAAAAGAAAATTATATTTATGATTACTCAAGTAATGCTAAAAAGTATTATGAATTGAGTTTGTTTGGTAAATTAGTTAAAACTAAGAAAACTGATCTTTCTGATAGTTATATACATAAAGCCGAAATTCTAAATTTATTTAAATTACTGAAATTAGATAAGGTAGAAGAGTATAAAGAGGAGAAACTTTTAGTAGCATATGATGAAAAAAATGCTTTATCATATGCAAAAAGTAAAATATATCTTGATTTCAATCTTGATAAAAAATCAAAAAAGGAATATATTGAAAATATTGAACTAATAAAAAAAGTAGAAGATGATGAGGCGTATTCATTTGTGTTTTTAGTTAAGTCTTTAAGAAATATAGGAGAGTTTAAAAAATATGATTAGGAAAAAGTCACTAATCATATTTTTCTTTATTTTTAAAATTTTGGACAAATTGAATGAATTTTTGTATATCGGCATAAGTTTGTGTATTTTTTTTAATTTTTTTATTATATAGTATGGCGATGTCTACATTAATTGGGTCATTAAGTTCAATGCCTACCAAATCAGGAACCTTATCAACTATTTCTTTAAACATAAATGCTCCTACTTCATTATATGAAAGGAGTTGTTTTATTTGAAACATGGGCAAGAGAAGAAGGAAGTAATTTCTATAAAGAAAATCCTGAATACACATATAAGACTGCTTAAAAAGCTTTACTTGATGCGTATCAAAATGCTGCTAAAAAGTATGATTTAATGGTTTCTTATGCAGGTGTAGGTTTTTATGTTTCAAAACTAAGAAACAATAAAATTAACTTATATCAATCAGATTTGACTCATCCAAGTGGTGCAGGTACTTATTTAGCAGCCTTGATACATGCAGGGATTATTTATGGTATTAGCCTTCGTAATGTCTCATATGTTCCAACCTTTAAAATTGAGGCAAGTGGTGGAAATAAAATTCAACCTACAGCTGAAGAATGTGAAATTTTAAGAGAAGTTGCATATGATGTTATCTATAATCTTGACTTATCAATTTTTAACTAAATAACCAAAAAAATCTCTAGTCAAACTAGAGGTTTTTTGTTATTAGTGCTTTATTTAATTTATAAATATCGGTGTTGTCAATTTTTTTATCTAATTCTATATTAATACTTGATTTTATGAAGTACTTGACAAAAGTAGAAGTATGACCAGTTGTATGATATAGTGAATCGTTAATTTCAGTTGTTTCATCAGTATATTTTAGACCGCCAGTTTCATGGTCTGCGGTTACTATTAAGCAGTAATTATCGTGATTATTAAAGTAATTTAGCCCAATTTGAACGGCATCACTAAAGTTGTCAAGGTACTCCATCATCTTAAGAATATTGTTGCTATGACTCTTTTTATCAATGTGTGCACCTTCAATCATTAGGAAATAACCGTTTGGGAAATTTCTTTCTAAGTATTCAACTGCAAAGCTTGTTAGCACTTGAAGAGTTGGATTTATGGTATCATTATCAGTTTTATTACTGATATGATCAAAGGTTCCAATGATTTTATCTTTTGTATTATTTAAGTTATTTAATTCTTGAGTTGTAGTGCATACATTATATCCAGCTTTTCCAAAGGCTTGATGGTAACTTTGATACGTGCTAAGGCCTGCCCCTAAGAAGAGGTCAACCTTACTTGTTAGTTGGGTATTAATGATATCTTTAGTGTTACCACGGCTATTAGCGTGAGCACTAAATGAAGCAGGGGTTGCTCCTGAAAGTGAATCAGTTGTTACTATTCCCACGCCTTTGCCTTGAACTTTTGCATATTCACTAATCGTTTCAAGATTTTTTTTGTTGTGCATTGCGATTTCACCATTTGATACTTTTTTGCCAGTTGAAAGTGCGGTTGCGGCTGCGGCACTATCAGTAGGTGAAAAAATTGCTCGTGAAAAAGTTGTAACATATCCGTTTTCAAGTGAAGAAAATGACATTTCTTTATCATAATATTTTTCAGTAACTTTAATGTGGTTTTCACCCATACCATCACCGATAAAGAGAATTACCTTGCTTGCTTTACCTTCGTATTCACTATAATCCTTTAGGGCACTAATATTATTTCGGTATAGTAGAAAACTGCTAAAAATTACTCCTATATAGATTGTTATGAGCAAAAATAGTAGTAAATAATTTATCAAAATTTTTTTATTTTTCATAGGTTTTACCTCGCAAATATAAATGTCAATGATAATATACCATTATTTTAAAGAAAATTCAAATTAATTGATACAAATATCGCAGAAAAAGAAAAAAATTTTCTCTTTTATTTTGACACTTAAAACATAATGTGCTATAATAAGATGTTAGTACAATGGAGTATTTTATCGTAAAAAGACGTCGACGAAAGATGGTGATAATATGATGTCTATGGAAAAATTTGTGAATTATTTAAAACAATATGGATTTGTCTATCAAGGTAGTGAAATTTATGGTGGCTTATCAAATTCATGGGATTTTGGTCCTCTTGGAGTTGAACTAAAGAACAACATTAAGAAGGCTTGGTGGAAAGCATTTGTTCAGTCTTCACCCAATAACGTTGGACTTGATGCCGCAATCCTTATGAATCCTGAGACTTGGGTAGCAAGTGGTCACGTAGGCGGTTTTAGTGATCCTTTAGTGGACTGCAAAAATTGTGGAACTAGACATCGGGCTGACAAGTTAATTGAAGATGCTACTAATGGTGAGGTTACTGGTGATGGCTGGGATAATGATAAATTGTATAACTATTTGGTTGAACATAAAATTCCGTGTCCAAATTGTGGTAGCACTAATTTTACAACTATTCGTAAATTTAATTTAATGTTTCAGACTCATATTGGAGTAGTTGATGATAGTAAAAGTCTAGTTTACTTAAGACCAGAAACAGCACAAGGTATTTTCGTTAACTTTAAGAATGTTCAAAGAACTTCTCGTAAAAAAGTGCCATTTGGTATAGGTCAAATAGGTAAAAGCTTTAGAAATGAAATTACACCTGGGAATTTTATCTTCCGTATTCGTGAATTTGAACAAATGGAACTTGAATTTTTTTGTAAGCCAGGTACTGACTTAGAATGGTTTAATTATTGGCGTACTTTTTGCTTAGATTTCTTAACTGATTTAGGTATTCGTAAGGAATTAGTTAGAACTAGAGATCATGACAAAGAAGAATTGTGCTTTTATTCTAAAGCAACCACTGATATTGAATTTAAATATTTCTTTGGTTGGGGTGAATTATGGGGTATCGCAGATAGAACAGACTATGATTTACGCGTTCACCAAGAACATTCAGGTGAAAATCTTGAATATTTAGATCCTGAAACTAATCAAAAGTATTTACCATACGTTATTGAACCTAGTCTGGGAGTTGAGAGATTACTTTTAGCTGTTCTTACAAGTGCATATGAAGAACAATCACTAGAAGATGGTGACACTCGCGATGTTTTACATTTAGACCCAAGACTTGCTCCTGTTAAAGTTGCCGTTTTGCCACTTGTTAACAAACTTAATGACAAAGCAACAGAACTTTATCACATGCTTTCTCAAGAATTTGTTTGTGAATATGACACAAGCGGTAAAATAGGTAAAAGATATCGTCGTCAAGATGCAATTGGTACACCTTATTGTGTAACTGTTGACTTCGATACTTTAGAAGATAACATGGTAACAGTTCGTAATCGTGATACTATGGAACAAGAGCGTATTGCAATTGCTGATTTAGTAAACTATTTCAATGCACACATTAAATAACTAATTACAAGGAGGAATGGGATGATATCTAGTGCAACTACTAGGAAGGTAATTGAAGCTACTGATATAGTTGAAGTAGTTGGCGAATATGTAAGCCTTAAGAAAAAAGGAACTAGTTATTTTGGCTTATGTCCCTTTCATGATGACAAAAATCCATCAATGTCGGTTAGTGGTGAAAAGAAAATATTTAACTGCTTTAGTTGTAATACTAAAGGTAATGTTATATATTTTGTCTCTAAATACGAAAACATTTCAATGGAACAAGCAACAATTAAACTTGCGAAAAGAGCTGGTATTAAAATAGAAGATGCCGTAAATACTCAAAATGAAAAAAACACTCGATTACTACATGTAATGGAAGAAGCTTATAATTTTTATCGCTTTTACTTATATAATAGTGATGAAGGCAAAATAGCTTTAGCCTATTTAAAAGCTAGAGGCATTGATGACGAAATAATCAAGAAACATAAAATAGGACTTGCTCCTAAAAGTATCGATTATTTACACCAAGCCTTGGATCGCAAGGAAGTAACAACGCTTGATCAAATTGAATTAGGACTTGTAAAAGATGTAAATGGAAAAGTACATGATATTTTTAGAAATCGTATTATGTTTTCTATAACTAATTCAGCAGGACAAATTGTTGGCTTTAGTGGCCGTATTTATGAAAAAAGTGACCAAGCAAAATATATTAACTCTTCTGAAAATGCTTTGTTTCATAAGGGTGAAATTCTGTATAATTATGATCAAGCGGCTCGTGAAGCCAGAAAAAAGAATCAAATATTCCTTTTTGAAGGCTTTATGGATGTAATCGCTTGTGAAAAAGCTGGCTTAAATAATTCTGTTGCCTCAATGGGCACCGCCATGACCACTGAGCATGTCAAAATGCTAACACAAGTGACGAAGAATATTGTTTTGTTTTTTGATGGTGATGAGGCAGGTATTAAAGCAATGAAACGTTCTACGCAAATGCTTGCGAAAAACCATATTATTCCAAATGCCGTATTATTGCCAGATGATTTAGATCCTGATGAATATATTTCAAAATATGGAGTTAATAAATTTAATGAGTATGTACTTGGTAATATGAAGAATGTTTATCTCATTTTATATGAGCTAGCTTATAAAAAAGTGTATTTGGAAGATTTTATGAGTGTTGAGACTTTTAAAAAACAAGTATTTGATTTTATAAAACTTGCAAACAGTGATGTTATCACCTCATATTTTATAACAAGACTTTCTGAAGACTTGAAAATAGATGTAAATCTTCTCAAAACTGATTTGAATTTATATAAACCATATAATGATAATTATGATTATAATCAGGTTTATACGAATGAACCAGTCAAAAATGTAGAAAATATAAATGTACAAAAGAAGAAAAATGCTAAAGTAACATCCAGTGTTATTATGGCGTATCAAACGATAATTAAACAAGCTGTATTTTCAAGGGAAGCTCTTAGTGTTTTTTTTGATAGTTTTCCTGGAAATGATGGCTTGAGGTTTCCTGGCAGTGAATTATCTAGTGAATTTGATTTACTATACGTTTTAAGTAATTACTATGCCGAAAACCCTAATAAGGAAGGAATAGGAATAGATTTATTTTATGAAATCTTAAAGGATAAAACCGCTTCTCTCAATTTAGCTAAGAAAATAATTGATAATAAATTTATTTTAGAAGATAATGAACAAATGTTGAATGATAGTGTTATAACTATTGATAAATACTTTAAAAAACAGGATAATATTGCTTCATATAATGCGACAATACTATCTAAAAATGAAGAAGAACGAAAGAAAAATATGAATGAATTTATAGAAATAAGCAAATCCCAAAAGAAAATTATAAAGGAGGATATGTAATGTTAGATGAATTACAATATAAAGATCAGTTAGAAGCAATGAAGGAATATGCTAAGAAGAAACAATATATTCCGCTTTCAAAGATTAATGAGATTCTAGATAACCCATCTGAAGAATTAATGGATGATGTTGTTGAATATCTTGAAAGTTGTGATATTGAAGTAACTAGAGATAGTGAAGAAGTTCCAGATGATGAAACTTTACTTACGGAAGAAGCTGATGATGATTTTGAGGCCTTTATTGATGATGTTGAAAATGACGAAGAACTTGAAGAATTAACAGCTGCTGTTGAGAGTGAAATAAAAGTTTCCGATTTTGAAGACTTTGTTCCTACTTCGCATCAAGCCGATGATCCTGTCAAAATGTATTTGCGCGATATTGGTCAAATTGAGTTGCTCACTATAACCCAAGAATCAGAATATGCAAGAACAGTTCAAGAAGGGATTATGTGCAAAGAAAAAATAGAGGCTTATCGTAAACAAGGCAAGGAAATATCACCTGAAGAATTAGAGGAATTAAATGAAAAGATTCGTATGGGGGATGAAGCTCGTGATATTTTGATTGAATCTAATTTACGTTTAGTAGTTTCAATTGCCAAAAAGTATTTTGGTCGTGGGCTTCCTTTTCTTGATTTGATTCAGGAAGGTAATATGGGTTTGATTAAAGCTGTTTATAAATTTGACCCTACTAAGGGATTTAAGTTTTCAACTTATGCAACATGGTGGATTAGACAATCTATCACAAGAGCAATCGCGGATCAAGGCCGCACAATTCGTATTCCTGTTCATATGGTTGAAACAATTAATAAGTTAGGACGTACTACAAGAAGATTAACTCAGGAAAAACGACGTGAGCCAACCCCAGAAGAAATTGCTGCGGAAATGAAAATTTCGGTAGAAAAGGTTCAACAAATTCAACGTATTGCACAAGAACCAATCTCTTTTGATTCTACAGTAGGTGAAGAAGATGACTCAAGCTTAGGTGATTTTATAGCTGATACTGAAGGTCAAAATCCACTTGAATATACACAATACCAAATATATCGTGAAGAAATAGATGCTGTTTTACAAACTTTAACTCCACGTGAAGAAAAAGTTATTAGACTTCGTTATGGTTTAGATGATAATCACCCACGTACTCTTGAAGAAGTGGGCCGTGAATTTGGCGTCACAAGAGAAAGAATTCGTCAAATTGAGGCTAAGGCAATAAGAAGACTTCGCCATCCTTCACGTTTAAAGAGATTAGAACGTCATCGTACTAAATAATGCTATCAAAACGTTTAGCTAAAATATTAGATTTTATTAGTGAAACAGATTTAGTTGCTGATGTTGGCACTGATCATGGTTATCTTTTAGAATCTTGTTTGAATGACAAACATGTTAAGTTTGTTCAAGGTATTGAAAATAAAAAAGGTCCTTTTAATAGGGCCTTATCTAATTTAAGTAAGTATATTGAAGAGGGAATTGCTGTTTTATCGTTGAGTGATGGATTGACAGAACTTGATTCTTCCATAAATACGGTTGTAATTGCGGGTATGGGTGGTGAACTTATATCAAGAATAATTGAAAATGATATTGATAAAGCTAGAAAAGTCGATAAGTTAATTTTAGAAGCTAATTCTAGAGAATTTGAACTAAGAAAGTTTTTATCAAAGAATCATTTTGAAATTGTCGATGAGGCAATTGTATATGACCATTCTAAATATTATGAAATTATACAGACTAGATATAATTCAAACTCATCTGAGTTATCCACAAAATCATGCTTTTTTGGACCAAAACTAATGATAAATCAAAGCACTGATTTTAAGAATAAGTGGAACAAGAAACTGGCAGAAATTAACAAAATACTTAAAGAATGTCCTAATTTGAAAACTTTATATGATGTAAAAACAATTATTGAGGAGGTATTAGATGACAAAAGTTTCTAATATAACTAACTATTTATTAGAAAAATATCCATTGAGTCTTGCTTCAAACTTTGATCTTGGCAAGGTAGGATTACAATTTGGTAGTATGGACCATGAAGTAAAAAAAGCAATGATTGCTTTAGATGGTTCCACTCAAGTAGTAGAAGATGCAATAGCTCAAGATGTTGATTTATTAATAACGCATCACCCATTTATGTTTAATAGTCTCTTAAATTTAAACTACGATAATCCATTGACAAGACGTGTTTGTCTAGTAATCAAAAATGAATTAAATGTATTTGCAATGCACACAAATTTTGATGTGGCGATTGAAGGAATGAATGAAATTTTGGCCGAAATTTTAGGACTTAAAAATGTTAAAAGTGATCAAAGTGAAATTGATAATAATGCATTTTTAAGGTATGGCAACATTACACCTATGCCACTAAAGGAATTTGTAGAACTAGTAAAAACTAAGTTTGATGAGTCACACGTAAGAATAGTAGGTGATGACAACAAAATTATTAAGAAAGTTGGAATCATTGGTGGTGGTGGAAGCTTTGATTTATATAAAGCTGCATTTCATGGGTGCGATGCTTTTATTACCGGAGAAATAAAACACAATCAAGCACTAGATGCTATTGATTTAGGCATTGCTTTAGTTGAAGTAAGTCATAGTGTTGAACGTTTATTTAGAGATAAAGTTAGAAAGATACTAATGGAAAAATTCCCTGATGTAACGTTTATTTATTCCGAAAAAGACATTAATCCATTTCATTAAAAATATAAAAAAGGTAGAAATGACAAGCATTACTTATCAGTCTACCTTTTTTGTTTAATAAATTATTCTTCAACGATTGCGCCCATAGGACATGCTTCTTGACAAGCACCACAGTCGATGCATTGGCTTTCATCGATTTTGTAGATGTCGCCTTCAGAAATGCATTGAACTGGACATTCACCAGCACAAGTACCGCATGCGATGCAAGTATCAGTAATTACTCTTGGCATATTTGATTCCTCCGTGTATATAAATATCACTAATAATTATAGTATAATCTCCTTTTTTTTGCAACAATAAGACAATTAATCTTTCATATAACTTGCTTAAAAAATTAAATTTTGCTATAATAACTCTAGTTTTAAAGGAGGAATTAACAATATGTTAGCTTGGTATTTTGTCTTAATAATTGGTATTGTTTGCCTAGTAGTTGGCTTTATTATCGGTTTCTTTGTAATTAGACATGTGTTTAACAAACAATTACAAGATAATCCACCAATTAACCGTGATATGATTCGTGCTATGTTTATGGAAATGGGTCGTAAACCATCTGAAAAAGATATTAACCGTGTTATGAATCGCATGGATCAATATAAGGATAAAAAATAGGACTTGCTACTGGCAAGTCCTTTTAAATATCCTTTTTCTCAAATAGTTTTGTTTTCTTTTCGGTATGTGTGATTAATCTTTTGATATTGGGAATGTGACTAAGATATAGAGCGATAACCCCAATACCTAAAACGATGGTAAAAATTAAATCATGTTTTCCAAATACAGGAATAAAGGATGCAAAAAATGCAGCAGTAATCGCCGATAAAGAACTAAGTGATATATACCGTTTCCATATAAAAACGAGAACAAAAACGGAAAATGCAATTATGAAAACGACTGGGTTATATGCGGCCACAATACCGGCACAACACGAAACGCCTTTTCCACCTCTAAAATTTGCAAATATAGGGAAAAGATGACCTAGTAATGCTACAACTCCATAAATTAATGGGTGAATTTTTAGGACCATCCAGTCAAGAGTGTAATCTAAAAGTCCAATTCTAAAAAGCAGGATTACTATTCCGGCCTTTAGAGCATCCAAGATGAAAACCAATAAACCATATTTAAATCCGAGAACTCTTAAAACATTTGTCGCTCCCATGTTTTTACTGCCATAATCTCTTATGTCGATGCCTTTAAAAAGTTTACTTACAATTAATGCCCAGGGAATGGAGCCGAGTAAATATGATACTACTAATAGAAAAAGTGGAATAATTATTCCCATCGAAATCACCTCGCTAAAATTATACTTTTTTTTGAAGAAAAATACTAGAATTTTACATTTTACTTTCAAAAAAAATATTTTGTCGAAGTTTGTAATATTTAAAAAGAATAAGTAAAATCTATGTTTTTTAAAACAATTTGCTTGCGTATTTTAGGTTATTGTGGTATAATAAGAAAGAGATAGAAGAAAGGGTGATAACGTGGCTAGTACAAAAAATGCTCCTGTATATGATGAAAGTTCAATTCAAGTCTTGCAAGGCTTAGAAGCGGTTCGTAAAAGACCTGGTATGTATATCGGATCAACTGATGCAAGAGGTTTGCATCACTTGGTGTGGGAAATAGTTGATAACGCAATTGATGAAGCATTATCAGGTTATGGCAACAAGATAATAGTTAATATTTATCAAGATAATAGTATTGAAGTAATAGATAATGGTCGTGGTATTCCTACTGGTATCCATAAAACTGAAAAATTGCCAACTCCACAAGTTATATTTAACACCCTTCATTCAGGTGGCAAATTTGATGCAAATGGTGGCTACAAGGTATCTGGTGGTTTGCATGGTGTAGGTTCAAGCGTTGTTAATGCTTTAAGTGAGTGGTTAACAGTTACAATTTATCGAGATGGTAAAATTTATAATCAAACTTACCGTAATGGTGGTAAAATAATAGAAAAACCAAAAAATCTTGGTGACACTAGAAGAACAGGAACTACCATTCATTTTAAGCCTGACCCAAAAATGTTTTCGTCTACAATTTTTGATTATAAAACAATTGCGAATAGGTTAAAAGAATCAGCCTTTTTAATAAAAGGACTAAGAATAGAGTTGAACGACTTGCGGACAGGCAGATCTGATGCCTTCCATTATGAAAATGGTATTGTTGAATTTATAAAAGCATTGATTGAGGGAAAAAAAACAATTCATGAACCAGCCTTTTTTACCGGTACGGTTTCAAAAATATTGGTTGAAGTTGCTATTCAATATTGTAGTGAATTTTATGGTGAAAATATTTTGTCATTTGTTAATAATATTCGTACTAAAGATGGTGGTACCCATGAGGTAGGTTTTAAAACAGCATTGACAAGAGCTTTTAATGAACATGCAAGAATGATTGGAGCTTTAAAAGATAAAGATCCAAATATAGAAGGCCCATTAATTAGACAAGGCTTAACTGCTATTATATCAATTAGAGTCCCTGAAGATTTATTACAATTTGAGGGACAAACAAAGAATAAACTTGGCACAGCTGAAGCCAAAAATGCGGTTGAACAAATAGTATATGATCAGTTCAAATCTTTTATGGCTGAAAATGGTCAAATTTCAAACACTCTAGTAAGTAATGCTGTAAAAGCGGTGAAGGCCCAAGAAGCCGCTCGTAAAGCAATTGATGACTATAGACAAATATCCAAAAAGATTTCTAAACCTGCTAACTTAATAGGTAAGCTAACTCCTGCACAAGAACGGGATCCAAGAATTAATGAATTATTTCTTGTTGAAGGTGATTCTGCCGGTGGTTCAGCAAAGAGTGGAAGAGATCGTAGTTTTCAAGCTATTTTGCCGCTACGTGGAAAGGTTTTGAATACAGCCAAGACAAGACTTGAAGAAGTAATGAAAAATGAGGAAATAGTTTCTATTATTAATGCGGTAGGTGCTGGTTTTGGCAAAGATTTTGATATTACCAAATCTAATTATCGCCGAATCATCATAATGACCGATGCCGATACTGATGGTGCTCACATTCAAACTTTATTACTTACATTCTTTTTCCGATATATGAAACCACTTCTTGAAAATGGTTATATTTATATTGCGACTCCACCTTTATACAAGTTGTCAAGTAAAAATGGTATTCAGTACGCATGGACGGATGAAGAACTTAGAGAAAAAATTGGAAATCTAAAAAATGTCCAAATTCAACGTTACAAAGGACTTGGTGAAATGAATGCTGAGCAATTATGGGAAACTACAATGGATCCTGCTAAGCGTACATTAATTCAAGTTGAAATGGGTGATGAAGATGATGCGGAAGCAAAAATGAACGTTCTTATGGGGGATGATGTAGAACCTCGTCGTGAATGGATTGAAAATAATGTTGTCTTTGATTATGAAGATGATGGCTTTACATTGGAGGAAGTAGATACCGATGAATAGTGGAAGAAGTAATATTACAAGTAAAATAAATAGATTTGCAACTGAAACTCTACTCAAGCAAAATTTTGAAGATATTATGGGAGATCGCTTTGGAAGATATTCAAAATATATTATTCAAGATCGTGCTTTACCAGATGTGCGTGATGGATTAAAACCAGTTCAAAGACGTATTCTTTTTGCAATGTATAAGTTAGGCCTTTTCAATAATAAGCCTCATAAGAAAAGTGCTCGTATTGTTGGTGATGTAATTGGTAAGTACCATCCACATGGTGATACTGCTGTATATGATGCAATGGTTAGAATGTCACAAGATTTTAAAATTTTATTACCGCTAATTGATATGCATGGAAATAATGGTAGTATTGATGGTGACCCCGCAGCCGCAATGCGTTACACTGAAGCTAGACTTAGTAAATATGCTGAGTTGCTATTACAAGATATAAATAAAAAAACAATTGGGTTTATGCCTAATTTTGATGATGAAGAATTAGAGCCTGTAGTCTTACCAGCTAAATTCCCTAATGTCATAATTAATGGTGCAAATGGTATTTCAGCAGGTTATGCAACAGAAATTCCGCCACACAACCCTGGAGAAATTCTTGATGCTTGTATTCTAAGAATGACTAATCCAAATTGTACATTAGATGAAGTGTTGAATATTGTTAAAGGTCCTGATTTTCCAACTGGTGGTATAGTGCAAGGCCTTGAAGGTTTAAGAAATGCCTATACTACTGGCCGTGGCAAAGTAATGATTAAAGCTAAAACTGAAATTGTGCCATATAAAGGTGATTCTCGTATTATTATTAGTGAAATTCCATATGAAGTCAACAAAGCACAATTGTTGAAAAAGATGAGTGAAGTAATAGAAAGCAAGAATGTAGATGGAGTTAAAATTATTCGTGACGAAACCGATCGCCAAGGTCTAAGGATTATTATAGATGTTCGTAAAGATGTTAATCCTGAGACAATACTTCAGGTATTATTTAAGTATTCAGATTTACAAATTTCCTATAATTTTAATATGGTAGTTATTAGTTATGGTAGGCCTATGCAAATGGGTCTCTTAGATATTCTTGATTCCTATATTGCTCACCAAAAGGAAGTAATGACTAATCGGAGCAATTTTGATTTACTAAGAGCTCAAAAACGATTAGAAATTGTTGATGGTTTAATTTCAATGGTTTCAATCTTGGATTCTGTTATTGCAACAATTAGAAATTCTAAAAACAAAGCAGATGCAAAAGAGAACATTATTTCGAAGTATGGTTTTACTGAAACTCAGGCTGAAGCAATAGTAATGTTACAATTATATAGATTAACTAATACTGATATTTTTGCATTAAAACAAGAACGCAGTGATTTAGAAAACCAAATTGTTAAATTAACAAAGATTTTAAGTAGTGAAAAAACTTTGATTAAAGAAATAATTAAAGAAATGAATGTAACCAAATCAATCATTGATGTCGAAAGAAAAACGCAAATTGAGGATGCAGTGGATGAAGTAGTTGTCAAAACAGAAGAAATTATCGCAAGTGAAGATGTAATCTTAATTGTCACACACGATGGATATTTGAAACGTTTGAGCAAAAAAGCTTTTGCTGCTTCTACCGAGCCTACAAAATTAAAAGATGGAGATATTATTTCTGACATTTACAATGTAACTACCACTGATACTTTATTACAATTTACTAATCTTGGTAATTATGTATTTTTACCAATTCATAAGATTCCTGAGTGCAAACATAAAGATTTAGGCTATAATGTAAGTACACTAATTAGTATGGATCCTAATGAAAGAATTCTTTTCTCATATCCGGTTAAAGAATTTACTGATGATAAGTTTGTATTAATAGCTACCAAAAATGGTTTAATCAAACGTATCCCATTATCAAGCCTAAAAGTTAATCGTTACTCTAAAGTATTACAAGCAACCAAACTTCGGGATGATGATGAAGTTGTTAGTGCAGATATAATAACTGGAGATGATGCTGATGTAGTAATTGCAACTAAAGATGGCTTCATGAATAGATACGATGCATCTGAAATCAGTGTAATGGAAGCTGCTTCATATGGTGTTAAAGCTATTGAAATGAAAGGTAGACCAGCTGACTATGTAGTAGGTGCGAAATACGTACGCGATAAAGATATAATTTTACTACTTACTAATCGTGGTAATGTCAAGAGATTTAGACCTGAAGAAATTAACAAAGGCAAGAAGAACCATGTAGGCAAAATGTATCTTAAAGTAGTACGTTCGAATATGCATGAGGCCATAGCCTTAGATGTTATTCATGGTAAAAATGCAAACTCAGATTTAGCAAGCTATATTAGCTGCGAACAAGAATTTGTAGCCATAGACTATACAATCTTACGCAAAGCTATTGCCGATAATGGTATGAAATTAGTTCCTGCTAGTGCAGGTAAACCTATTAGTTTTGTAATATGTCGTAATGACTTAGACTTAGAAGGCTAAAATATCGTGGGGTTTGTACCTCGCGATATTTTATGGTGAATAAAAGTTGAAAAAAGAAAAAATGTGTGTTATAATATTTCGGTTGAGGTATAAGAAATATGTTTAAAATTGCAATTGACGGACCTGCTGGTGCAGGCAAATCTACCATTTCTAAAATAGTTGCTAAGCGCTTAAATTTTGAGTATATCGATACTGGGGCAATGTATAGAGCAATTACTCTTAAAGCACTACGACTTGGTGTTAATTTAGAAGACGAAAATAGCTATGATTTTTTAAATGATACTTACTTAGACATTAAAAACGGTCATGTTATTCTAGATCATGAAGACGTTAGTGAAGCTATTAGGTCTATTGAGGTTACTAATCAAGTTTCAACTCCTTCAAAAATTAAAGTAGTTAGAGATTTTTTAGTAAACTATCAACGACGAATTAGTGATTCAAAAAATGTTGTAATGGATGGTAGAGACATTGGTACGGTTGTTTTGCCTAATGCTGATTTAAAAATATACCTTGATGCGACAGTTGAATGCAGAGCGTACCGTAGGATGATTGAACGAGCTGAAAAAGGTATTGAACAAAATCTTGAAGAAACAATAAAAGAAATTGTTATAAGGGATACTAAAGATTCCACGAGAGCAATCAGTCCACTCAGGGTAGCTGATGATGCTGTTATAATTGACTCTTCAAATATGACTATTGAAGAAGTTGTTAATGAAATTATTAATTTAGTAAGTGAAAGGGGCTTTAAAATTATGAGCAATGAAAAAATTTATGAAGGACAAAATGTGAAAGGACGCATATTAAATGTTACTAAAGATGCGATCTATCTAGAATTAAATGAAGGAGAAAAGGCTGTTATTTATCCTAATGACTTAGCAGGTTATGTAGAAGGTCAAAAATTAAGAGATAATTATAACGAAGGCCAAGAGTTTGAAGCCCAAGTTAAGCAAATAGCAAAAGATCGTAAAACTGGTGAACCACTTTACATTTTATCAACAAAGTTAGAGGCTGAAAAAGCTAAATTAAAAGTTTTTGAAGAACTAAAAGAAAAAGATGAAATTATCTCTGTTAAAATAACAAGAGTATCACGTATTGGTGCAGATGTTACATATCATGACTTAAAAGCGTTTTTACCTATCAAAAATGTAGATTTAAATGAAGAAGCATTAAGAAAAATGGTAGGCCAAACTCTAGATGTTATTGTTACATTTGTTAATACTGATAAAATGCAAGTAAATGTTTCTAGCATTCTTGCTATGAAGAAAAAACAAAGATTAGCTAAAGAAGAAGCATTATCAAAAATTAATGTTGGTGATATTGTTGAAGGTACTGTAATTGATGTAAAACCTTATGGAGCAATCGTTGCATTTAATGGTCTAACTGGTTTATTACACGTGTCTGAAATGAGCCACAAGATGGTTAAAGATGCTAATGAATTATATAAAGTTAATGATACTGTAAATGCAAAAATTATTAAGATGGAAAATGAGAAAATTGGTCTATCAGTACGTGCTTTAACACCTCATCCTTGGGATGTATTAAAAGAAAAATATCATGTAGGTGATGTATTTGAAGGCGTTGTAAGCAAAATTATTGATGCTGGTTTAATTGTTAAGTTAACAGATGAGTATTCTGGTTTAATGCCTCGTAGTGAATATTCATGGTTAGTAAATGATAAATTAGATGGCAAATTTAACGAAGGAGATACAATAAAAGTTCAAGTATTATCAATTGATGATAAGAAAAAACGTGTAAGCTTATCTCATCGTGCAACTGTTGAAAACACTTGGGGTTCTATTAAACTTAAAAAAGGTGATGTAGTAAAAGTAAAAGTTGCAACAATAGAAGAACGTGGTGCAAAAGTTAATTACTTAAATGTAACAGGCTATATGCCTATAAACGAAGTAACATCAACTAAACGTATTGGTAAAGTTGATGAAATGTATCCAATTGGTACTGAAGTTGAAGCTCTTGTTTTAGATGTTGATCCTAGCCGTGCTAAATTATTAGTAAGTGCTAAAGCATTAGAACTTGCGAAAGAAAGAGCTGAATTCGATAAATATTATAAAGAACAAGAAGCAGAAACTCCTACTTCAACAATGGCTGAGTTATTTAAAGATTTAGATTTATTTGAAAAAAAGGAAGATAAATAATGAAAAGAGGAACGGTTGCGATTGTAGGCCGTCCTAATGTTGGTAAATCTAGTGTATTTAATCGACTTGCTGGGCAAAAACTTGCTATAACAGATGATGTAAGTGGAATCACCAGGGATCGTTTGTATTCGAAATGTGAATGGTTAGACCAAGAATTTGACTTAATTGACACCGGTGGCATTGAATTATCTAATGTTCCATTTATGGAAGAAATTAGAGCACAAGCTACCCTTGCCATTGATGAGGCGGATTTAATAATCTTTGTTGTAGATGGTAGAGTTGGCGTAACTAAGGAGGATGAAGATGTTATGAATATCCTTCATCGTTCTACTAAGCCCGTAGTAGTCGCAGCTAATAAAATAGATGATTTAAAATTCATGGATAATATCTATGAATTTTATAATCTAGGAGTTGAAGAAGTTTTTGCGATTAGTGCCTTACATGGTATTGGGTTTGGTGATATGCTTGATTATATTGTTTCTGTTCTTCCAGAAAAGAAATTAAAGCGCTATGAGAACACTGTTGAGTTTTGCCTTATCGGACAACCTAATGTTGGTAAAAGTTCTTTAACAAATGCTATTTTGGGAACCGAAAGAGTAATAGTTAGCGATATTCCTGGCACAACTAGAGATGCTATTGATACACCTTTTGTTCGCGATGGAGAAAACTATGTGGTAATTGATACAGCTGGTATCAGAAAACAAGGTAAAATATACGAAAATGCTGAAAAATATAGTGTTCTACGCGCGATGAAAGCAATAGAACGTTCAAGCATTGTACTAGTTGTATTAGATGGAACTAAGTCAGTAGAAGAACAAGACAAGAGAATTGCAGGTTTACCAATTGAACAAAATAAGGGTGTCATTATTGTTGTAAATAAATGGGACGCTGTTAAAAAAGATGAAAAGTCAATGAAAGAATATGAAGAAAAAATTAGAGCTCAATTTGTATTTTTAAATTATGCACCTATTGCCTTTGTATCCGCACTAAAGAATGAGCGTGTTCATTTACTATTTGAACAAATAAAGCAGGTATATGAAAACTATAGTCGTAGAGTACCTACGAATATTCTTAATGATGTAATTCTTGATGCGACAATTGCTAATCAAGCTCCTATATTTAATGGTGACCGCTTAAGAATAATGTATTCTACTCAAGCAAGTACCTGCCCACCAGCCTTTGTTCTATTTGTTAATGATCCTAATTATATGCATTTTTCTTATAAACGTTATCTAGAAAACAAAATAAGAGAAGCATTTATATTAGATGGTACACCTATTCAATTCATTTTAAGAAAGCGTGAAGAATAATGAGTAAAATTACTATTATTGGCGCTGGTAGTTGGGGGTGTGCTCTTGCTAATATCTTGTGTGAAAACAAACACCAAGTTTTAATGTTTGATCATACTGAACAAACAATTAATGAAATTAACAATGAACACAAAAATCGTAAAGTGCCTGGAGTAATTATTGATAGTTCGATTAAAGCTACTCTTAATATTTCGGAAGCCATAAACTTTTCTGATTTTATTGTTTTATCTGTTCCGACCAAAGTTATGAGAAGTGTTTTGGAACAAATCAGTAAAGTTATAACAACTAAAAAACTATTCATTAATACTAGCAAAGGTCTTGAACCTGACACTTTTAAGAGAATTTCTGAAATTGTATATGAAATTATTCCAATAAACTATATTAAAGGATTTGTTGCACTAACAGGACCAAGCCACGCCGAAGAAGTTATCGTAAAACTACCAACAACCATTTGTGCTGTGAGTAACAATAAAGATGATGCAGTAACTGTTCAACACATATTTAGTAATCACACTAATTTTAGAGTATACACTGGTAGTGATCTTATTGGTTCAGAATTATGTGCAGCCATTAAAAATGTTTACGCAATTGCTTCTGGTATGTTAGAAGGATTGGGTTTTGGTGATAATGCTAGAGCAGGACTCATCGCAAGAGCACTTGTAGAAATGCGCCGTATTGTTGTTCCACTTGGAGCAAAAGAAGAAACTTTATATGGTTTAACTGGGGTTGGCGATTTAATCGTAACGACAACATCGCATCATTCAAGAAACTTTCAAGCTGGTGTTAAACTTGCTAGTGGAAAAAGTTTAGACGAAACCATCGCTTCCATGGATATGGTAGTAGAAGGGGCAAGAACAGCGCTTGCGGTTAATGAATTAGTTGACGAATTAAAAATAGATGCGCCAATAATAAAGGCGGTATATAAAGTTATATATTTAAAGATGCCTGTAAAAACTGCGGTAAATGAATTATTAATGCGTTCATTTAAAGAAGAATAGTAATATGGATAGTGAAATGAGTGATTCACTATCCTTTTTTATAAAAATTTTTTCACTTTTTTTGGGTTATTGCATAGAATGTAATGAGGTGAAATTATGAACATTAATAAAGCAATGAGTTTTATTTCGGAAAACAACATTAAACCTGAAGAGTTGTTTGAATTAGTTGAAAAAGTAAGGACAATGGATCTTTCTGATGAGGTGAGTATTAGAAAGATAATTAAAGATGTATCTAAACTTGCTAATAAACCAATTGATAAAGCTCAAGAAAATAAAATTGTTCGAGAAATAATGCAAAATGGCATTAATGATAATTTGTTCAATTATCTAAAATAAGCGTTTTCATTAAGAAATAAAGACTATTTTAAGTCTTTTTTCTTTTATTTATGGAATAATTTTGTTAAAATTATATCAGAAAGGATGATGTTATGAAAAATTTTGGTATAACAAAAGAATTAGGAAAAGAAATACTTGAAATTGCCCTATCAACAGGCGGAGAATTTGCAGAAGTGTTTATGGAAAATACAACTTACGAAGACTATGAAATGACTCTTGACAAGGTTACGAAAATTAACGTATCGAAAGTTAAAGGTGCCGCAATAAGAGTAAATAAAGGTAGAATAGAAGTTAATGCAAGTTTAACCGATTGTACCGCTGATGAACTTAAAAAAGCAGCTCACAAACTTGCAGAAAGTTTTAATGAAAAAAGGGCTACAAATGTGGAAAACTTTGTAACTAAAGAAGTTGAAAAAGTAGTTAATCCTAAAGTATATACAAGTGAAAATAATGATTATGAAATAAGTCTTATGACTAAAGCAGCTCAAGCCGCAATGTCTTATAGTAAAGAAATTACGCAAGTCATTACGCGGATAAGCAAAAAACTTCAAGATATTTTTGTTTTCGCAAGTGATGGAACATGGCAAACTGATACAAGAGCCAACACCAGACTTATTTGTAACGCTATTGCAAGTGATGGTAAAGATATGCAAACTGGTTTTGCTCAATTTGGCCGTAATCAAGGTATGGAAATGTTCGATGAAATTAATCCAGCTGATCTTGGTATGTCTGCTGCGAAGGATGCCGTAACAATGTTACATGCTGAGGAAATGACAGGTGGAGACATTCCTGTTATCATTAACAATGGTTTTGGCGGTGTAATCCTCCATGAGGCATGTGTACATGGACTTGAAGCAACAAGTGTATCAAAAGGTATGTCGGTATTTTGTGGTAAACTAGGTCAAAAAATCGCAAGTGATATTGTTAACGCTGTAGATGATGGTACTAATCTAAATGCCTGGGGATCAATAAATGTTGATGACGAAGGAACTCCAAGTAAGTGCAATGTTTTAATTGAAAATGGTATTCTTAAATCTTATTTAGTTGATAAGAAAAATGCAAAAGTGATGAATCATCCAATTACTGGTTCATCACGCCGTGAGTCATATCGCAATACAACTACTTCACGTATGACAAATACTTACTTTTTAAATGGTACTAGTACCTTTGATGAAATCATTAAAAATACTAAATATGGACTATATGCTGAGAAAATGGGTGGTGGTTCCGTTAACCCCGCTACTGGTGAATTTAACTTTGCGGTTGCAGTAGGATACTTAGTTGAAGATGGTAAAATCACAAAGCCGGTAAGAGGTGCGACTTTAGTCGGCTCAGGACCAGAAATATTAATGAATATTGATATGATAGCAGATAACCTAGAATGTTCACATGGTATGTGTGGATCAGAAAGTGGGTCAATACCTACTAATGTTGGCCAACCAACAATCCGTGTATCCCATATTACCGTAGGTGGAAAGGGAGGTAACAAATAATGACATATAATGAAATAATCAATTTAGGACTTAAACTTGGCCTAGAAGAACTTGAACTGTATTCAGAAAATGTAGAAGGTAATACTGTTAAAGTCTTTAATGGTGAACTTTCAAACTATAATTCTAGCACTACATTCGGTATGTCAATTAGAGGCAAGTATAATAATAAAATGTGTTATGTTTATACTGAAACTTTGGAAAAAGGTGAAATCGAGACTTTATTAAAGACTTTGATTGAAAACGCGAAGTCTCTAACATCTACTGAAACAGAATTTTTATATGAAGGTAATAATGAATATCCTAAAGTGGTAAATAAAGAAGCAGATTATAAAGAACATACATTACAAGAAAAAATAGAATTATTAAAGATTTTGGAAAGTAGTGCCAAGGAAAGAGATAGTAGAATCGTTGCAGCAGGATACTGTCAATATGCCGAAAATGCAGTAAAAGTAAGAATTGTAAACTCTAAAGGACTTGACTTAGAGCGTTCGACATCGTATATGTATGCATTTCTAGGACTCACTGCTTCTGATGGTAAGAATGTGACGATGGGGTTCGGTCAAGATATTAATACCTCATTTAATGATATTGAAAAAGACCGCATTATTAAGGAAGCAGTTGAAAATGCAGTAAATTCATTGGGTGCAGAATCTGTGGAAAGTGGAAAATACTCAATTGTTTTTTCTGAAGATACCGCCAGTGATTTATTGCAAGCTTTCTCATCAATTTTTGTAGGTGAAAGTGCTCTTCGTAAAGTCACTGGTTTAACCGATAAAGTTGGACAAAAAGTCTTTGGTGAAAATATTACAATTATTGATGATCCATTCTGCGATAAGAGTATTGTTAAGATTCCTTTTGATGATGAAGGTGTTCCTTGCCAAACTAAATCTGTTGTTGAAAATGGAGTGTTTAAAGGATTTCTGCACAATCTAAAAACCGCAAATACTTTTAATACCATATCAACGGGTAATGGTTTTAAACCTGGAATTAAAAGTAGTGTTACTACAACTCCAACCAACCTATATTTGAAACCTGGAACTAACAGTAAAGAAGAATTAATTAAAAACACTGATAAGGGTATTTATATAACAGAACTTAATGGTTTACACGCGGGATTAAATACTATATCTGGAGATTTTAACCTACAAGCATCTGGCTTTATGATTGAAAATGGTGTAAAAACAAAACCAGTCACTTTGTTTGTAATTAGTGGTAATTTCTATGAAATGATGAATAATGTAGAAGAAATTGCAGATAACATTAAAGACCGATTTAGTGGTGTTGCCTCACCTTCATTTAAAGTAAAAGGCTTAATGATTTCTGGTAAATAAGAAAATAGCTATCGCTTTTGCGATAGTTATTTCTTTATTGTTGAAAAAAATGAAAAAATATGCTATAATGTTTTGTAAAATTATAGAAAAGAGATAAAAAAATATGAAAGCATCAAAAATGATTATTGCGACCCTCAAGGAAGCTCCAAATGAAGCCCAAATATCGAGCCATATTCTATTAATTAGAGCTGGTATGATAAGAAAACTAGTTGCTGGTGTTTACAATTATTTACCACTTGGTTTAAGAACCCTTTATAAAGTAGAAAATATTATTCGTGAAGAAATGGATGAAGCTGGAGGTCAAGAAATTTTATCGTCTGCCATTCAACCTAAAGAATTATGGGTTGAATCAGGAAGATGGCAAAAATATGGACCTGAGCTTATTAGATTTAAGGACCGTCATGAACGTGAGTTTTGTTTAGGACCAACACATGAGGAAATTTTCACAGATTTAGTTCGTAATGAAATTAAATCACGTAAAAGTTTACCTTTAAATATTTACCAAATTCAAACAAAATATCGTGATGAATTGCGACCAAGATTTGGTTTAATGCGTAGCCGTGAATTTATTATGAAGGATGCCTACTCATTTGATTTAGATGAAAGTGGACTTGATGTATCATATCACAATATGTACGAAACTTATAAACGTATTTTTGATCGTTTTGGTCTAAACTATAAAATTGTTTTAGCTGATACCGGTGCAATAGGTGGTTCTGGATCTCATCAATTTATGGCAATTAGTGAAATTGGAGAAAGTGATATTGCTTATTGTGATTGCGGTTATGCAGCAGATGAAGAAAAGGCAACTTCACTAATAAATGAATATAAAACAACAGAAGAGGAATTACCACTTGAAAAGGTTCACACCCCTAATCAAAAAACAATTGAAGAAGTAAGTTCATTCTTAAAACTTACTCCTAAAGATATTGTAAAATCAATCGTTTATAAAGACTTAGCACATAATGAATTAGTTATGGTACTTGTTAGAGGCGATCGTGATGTTAATGAAATCAAAGTTGTAAATGCTCTTGACATAGCTGAATACGAATTAGTACTTGCAAGTTATGATGATATTTTATCGCTTGGTTCTGTTGAAGGCTTTGTTAGTCCAATAGGTTTAAATGTTAAAACATTAGTTGATGATGAAGTAGCAATAATGAAAAACTTTGTGGTTGGTGGAAATGAATCTAACTATCATTTTATAAATGCCAATTTCAAACGTGACTTTATCGGTCAAGTTGTTGAAGTGCGTAAAGTTGCCCTAGGTGATAGATGTCCAATTTGTGGTAAACCATTAAAAATGGAAAAAGGTATTGAAGTTGGGCAAATCTTTAAACTAGGTACTAAGTATTCTAAACCAATGAACTGTGTATATCAAGATGAAAATGGTGAATTAAAACCTATCGTAATGGGTTGTTATGGCATTGGTGTTACAAGAACAATGTCAAGTATTATTGAGCAATATCACGATGAACATGGCATTTGTTGGCCTTTAAATGTAGCTCCATATCACGTTGTAATTGTGCCAATTAATTATAACGATGAAACAATGCGAACTAAGGCAAATGAGCTATACGAAAAGTTTAAAACATCTGGTGTTGAAGTTGTTTTAGATGATCGTGATGAACGACCAGGCTTTAAATTCAAAGATTGGGAACTAATTGGTATTCCTTATATTATAACTGTAGGTCGACTTGCAGGTGATAATGTTGTGGAATTTAAAGAACGTAAAACAATGATAAAAGAAGAAAAGAGCCTTGACGAGGCTTATGAAACAGTAGTTAATGCTGTTAAAAATTGTCGATAATAATTTTAAGGAGTGATATTAAAATGGATCCGCTGGTCCCTTTGCCAAATATAAATTTAACAAATTTAACTAAAGTTTATAGCTTTAGTGCACTAATAGTTGTATTAGTAATTTTTTCCGCCTTCTTTAGCGCAACTGAAACGGCCCTTACATGCTGTAATAGAGTTCGAATTAAAGTAAAAGCTGAAAATGGAAGTAAATCTGCGAGACTTGCAATGAAATTAATTAACATGTATGATCGTTCAATTATTACTTTATTGATTGGAAATAACATTGTTAACATTTTAGCTTCATCGCTTGCTACAATCGTTTTTTTAGTAATATTTAGAGGTAATGATAGTTTAGCTTCAACAATTTCTACAATTGTTATGACATTACTTATCTTATTCTTTGGTGAAGTAATTCCCAAAAATATGGCTAAAGAAAAAGCTGATAAATTTATTTTATTTTCTTGTTATCCTTTAATGTTTTTTCACATTCTCTTTTTTCCAATTATGTTTATATTAAATCTACTACTTAAAGCAATAAAGAAAATCTTTAAAGTGGATGATAGTCAAAACACCATGACTGAAGATGAATTTCAAGGAATTGTGGAAACTGTTGAAGAAGAAGGTGGAATTGATGAAGAAGAAAGCGATATTATCCAAGCAGCAGTTGATTTTGGTGATATTACCGTTAAAGATGTTTTGACACCAATTGATAAAGTTGTTGCGATTGATATTAAAAAGACATCAAAACGTGAATTAATGAGTTACCTAAAAAATATTGAATTTTCACGTATTCCAGTATACGATGGTACAATCGATAATGTTATTGGAATTTTTCATGTTCGTAAATTTTTGAAAAGCGTAATGAAAAGTAAGAATTTTTCAATTAAAGCCGCAATATCTGAACCATTCTTTGTCCAAGATAATTGTAAACTTGATGATATGGTAGATATTTTTAAACAACAAAAGAAACATTTAGCCATTGTTAAGAATAATGATGAAAAAATGGTTGGTGTTGTTACGCTTGAAGATGTTCTTGAAGAACTCGTTGGTGAACTTGAAGATGAATCTCCTCATAAAGGAGGTGCTAAGTAATGAAATCATATGAAATTGTTATAATTGTTGCAATTTGTATATTAGTAGTCTTTTCGGCTTTCTTTTCATCTTGCGAAATAGCTTACTCAACAGTTAGCAAAATAAGGCTTAAAAAAGAATCTGAAAAGAATAATAAAAATGCTCTTACTGCAATCTCAATCATTGATAATTACCCAATTTTACTATCAACAGTTCTAGTTGGTAATAATTTAGTTAACATTTTAATTTCATCACTTGGTACTCTAATTGCAGTTAGACACTTTGGAGAAGAGTTAGGTCCGATATTATCAACTATTATCCTTACAGTAGTGGTTTTAATATTCGGTGAAATTATTCCCAAAACATTTGGTACTAAATATGCGTATAGATTATCACTTTTATACACTAACATTTTCAAATTCTTTAAAGTGATTTTCTATCCTTTAAGTTTTATTATTAATAAATTTGTTTCATTCTTACTAAGAAATTATAAAGAGGATGAACCTGTACCAACCGCAACCGATGAGGAGTTAATTACTATTGCTGAAGAACTTGAAGAAGAAGGGGTTATTGATCAAGATGATGCTGAGTTAATCAAGTCAGCAATTGACTTCTGTGATGTTACTGCTCATGAAATAATGATTCCTCGTGTTGATGTTTTCGCAATTAACATTGATGATTCAACCGAAGAAATCTTAAATGATGAGCTAATTTACAAATATTCACGAGTACCTGTTTACGAAGATACAATCGATAATATTATTGGTATTTTAAATACTACTGAATTAATTAAAAAAGTATTATCAAATGAACCTATCGACATTCGTTCAATGCTTTCAAAGCCTTATTTTGTTCATAAGACTAAAGCAATCTCTAATATCTTAACGGAACTTAAGAAAAACCATTTACACATAGCGGTTGTCATTGATGAATTTGGTGGTGTTATGGGTATTTTAACCGCAGAAGATATTATTGAAGAGTTAATAGGTGACGTGTTTGATGAAATGGATGAAGTTGTTCTTGATTATGAACAACTAGATGAACACACATACAAGGTTGATGGGGATATGAATATTTATGACTTTTTTGAGCTAATTGATTATGATGATCGCGATTTTGAAGCCGAATATACAACAGTTGGCGGATGGTGTACTGACATTTTAGAAAAGTTCCCAGAAGTAGGTGAGACTTTTACTTTCGCAAATGTTAAAGTTACTATCATGGAAGTCGATAAAATGCGTGTTGAAAATGTCAAGGTTGAAATTGAAGAAACAACTGAAGATGATAAAAAATAGCAGATTATTTCTGCTATTTTTCGTCATTTATATTTTTAAAAAGGGTAAAGTCGTTACAGTTCATTATTCTAATACCATAAACATTCGTCATAGGTGTTACAAAAATGATTTCACATTCATTAATGTACATTACAGTTTGTTTGCTTTCAGGAATTAAAACCACAACTCTTGTGACTTCATTATTTTGATAGTTCATAAAACCAGCAATACCTGATAAATATTTTTTATTAGGTTGAACTCTACCTGGTGTGGCTCCTGCCCCATATTTGATTTCCCAAGTAACCTTGTTATTAATTTGTACTTCCGCATAACTTGGAATGGAAATTACTTTTAGGGCAAATTTCTTATCGTAAATTTTAAGGTCGTAATTATATAAGGAATTACTGCTTTTTTGAAGTTCATAGTTTTCTTGGTATCTTTTTTCTAAAAATTCCTTTAGGGATGATTCAAAACTATTTTTGTGCTTTATTGGTTTAATGATACTGATGGTGATAAATATTAAAATTATTACACCTATAACGATTAAAAAATATATCATATAATTTCTCCTTTTTTATATTTTAACTTATCTTTTTACTTTTTGCAAGACATTGGCTTATACAACCATCATTATTATTGCATATTTTATAGTGGTGATAATAATGATTTTAATTATTGGTAATATGGATAAACAATTACAAAACTTTGTCAAAAATAGCAAATTTAAAGAACGTATGATGATTATTAATAAAATGTGTAATGTTAAAACCATAACAGATGATGTTGATGTAATAATACCTTTTCAAATAATTCTTAAAAATGGTTTAGTTTCAAACACTGCAGTTCACCTTGAAGAATTAGTCATTACATTAAATGTTAGAAAAATACTTTATACAAATATTTACAACAAGCAAATTATGGAATATCTAGAAAAAACATACAACGTCGAAACTGAATATTTTAATTTATCTGATAATAGTAATAACTTACTTTTCTAAGCACTTGCAAAAAAATCAGAAATATTGTATAATTATTAATTGTAATTATAAAATAAAGAAGCAGATAGCTTAAGAAAGGAAAACGAGATATGTTTAGTTTAGCAAATGTTCAATTTGGCATGAATGAAGCTTTAGGAATTATAATACTTGTAATTTCAATTGGACTATTAGTTTCAGAATTAAAAACTAAAAAAGCAGGAGACTTAATTACTAATGCCATAATTACTGTACTTTTATTAGGAGTAAGTCTTTATAATTTAATTTCAATTGGTTTTAAATCTAGTTCAATTATTGTAACTATATGTTATTGTTTAATTGTTTTAGTAACAATTGCCTATACAGTGATGTATATTTTACATTTTATTAAATTTAAAAAAGCAAAAAGTGAAGAAGTTATAGAACAAGAAGAAAATAAAGAAGAATAGTTTAGAAGGAGTATTTTATGAGCATTGATTATCAAGCACTAAAAGAACGTCAAAAATATATTCGTAATTTCTCAATCATTGCTCATATTGATCATGGAAAGAGCACACTAGCTGATCGAATCTTAGAGAAAACTAAAACTGTAGATTTACGGGAAATGCGTGATCAACTTTTAGATAATATGGATCTAGAACGTGAACGTGGTATTACAATTAAACTGAATGCGGTGGAACTTGAATATCATGCCAATGATGGTAATACATATTTATTCCACCTAATTGATACTCCTGGGCATGTTGATTTTACATATGAAGTATCAAGATCACTTGCCTCATGTGAAGGTGCAGTTTTAGTAGTTGATGCAGCACAAGGAATTGAAGCCCAGACTTTGGCTAATGTTTATCTTGCAATTGACAATGATTTGGAAATTTTGCCACTCATTAATAAGATAGATTTACCTTCAGCTAATCCAGATGAAGTAAAAAGAGAAATCGAAGATGTCATTGGACTAGATGCAAGTGAAGCAGTTCTTGCAAGCGCAAAAGAAGGAATTGGAATTGATGAGTTACTTGAACAAATTGTCGAGAAGGTTCCTGCTCCATCTGGTAACCCCGAAGATCCGGTTCAGGCCTTAATCTTTGATTCTTTCTATGATCCATATCGAGGAGTAATTCCTTCAATTAGAGTTTTTAATGGTGTTATAAAAAAAGGTGACCACATAAAAATGATGGCAACGAGTGCTGTGTATGAAGTTTTAGAATGTGGTGTTAATACTCCTAAAGAAAAGAAAAAAGATTATTTAAGCGCCGGTGATGTAGGCTGGGTTTCAGCAAGTATCAAAGATGTCAAAGACGTTCGTGTTGGTGATACAATCACTACACTCGAACAAGAATCGAACATCGCCATGCCTGGATATAGACAACTAAATTCAATGGTTTTTTGTGGCTTATATCCAGTTGAGGCTAATCGTTATGATGATTTAAAAGACGCATTAGAAAAATTAAAATTAAATGATGCGGCGCTAATATTTGAACCGGAAACATCACAAGCACTAGGATTTGGTTTTAGAACAGGTTTTTTAGGACTCCTTCATATGGATGTCATTGAAGAAAGGCTAGAACGAGAATACAAACTTGATTTAATTGCGACAGCACCAAGTGTTGAGTATCATGTTTTGCTCACTAATGGTGATAAAATCGCGGTTGACAATCCAAGTGAGCTACCTGACTTTACTAAAATTAAACATATTGAAGAACCGTATGTTCATGCCACCATCATGGTTTCGACTGAATTTGTCGGAAATGTTATGGAAATATGTCAAAATAAACGTGGTACATTTGTCGGTATGGAGTATATTAATGAAACTAGAGTAGTTTTAAAATATGATTTACCACTTACTGAAATTGTTTATGATTTCTTTGACCGGCTTAAATCAACGACTAAAGGATATGCTTCGTTTGACTATGAACTTGCGGATTACCGTGTATCTAATTTAGTAAAAATGGATATTTTGTTAAATGGTGATAAGATTGATGCATTAAGTGTAATTGTCCATCGTGATTTTGCTTACAATAGAGGTAAAGCTCTAGTTCAAAAACTAAGAAAACTTATTCCACGTGAACAATTTGAAATTCCCGTTCAAGCGGCTATTAATGGCAAGATTATCGCAAGGGAAAATATTGCGGCACTACGTAAAGATGTTCTTGCTAAGTGCTATGGTGGAGACGTATCAAGAAAGAAAAAATTACTTGAAAAACAAAAAGAAGGTAAAAAACGAATGAAACAAGTTGGCAGTGTCGAAATACCACAAGAAGCCTTCTTAGCGGTTTTAAAAATTGATGATTAATAAGGGATTGGGTTAACCAGTTCCTTTTTATTTTATTGTTTCAACACTGACAAAAGTGACAATAAACTAACGTTTGTCTATGACTGTTATTTCTTTTTTCTTTCCTTTTCTTAATTTTTTTGATATAATATTATAGGTGATATACATGTTAGGATTATATATTCACATTCCATTTTGTCGTCACATTTGTCATTATTGTGATTTTTATAAAATGGTAGCTAGTGATTCTTTCAAATCTAAGTACGTAAAAGTGCTCCTAGAGGAGATGAAAATTAAAAAGCTTAGTAATTATCAGTTTAGCACCTTGTACATTGGTGGTGGGACTCCTAGTTCATTAAATTTAGATGATTTAAGAGACCTATTTAATTACTTAGATAAAAGTATTGATTTAATGTCACTTTCTGAATTTACAATTGAGGTCAATCCTGAAGATGTAAATTTAGAATTAGTACAGTTGTTTAAAAATTATCATGTTTCAAGAATTAGTATGGGAATTCAAAGTTTTAAAAAAGAGACAATAGAATTCTTGGGACGTAATACTTACTTTGATTTTGATGAAATTAAAAACAAAATAAAACTAATTAAAAGTGTTGGTATAACAAATATTAATTGCGATCTTATCTATGCAGTTCCAAATGAGACAATAGATGATGTTATTAGTGATGTTAATAAATTATTAGAACTTGGTATTACACATATTTCTACCTACTCATTAATTTTAGAAAATCATACCATCTTAAACAAATGGTACCAAGACAAGATTTTTGAACTTGTTGATGATGAATCAGATGCAGTGATGTATGAAAAAATTTGTGATAGATTTAAAAATCATAACTTTAAACATTATGAAACTAGTAACTTTTCAGTTGAGGGTTTTGAGTCAAAACACAATCTACTATATTGGAATAATGATGAATATATTGGTATTGGAGCGGGTGCCGCAACGCATTTAAATCATGAAAGATACACCAACATTCGTAATTTAGAAAAATACTATAATGGTGTTAGAAATAATAAACTTGAATTTGAAGATTATGAATTGCAAACGCTTGATGATGAAATGAATGATGAAATTATGCTTGGACTTAGAAAAATGGAAGGAATCTGTAAAACTAGTTTCTTAAAAAAATATAGAATTGATTTAATTGCAAAGTTTCCTATCATTGTAGAGCTTATTAAAGAAGGATTACTTGAAGAAATAAATGATTACATCAGAATTCCTAGTCGCTATAGTTATATTGCAAATCACATAATAATTAAAATAATTTAGGAGCTTTTATGGATGAATTAGTAACTGAATATATGACATATCTTGCTAGTGAAAAAATGAAAAGTAATAATACCATTCAGTCATATAGTAGTGATGTTTTAAATTATTTGTATTACCTAGAGAATGTAAAAGGCATAACTGATATTAAAAATGTGACTACAGAAGATGTGAAAAATTATTTAGCATATTTGAAAAAAATGGGATATTCGCCTTCATCTAGTAGTAGGGCACTTAGCACTTTAAAATCTTTTCATAAATTTTTAGTGCTTGAACATTACATCAAACATAACCCAACTCTTTCAATTAGTGCACCAAAACTGGATAAAAAACTTCCTACCGTTTTATCAGTAGAAGAAGTAATGATGTTATTAAATAGTTTGAATGATGATACTCCATATAATGCAAGAAATAGAGCGATGATAGAGGTAATGTATGGCACTGGCCTTAGAGTATCTGAACTAGTAAACTTAAAACTTAATGAATTACATTTAACTAGCAAAATGATTTCAACTACAGGTAAAGGAAGCAAAGAACGCATTGTTCCTATTAATGATTATGCCGCAAAGGTATTGAGAGATTATATTGTCAAATACCGACCTGAACTTGTCAAAAATGGCAAAGATAATAATTATATTTTCCTTAATAACCAAGGCCAGCCACTTTCAAGACAAAGTTTTTTCCTAATTCTTAAAAGACTTTCAAAAGATGCGGGAATTGAAAAAGAAATTTCACCACATACTTTGCGTCATTCTTTCGCGACCCATTTATTGGAAGCAGGTACTGATCTTAGATACATTCAAGAAATGCTAGGACATGAAGATATTTCAACAACGCAAATATATACACATTTAAGTAAACAAAAAATAAAATCAGTGTACAACAGTGCACACCCGAGAGGAGATAAATAACATGAAATTTAAAAGAATTTTTGTAATTGTAACAGATTCCATGGGAATTGGTGAAGCTAAGGATGCGGCAAAATTTAATGATACTGGTGCAAACACTTTTAAGCATATAGCAGAAGGTATGCCTACTTTTAATGTTCCAAATTTAGAAGCACTTGGAATAGGAAATATTTGTGAAAACAAAATGGTTAAAAAAGTTGATAATCCAAAAGGTGTTGTCGCAAAACTTCAAGAAGTAAGTACTGGTAAAGATACTCTTACAGGCCATTTTGAAATGATGGGCTTGAAAGTTACAACTCCTTTTCCATCATTTACAGATACAGGCTTTCCAAAAGAACTAATTGATGAACTAGAAAAATACAGTGGACGTAAAATGATTGGCAATGTTGCGGAAAGCGGTACTGAGATTATGAAGGAATTAGGTGAGGAACAAATGAAAACTGGTGCGGTTATTATTTATACTTCAGCTGATTCAGTGCTTCAACTTGCAGCAAATGAAGAAGTTATTCCACTTACGGAGTTATATGATATTTGCGCATATGCAAGAAAAATTACCATAGAAAATTCTGCTTGGAAAGTTGGTAGAGTAATTGCTCGTCCTTTTGTTGGCCATTCACGTGAAACATTTAAACGTACAACAAATCGTCATGACTATGCATTAAAACCATTTGATCGTACCGTTTTGAATTTTTTACATGATGCTGGTTATAAAACTATATCCGTTGGTAAAATTTATGACATTTTTGATGGATATGGCATTGACGAATCACATCGCACAGTAAGCAATAATGATGGTATGGATCAAACAATTAAACTTTTAGACCAAGATTTTACCGGATTTTGCTTTACTAATTTAGTAGATTTTGATGCGCTATATGGACATCGTCGTGATTTACCAGGCTATCATAAAGCTATTGAAGAATTTGATGTTAAATTAGGTGAGTTTATGTCAAAAATGCATGAAGATGATTTGTTAATGGTTGTTTCAGATCATGGTAATGATCCAATTCATCATGGTACTGACCATACAAGAGAAGATGTACCACTAATAATGTATCATAAACATGTCAAAGGACATAATTTAGGTTGTTTAGAATCTTTTGCGGTAGTAGGTGCTACAATCTCGGATAATTTTGGAGTTGAGATGCCTAAAATAGGAAAATCGTTATTAGGAGAATTATAATGCGCGAACAAAGAATATTAAAATTTGATGACAAAACTAATATCGTATCATATCTTTGGTACGAAGAAAACAAGAAAGTAAAGGGCGTAATTGAAATATTCCATGGAATGGCCGAAAATATTTTAAGATATGATGATATGGCTAATTTTTTTGTCTCAGCGGGTTATATGGTAGTTGGTCACGATCACTTTGCCCATGGTGATTCCGCAAATTCAATTGAAGAAATTGGCGAAACTCTCAATTATGATTTTATGGATGCTATAATAAAGGCTATGAAACTAGTTAGAGATGAATATGATGATGAATTTAAAGGCGTTAAAAAATGTTTGTTTGCTCACTCTATGGGGTCAATGGCTGCTCAACGTTATATTCAAAAATATCCTAATGATTTTGATTACGTCGTATTGAGTGGTACTGATATCGGTGGTGGTAAATATGCATTTGGTAAACCTATCCTTAAACTTTGCTCAAGTAAAGATAAAATCAAATACTCCAATCTTGTATTAAAATTAACAACTGATGGTTTTAATAAACGTTTTAAAAACGATCACCCTAAGTATGGCTGGTTAAGCGTTAATAAAGAGAATATTAAAGAATTTGAAACTAACAAATACTGTGGTAAAGACTTTTCAGCAAACTATTTTTATTCAATGTCTAAGATGATGTGTGAGAATGTGAAACCTAAAAACCTTAAAAACATTAATCCAAACGTTAAAATTTTACTTTATTCAGGAATAGAAGATCCTGTAAGTCGCTATGGTAAATCAATTGTACGACTTGCTAAGCTTTATAAAAAATATAATTTAAATGTTACATATAAGATAATTGGTAATGCTAGACATGAAGTGCATAATGAATCTGATGCGATAAAAAAACAAGTTTATGATATGATTATTTCATTTTATAACAAATAATATCATTAAATATAAGTAAAATCTACATATTTTAACTTTAATAAATCACGCAAAAACGCCAATTTGAGCTTAATTTAGCCTTATTTTTGGCGTTTTTTATTTAAAATGAGTAATTAATCAATTTTAACACTAAAATCAAAAATAGGCTGTTTTTTGCCTTCATTTATATTTTGGATACTTTATTAGTATCCTTTTTTATTATATAAGTATCGAAAATTAAAAATACAGGTTAAAATAAAGGGCAAATTTAAAAGAATTAATTAAATATTAATAACTAATCATAATTAATGATAAATCAAAAAAAGGGCCATTTTGCCTTAATACATCTAATATAACCCTTCTCAGAACGTTTGGAATTAAAAAAGGCGAATAATTACTCATTTAAATGTTATCACAAAGGCTTATAAACTGCATTAAATGATTATTAATCTAGACTACACATTAATTAGTTTTATTCTAACTGAAGGCAAATCGATTAAAAAGTAGTTAATATTAAATGTAGAGTTACCAAAAATGACATGATGTGAGCAAGCAAAAATAGAAAGATGAATAATTACTCGTACACAAAATATATGATGACCTGATAATATGCAGTTAAGAATAACTGTTCTCTAAGCGCTTGAAATTAAAAAAGATGAATAATTGACAATTCGAATTTTAATTATGCAACATAGATTACTAGGCAACATATGATTTTATTTAAACACAATAAATAGTTATTAACAGGTTTATCCACAATTTAAATAGTTATCCACGTTTACAAATAATTATTAATTTATTTCGGTTTTACTTTACTTTTTTATTGGTTAACATAATATATATTATAGGAAGTAAAACGCGTAAGTGTAAAATAGTGAAAATAAAGGGTAAATAGTATCAAATATAGAAAACGGAGTGTTTATTTGTCGAATTCCTCTTATTTTGTTAAATAAATTATATCATTTATGTTTTTGTGACTATGTTTAGAAAGCCTAAAAAACAGCACTTTTTTCGTTCTTTATTACTTTCTTAATAAATTATCAACATTGTTATAAACATTGATTCTTTGGCTTCTTTTGACTTTATATGCTTAATTAAAACTGTTATCATAAATTGAATTGACAATTATTCAATTATTTTGACTTCGTCGTTCGTAGCAATGGTAATTAAAATGTCGAATTCGTCTTTAATTATAAAAAATAAATATTCTATAACTAATTTTGTTTTCTGTAAACTTTTAGTTATAGCAAGTTAGGCAGGACAAATAAAAAAACGCAGTGTGTTACTGCGTCGACATATTTAGTTTTCATTTTTTCGTTTTGCATATAAGAACGATAATCAAGATAGTTTAGTTGTACTATCTTATGTTTAGAACTGCTTCTAAAAAAAATCAAAAGGATAATTAATTGTCTTTTTTTATTTCAAACGTTCTGAGAAGGGTTATAGATTAATTTTATCAATTATTTTAATCTCTAGTTCTTCTGCCAATTTGATTGCTTCTTTAGTTGCTTCATCATTCATGTGTTTAAAGAAATGAGCATCATCATCAATAATTATTTTCGCATTCATCTCTTTTGCAAGTTTCCAAAATTCATATTTTGGATAACTATAACTTACATGGTTACTATTCAATAAGTATTTGTGTTCTTTTCTGTTACAATTTCTAATGCCGTTGGCGTTAATTTCGAGATAAACATCATGTTTTATCGCGGCTGTAATGATTGCTTTTGCTACAGACTTTGAATTTTCATCCCATTTATTGTATGTCCAACAGTATAGATCAGGGTGAGCTAATATTTTAAAATAACCGGTTTCAATTGCTTTAATGACATCATTTTTATATGATTCAATAGCCGCTGCGTCAATTTCATTACTATATATACTAAGTATTTTATTTTGATGATGAATAAAGTGTTGACCCAACACAAGATAGTCAAGCTGCTCTAAAAACTTTGGATAATATTCTTTCATCTCTTCGAAATATTCAAGTTCTAAGCCTTTAAAAACTATAATGTTTGGATATTTCTTTTTAGCTTCCTCTAATTGTGGCAAATACAGATTGTGATACTCTTCAAAACTCATTCGCCTACTTATGATTTGATCCTTAATAGATGGAATTAATGGACCATGGTCAGTTATTCCAATTGTATGATAGCCTAATTTGCTTGCTATTTTGACATAGTCTATTGGTCTTCCTTCTGCATGTCTACATAGATAAGTATGTGTATGGTAATTACTTCTCATTTTCGTCATTGTCATAATTATATCCAAAAATGTTTTTAGGGTTATCATCTTTTACAAGTTTAACCCATCTGGCACTTCTTCCCTTTCCTAATGGCATTATATATTTTTCGTCTCGTAGTCTAAAAAGTGCACGATTAATTGTTGAATCGCTCACATCGGGGTGATATACTCTGATATCTTCTTTTGAAAATGTGCTAGGAAGTCTCGCAATTGTCTGTTCGATTCCATCACCCTTATACATACGTTTATCAAAATTTTTTTCTCTAATTATTGACTCCAATTCTAGGTATGAGTTAATAATCATATCAAAAATTAGGTTGATTAGACCATTTAATTGTAGGTGACTTGTCGGAAAATTAATAAAGCTTAGTCTTTTTTCACTATTCCAAATATCTTTATTTCGTAAATACTTTTCAAAAAAGCCAATATAATAAAATACATTAACATTAGTTCTAATCAACATATAGTATAGGGCCAATAAACTGGCAAGTTCGTTGTGATCTGAATATGGTTTCATTAAATCCATTTCTAAATATGCTGTAACCGACAAATAGATTTTTTCAAAAGTCTCTTTACTAAAATTGAAGTGATAATTTTCCAACATTTTTTCGTATGATAATCGCATACTAACAGGTTTAGCCAACTTGTTGCGTATTCCTAACAATTCATCGTAATTTTTATTATTAAATTTATGCGAGTTTTTTCCAAAAATTCTATTTAGATATCCTAGAATATCGCTACCATTAAAAGTATGTTCTGGTGCGTCTTTTTGTATTATTTTTAAAACTTCTTTAATTCCCAGTAATACTTTTTCTTCTTGGTTAGTAGGATTAGAATTCTTGGTTATAATTAAACGCATACGATTATCAGAAATGTTTAATTCTAGTAAACTTGCAATTATGAAGGTTTCTCTTTCGACATTTTGCTCAGTTAAGTAGTATTTGGCATCGCCTAAAGCGTCATCCAAATATTTGTTTTGACCTATATTTTTGTACACTTCTAACATTTTAATTAAAATGTTGCTTGGTATCATATATTGACTTAAAGCTTCAAAGTTATTCATAAAATCACCATAATAATTATACCTAAAAACGATAAAAAATGCAAGCAAAAAAAGCAAACAGTTGACTGCTTGCTAAATTCCGTTAGGATGTCTTCTACTTTTAAAGGTAAAGGGAACAATTCCTGTAGCTATAAAAGATGTAAGTGCGTAGATTAGAATAGAAATTATTTTTATATGTCTGATATTTTCAGGTATCAATCGAGTTAATACAAAACTTGCACCAACTAATAGAATACCAACTAATAAGCGAATTATTTTTTTTATGAGAGGAATATCATTAGTAAAATTTATCCATTTGTTTTCTACAAATATTCCACACACTAATCCAAGTAATAGACCAAATCCTTGTGCAAAACCATGATCTGCAATAGGTAAACAAATAAATGGTGTAAACACAGCAAGTGTAATTATGTAAATTAGCATTTTATGTTTCCAAAATTTATCAAGGAGATAGTAGGATAATACCGCTACAAAGGTTCCTAGCAATAGTCCAACTATTACATCACTTGGAAAATGAACCCCTAAATAAACGCGTGAAATTGGTATTAGTACGCATAAAATAATACAAACGCTCACAATCCACTTATTTTTGTATTGCAAAGCAATTGTTGTGTAAATTGAGCCTGCATTTTGTGAATGGCCACTTGGAAAGCTGCTTCCTGTTGCACCATCTGATAACTTAGAATCTTTAAGTCTACGTAACTTTTCTTTGCCTTCATGTTCAAATGGTCTTCGCCTTTTTGCGAAGCATTTAATTACACTATTCAAGCAAACCGATGTAATTGCAGAAAAAGCAAGTTTTTCACCTTTTTCTTTGTTTATGCACCAATAAGTTATACCGATAGCCGCAATCAAAATAATTGGGCCACCAAGTTCACTAATGATGTAAAATAATATATCTAAAAATCGATTACCATTTTTGTTAAGCCATTCCATTATTTTAAATTCTAAATCTACAAAAGTATTTAATGTCATTAATGATATACTCGGACGTTGTCCATTCGCTCCTTCTTTATAACTTTACTACGTTTAGCTAAATCATAAAGTTTTTTTACTTCATGAATAGTCAAACTGCGAATTTCTCCTTCTTGTAAATCATCGATAACAATATTGCCAAATCTAACTCTAGTTAACCTTTTTACTTCATGTTTTATTGCGGCAAACATTTCTTTGATTTGGTGGTACATACCCTCAGTAATAGTGATTCTAATTAATGATGAATTGTTTTTACGGTCAATGCTTTCTATTTCTGCAATTGATGGAAGAGTCATTCGACCATTAATTTTAACACCTTTTTCGAGTTTTGTCAATTCTTCATTATTTACAATGCCTTTTACGCGTACCAAATATTCTTTTTGAATACCACTATTTGGACCAACCATTTGGTTCATAAAGTCACCATCATTGGTTAAAAGCAAAACACCTTTTGTATCATAATCTAGTCTTCCTACCGGAAATAAACGCTCGTTTTTTAATTCTTCTGGTAGAATGTCAATTACTGTAGTACGGTTATATTCATCATTGCATGTTGAAATTATTCCTCTTGGTTTATTCATTACAAAGTATAATTTTTGAACTCTAACCAATAAAACATCATCAAGTGTTATTTCATCTTTAGGGCCTACTTTCATTCCTAAAGTGTCGACAACTACACCATTTACCTTTACACGTCCTTCTAAAATAAGTTCTTCAGCCTTTCTCCTCGAAGAAACGCCGCTTTCAGCAATTCTTTTTTGTATCCTTTCCATTTTTTCCTCCCTGAAATTATCATTTTTATTAACTATATTATACCAAATTTGACATTTTTTTGCAATTAAAATAATAATATATATTTAAGACTTATTTAGGGGGTATTTTTACAGTTTTATTTGCTGTAAAATAGATAACAAAGTATAAATACAAAAATAAACGTTATAAGGTCATTTAGTAGCCCAATTTTCAAAGTTTTTCCAATGTTTGTCATTTTTATACTTCCAAAGTATAATGCAATAATATAAATTGTTGTATCATTACAACCCTGTAAAATTGAAGCTATTTTTCCCGAAATTGAGTCAACACCATGTGATTCGAAAGTTTTTATCATCATTACTAGTGCAGAACTGTGCGAAATAGGTCTAAGAAATGCTTGCATGAAAAGCTCAGGGGCAAAGAAAGTATTTGGGAAAATATCTTTAATTATATCTACTATTCCACTATTAACAAAGACGTTTATCGCGATAATTAGCACCATTATGGTTGGAAAAATATTCTTTAATGTTGAAAAATTGTTTTCAATTCCTCTTCCGAAAGCATCAAAAGTATTAACCCTTTTTATTAATCCATACAGCACTATAAAAATTATATAAAATACAATAATGATCATTTTATTTTTTCCTACCTATTAAATATATGAGACGATCAAGTATAATTGCAGAAACCGAGGAAACAAGTGTACCTATAATCATTAGAGAGAGTAATGAAATGTCATTGTTACCTTTATACATAGTTCTGATACCTAGAATAGTTGTTGGAAACAATGTAAATGAACTAACATTCATAATTATAAATGTTACCATACTACGCGAGGGTCTGTCCTTGTTAGGATTGATTTTTTGCAATTCACTAAATGCCTTTAATCCTAATGGAGTCGCAGCTGAGCCGAGTCCTAATAGGTTTGCTATAATATTTGAACAAATATATTCAAGTGCAACATCATCTGCTTTTAGTTCAGGATATAATTTTAATAATGGTTTTCTAAGAAATTTTGTAAGATTTTTTATAAGTCCACTTTCTATGGCAATATTAAAAACACCACCCCAAAACAAGATTATAAGTGCTACGTTAAAAAATATTTCAAATGCTTCATTAGATGAATTTAAAATAATATTTCCCATATCATTAATCTTTCCTGTGAAAATACTAATGATGATACCTGCAATTAAGAGAACGCTCCAAACATAATTAATCATCTATTTTACCTCTCAAACGCTCTGACAGAGGTTTTATACTGTAATTCACTAAAAGTTTAGTACTTTCTTTTTTTTCATTTAAAAAGTAATTGTAAAAATTTTGATGAATTTGCCAATCATTATGCGCATCCAGAGTAACAACAATAAGGTCCGTACCATTTTTATTATATACAGTCACTAAGGTTCGCCCAGCTCTTTCGGTATATCCAGTCTTGCCGCCAACTACATAATCGTAATGCTGCACTAGTTTATGCTTATGATGCAAATATAAAAAATGATTCTCTAATTCAACTACTTTACTTTTAGTTCCAAATATTCTCCTGAATTCTCTATTTTTTATCGCATAGGCAGTTAGAATTGCCATATCATAGGCAGTCGTATAATTTACAGTATCATTATCTAATCCGGATGAATTATTAAAAATTGAATTTTTCATTCCTATTTTTCTTGCTAGTTTATTCATTAAAGCAATAAAATCCTTTTCATTTCCTGATAAATGCATCGCTAATACTTTTGCTGCGTCATTTCCAGAGTTTAGCATAAGACCTAATAGTAAGTCTTCTATTTTAACGTAATCACCAGGCATTAGGTATATTTTAGAACCTATTGTATCGATCATTTCTGATGTTATATAAACATAATCATCCAATTGGTAGGTTTCAAGTGCAGTTATACAAGTAAGTATTTTCGTGATTGACGCAGGAAGCAATTTACTATGAGAATTATTTTGATAAAGTATTTCCATAGTATTTGCATTTAGAACAACTGAACTGGTAGCATCTATTAGAAAATTTATGCTTTTTTCATTTAATGTATAAATGGAATTATCATATTTATATGTTTTTACTTTAATAACACTAATTATTAAAAGCACATACGCAATTAACGATAAAAATATTAAACTTTTTTTCCGCATTCTTAATCACCATTACATTATATTCTATTAGATGAATAATTAGAAAAAAAGTCCCCATTGGGACTCTATTTTTTTAAGAAATCGCTTATTATAGCAAAAGCCTTCGCAATAGTTTCATTAAAATTTTCTCGATTAATATCTAAAATTGTAATATTAGGTTTATTCTTGAACCATGTAATTTGCCTTTTTGCATAGTGTCTTGTGTTCTTTTTCACTTCTTCTATACATTCATTAATATTTTTATCGCCATTAAAATATGGCAAGAATTCTTTATAGCCTATTGCTTTTTGAGCAGTTTTACTAATGTTCATCTTTTTTAATTTTTCAACCTCTTCGATTAAACCATTTTTAACCATCTCATCGACGCGATCATTGAGGGTTGCATATAACTCTTCACGAGCATCATTCAAAAAAATAACTAGAGGGTCATATACTAATCTATTATTAAATTCTGTGATTATTGTACCATTTTGAGCAAGTTCAATTGCTCTAAGCACTCTTTTTCGATTATTCATATGAATCTTAGCAGCAGCAACAGAATTTAATTTTTCGAGAATTTGGTGAAGCTCAAAATTTGACAATTCATTATATTTTGTTTCCGTATTCTCGCTGCGACCATTCTTGCTAAAATCATAATCATAGATGACACTATCTAAATATAAACCACTTCCACCAACTATAAGGGGGATCAAATTTTTCTTTTCAAAATCGGAAATTAAAGATCTCACATCTTGTTGGTATTCAGCAACTGAATACTCTTCAGACGGATCCTTAATGCTAAATAGGTGATGACGAACCCCTTCCGTTTCATTGCTTGTTATTTTAGCAGTTAAAATATCCATGTATTTATAAACTTGATATGCATCGCCATTGATAATTTCAGTATTATATTTTTTAGCAACCTCAATAGAAAGTTTTGTTTTTCCAGAGCCTGTAGGACCTGTAATAATTATTACTTTTTCCATTACATCACCCGTTTGAACATTTTTTCTAATTCATATTTTGTAAACTTAATAGTTGTAGGTCTACCATGCGGACAAGTGAATGGCATCTCGCAACTATCTAAATTGTTTAAAAGACTTTTTACTTCTAAATCAGTGATTCCCATATTTGCCTTAATCGACTTTTTACAGCTTAGTTTTTTTGCTAATCCATCAAGCATTATTTGTTTACTGATGTCTTTATTATTAAGCAAATGTTCTATAATGTCACGAACAAAGCTTTCGGCGTTTTTCTCAGCAATCCAGCTGGGCAATTCCCGTATTAAAATAGTATTGTTGCCAAATGGCTCAACCAATATATGCATTTTATTAAGTTCTTCTTTTTGCTCTGTAATTAAATCAATCATTGACACACTATACTCAAGTTTTAGGGGAATTAGTAATTCATAAGTTGAAATATTATTGTCGTTAAGTAGAGAATTTCTAATTTTTTCATACTTACACCTTTCCATTGCAGCATGTTGATCAATTATATAAAGGTTATCGTCATTTTCTAGCAACAAATAAGTTTTATTGAATTGTCCAATATAATGAAGACTTTTAAAAAATTCATTGTCCTTTACTTTAATTAAAGATTCAGGCTCATACTCTATATTTTTGGTTTCATTGAGCGTATTACCATAATAATTCTCGGTGCCTGATTCCTTTTCATCATACTCTTCAAACATATCCCACAAAGTTTCAGCAGGTAATTCATCACTTTTTTTAAATTCAAACGCTGTGGGAACGGTTGAATCTTGATATACCTTAAAATTGTCAGTCCTATTTTCTTGAGCTAATTGGTCAGTTATTAGTTCTTTTTTATTGAGAGCATGGTAAACTGATTTTGAAATCAATTGTTTTAATCTAAATTCATCAGTAAATTTAATTTCTAGTTTAGATGGGTGAATATTAACATCTACTAAACCAAAGTCACACTCAATGTATAGAACAGTTATTGGATATTTTCCAATTGGTAAAATTGTTTGATAAGCATCTGTAATTGCATAAATTAAGGATTGATTCTTAATTACTCTGCCATTAGTTATAAGAATAATTCCGTTTTTATTTGAACGACTTATAGCATTACTAGTTGTGAATCCCGAAATATGGTATAGGTCATTATCACCTTCAAAATTTATCAAATTTTTCGCAACATCTTTACCGAATGTCTCACTAATTATTAGTCTCACATCTTCACTTCCATCTGTTTGAATCAAAGTCTTACCATTGTGAGATAAATAAAAGGCAATTTCCGGATGAGCTAACGCAATACGATTAACATATGAGGTAATGTTGGAAACTTCCTGAGGTACACTTCCCAAATGTTTATATCGCGCCGGTGTATTGTAAAACAAATCTTCAACTTCTACTTTTGTGCCTTTTGACATTGCACAAGGTTGAGTACTAATGATTTTACCACCTTTATAAAAAAAGCTACACCCATCCAATCCATTTGTCGATGATGATATTCTAAATAATGAAACACTAGCAATTGAAGGCAAGGCTTCACCTCTAAAACCTAGTGATGAAATATTAAATAAATCATCACTTGTTTTAATTTTACTCGTCGCATTTCGTTTTAAGGCAAGTGGTATTTCTGTATCTTTTATTCCACATCCATTATCGCTTACGATAATCTTCTTTAAGCCACCTTCGGCCAATTCTATTTTTATTGAAGTAGCTTCAGCATCAATGCTGTTTTCAACTAACTCTTTTACAACACTCGCAGGTCTTTCAACTACTTCACCAGCTGATATTAAATTTCTAAGTTCTTCTGAAAGTTCTATTATATGATTGTTATTCATTTCCACTTACCTCTTCCTTTAGTTTAGATAAGAAAATTAAAGCATCTAATGGTTTCATATTGTCGACGTCAGCTTCTTTGATCATGTTACGCAGCTCTATTAACTTAGGGTCAGTTTTATCTATAATTATTGGTTTTTGATAATTATTGATGGATAAGGCTTTTTCATCATATTCGCCTTGCTTTTCTAATTTTTCTAATATGTCTTTTGCCCGAAGAGTTATTTCTAAAGGTATTTTAGCTAAACTTGCTACGTTAATGCCATAACTTTGATCACTAGGTCCTTCAACTACCTTATGAAGGAAAATTAGGTCATCTAAATCTGTACCTACTTTTGCTTCTACATGAACATTTTTTAAACAAGGTAAGCTATGCTCTAATGTTGTAAGTTCATGGTAATGAGTTGAGAATAAAGTTTTACAGCCAATATTATTATGAAAGTATTCAATGATAGCTTGGGCAAGTGACATTCCATCATATGTAGCTGTGCCTCTTCCCACTTCATCAAATATAACCAAACTTCTTTCTGTGGCATTTTTTATAGCATCGTTAACCTCTAACATTTCAACCATAAAAGTCGATTCACCACCCATAATATTATCACTTGATCCTATTCTAGTAAATATTTGATCAAATATTGGTAATTTAGCTTCTTGTGCAGGAACAAATGATCCGATTTGAGCCATAATTACAATTAGAGCGTTTTGACGCATAAATGTACTTTTACCACTCATATTAGGACCTGTAATTAGTAGTATTTTATCATCATTGTATAATATAAGATCATTAGGAATAAAATCTTTATTATCAACGGCTTCAATTACTGGGTGTCTGCCAGCAATAACTTCCATCTCATCATACCTAGA